>Ga0210405_10004214_pt1 | contig 13618 bp, 12 predicted proteins | sample IncBWH11MmetaG_FD_155492 | JGI IMG/M metagenome (GOLD analysis project Ga0210405, IMG submission 155492) | Forest soil microbial communities from Barre Woods Harvard Forest LTER site, Petersham, Massachusetts, United States - Inc-BW-H-11-M | ecosystem: Environmental > Terrestrial > Soil >... | reverse complement strand
CCTTTGCCAACTTGCAGGACTTTCTCCCGCAGGCCACACGGTCTTTGCACGCTCTAGATGTTGGGTGCGGTACCGGCGCCATCGCGGTGCGCCTGGCGCGACTTGGCCTTCATGTCACGTTGCTGGACGAATCCGTGCCAATGCTGGATTTCGCGAAGAGTGCCGCGCAGGAAGCAGGAGTCACAGAGAGGATTGCACTGAAACACGGCGATGCCGCTCAATTCGCAAACTTGTTCCCCGCCGAGTCGTTTGATGTAATTCTTTGCCACAACATCCTGGAATATGTTGACGACTCGTGTGGTGTGTTGCGCAGTGCGGCTCGCGTCTTGCGAGATCCGTCCAGCATAATCTCGGTATTGGTGCGTGACCAGGCAGGTGAGGTTTTAAAGGCCACAATACAAGACGGCGACTTAGCCGCAGCCGAGCATAATCTCACCGCTGAGTGGGGACATGAGTCCCTGTACGGCGGGAAGGTGCGGCTATTTACGGCGGAGAGCCTGCATGCCATGCTGCTCGAATCGTCACTCGCGGTAACTGCGGAGCGTGGCGTACGGGTCTTGTCGGATTACTTGCCGCCGAGGGTTTCCCGAAGTGATGAGTACAAGCGGATTTTTGAGCTAGAGCGCAAGCTGGGCAGGCGCCCCGAATTTGCCACGATCGCTCGCTACACGCATTGCTTGGCACATCGCGCAGGTCCGGTCACGAGGGACGTTGCATGAACAACGTCACAGCCCAGTCTTCGTCATCCTCATCCGGATCTGCCATTACACCTGATGCCGGTCTTGCGCTCGGGCTCGGGCTTACCAACGAGTGTAATCTCGCCTGCGCCTTCTGCTACCGCGATCCAACTCGCTCCGATCGTCTCTCGCTGGATCAAGTGAAGGCAGTCATGGAACGCTTGCCCGTACGGTCGGTGAATCTCGGCACCGGTGAGAACGGCATGCATCCCGACTTCAAGGCAATACTGGCCTACCTGCGAACGAAACCGGTCAAGCTCACCATCACTTCTAATGGTCATAGTGTTGCTGTTCTGGAAGACAATGAGCTCTGTGCCTTCCATGACATCGAGTTCTCTCTCGATTACGCCACGCAAGCTGAACAGGATGCACAGCGCGGGCATGGCAATTGGGCCCTCATCCACCAGCAGGCAGAACGGTGTCGGAAGCTGCGCATTCCTGTAACCGTCGTCGCCGTTATGATGAAGTCGAATTACTTGCGTTTAGCCGATGTGGCGCGAGTGGCCAAACAGTTTGACGCTCCTTTGCGAGTGAATGTGTACCAGGCGGTGCGATCGGACGTTTATGCCCTGAGTTACGAAGAATATTGGGGGGGATTCCGTCGCCTCTTTGAGGAGACCGATGTCATCGCGATTGGCGAGCCCCTGGTTCGCGCAATGGCGGGCCTCCCACCCCTCCGAGGTGGTTGTGGCCTGAGCACCGTACGCGTAACACCAAGAGCCACGACACAACCATGTGTTTATTGGCCAGGATCGGGGGAGCCGCTGTCAGACTTGATCTCGATGGGGCTCGACATTCTAGACTCCAAGCCATTCAGCGTAGCCCGCACCCTTCCCGACGCGTGCCTGCCCTGCGAATTCCGGGAGTCATGCCACGGTGGCTGTGCCGGACGGCGATGCTTGCAAGGCGCTCTGCTACAGCCTGACTCTTATTGTCCGATCATTCGCGGCGAGCGCCCAAGGCTCGAAATCCGCATGGCCGCAAATCGCGATCTGCCCAAACTGAGCAGTTCCTGCACTACGGTCGTGATCGCCAGGTAGTCTGATTCGCGAACTAAGGTCCTGGTGGTTCCGACAACGAACTTCCACTCGGGCCCGTTATAATCGCGTCGATGGCCAGCGACACCTTTCTCTCGTGGGCGAGCCGGACCGTGCTTCGCCCAGGCCGCGAAGAGCCCTACCTGTCGATCCAGGACATCGTCGTTTTCGTCCGCGATCTGGATGTGAGTAAGCGGTTCTACCTGCAACAGTTGGGATTCGAACTTATCGCAGAACAACGCCTTCCCACCGGTGAACGCTGGATCGAAGTGGCGCCTCCCGACGGTAGCGCGGATCTTGCGCTGGTGGAACCAAAGCCCGACTCGCCGGAATACAAACTGATTGGCGGCTACCGCTGGGTCCTGTTCATGACCGAAGATGTCCACGCCAAGTACAATGAATGGAGCGAACGCGGCGTTCGTTTCACAACTGCTCCGGAGACGCCGGGGTGGGGCGGCACCTATGCGCGTTTCGAAGATCCAGACGGGAATGCGTTTGGCCTGGAAGGCTTCGATGAGGTGAGGCAAAACCTGGAGTTACGCCGGCGGGTGCAAGCCGAGAAACTCGAATCCGAACGCCGCACCGCCCAGGAACTAGAAATAGCGCGGCAGGTGCAGGCGCGGCTGTTTCCGCAAATTCAACCGGAGCTGAAATCGGTCGAGTACGCGGGTATCTGCCTGCAGGCGCGGCAGGTGGGAGGGGATTATTTCGATTTCCTGAATCTCGGGCCGCAACGGCTGGGGTGGATCATCGGCGATGTATCCGGCAAAGGGATCGCCGCAGCTCTGCTGATGGCGAATTTGCAGGCTAGCCTGCGGAGCCAGTCGGCGCTGGCCTTCGATCAGCCCGAGGCGTTGCTCCGGTCTGTGAACCGCCTGTTCTATGACAATACCGGCGACAGTGCCTATGCCTCGCTTTTCTTTGCCGATTACGACGAGGCGGCGCGGCGACTGCGCTACGTCAATTGCGGCCATTTGTCAGGTCTCTTGGTAAGAAGCGACGGCAGGGTCGATCGGCTCGAGTCCACCAGCACGCTGCTCGGGCTGTTCAGAGAATGGAATTGCTCGATGCGGGAGCAGCAGCTTTCTCCCGGGGACGTGCTTGCGCTTTACACCGATGGCATCACCGAAGCCAGTAACGAACGAGGAGAGGAATTTGGCGAGCGGTGCCTGATTGAATCGCTTCAGCAACATCGGGACCTGCCGTGCCAGGCTTTGTTGACCGCAATCGTGGATGGTGTTCAGCGATTCAGTTTTCAGGAACAACACGACGACATCACGGCGATCGTCGCGAAGTTCAAGGCCACAAGCTGACGTGCCGTCGGGTGGATTGCTGTTTTCCGACTCTTACCTCACCAGATGCAGCGTGGTCATTGTGAGTGCACTCATTGGCCGGCGGGTGGCCCACTTCAGCCCGTCTATGTGTACTGGACACCGTCTATGGCTTGAGTGGGCCACCTTTCCAATTCTTTCGTTTATTGCGCATCCATCCACTTATCCGAACCCGTCAGCTTAACCGCCACGTCCGAAATAAAAATGTGCAGAGGCTTCCCATCGGCGGTGCCCTTATGCTCGGTTGAGAACAGAATCGGACCGGCCTTTTTGTAGCCTGCCCAGGTTGCAAAGACGCGGCTCGGCGGCTTGGCTCCGCCGCGGTGGTAGTCAAAGTACACGACGCGGTTGTCTTTACCCACGTAAAGATCCCAGGTATCGCCGGGCGTATAACCGCTATCTGCGGGATACTTTATGGGCAGTAGCTCGGCCATGCCGGGGCCCACTGGCAGGTTAAACTTGCCCTGATCGATCGCGCTGGCGCTCTTGTCCCAATAAGCGTGAAATGGGAACAGGGTCCAATAATTGTCGTTGATGAAACTCGGGTCGATCTGAGTTTTCACGGCGTCGGATTGGCTGCTCAGGTCGGTGCGTACATAGGAAACGTTCACCGGCTTACCGTCTTTATCCGTCCCTTCGTAGGTGACTTTGCCGGTCTTGGGCTCCCACTCCCACTTATGCGCAGCTTTGAACAGTCCGGTAATCTCCCCGTTCCAGGTGTAGCGGATCGCGTCAACCTGATCCCACGAATCGATTCCATAGGTCTTGGCGACTTGATCTAGAAGTGGCGCGCGGGTCGGCGCCGGCGGGTTCTGCGCAAGCACCACCACTCCACAAAGCAGAAGACCAATCACGGTTAAACGGCGGATACTTGTCATAGAGTTCGCTCCTCGGTGAATTGAACGGATGAAGATTTGGATGACGGGCAAAAGCTGTGGGATACAGGAATCGCACGTCGGCACAGTACCCACGCCAGCCATTCACAGCGCTTCCTCGGCTGGCCGCGAAATTATACAGCAGAGCTCGGGTGATTGTGTTCTCGCATGGTCAGGCGGCAGGTTTGATTTTGATGAAGATAGGCGGAAAAGGAACCAACTTCACAATTTATACATGAGTTGTTTCGGTATTAGGCTCTTGCTCCCTTGGCCCTCTTTGTGATGAAAACATCAGCGGGAATTTTGAACCGAGCGCTTAATTTCCGCACCTGTTCAATGGTGAGATTCCGATGTCCTGCCAGAAACATCGAAACCGCACTCTCCGAACCAAATTGCGGGATCAGGTCGCGTTGCGTGAGATTCTGCCGTTCAATGAGAAACCGCACAACTGAAACTGGGTCAGCCGCAGGAATAGGATAATGCTCTTGCTCGTAACGTTCGACGAGCAAGGTCAGGAGTTCGATTGCTTCTAATTCAAAGCGAGAGGGGCTTTCGAGCGCCGTGAGTTGGAAGAGAGCGTTGGTATAAGCCTCAAGTTCCGCGTTGTTGTGTATGACGTGGGGAGCGCCGTGCGCGATCATTTCTGCCGGGTTCGCGAGAACTTTGCTCATTTTGTCCCAAACCTCCTATCCCAGTTACTACGGTTGTCGTATTCCTTATGCGTCAAGAAAGATCGGACGTAAACATGTCCTCTGGTCTGCATTTCTTTTTTTGTCTTCGCGTAGTGGACGACGGTGATTAGCCTGTAACGGTTGCGTCTGATGTCGAAAATCACGTAGCCATCCACGGTATCGGCATCCTTAAACATGCCGCGAACTTCGTTAAAATTGTGCCAGCGGACCCCCTCGACAATACTCACCCACGCTTCGATTTCGTTCGCCGCATCCGGATAGCGTTCCATCGCCTCGCTGAGGTGCTTTCGCGTAACGATGACCACTGACCGAGAATACTTCACAATATGTGAAGTTGTCAAGACTATCCGAGAATCGTATCTAAATGGCTGTATGTTAATGATTTACGGGCTTGATCGCAGACCGTATAAAGCGGCGAAACGCAATAATTGCTGCGGCCGCTGCCACGCATCCGTACTCCAACAGCATTACCCAGCCCGGAAGCGCCCCCCACGGATGCCCAAGTGCGCGCAAGTGCCACATGACGTAAGTCGGGAAAATGCTCACAGTCCAGATAATGATCAGCAGCGTCGAGGCCGACGCCAGAAATGGCAGCAGCCAGAGAAGATACCACGGGAATACGGCGGGTGCGCACAGAAGAGCCGCTGCCATGGGCCAGGCAAACATGGGCAAGGCAAAGACGTCAGCAGACCACTCGGGCGTTGCGCGGCTTATTCGCAGCCAGGTTGCAGTCACTAATCCGACGAGCACTGCCAGCACAACTAGCAACTGCGGAGGCGCCACTCGAGCGAGTATCGCAAACACGGGACCATTAAAGCGGAACGTCTGCACGTACGTACCCAGCGAGCCGATCGGAATGAGGTCCGGGTTAAGAAATGAACGGTTAAAAAATGAACGACCAAGAAATGGCACGTACAGAAGTGCGATCACGGCTGCCGCCAGCGCCGCGTCGCGAATGCGAACCCGCTTCCAGTAGAGGGGTAAGAGTACGACCGGCAGAAATTTGACTGCGATCGCTAGCCCAAGTGCGACGGCCGCAGTCGCCCGCCATCGGCGCACGAGCGCAGCGGCGGACACCACCAACAATAGAGCGCCAACAATGTCAATGTGACCGCTTCCCGCCACTTCAACGGCCAACAATGGGTTCCAGGCGAATGCCAGAACCAAATGCGCTCCCTGCCGGGTACAACGCAGGACGTCGAGCAGCACGAAAATAATAGCGAACTCGCAAACCACAAATGCTACTTTCAGTGCAAATGTAGACTCCTGAATCGCGGTTACTGCGCGGAAAAAAAGCTGCGCTCCCGCTGGATATGGGCTCGGCAGATCCGGGTTGTTCAAGTTGCGGGTTTCCGGAGTATGCAGCCCCCTAACGGCAGGATCGCTGGGTACGACAAGATAGGGATTGTAGCCGAGCCTCTGCAGGCGGCCATCCCAAACATAGCGATGGATATCATCATCGGCGCCCGCGGGCAGCCGAAGAAATGCAACGTGCCACACGGCAGCCAGGACGAGCCCAGTGACAACAACGCGCCGGGAAAATCTTGGCGTGGCGAAAAACTCACGGATCGCCAAGAGGTACACGATGCCCGCAAGCGTCAAAGAGCCCATGAAGTATGGCCCACCCCGATCGCCGAAGTTGCGCGCGCAGCTGGTTAGCGCCACGCATAACGTCGCGCCGAGCACGTACACTCTCCACGCGGGGGTGGTTTTCACACGTCTCCTGTGCCCGTATCAATGAGTGAAATGGTGATATTACGCCAGCTATCACAGGTGCGTGTAAAATGCTTATTTTCGTGGGATTAGGGTGCAAATTGAATCACTCGACAATCATGCGGTCAGCCGCAGCATCCGCGAACTCAGCGTAGCGTGATCGTGCGAGTTCCAGATGCCCGTCGATAACGTCCACTCCGAGCACTTGTGCCTGCGGAAACAATTCAGCGAATCGTGAGGACCCCTCGCCCGTTCCACAACCGGCATCGAGTATTAGCGCCTCCGCCGGGATCGCATAGCGGCGAATAAGTTCGCGTTCCTGCGGCCGAATTGCCCTAGCCTGCGCATCCAGACCTCGCACCATGGACTCGTCGGCCATCTGTTTAGCCTGCGGGTTGAGGTCGGTCACAACGCTGTTCTCCTGAATGTCGGGTCAAGATGTAGGAACCTGTCCAGTTCTAACGGCGATGAAGCGTTCAAACACTTCGTTGGAAAGAAGCCGGCCCTTCGCCGTTAGACGAACCATATCGCCCTGTTTTTCCATCAATCCCATCTGTCTTAATTCGGCGATGGTCTCGGCCACGCCTGCGATCGCGTCTTCCCCGAACTCCGACGCGGCCTGGCGCAAGCTAACCCCGCAGGTCAGCCGTAGGCCCAGGAAAAATGTCTCCTCGAGCGCCGCGGCCGGCGAAACCTGGCTACGGCTCAACGAACCTCCGGCAACATAGGCCTCTAGTGAATCCGGGAACGAAAATCGCACCGCTTCGCCGGCGAAACTCGGCAGCATCGAGTGCGCGTCCACGCCAAATCCGAGATACGGCTGCCGGGTCCAATACTTCAAGTTGTGCCGCGACTCGTATCCCTGCCGCGCGAAATTGGAGATCTCATACTGCCGCACTCCCGCCGTCTCCAACCGTTCGCATGCCATCGTGTAAAGATCCGCCGTGAGGTCTTCATCAGGCACGAAATGAGCGTGGTATCTTGAGCCGCCAGCGATCAGTTCGCGGCCCAGACGGGAGTCGTCATCCACTTCGAGCATGTAGACGCTGGCGTGAGACGCTTGGCTCGCAACGGTCTGCTCCACGGAAAACGTCCAGCTATCGACGGTCTGATGCGGCAGCCCAGCTATAAGGTCGATGTTGATGTTCGTGATCCCGGCGGCACGCAGGCTGGCAATATCATCGAGAACCGCATTCCGATCGTGCTGACGCCCCACCGAGGCCGCTTCCGGATCGACAAACGATTGCACGCCCAGGCTCACACGATTCACGCCGCATTGCTGGAGCCCCTCGAGAACAGCCGGACCAAGCGTCCCCGGCGCGCATTCGACCGTAACCTCCGCATCGGGCTGAACCGCGAAATTTTGCGCAATCGCGACAAAAAGCTGCCGCAATTGCGAAATATCCAGTACAGTAGGTGTTCCGCCTCCCATGTAGATGGAGTCAACAATCCGGTCGGTGCGCCCGCCCATCTGTGCTACAGTCGGGTTGTCACGCTTCATGTCAGCGCACACCCGGTCCACATAGTGCTGAAACACGGAGCGGGAGAAGACATCGGAAGCGAAGTTGCAATAGCTGCACTTGGTACGACAGAAGGGCACGGAGATGTACAGGCCAAGAGGCACCCGACGATTATCCCACGTCGACGGAACGCCCTGGCCGCAGGTATCTTGAAACTTATCGGTGATAGACGGGTTTTCATTCTAAGCAAGTCGGAGTAAGAACAACAAACTAATGACTCTTCCGCGTGTGGTTATCACTGGAATGGGCGTGGTCAGCCCTAATGGAATCGGCAAAGAAGCCTTCTGCCTCGCAGTTCTCGCAGGAAAATCCGGCGTGAAGCGAATCACGCGCTTCGACCCCTCCGAACTGCCGGTACACATCGCCGGCGAAATTCCCGAGTTCGACGAACTCGCCTGGGTGGACGCTCGTGAGCGCAAACACGTCTCCCGTGTTGTGCCCCTGGCGGTAGCCGCATCAAACGAAGCCATCCAGGACGCCGGGCTCGACCCCGCCGCCATGTCTATGGACGAGAAACGGGAAATCGGCGTGATCCTCGGCACCGGCGGCGGCGCGCAGGAGTTCTCCGAAGAACAATACCGGCTTTGGCATTCCGGGCACATGAAGCAGGTCAGCCTGTTCTGCATTCCAAGCGGCACCATGGGCACGATTCCCAGCGAAATCAGCATGCGCTTCGGTTTTCGCGGCTACAGCCACGTAGTGACTGCGGGATGCACCTCGTCCACCGATGCCCTCGGTTACGCCTATCAGCACATTCAAGCCGGAGTGCAGCCCATGTTTCTGGTCGGTGGCGTGGATTCGCCAATCACTCCCGGCATCATCAAGGGCTACACTCTGTTGCGCGCACTCACCCAATCTTGGAACTGTGCTCCGGAGCGCGCCTCGCGCCCATTTTCCGCTGACCGCGACGGCTTCGTGATCGCCGAAGGTTCCTGGATGTTTATTCTGGAGGACTACGTCCATGCTCGCGCCCGGGGCGCCCGCATCTACGCCGAAATCACCGGGTACGCTTCTACCTGCGAGGCCTTCCATCGGGTCCGCATGAGCGACTCGCCGGAAGAACCCGCCCGCGCCATCACTTTGGCTCTCGAAGAAGCCGGCATCGCTCCCGAGGACGTTCAGTACGTCAACCTTCACGGCACCTCCACAGAGATGAACGATCGCGTCGAGACCCGTGCTGTGAAACTCGCTTTGGGGAAGCATGCGTGCCGTATTCCAATGTCTGGACTCAAGTCGCAGATCGGACATGCCCAGGGTGCCTGCGGCTCAGCCAGTCTGGCCGCTACCCTGATCGCGATGGAACACGGAAAGATTCCGCCAACCATCAACCTCGACGTTTCGGACCCCGAGTGTGATCTGGATTATGTGCCCGAAGCAGGCCGCAAGGCGCAAGTCGAACACGCGATTTGTAACTGCGTAGGATTCGGATCGAAGAACTCAGCCCTGGTGCTGAGAAAAATCGCGTAGACGCCGGACCCTCTCTTTGTCGCCACATTTTTGTCATTCCGAGCGAAGGTCCGTCCTCCGCTGCAGCGGAGGACGGAACGTAGTCGAGGAACCTGCTGTTTGCCGACACCAGCAGAAAAGCAGATTTCTCGACTCCGCGAGATCATCCGCAGTTGCGGATGATCCGCCACGCTCAAAATGACAATGGAAAACTTAATGCCGTCACTTCCCAAAACCTTTTCCATCCTCGCAGGTTTTTTCCCCATCTATCTAAGGTATCTTTGAAGCGTAAGCCCCAAACACTAGCGCCTCATGGCCTCAGAAGAAGAAGTATTAGGCAAAGCGTATGACAGCCGGTTGATGAAACGGCTGCTCACCTACCTGCGTCCCTACAAATGGCAGGTAACGGTTGCGCTAGTTTCGATTTTGATCAAAGCCGGCGCTGACGTACTTGGGCCCTACCTCACCAAGGTCGTCGTGGACCGCTATCTGGCGCCAGTCCACGGCCTGCATACCCCCCTGGATCGATTCTTAAGCAACAAGTCCTTGGTTGGGATCGCGCAGATTGCGGCCCTTTACGTTGGGCTTCTGGTATTCAGTTTCCTGCTGGAATACCTCCAGACTTATTACATGCAGTGGGCGGGGCAGAAGACGATGTTCGATATGCGCGCCCAGATCTTCCGCCACTTGCAGCGCATGCACATCGGTTTCTACGACAAGAATCCCGTCGGCCGCCTGGTCACCCGCGTCACCACAGATGTGGATGCCGTGAACGAAATGTTCACCTCCGGCGTAGTCTCGATTTTCGAAGACGTCTTCGTGCTGGCCGGCATTATCGCCATCATGCTGCGCATGAACTGGAAGCTGGCTCTGATCACGTTTGCCGTGCTCCCACTGATCGGCATCGCCACCAAGCTTTTCCGTGACAGGGTCCGCGATTCCTATCGGCGGATTCGCGTGGCCATCGCCCGAATCAACGCTTACCTGCAAGAGCACGTGAGCGGGATGGTTGTGCTGCAGCTCTTCAATCGCGAAGACCGCGCCTTCGACAAGTTTTCCGAAGTGAATGCCGTCCACATGGACGCGTTCAAAGACGCGATCCTGGCGCACGCCGTTTACTATCCAGTAGTCGAAATTCTTTCTGCGATCGCAATTGCCTGCGTCATCTGGTTCGGCGGCAACGACGTGATCCGGGGCGCGACTACTCTCGGCGTTCTGGTTGCCTTTATCCAGTACGCGCAGCGCTTCTTCCGGCCCATCCAGGATCTCAGCGAAAAATACAACATCCTGCAGTCGGCCATGGCCTCCAGCGAGCGGATTTTCAAGCTGCTCGACACACCCGCCGAGATCATCGCTCCCGCCGTGACCAAGACGCCAAAAGGCCCAGGCCGCATCGAGTTTGACCACGTCTGGTTCGCGTATCGCTCGACACCCGATGCTCACGTGGGGACGGCCGCCCCCGGCCGTCCGGTCGAGCAAAGCTCGACTACCTCCGGCCCCGACTGGGTTCTGCGCGACGTCAGCTTTGCCATCGAACCCGGGGAGACCGTCGCCTTTGTCGGCCACACCGGAGCTGGCAAAACCACGATCATCTCGCTGCTCATGCGCTTCTACGATGTGCAGAAGGGTGCGATCAAGATCGACGGAGTCGACGTTAAAGAAATGGACCTGGTTGACCTTCGCCGTCGCTTCGGCGTCGTGTTGCAGGACCCGTTTCTGTTCAGCGGAACGGTGGCCAGCAACATTCGCCTGGGCACAGAGGGCATCGACGACGAGGACGTGGAAAAAGCCGCTGAAGATGTAAACCTGGCGGATTTCATCCGCACTCTTCCGAACGGCTATCAGGAAGAAGTGCGCGAGCGCGGCAGCACGCTTTCGACCGGACAAAAGCAGCTTATCTCGTTCGCCCGAGCCCTGGCGCATGATCCCAAGATTCTGATCCTGGACGAAGCCACGTCCAGCGTGGACACGGAAACCGAATTCCGCGTCCGCGATGCCCTGAGCCGCATGGTCGAAGGCCGTACCTCCGTGGTCATTGCCCACCGGCTTTCGACGATCCAGCGCGCCGACAAGATTGTCGTCATGCACAAAGGCCAGGTCCGCGAGATGGGCTCCCACCAGCAACTCCTCGCCCAGCACGGCATTTACTACAAGCTCTATCAGCTGCAATACAAAGATCAGGAAGTTGCCGCCGGCTCCCAGGTCACCGCCGACTAAGTGAAGCCGCGAGGGGCCCAGCGCTTCCAAGTTTACAGTTTTCCGTGTGCCCCACCCTTCTCCGCGCCTGTTGCGGAGAGGGTGGGCGCAAGGCTCTCAAGTCGCAAGACCGGCGGCCGTTGGTCAGTCCCGAAGCGTAACGACTCAGCAGGCATTCCCTCCTCGCGACGACCCTTTTTTCGGCTTGACCGATCATTTCTATTCGGATAACATATATGAAACTACATTAGCTGTTCGATAAACAGCAATGAGCAACTCCGGCTCTTTGACAATTGAAACGCTCCAGCCGTGGGGCCCAACACGCCAAATTTTCCCCAAAAAGGCATCCATAAGTCCTTTACAAGGGATATTTTACAAGGCATCTCTAGCCCACCGTCTGTTTTCAATAACTTACAGAGCTCGAAAGCCCCGGATATCCCCCTCCATAAGTCCTTTAAAAGGGATATTTTACGAGGGTATCTCAAAAACAGTCCCTTTGTTTTCATAGTTCTGACGGGAAAACGCGTTTTTTGGGTTATATATCCGTTACCATTCGGTAACTGCTGCGAGATTGAATATACCAAAGAGTAAATAGAAGCCCAGTGCCTGGGTCCCCTTGAGATGTTCGCCTCCCACCCTTCCGCAACGAACGCGGAAGGATGGGGCACCCCCAAAGTTGGCGGAGCGAAGTCCGGCGGAGCGAAGACTGGCAGAGCGAGATTCGATGCGCCCGTCCCCGCGACGCTTCCCAAGTACAATGCTCCCGTGCGAATTCTCATCTCCGCTGGCGAGGCTTCGGGTGAAATGTATGGGGCTCAACTTATCGAGGCTTTGCGGCGGCGCGATCCGTCTTTGGAATTCTTTGGGGTGGGTGGGGATCGCATGCGGACTGCGGGGTGCGATACCGTGGTCGACGCAAAAGATCTCGCCGTCGTCGGCATTTCTGAGATCGTCAGCCATCTTCCTAAAATCTATGGGTTGTTTCATAAGCTGATCGCCGAAGCCGATCGTCGCCATCCGGACTTGGCCATCGTGATCGATTCTCCTGCTTTTAACTGGCGGGTGGCGCGGCAGATGCGGAAGCGCGGGATTCCCGTCGTGTACTACGTTTGCCCGCAATTTTGGGCCTGGCGGCAGGGGCGGGTGCGGCTGCTCCGCAAATACGTCGACAAGGCGCTGGTGATTTTTCCCTTTGAAGAGAAGTTTTACCGCGACCGTGGCGTGGATTCCACTTTCGTCGGGCATCCCCTTGCCGATCTTTCTCTGCCTGCAATTGATCGCGCCGCGTACGCTTCGCTGAACAAGCTGGACGCCGCGAAACAATGGCTCACTCTTATGCCGGGCAGCCGGATGAAAGAAGTGCGGATGAATTTGCCCACGATTCTGGAGTCGGCCTCGAAGCTGGGACCGGGATACGAATTCCTGCTTCCGGTTGCGCCCACGCTGGATCGCGGCTTTCTCGAATCTTTGATCGGTGCCGAGATTGCTAGCGGCCATGCAATCCGCCTGGTGAGTGACGCTTTGCCCGCGCTAGCGCAGTCTCGCGCCGGCATCATCGCCAGCGGCACAGCTACGGTAGAGGCGGCGATGATGGGAACGCCATTCGTGATGGTGTACCGCGTCTCGCCGCTTACTTATTTTCTGGGACGGTCGCGGGTCAAAGTGCCGCACTTTGCCATGGTGAATTTGATCGCTGGAAGAGAGATTGTCCCGGAACTGGTGCAGCAGGACTTTACTGCCGAGAAGGTGGTGGCGCGGCTTAGGGAGATTCTCTCGGACGGGCCCAAACGCGACCAGATGACTGCAGGCTTGGTAGAGGTGAAGGGCCTGCTTCGCGGTCCGCAGGCGGACGGGTTGCATCCCGCGGAGCGGGCGGCGGAGGCGGTGTTGGGGCTTCTGAGAGCGCGCGTGGAAACGTAGCTAGCTACGTTTCTATCAGGAAGACAGGGTAAAAAACGTCTAAGCCTTGTCCTAGCACATCTTTTGCGTAACAATCTTCATCATAGAGCTTTAGAGACCTGCGGGATTTCCCGGGAGACGTTCTTGAATGTTCTTTGAACCTCGGCGCCAG
>Ga0210405_10004213_pt1 | contig 13622 bp, 13 predicted proteins | sample IncBWH11MmetaG_FD_155492 | JGI IMG/M metagenome (GOLD analysis project Ga0210405, IMG submission 155492) | Forest soil microbial communities from Barre Woods Harvard Forest LTER site, Petersham, Massachusetts, United States - Inc-BW-H-11-M | ecosystem: Environmental > Terrestrial > Soil >... | reverse complement strand
CTGGTGATCGTGATCATCAGCGGTACGTCCTCTGGCGGGATCGCGTTCCCATCGGAATCTTCGGGTGTGAATGCGGCGGACCACTCCTTTGCGGACATAGCTCCCGTTTCATCGAACCTCCGGCCAAGAATGGTCTCAGCTGGTTCATTGTAGAAAAGCAGGTCTCCATTAGGGCCTACCAAAAACATCGGCACACTAAGGTATCCGGCGAGCTGCCTCATCAAAATGATCTGGATGGGCTGAGCCATATTTTCCTCCTGCCCAAAGGGTCGTCCAACTCAGGCAGGATTGCAAGCGCAGCTTGCGCAACGAACCACCCGCAAAAACTCACGAGCAACTCTCGGAAGGGGAACCAACTTTCCCAAGCTACGCGTCGCCGCGCGGGATGCTTCTGAAAGCGGAGGAGCCGCCGAGTTTGCGGCGGCTCCTCCGGTTCAGGCTTGCGCTGCCGCGCGGAGCGCCTGCGCTACATCGGCGGCGTTATCCCATCGCGACCGACAACCACGACCGTTGCCTGCCATGTGCCATCGCCTTGCTTCTCCCAGCGGGGGATGAACACATGCGCGCCAGTCTTCAGATCGTCTTTGCCACCAGCGACAAGGTTGACAACTTCGGCGTCGCTCGGGACGACAATGGTCTTCTCGCCATCCTTGTATTTGACCTGCAGCGTGTTCCCCTCGACTTTCTGCACCTGCTGCGCAACCGCTCCATTGGTCATGGTGCTGTCCGGTTTTAGGTCCCACGGATAGTGTCCTTCACCGGTCCCACGGAGCGACTCTTCAAAAACGTGAACTTCAATCGCCTTTTGCGTGCCGTCAGGTTGCGGCATGGCGGTGATGCCGACGAACGTGTTGCTCTTTATGTCCGACATCGCGCCCTTGGTGACCGCGATGACGGGAGCGCCGTCCTTGAGCGGAACGTTGGCTTCCTTGCCGCTCTTCGTCTCTATTGTGAGGTTGTTGCCATCCATTTTTTGAAGCGTACCGCGCACTCGGGCAGGCGTATCCTCCGCAAACGCGGTGCCTGCAGCGGCAACAGAAGCTGCGACCGCGAGCACCAGAGAGAGTTTTCTTCCATGCGACATGTTTTACTCCCTTTTTCTGCCTTGGCGCGCAATGGAACACCAGATGCCGCTCTGCATCCAAGTGTCGCCACAACGCTTGCGCTTCACAACCGCTTGATCGACCCAAAATAGCAGCGCTACTTGCTTACCACACGCGGGTCGAGAACCTGTCCTTGCTGCTTTCCTTCAACTGCCGCCACGTAGGCCTTCGCCACATCGGCTGCCGCTTGCCCTGGAGTGGGGTCCATGCCGAACTTGACCATCGTCTCCTTGACCCACGGAGGACTGACGGCATTGATCCGCAGGCCTCGCGGCATTTCCAGTGCGGCGGCGCGTACAAAGCCTTCCAGGCCTGCATTGACAAGCGAGATCGATGCACTTCCGGGCATCGGGTGCATCGCGAGGACACCGGTGGTCAGAACTATCGAACCTTGTTCGCGAAGATGATCCTTCGCGATTCTAGCAACTGAGACCTGCCCCGTCAGTTTGCTACGAAGGCCCAACTCATAGTCGGCATCGGTCAGTTCACTGAACGGTTTGAACGTGGCATTGCCAGCGCAGCAGATGACGGCGTCAACTCCTTGAACTTTGTCAAAGAGTGCGCGGATAGTCGGCGGATCGTCGATGTTGACCTTGACCTCCCCGGACCGCGACGCGCGTACGACCTCGTGCTTGTTTTGCGAGAGAGCCTTAACGACCTCGCTGCCTATCGTACCGGTAGCCCCAATGACGATAATTTTCATGGTTCACCTTCTTCGACCTTCAGGTTCATCTGCCCGAAGTATCGCCGACGATCGCGATATTGTCAGGGGTCTAAGCCGAGGCAGGGCGCAGCGAGCTGCCGGGTACAGCGCCCGTAGGACAGGTGGGGCCAGCCAGGACCATGGAAGAGTGGGTTGGTTGGCGTAGTTTAAGGCCGGAAGGTACCCCGCGAGCCACATAGGCCCAAAGACCGGGCTTGGATTCGCCCGATCGACGGGAGGCCGTTGGGGGCCTACCCGCTCGCGAAAACTCACCGGCGACTCTCGGGAGCCGTTTGCGGGGCATTTGGCAGCCAAGCCTCGGTATGCGCCCATCGGCGACCGGGCCGGTATCGGACTGGCGAAGAAGGGTGTGGAGAGCCATGGTGCTGGTGTCACTTTCCGCGCACGATGCTGGTTATACGCTCTGCGTTTAGCCGACTAGCCATCCGCTTGGCATAGGGTGCCAACATTCCGAGGCTGTCATGCACGGCTTGATCGTGCCGACGGCGGAGACGATCGTACCTGCGCCAATGCATCCCCTTCGGCCTGTCCGGAAAGGTATCAAGAACGCCGAGCTTGCCGCCCAGCTGTTCTCGAACTTTCTGCGCCTTGAGGATTAGGCGTTGTCGAGGAGCCGCTTGCCGTGTCGCATACGTGAGCTGGTAGCACTTCCGGCAGCGCCACGGGTAGCCAGGGGGACGATAGAGCGTGCCGACCCGTCGTCCGCAGTCGCACAGAAAATAAGCCCGTTGGCCGCCGAAATGCCATGGTAGGTACGTGATGCGGAGTATCTGGTTGTCGAGCGTGACCGCGTTGTCGTTCCAGTGCTTTGGCTGAATGCCAGCACAGAAGAGCCTGTTTCGGTAAACCCACCAGTTTGCCGCAGGGGTGCCAACGTAGCCCGCTCGACGGAACACATCGATCTCAATGCTTCGCATTTGCTCGACCGTTGGTCCGCCGTTTCCGCCTCTTCGCCACATCAGTCGGTCTCGTCATTGTCGAAATTGATCGGGAATTTTTCCAGCGCGTTTTTTACCGAATTTGCATTACGGGTCACGTTGAAGGTCGGGGAAGCAGCTGAACCGCTGTTTCGCGTCACGGTGTTGAACCCAATGTACGAGCGAGGTGCGTATGCAAGGCGTCTCGGACTGCGTACGGGTCGTTACGCGCATCTTCCGCCAGGAGTCCCCTGCGGATTAAAGTCTCGACCTCCTTCTCAAACACTTGAACCGTGAAGCAACGTAACTTCGAGCGTCGGCGCTTCCGGAAACGCCTCATACGGTCTGCAGCTGCTGATGGGGCGACCGGCTCGGTGGTTGGCGGGATGACCGCCATCTCGGTGTTGTGCGCCATCGCCTCTACCTCCTTTAGGCTTCGATATGGGGTTGCCCCTCGATAGATGCCCTTCTTGCTCATAGATGCCCAATTCCGTAGTGGGCGGATATGGTAGCGGCGGGCATCTATGCGCCGTGCGAGCACACAGGCCGAGGAGCGCGCTCTCTCCTGCCAAGAGCGTTGTGGCTGCCTAAGATCATTCCGAACGCTTGCGCAACCTATTGATATCTCAGTGAGTGAATTTCCGTTCTTTTTCGGAATGCGCGTTGATTTTAAACGCGAACAAGTCGGATTTTGATTCCGCCATGCGGAGGTTCGAATCCTCCCGCCCCAGCCAACCAGTGCAGTCTCTGTGGCGCATGTCTCTGAACCGTCGGAAAGTGCCAGATATTTCCGCAACTTGGCGGGTCCCCCGACGGGGTCGCTATCGCGGATAGGTTTCCGTCGGCGCCGCCGACCTGGGCGAATTCGGCCCGCTGTCTCCGCTCTGGACTTTTCAATATCCGATTTTTAGTTGACGGGACACGAGTTCGAATGGACCGAGACCGGTTCGACATTCCGCTCAATATCCGGATTTTGTGGACGGAGACTCGGCTCGTAGCGCTTGAGACCGGTCCGCATTTAAGTGGCCGTCATCATGTCCGCGGGCGCGGACCCTGCCCTCTGGTCTATCTCGTAGGGCGCTGCGTTACGTCCACCGATAATCCGAAACCAGCCGTTGGCGATCGCTTCATCGAAGCTTGGCTCGCCGGGATGTTTCGCCAACACCGCGTCACAACTGGCGCGCTCGACCGGCATCGCTTTCAAAGACGGCCGCAGACTTAAGAGAAGCTTATGAAGGAGGGCTGGATGGCGCGGATCTCTCGGCCGCAGTCGCGGACGGCGAAGTACAAATAATGGAATTCAGTATGTAGCGTGTCCTCTACGATTTCGTAGTCGCGGCTGTCCTTGTGCTGCGACGCGAACGCCCGCTGCCACGGCTGGCACTGCTGCAACTCGCGACGCGAGATGATCTCAACGCCGGCCTTCTGCTCAGTGACTGCCCCTGCCTCGGCTTGTTGCACTCGCTAGGCTCGCGTGTCGGCAGTAGACGGTCGCCCGACGCCCGGACGCGCTCTGCTGGATCAGATACGTCCCCGAATCTGCTGTGCAAATTATAAATTAGTCAGTTACTGACACCTCTGTCAGTTTCACCCGCAGAGGCAACACAATTGCTCACACCTTACGGAACTCTCCGTCGGTCCCTTAGAAGCTGACCTCCGCTTGCGGCGGCGGCGCGTCTTCGAGACAATCCTGCGGCGCCGCATCCCCGAGGGACCGGTCGGGGGGAGCCTTTGCGATCGATGCCAGTCTGATCAAAGGCGGATGCCAACCGGCAGAAAGGGATCGAACGCGAGAGGGGCTGCCGCCAGAGGCAGCCGGCCGGGCGGTCGAAGAATATGTAGCTGTGCTCGACGATGCGGCCTTTGGCGCTGCGACCAATGTCGTGCCCGGAGTTCGTCTCGCCGGCCGATCCGGCGGCGCGATGGACCGGTGCCCACGGCGGACAAGCATTCGCCTATTCCACCGACTCCCTGATCGCTGTCGACCTATTGGCAGCGGGGCCAACCGCAGCAATAATTGATGGCATTTCAGCGCTGCAATCCGGGGAGGTGATCGTGTCGACTGTTATCCAGTCAAATACACAGAATGGGCACTTCCCACATTGGAAGCTGAAGACCGGCGGAGTGATCATGCCGGATGAACGCCTGTCGTGGGTACAAACTATCGTGTCTGGCCTCCAACACGGCGTCGCGATGGCGGGTGGAACGATCATTGCTCCCCTCATCATGGGGTTTGATCCGAACCTTGCGCTGTTTTTCTCGGGAGTCGGTACCCTGATCTTTTTTCTGGTGGTCGGCGGCCGCGTTCCGAGCTATCTCGGATCGAGTTTCTCATTCATAGCGGTCGTGATCGCCGCGAGCGCCTATTCGGGCCACGGACCAAATCCGAATCTTGACGTAGCGCTAGGCGGCATAGTGGCAGCTGGCGTGCTGTATGGCATAATTGCGCTGATCGTTATGCAATCGGGCGTCGGTTGGGTTGATCGCTTGATGCCGCCGGTAGTGACCGGTGGTGGTCGCGGTCATAGGGCTCAACCTTGCTCCCGTGGCGGTCAAGGCCGTGAGCGGGAGCCAGTTCGATGCGTGTATCGGACTGATCACCGTGGTCATTGTTGGTCTAGTCGCGGTATCGGCTCCTGGGCTGTGGCGGCGGCTGCCGGTTATTATTGGTGCCATTGCCGGATACCTGCTGTATCTGCCGCTTGCGAACGTCCTAGGATTGGGAAAGCCTATCGATTACGCTGCACTAGCCGCAGCGCCATGGATTGGACTCCCGAAATTCACCGCTCCCTCGTTTCACGCCAATGCCGTTTTCTTGATCGCGCCCGTGGCAATCATTCTGGTGGCTGAAAATCTCGGGCACATCAAGGCGATCGGCGCAATGACCGGGCGAAGTCTCGACCCGTTTCTTGGCCGAGCGTTTCTGGGAGACAGCTTAGCAACCATTGTTTCCGCTCTGGGCGGCGGACCCGGGGTGACGACCTACGCCGAAAATATCGGGGTTATGGCCGCGACGAGGGTCTACTCGACCCTCCTCTTTGTGGTGGCCGCCGTAGTTTCGATCCTGTTAGGATTTTCGCCCAAGTTTGGTGCCTTGATCCTGTCAATACCCGCCCCAGTCATCGGCGGTCTGTCGCTGGTGCTGTTTGGGTTGATCGCGGCGATGGCCGGCCGGATCTGGGTGGAGAACCGAGTCGATTTCTCAAACCCACAAAACCTGATCGCCGTCGCGACGGCGCTCACGGCGGGTGCCGGCGATCTGACTCTCAAGTTCGGCAGCTTTACCATGGGCGGTATTGGCACCGCGACGTTCGGTGCGATCATCCTTTATCAAATCTTCGGCTGGAGCAAAGCAAAGGATTAGGTTTTTGCGCACGCCAACGGCGGGAAAAACACCGGCGGCTCGCCCGCAGCCCATTGCTGACGTCGCCACAAACTTTGGTGCAATCATGTCTCGAGAATTCGACATCGCAATTCGCAGGGCTCGGCTGCGGCGCAACGGCGATCGGCTCATCGAGATCGGGATTAGAGACGGTCACGTCGTCGCGATTGCTGAGAGTCTCGGCGCCGCAGCGACGAACGAGATCGACGCCCGCGGCAATTTAGTGACTGAGTCCTACGTCAATCCGCACCTTCACCTCTGCAAGGTGTGGACGCTTCCTATGATGGAAGAAGAAGCGCTGAAGACTTATCACGGCGAGACGATGGGAAAGGCCATGGCCAGCATCGAGCTCGCCAGTAAGATCAAGGAGAAGTACGCAGAGTCGTGGATCACCGAGAACGCACGACGCGCGGCGGCGCTGGCGGCAGTTTACGGGAATCTTCATATTCGCGCTTTTGCGGACGTCGATAGCAAGGCGCGTCTCGAAGGTGTTCGGGCGCTCATCCGCGTGCGCGACGAGTTCCGAGGCATTCTCGACATTCAGGTCGTGGCCTTCGCCCAGGACGGCATTGTCCGCCAGCCGGGCACGTCGGACTTGATGCGAGAGTCCCTGAGGCTTGGCGCCGACGTGGTCGGCGGCATTCCCTGGATTGAGTTCTCGAATGCCGATGCGGCAGCGCACGTGAAGACTTGCTTCGACTTAGCTGAAGAATTCAACAAAGACGTTTCCATGCTGCTTGACGATGCCGGCGACGCCGGCCTGCGCACATTGGAAATGATGGCCCTTGAGGCGCTCCAACGAGGCTGGCATGGTCGCGCCCTTGCCCATCATTGCCGCGCAATGAGCCTCTATCCAATGCCCTACGTGCAGCGGCTCGCCCGTATTCTGAACGAAGCGCGCATCCCAATCGTTACCGATCCGCATACCGGTCCATTGCACGCTCGCGTGAAGGAACTACTTGCAGAGAAAGTGCTCGTGTGCCTCGGGCAAGACGATATTTCCGACGCCTATTATCCATTTGGCCGCAATAACATGCTGGAAGTGGCTTTCCTCGCATCACACCTGCTATGGATGATGACTGGGCAGGAAATCGATAAACTATATGACATGATCACGGTCGATGCGGCCGCCGCGATCAATATCCCACGCTTTGACCTTGCCGAAGGTGCCGCGGCGAACTTGGTGGTGCTCGATCAGCCCGATGTAGTCGAGGCGTTGCGGTTTCATGCCGCTCCGGCGTATGTCATCAGTCACGGCAAGCTTGTCGATCAGGCTAAGATGCGAACAATCGCGTCTGCTTGTCGGCACGCCTAGTTAACAATTCTGATGTGCTACAGGACGCTGCTTAATTGCGGAATCAGCGACAGCAGTTCGTCTACCTGAAGCATGCTTCTGCCCTGCGAGTGGGCAAGGCAAACAGATTAACAACCACGAAGCCAACGCCGCCAACTGTTGGCGTCATAATTTCTCTGGCGCTAATGCCGGGACGCGGCGGATTCGCTCTATTGGTTGACGCCATCGGTGGGCTTGGCAGGCGCCTGCGTCGGATCGCCGGGTTTGGTAACGCCGTTCTTGCCTGAGTCGGTTCCGCCGCCCTTGCCGACTACTGCGAGAACGGCTGCGAGCACCTGGCTATGCAGACGCGGCGACTTCTCGATATTCAGGTGGTCGATGCTGGGGTCCCTGCTCACGTCTACATTGGACAGCGAACCCTGAAAGCCGGCCCCGCGCGACATATAGCCATATCCCGTGTGGGTCAGGTTCAAGAGACGGCCGACGTTGCTCGGCGTGGCGTAGGATTGCTTGGCATCGAACGGCACTGCGAGAGCGACTGGAACACCTTTCCGGCCCAGGTAGGCCGACATTTCCATCACCGCATCAGCGCCAAGCGAATGCCCTATAATGATGATCGGGCCTTCCTTGCCGGCGTGATAGGCGGCGGCAGCGTGGTCGGCTAGCGTCTGCCATTCCGAATAATTGTGTACCGTTGCGTAGATACCGTGGCGCTGAATCTTCTCGGCAAGGGTATCCATACCAAGCGAGAATATGTTCATAAGTCCGCGCAGAAGGTATACGTGCGCGCGCGATTGCGCCATGCCCGGGCTGGCGCCAAAGCCGACCATTATTAGGACAAAGAGGACGCCGACCACCGGGAATAGTCGTATGTGTCTCATAGCCGCTCAGGGGGTAGTTTCGCGAGAAGCAAAGAAGCCTCGACCGTTTCGCAGCGGTCGAGGCTGAGTAGTTCTTGCGGTCGCGGGGAAGAGGCCCCCGCGTCGTGTAATCCTACCTGATCCGTTCGGTTTGGCAAATAGTGCATGCCGCGAGCCTCGTCTTTTCGTTTTTGGCAGCAGTATCGCGCCACCGCCGAAACCCCTCCACGACAGTAGCCCGGCTGGCTAAGCGTTCAATAGGATTCAACACCATTGAAGGTTCATCGGAAGGCCCCGCCTGTAAATTGCGCGCTTGCAATTGGGGTCACACTAAGACCCATCGCAGGGCGTGGCAAAATATCGCCGAATTCAACCTCGACAATATAGGCCATACTCACCCGCAACATTCGGGCGGTTTCCGGCCGTCTTCAAGGCGCCGCACCTTTGGTAAACCTCCCATGTTAGTGTCCGGCCGCGGGTTGGCTTCGCTCACTATCGCGGTCACGGTACTGACGTGCGGCCTAGCCCGCGCGCTGGATCTCGACCTGGACAAGTCGGGCGCGCAACTATTCGCGGCGAATTGCACTACCTGCCATCATAGTCCAAGGGGCCTCGCCAAGAAGAGGTTTAGCTGGACGCTGCAGAGCTTTCTGCAGCAGCACTACACGACCAGCACCGCCTTGGCGCAGACACTCACTGCATATCTTCAGTCGATCGACGCCCCTCGCTCAAAGCCGCGGTCCGCCGTCCACAAATGGGGGTCGTCCAAGACTAACGCTTCGGAGTCGCCGCCACGCCCCCCTTTGTCGATACCGAAGCGATAGATTTTGGTTGCCGAGAGAGGTGGAGCAGCGGACTGAGGTTAGTTACCAAGCCATGTCCGCCTGATGTCTTTTCGCAGCGATCGATTAAAACGCGCCAGCGGCCAGCGGTGTCGCTCAGACAGCGCCAGGCATCGGCCGCGAACGCCCCTGACCCTCCTGATGCGCGCAGCCCGCCGCCAGGGTATGTTGCGGGCCGTGGATAGCCCTTACGGTCTCGGCGCTCGTCTCGCAGACGCCTCTACGCATTTGCCGGGGCTTGCGTCGTGGCGCACGGCCGGATGTGCGGCTGTCTAACCCAGTGGGAGGCCAAACGCTGAGGGTCGCTCTGGAGGGGTGTTCCGAAAACCCTCCAACACTCCGCCGATAGGCTCGCGGGGTACATCAATGGTGAGCGATGTACGCGTCGCGCAAAATATTGGCTTCAAGTTCCAGGTCATCCAGCCGGTGTTTAACGACATCGCCAATGCTGATGATCCCACACAGCTTCCCGTCGCGAAGCACAGGCATGTGACGCACGCGGTGGCGGGTCATTAGTTTCATCACGCGGCTGAGATCGTCCTCAGGAGCCACTGTGACCAAGCCGTGCCTCATGATGTCTTTTACAGTCATCGAAGCCACTTGCTCGCCGAATTGAGATAGCGCGTGAACGATCTCGCGTTCGGAGATGACCCCGAGAATTGAATTGCCGCTCGTCACCACAACAGAACCAATGTTCTTTGCACGTAACCAGTCCGCCGCCCTTTTTACGGTGGCCTCGGGCGCGATAGTCGTGACTTCTGTTCCTTTCAGTCTCAAAATGCTCTCGACGTTCATGGCCTCTCTCCTGTACTTCCGCGTCGATGCCGCAGATGCCGATGCGACCATTTTACACTCGAGTATGGCGAGCGCGCGGCCTGCCTCTGTGTCAAAACGGCGCTGCTCTCGTGGGTCGGCTGTTTGACGCACAAATTTTGCACTCGCCGAAGTAGTCAATGCACTCAATGCCGTTGCAAAAGAGTGGACAAAAGTGCAGCCGCAAGAAGCCGAAATGGTCCCGTTGCTGTTCTGCCGCGCATTGCTGGGCACGATCATTCAGATGCCAAGCGGCTTCCCATGGTCTCCTGAAGCAAGTTTCTCAGCGCGTTGGTATTAAAGGGCTTGTGCAATATTCTCAAATCTGGAGGGGTCGCTCGCGCAGCATCGCTGTACCCCGTGGTCAGGATCACTTGCAGGTTTGGATAGCGCGCCGGGACCTCACTCGCGAGGCCAACTCCGTCGATCGTCCCGGGCATGACGATGTCGCTAAAAATAAGATCTATGTTCGCCCCTTCCGCCAAGAATTGTAGCGCCGCTTCAGCCGAGTCGCGATAGACCGTATCATAGCCTAGGTGCTCAAACAGAGACGACGTTACCTCCGCAACCTCGACACTGTCGTCAACAACAAGGACCACCGGACGCTGCGAATGGGTCGCGTCGATCGTGGAAGTCTCTTCCTGCACAAGGTCCTCGCCGGTACAGCGGGGCAAATAAACGCTGATCGCCGTTCCGTGTCCGACTTTGCTTGCCGCCCGTACAAACCCGCCGGCTTGGTGGGCAAACCCATATACCTGAGATAAACCTAGCCCGGTTCCCTTCCCGACCTCCTTGGTCGTGAAAAACGGATCGAATATCTTGGAAAGCAGAGCCGGAGGAATGCCCATGCCGGTATCGCTGAACTCCAGTGCAACAAGTTCTTCGTTCCCCTGCTCTCCGAGGCGCCCATCGTTTGCCTTTATGTTGCCGGCGGTTAACGTGAACACGCCGCCGTTGGGCATGGCATCGCGGGAATTGACGGCAATATTGACGATTGCCAGTTCGAGCTCGGCAAGATCAACTTTGACGGGCCAGATGTCAGGCTCGATCTTTTCATTGTAGACTAAGTTGCCCCGTAGCGAACTTTCAATCAGCGTCCGCATATTCCTGATACTAGCGGTCAAATCGAGAACTCTGGGGCTGAGATGTTGGCTGCGGGAGAAGGTCAGCAGTTGACGAGTCAGGCCTTCTCCGCGTTTGGCCGCAGTCTGTATCGCCTCGAGGGCTCGTGGCAGCTTCGGATCAAGCAAACGCCTGAAAGTTTCAGCGTTACCGCCGATGATCATCAATAGGTTGTTGAAGTCGTGCGCGATGCCGCCCGTCAATTTGCCGATCGCCTCCATTTTTTGCGCCATCGCGAGCTGTTCGCGCGCCTCGACCAGCTTCTCCTGCGCGTCGCGCCCCTCTGTTGCGTCACGGATGATATTGGCGAAGCCGATCAGTTTCCGATCATCGTCACGTATTGCAGTAAGCACACCGGTCACGTAAAACGGCGCGCCGTTCTTCCTAACACGCCACCCCTCCACCTCGTGCTTACCCTTCTGAATCGCCAATTCGATTGCGCGATTCGGTTCACCGGCACGGCGCTCGTCCGGGCGGTACAAAACGCCGAAGTGCTCGCCGACGATTTCATCCATCTTGTAACCGATAACCTTCTGTGCGGTGCTGCTCCAGCTCGTAATGCGTCCGGACGTGTCCAGTAGAAAAATCGCATAATCGGCTACCCCCTCAATGAAGAGTTGAAAGTGCCGTTTGGCGTTTTTGAACGCCAACTGGGTCTGATCAAGCTGAATGCTTAGTAGGCGCTGCGCTGACAGCAAATGTGCCGTTGCGTCGCCGTGCGAGGCGATCGCCGCGCCTAAAATGAGAGATGCCACGGACGTGCTTGTTGAGAGCGCGAACAAGAGCAGAAACGCTCCACTCGATTCCGCCGCCGGCAATGCGTTGGCGCCGGTCGAGAGCCCCCACCCAGCAAGGCCGCAAAAGACGAGTACGGCTGATGCTGAATCCCGTTGGTTGCCGCGCAAACCAGCCCACATCAAAGGGAGCAAAATGAGAAATCCAATTAGATCCCGATTAGGAAGTACCTCGCTGAGTTCACCGCCAATCGCAGGACCGTAGGCGGCCATGCCGATTGCGCCGGCCACGACAACGACGGCGGCTGCTTCCACCGCGCTCGATTTGGAAAACGGCGTGGTCGCCCAGAGCAAAGTGACAGGGGCAGTGATTACAATCCCGGTGGCGTCCATGAGCCACCACTTTGGCCAGGTAACGATCGAAACCGCGACTGGGTCGGCAAAACCAAGAGCATTGGCGACGCCCGGCCCGAGCAGAGCGAGGCCGGAACTAATTATCGCGGTCGGGGCGAAGGCGATGAGTACAAATTTTGCGACGTTGAGTGGAGATGCGAATCTATCGTGACCGTGCACCCAATGCTTGATGAGCCAAGCTCCAGAGAGCGCCGCGACCGTGGTCGCGACCGCAGTTGAAGCCGATTCGAAAAGCGTCGTCGGACCAGGAGAAATGGCAATGGCGCAAAATGATCCTGCGAGAATCGCAGGCCAAACTCGATTGCCCCGTAGCAGGACAAGGCTGAGCGCGACGCCAGTCGGCGGCCACACCGGTGTTGAGGCTGCATTGAGTGCGGGTAGCAACAAGGCGGCTTCGGTAAGGCCGAAATAGCTCACGGCGACGACCGCAAGTTCGTAAAGACAATTTGCGGTGCTCAGACCGGAAAGGATAGGAAATCTCGCTTCGCCAGTTTCTGCTCTTGTCATGGAAGAGCCTCGCTGGGGAACCGAGGAAATGCTCAATAACGGGAGCTGACTATGTTAAAGCGGAGGCTGGCGAAAAGTGGACCACAGATTGGCGACATTGCGTTATCACTTGGCGGAAGTGAGAAGCGGAGTCTTTTTAAAGAGCGCGACTTAACGAGCGTAGCGCTCCGCTATCCGACGCCGCCGCCGGGAGCGGGTGCGCCCCTGGTCGTTGACGTAAGAAGGCTAGATCTTTCGGTTCCCAAACGCCCTTGACGTTCACTGCACAGCCGGCGACTGCGCTGGAGTTTGTGCAGGTTTGTGACGCGGGATTTGTACCGTCCCCGGCGGAGGTACCGAAGAAATGTTTTGTCTGAGATCCCGTTCGACTGCTTGTAGAGTCGCGATATCCTGAGCTATGTTTTCTTGCTTGACGGCAAGCTGCCTTTGATCGAGAGCGAGTTGCTCTACGCTGCGCCGTACAAGGGCAAGATCGACTGCTAAGGGCTTAAGCCTCTCTCCCCACTCAGACGAGGTTTCAGTCGAGGCTGCCGATGGCGGTAACAGCCAGCCAAGCGGCGGAACCGAGGTCCTGAGCAGCTCCTTTGCCTCTTCATTGTAAGACTGCCACGCAAGCGTCGCGACCACACCAAGGAGGACCACTAACGAAAAGCGGGCAACGGTGCGTAAAGCTCGGCTGGCAATTGACGGCCCGAGAGCCGTCAACTGCTTGCTCCTTAAATCAGGAGAGTGCTGGGGTGCGCCGGCTCTTGGCCGCAGCCGAGTATCGTAGTCAGATTCGTCGGTAGCGATCCGAGTGCGCTGAAAGAATGAGCTGTTTCCGCCGTCTGGATCACGCTCGGCGACGTCGCCTTCATAGTGCTCATCGTCCCGAGGTGCGGTCCGCGAAAAAAACATGGCCCCCCCGTTT
>Ga0210405_10004212_pt1 | contig 13622 bp, 14 predicted proteins | sample IncBWH11MmetaG_FD_155492 | JGI IMG/M metagenome (GOLD analysis project Ga0210405, IMG submission 155492) | Forest soil microbial communities from Barre Woods Harvard Forest LTER site, Petersham, Massachusetts, United States - Inc-BW-H-11-M | ecosystem: Environmental > Terrestrial > Soil >... | reverse complement strand
CGGCAAAAGTCATGTGTTGAATCTTGAGCCGGAGGATCTGGCTGCTTTGACCGTTGAAGCCGCGGCCATGGCTAAAGTGCCGTTGGCGGGAACGGATTGGATACCGGGCGCTTCGCGCAAAGCAGATAGCCACTAGTCAAGGACGCCTTCGGCGTTGAAATAGGGTTGCCAACAAAGTTTCTTTTGCGGAAAACTTTGTTCGTGAGGAAGGCGAAACCAACCGTGGAGGAAGCTCCGACCGTTGAACAATTTATCGGCCAACGTATCCGGACGCTTCGATTGCAGCGCAGTCTGACCCTCGATCAGCTGGCAGAAAGGGTTCGCTTGACCAAGGGTCAGCTATCCAAGATTGAGAATGGTTTGGTCTCTTCGCCGGTTTCGACCTTGACCCGAATCGCTTCGGCCTTGGGCGTGGGGCCTGGTTATTTCTTTCAGGTAGAGGGTACAAAACGTCGGGCGGTGCTCATCCGCAAGAACGAGAGAAAGATCATCGTCGGTCGCGGTTCGAAGATGGGGCATTATTATCAGTCGCTGGCCTTCGGTCTGCCCTTTGAGAAGGACTTTGAGCCTTATCTGATGAACATCGAAGAAAAGACGATTGATCCGAGCCAGAACATTTTTCGCCATCCGGGTCACGAGCTGCTCTTCATGTTGGAAGGAGAGATGGATTACCGGCATGATGATCAAATCTATCACCTAAGTCCCGGTGACAGCCTTTTCTTCGATGGCACGATTGAGCATGGGCCGGTGATGGTTTATTCGCCGCCGGTGCTTTTTCTGAGCATCATCAGTAATCCGAAGGGCGGGCAGTAGGCGGTCAGCGTTCGGAGTTCGGAGTTTGGCGTTCGGAGTTCGGCGTTCGGAGTTCGGCGTTCGGCGTTTGGCGTTTGGCGTTTGGCGGCACAGTCAGGACATCGGTAACACTTATGGGTCAGGACATCGGTAACACTGTCACTGTTTTAGTTCATGTTTTGATTCTGTCATCTTCGAACTGTATCGGACAACGAATTGGCGCTCAGACTTATCCATAATCGCCCCGGGCCGGTGGGTTGCGAGAATGCCTGGGACAGGTACGCTACGTCGCAGCAGCACGCCGGCCCGGAAAAAGGCGATTGTGGGTAAGTCGCGAGTTGCGGCCACCCGACGCCAGCGAGGCCCACCAGGATAGCCTTTAGCCCACGAGGGCTCAAGTTGGTTCATGACGCCTCCTGGGACCTCAGGAAATCGAGCTCCTGCGGATCAAGATGTCCGAGCAGGAGCCGCCCAAACCAGATCTCCAGTTGGCCCTTTTCAGACCTTTGGAGCCCTACCTGCCAACCCGCCAGGCTCCCGGTGAGGAATACCTTTTTGTCCTTCCAACTGAGCTTGCCGTTTTTGTCCACCAGGCGTGTCGCCATCCCGGGATAGCTCAATTGGACTTCTGCAGCGCGGTAAGGCCTGTTCGAGTCCCGGTACAGTTCCGCCGGACAACGCATTCCCAGCGCCTCGTGGGGGCGCTCCCGGTTAAACTCCTCTCGCCACAGCTCCAGCGCCTCTGGCGTGGCTCCTTGACCCAGGATTTCTAACTCCTGGGCGATGTCGCGATGGAGCCGTTCGTGCCCTCCGTTATCTTGCGGATGCGCCGGCCGACCTCGTTCCAAATCGATCCCAAGGGCCATCCACCAGGCCGACAACCGGCTCAACCCATGCAAGGCCTGCACACTGGCAAAGGGCGCCCCGTTATCCGATCGGATCGCTTCAGGTAAACCGTGTCTCTCAAAGACCCTCTCAAAGGCCTCACGCACCGTCTGGCTGCGCGCATTGTCCATGGCTCGTAACTCCAGCACGTAGCGGCTAAACTCATCGCGTACCGTCAAGGGTTCACACCGCCGAGTCTCTCCCAATCGCCACCAGCCCTTGAAGTCCACTGTCCACACCTCATTGGGTGCTTGCCCTCGGCGTCCACTGCTCAGCCGCCCTCCTTCCAGCGGCCCCTCTCGCACTCGGCGCGGCTGGGTTAAACCCACTTGCTCAAGGACCCGTTTAAAACTGCTCTCGCTTGGTGCCTGCCCGTGTCGCCGATGATACAATGTGCGGATCTTGCGCGGACCCCAATGTCGATGCACCAGCTTCAGCTTCACCATTTCACACACTTGCCCTTCGCTCAATTGCTTGGGACTGCTGCGCGGCCGCCGCGAATCTTCCTCCATTCCTTCCAGCCCCTGGCGTAAAAATCTTTCTCGCCATTTGTAACCCGTCTTGGCGCTGATCCCATACTCCTGGCACAACGCTCGAAAATTCAGCGTTCCCAGCGCCTTCAGTGCAAACTCTCTTCTTTGATCCATAGGTTCACTCTTTTTCCACGGCATTACCGGGTCCTTTTACTCCGGTTCTGCCTTCAAAAGTGTTACCTATGTCTTGAACCTATTGTGTTACCTATGTCCTGAACCTGCACCTCTCACCTCTCACCTCTCACCTCTCGCCCCGTCCGAGCCGGGACGCTTACTGACACGAGGGCCCGCTTCTTCCATACGCGTTTGACCTTTCGGTTACGTCCGGTAATCTGCCAACGCCTATGCCTAAATATACCGATCTCAATAAGATCCTGCTCATCGGTTCCGGGCCCATTGTAATCGGTCAGGGGTGCGAGTTCGATTACTCGGGCGTCCAGGCCTGTAAGGCCCTCAAAGAAGAGGGGTACGAGGTGGTTTTGGTGAATTCCAATCCGGCAACCATCATGACAGACCCCGAGTTCGCCACCCGAACCTACATTGAACCAATTACTCTTGCGGTCATCGAAAAAATCATCGTCCGCGAAAAACCGGACGCACTGCTGCCTACCCTGGGCGGCCAGACCGCGCTCAATGCTGCAATGGAGCTTTATCGTGCAGGGATCCTGGAGAGATACAAAGTTCGACTCATCGGCGCCAGTGCAGAGGCGATCTCCAAGGGGGAGGATCGCCAGCTCTTCAAAGAGGCCATGCAACGCATCGGCCTGGATGTTCCCCGTTCCGGCGCTGTTCATACCGTCGCCGAAGCGAGAGAAATTGCCGCCACCATCGGATCTCTTCCGCTTATCATCCGCCCGGCATTCACTCTTGGCGGCGCCGGAGGGGGGATCGCGTACAACCGGCAAGAATTCGAGGAGATCGTCAACAGCGGGCTGGATCAATCTCCTGTTGGTGAAGTGCTGATCGAAGAGTCGTTGCTCGGTTGGAAGGAGTTCGAGATGGAGGTCATGCGTGACCGGGCAGATAACTGTGTCGTGATCTGCTCGATTGAGAATTTCGACCCCATGGGCATACATACCGGTGATTCCATCACCGTAGCCCCCGCACAAACCCTCACCGATCGCGAGTATCAGATCATGCGGGATGCCTCGTTTGCGGTGATTCGTGAGATCGGCGTCGAAACCGGCGGATCAAATATCCAATTCGCTGTAAATCCCCAGAACGGCCGCATGGTCGTGATCGAGATGAATCCGCGGGTCTCCCGGTCATCTGCCCTGGCGTCGAAAGCAACCGGGTTTCCGATCGCCAAGATCGCCGCTAAACTGGCTGTTGGATACACATTGGACGAAATTCGAAATGACATAACTCGCGAAACTCCCGCTAGTTTTGAACCAGTTATTGACTATTGCGTAGTGAAAGTTCCCCGGTTCACTTTTGAAAAATTTCCTCGGGCTGATCCTACGCTCACCACGCAGATGAAAAGCGTCGGTGAGGCTATGGCAATCGGACGAACGTTTAAGGAGTCTTTGCAAAAAGCGCTCCGATCACTCGAGATCGGTCGATTCGGTCTCCAAGCGGATACCAGGGATCGTGAGGCTCGTGACGCCTCGGGCGCATGGGACGTCGAAGAAATCCAACGCAAGCTGGTAAACGCCTCCTGGGATCGGATCTTCTATATTCGCCACGCGTTATTAGCCGGCTTTACGATAGAAAGAGTGCGAGAGCTAACCTGTATTGACCTATGGTTTCTGGAAAACATCCGGCAAATTGTTGAAGAAGAAAAAAACATTGCCAACGGCTCGTTCAATCTTCGACGAGCGAAGCAACTCGGGTTTTCGGATCGGCAGCTTGCTCATCTGACCAAGTCGACCGAAGCCGATCTGCGCTCAGATAGAATTCGCCAAGGGATACTCCCAACTTATCGTCTCGTCGACACGTGCGCCGCCGAGTTTGAAGCCTACACGCCTTACTACTATTCGACCTACGGCGAAGAAAACGAAACCCGCGATGGCGAACGTAGGAAAATCATGATACTCGGCGGCGGCCCAAATCGGATCGGTCAAGGAATCGAGTTCGACTACTGTTGTGTGCACGCGGCATTCGCACTGAAAGAAGAAGGGTTCGAAACCATCATGGTCAACTCGAATCCGGAGACGGTTTCCACCGATTACGACACGAGCGACAAACTTTATTTCGAGCCGCTCACCCTCGAAGACGTTCTCAACATCTACCAACATGAAAAATGTTGGGCGGCAATTGTGCAGTTTGGCGGCCAGACTCCGCTTAACCTCGCCAACGCTCTTCAAGCAAACGGTGTCCACATCGTCGGCACTCAGCCGAAAAGCATTGAAATGGCAGAGGACCGAAAGCATTTCTCCGCACTGCTTCATCGTCTCGGACTGAACCAACCGCCGAGCGGGACAGCGACCAACGAGCAGGAAGCGGTGAATGTCGCTCGTGCGATCGGGTATCCTGTGTTAGTTCGGCCATCATTTGTTCTCGGCGGCCGCGCGATGGAAATCGTTTATCAGGAGGATGACCTGCGCCGTTATATCCGGACCGCCGTCGAGGCAAGCCCGGAGCGACCTGTCCTGGTTGACCGTTTTCTCGAGGACGCCATAGAGGTGGATGTCGATTGTATCTCCGATGGAGAAGTTTCTGTGATCGGCGGGATTATGCAGCATATTGAACAAGCCGGAATCCACAGCGGAGACAGCGCCTGCGTTATCCCGGCTTTCTCACTTCCGGACAAAGTATTGACCACTATCGAATCCGCTACGAAAGCGATGGCGCGCGAACTCGAAGTTCGGGGACTGATGAATGTGCAGTTCGCGATCAAAGATGACGAAGTCTACGTCCTTGAGGTGAATCCCAGAGCATCACGCACCGTGCCGTTTGTTAGCAAAGCGATCGGCGTACCGCTCGCCAAACTCGCCGCCAAGGTGATGGCCGGCAAATCTCTGCGCGAGCTCGGCTTCACTCATGAGGTTGTGCCGAATCATTATTCGGTAAAGGAAGCGGTCTTCCCCTTTATTCGGTTCGCAGGCATCGACATCACTCTTGGGCCGGAAATGAAATCGACCGGAGAGGTCATGGGAATCGATGAGGATTTCGGTCTCGCATACGCCAAATCCCAGATGGCTGCGCAGCCAGCGCTCCCGAGTGAAGGAAATGTTTTTCTGAGCGTTAAAGATACAGATAAGTCGAGCATCGCGAAACTCGGTAAAGAACTCGTTGAGCTCGGGTTTACGATTTACGCCACCAGCGGAACCGCTGCAGCACTCGCATCAGCCGGTCTACACGTGAATCGGCTTTTTAAGTTGAGCGAAGGACGACCACACGTCATAGACATGATCAAGAACGACGATATCCATCTAATTATCAATACCCCAAGCGGTAAAACGCCCAGAGAGGATGAAGTAAAAATACGTAGCTTGGCTGTAGCTCGGCGAATCCCAATTCTTACGACTGTCAGCGGCGTCGAGGCAAGCATCAGGGCCATGCGTTCAATCCAAACCAAGGGACTGGCCGTGAAGTCCTTGCAGGAGTACGTCACGGAGTGAGGTTAAAGTTTTGAGTTTTGCGTTTTGAGTTTTGAGTCCAAGACCCAGCGACCCCTGGCAAACGCAAAACCCAAAACCCAAAACCCAAAACTGTCTTCTATGCACAGCATGACAGGTTACGGGCGCGGGCAGGTGTTGGGCGAAGGAACCAAGGTGATAGCCGAGATCCAATCGGTCAACAAACGCCAGACCGAAATATCGATCAGTCTCCCGTCGGCGTTCGCATCGCTGGAGAATGATCTCCGGGCGAAAGTCGACCGGAGCTTACACCGTGGAAGGATTATAGTTACGATCTCGGCCACTGGTCCCGCAGCGCACATCCAGCCGTTGGTCGATCAGGATTTGGCGAATCTTTACTTGCACCGGTTTAGACAGCTCCAAAAAGAGCTCGAACTGTCTGGTGAGATCACGATTGAAACCATTCTCAGATCGCCCGGAGTTATCTCTTCTTCTGAGCAAGGGTTCCTCGACCCATCCATGCGCTCCGCCGTCGATACGGCCCTTGACCTGGCTCTCCAACAGCTTCTTCAGATGCGCGCCAAAGAAGGTTCCAACCTACACAAGGAGCTCACTCGCCGCATTAAGTCTATTCGGCAGGCGATCACAAAAATTCGTAAACTTCAGCCGCACGTCGCGAAACGGTATCGGGAGCTTCTTTTCGAACGCGTAAAGAAAATCGGCGTGGAGATCAGTTTAGACGATGATCGACTAACTAAAGAGGTCGTGTTTTTCGCTGAGCGTTCAGATTTTTCCGAAGAACTGACCCGGCTCGAATCCCATTTGGATCAGTTCATCGAAACCACCAACAAACAGGAGGCAATCGGGCGGACGCTTGAGTTTATCAGCCAGGAGATCGGCCGCGAGTTAAATACGCTTGGCTCCAAAGCAAACGACGCTGAGATCTCTCAGTTGGTCGTCCACTGCAAGGCCGAGTTGGAAAAGATCCGCGAACAGGTCCAGAATGTGGAATGACCGTTTTGCGTTTTGAGTTTGGCGTCTTGAGTTTTGAGTATGTAAGCGAAGGCTCCAGCCTTTGCCTCCGTAACACATCCGCCTCGACAAAGGCTAGAGCCTTCTCTACGCGGCCCAAACTCAAAACGCAAAACTCAAAACTCAAAACTCAAAACTAGTCCGATGAACATCATCCTCGGAGTGACAGCTTCGATTGCGGCCTACAAGGCTGCCGATATAGCCAGCAAATTGACGAAGCAGGATCGCTCCGTGCGCGTGGTGATGACCGCGGGTGCGATCCAATTTATTACTCCACTGACGTTGCAGACCTTGTCTCGCTATCCAGTAACTACCAGCATCTTTGACGAAAAGGCGAGCTGGCATCCCGGACATATCGAACTCGCCGATAACGCCGATCTCCTTCTGATTGCACCCGCTACTGCGGACATTATTGCGAAGCTGGCCCATGGTTTTGCCGACGACGCTTTGACAGCTATCGCGCTCGCCACCGAAGCACCTCTGCTCCTTGCCCCCGCGATGAACGGCAAAATGTGGCTCCACCCCGCAACCGTTGCGAATGTCGAGATCTTGAGACAGCGCGGCGCCGATTTTATTGGTCCGGAAGAGGGGATGCTCGCCTGCGGCTACGAAGGAATCGGACGTCTCTGGCCGGTTGACGAAATCGTCGCAAAGGCGCTCGCATACAGGAAGCGCGAACGGGCGCTCCGTTGGTAGGGACGTGCTCCTGCACGATCCGGCGCTCCAATGTAGCATAGGCTTCCAGCCTGTACCGAGAGATCACTGCGCATGGCCTTGTGAATCGCTAGCGACCTAGGAGTGGCTCAAAGCCGTCGCTCAATCGGTGCAGGAAACAGGCTGGAAGCCTATGCTACGTTGCTGGCGCTCGCCAATCCACTGAGCGAATTCGATTCTGATTCCCAAAAAAATAGGAGGAGAGATCAATCTCCTCCTATTTATACGAACAACTGTCGCGAATACCTAGCGTCCTATTTCTTGACAGCGATCTTTTTCGCCGGAGAAACAGCCTTTTTCGCCACCTTCTTCGCCGGAGCCTTCTTTGGAGTCGCTTTCTTTACAGGCGCCGCTTTTTTGGCTGCTGGTTTCGCCGCCGATTTCTTTGCAGCTGGCATACGTTATCCCCCCTTTCATTCCGCAGTTGCGGAGGATAAGAAATTAATGTCATTACAATTCGCTTGACTAACGAACATTCGTTAGATCGTCAATCAGAATTTGTTACATCGTTAAACTTTTAGGTAATTCGTCAAAGAAAAAACTCCAGAGGAATGGCGGAGGTATTCGCTCCGAGAGGTCCCGCTTTTAACTGTGAAACGGCTTGAAATCAGCACCTCGAGTCGATTCACAGTGAAAGATGACCTCTCGGAGCGAATACTTCCGCCGTTCCTTCGGACTCGACATCGACGATGACCCGCCGATAGTGACTCAGCTATGAATCAATATCTCGAAGCCGCGACCAGGGCGGCTCGCGCAGCCGGTGCACTCGTCCGAGAAAACTTCGGCCGGCCTCTAAAAGTGGATCTTGAAGAAGCTCATGACATCAAGCTTGAGCTCGATGTTCGCGCTCAAGAACTCATCACCAGGTTACTTTTGGAGGAGTTCCCCAATCACTCGATCCTTGGCGAGGAGGGGGATGTCGAGAATACTTCGACCGAGTTTGAGTGGGTGATCGATCCGATCGATGGCACCGTCAACTACTTCTATGGCATCCCGCACTTCTGTATCTCAATTGCGTTACGAGAAAAAGGGGAGCTCATCGTTGGCGTTATTTACGACCCGATGCGCGATGAGTTATGGCGTGCCGAACGAGGCGGAAAGGCTTATTTGAACGGCCGGACTATTGAGGTGAGTCGATATACCGACGTATCGCAATCCATTGTCTCGGTCGGTATGTCGAAAACGCTCGCCGAGGTCGAGGTTGGCCTGTCTATCTTTCAGGACCTGCTGGTCCGTGCCAGAAAGTGCCGGATGATGGGTAGCGCTGCGCTCGACCTTGCCTACGTCGCAACCGGACGATTCGACGCCTATATTGAACGGAGTGTGAATTGGTGGGACATTGCTGCCGGCGTGCTGCTGGTCCAATGTGCAGGCGGACAATTGGCCATCGCTCCGAGCGCGGTTCAACAGGGTAAGCTTTCGGTGATCGCCTGGAACGGAAAGATCGATCGCGTCCAACTCACCAGGGTGTATCCATGAACTTTGTCGGAATCGGTTACGATGTTCATCGTTTGGTCGAAGGGCGCAAATTAATCCTTGGTGGCATTGAGATTCCGCATAGTCGCGGACTCGACGGCCATTCCGATGCTGATGTTTTAACTCACGCAATCGCCGATGCATTGTTGGGTGCCGCTGGAGAAGAGGATATCGGGCACCATTTTCCAAACACCGATCCTTCAATCAGAGGGATCGACAGCCAGGAAATCCTCGGACGAGTTCAAGCCATACTTGCGACCAGGCAGCTGGCCATCGTCAACATCGATTGTTCATTGATCGCGGAAGCTCCGAAGATCGGTCCACACCTGGAAGCGATGAAGAAGAGGTTGTCGCAGACCTTGCAGATCCAACCGCAGCGTATCGGCGTCAAGGCCACGACCAACGAAGGCCTCGGCTTTATCGGCAGAGGAGAGGCTATCGCCGCCATGGCGGTCGCGAGTGTTCAGCAGGTCGAGCCGCGATTCCCGGTGGAATCAGGAGGAAGGTTGGTGTAGGAGATTCCTGTTACTAGCCCACCATGAGCTCGTCGCTTCAATGGTAGAGACGCGCTCCCGCGCGATCCGGCGTGGCACGTCTCGCAACTCGTTTTCAGCTTCTCCCATGGCCGCTACGCGTGTACAGCGGATATGGCTTTTGTTCGCGTTTATGGATGTGATTTTCGAGGGCGAGGACGACGACGAGCACGAAGGGCGAGACCTCAAATTCGGAGTTTAGCTTTAATTCTCGTTGCTCGTTGGTTGACACCCCCATACAGATATCCTGGTGCGCTCAGCGATCAGCCCGAGAGCCGCGAAACCAGAAACGCCAGACGATCATAGTTCCGATGCCCATCAAGTTCTACGACACTTACAGCCGGCAGTTAGAAGAATTCAAACCGATCGAGCCGCCAAAGGTTAAACTTTATACTTGTGGTCCTACGGTCTACTCGTTTGCACATATTGGGAATTTCCGAGCCTATGTATTCGAAGACCTTTTGCAGCGGCACCTGGAAGCGAGGGGGTTTGAGGTCGAGCGGGTGATGAATCTGACCGACGTCGACGATAAAACAATCCGGGGTAGCCGGGAAGCGGATATCTCGTTACCCGAGTTTACCGCAAAGTTTAAGAAGGCCTTTTTTGAGGACATCGAAACCTTGAGAATCAAGCGGGCAAATCATTTTCCCGCTGCGACTGAACCGGCGAACCTTGCGAAAATGATCGAAATGATCGATCAACTTATGCAACAAGACATTGCTTACCAAGCCGAAGACCGATCGATTTATTTTCGGATTAGCAGGTACCCCGACTACGGCAAACTGGCACATCTTAACCTGGCAGAACTGCGACCGACCGGTCGAATACAGAACGATGAATATGAGAAAGAGAGTATCGGGGATTTCGCTTTGTGGAAAGCCTGGGATGAAAAGGACGGTCCGATTGGTTGGGATACTCCGTGGGGTAGAGGAAGACCAGGCTGGCACATTGAATGCAGCGCTATGGCGAACCCGGTTTTTGGGGCGGAACTCGATATTCACTGCGGCGGTGTCGATAACATCTTTCCGCATCACGAGGCCGAGATCGCCCAGTCTGAGTGCGTGAATCGAAAAAAGTTTGTTCGCTACTGGCTGCACAATGCTCATCTCCTTGTCGAAGGACAAAAGATGTCCAAATCGCTCGGCAATTTTTTTACGTTGCGCGATCTGCTTGACAAAGGTTTTACTGGTCGCGAGCTGCGGTACGCCCTCATTCAGGTTAACTATCGATCGCCGCTAAACTTCACATTCGATGGACTCAACCAAGCACGCCAATCTTTGCGTCGGATCGATGAGTGGCTCAGACGCTTGCAAGAGATCGCAGGTAACGCAGCGCCAGATCCCCAGTTCGCGGCTGCAAGATCTGACAGCTTCTTCGAAGCTTTGGATGACGATCTGAACATCTCAGCCGCGCTGGCCGAAGTCTTCGACCAGATCCGAGCCACCAACAGCTCGATGGACGTGGGCGAGTTAACGCCAGGACAAGCCGCCGCGCTCTTGGATTGGTGGGATCGCATTAATCAGGTTTTACAACTGCATGAAGAAGCAGAACCCATCCCTCAGAACGTGACTCTGCTGCTCCAACAACGGGCCGACGCTCGCGCAAACAAAAACTGGGCCCAAAGTGACGCGCTCCGCGCCCAGATAGAAAAGCTCGGCTGGCTTGTTAAAGACACCAGAGACGGTCAGAAACTGGCAAGGAAAGTCCTGAGTCCCGAGTCTTGAGTTCTCGATCGCGTGTACAGCCGACCTGGATGTTGCCCCACCCAAAACTCAAAACTCAAAACCCAAAACTCAAGACACAAGACTCAAATCTTCACCTATGTTTGCGCCGTCGAACTTTCTCAACCTGGATCAGACAGAGCACCGAACCCTTTTCGATAATAGCACGCAGGTATGGGAGGTCCTAAAGCAAATCGGCAGTTATCTTCAATTCCGGTTGAAACCCGCCATCTATGGCAGGGTCATGGGAAGACCGTTCATCAGCGACAACGTCTACATCGGAGGTGGAACGCTGGTCGAGAATGGAGCTACCATCAAAGGACCTGCCTGGATCGGGAACAACTGCGAGATCCGGAGCGGCTGTTACATACGCGAAAACGTTATCGTTGGGGATGGGGTTGTGCTAGGTAATTCTTGCGAGTTCAAAAACTGCGTTATCTTTAATGATGCTGATGTGCCTCACTTCAGCTACGTCGGAGATTCAGTGTTAGGCTATCAGTCCCACCTCGGTGCCGGCGTCATCCTCTCCAACGTCCGACTGGATCATCAGGAGATAAGTGTAAAGACCGAATCCGGTCTCATCCCGACTGGACTCCGCAAATTTGGCGCGATAGTCGGCGATCGCGCAGAAATCGGCTGCAACGCGGTCATCAGCCCAGGTTCTTTCATCGGCCGTAATTCGCTGATTTATCCGCTCACTCACTTCGGAGGTGTTCTACCCGAGAACAGCATCCTGAAATTGCGGCAGGATCTGCATCGCACCGATCGGGTATGAATGTTGGAACCGCAGATTCCGCGGTTTTCGGGTTTAAATACGATCCTGTGCCCACATTCGAAGCTGCGTCCGCACTCTGCGGCCGACAGCGAAGGCACCGCACCTCAGGAATGTGAGAAGCCAGCGCGGATCCGCCAGCAACGACTGTTTTGCCAGGGACAGAGCCGCTTCCTGATCTTTCAAGACTGCGTGAACCAATACCGTCGTGGCTTGCAGCTCGCGCCGCCATTTCTGCAAGGTTTTATCATCGTCGAGCCGTAGCGAACGCGACGCCTGGATCTTCTGGATCATCTGCAGCCCGTCGTCCAGGCCCTTAAGCAGGCTCCGATTGCCGGCGTTCATCGTCATGGATCCAGCATGCCAACAGTAACGGTAAAAAATCTCCGGAGTGGATACATCCCGTATCCCACTAAGCGCAGCCCTGATTAAAAACTCGCGGTCAGAGGCAACCGCGTACGCCAGATCGAATCGGCCGACTTGGTCGAACAAAGAACGCCGAAAAAAACGGCTGTTGATGATCGGGAGGCCGACGGTCGCGTTCTGCAATGAAAGTCTGTAACGGTTAGGATCTTGATAACGATGCATCTCAACTGCGGTTCCCAGCCTGCTCATTCGAAAAATCTGGCAGCCGCCAGACAGCACGGGCACGGAAGGAGCGGCAGCAAGTATTCTTGCGCAGCTCTGCAGTGCCCCGTTAGCATACACATCGTCGCTGTTCAAGATCGAAACGACATCCCCACTCGCCCGATCGATGCCCTTGTTCCACGCGTCATACACACCGCGATCGGGTTCCGACAGAACCTTCAGGTGCGGGTATCGGTTCAAAACTTCGAGCGTACCGTCCGACGATCCCCCATCGATGATCCAGTGCTCAAATTCTGGATAATTTTGAGCTAAAACACTTTCGATCGCCGCCCCGATAAACTCCCTTCGATTAAGACAGGCAGTTATTATTGAAAACTTCATGCAAACGTGAGCCGCATTGGAGGGGCGTTGCTGGCAACGCCCAGGAGCTGCCAGCAACTCCCCTCCGGCCCGAAAATCTCACGAGCGCTTTGGCTTGTCAGATTTCGGGCTATGGGTTTGCTGCCGTCTCAGGCGCCGGTCCAAGATCCTCGTTGGCTACCCACCCCAGCTGATTTCCCTCTGCGGTTTGCACGAGGCTATAACCAAACGCCTTCCGAATCATCCGGACAAGCGTCCCCTTCTCGAGGACTGCATCCGGTCCGGTGATTTGTTGGGGCCCCGATTGGTACATTTTTACCTTGTCGCGAATGGCCGTTTTAAAGTCATCGCCCGTCCCTGAAGCCACAGCAGCATAGGCCGCCGCATTCGGATCAGGCCCTGTAGAATGGCATGCGTTCAATGCTAGTGAACCTGCCACCAATACGAAAGCACGAAGCGGGACAACCTCGATGAATGCGCTGGTTAACTGAAAATTCGTCGTCACAATGGCCTCCCACGCGTGATCTTGGACCACGCGCGAGCAGAACATCCGTGCCACGACACACGTACTCGATCAACACAAGAATTCGCGAGGGTCAGTTACATGACCTGTCAGAGCCCAAGCGACAACCGCAAGGGAACGAGAATACTTTGCGGATAACTCTTTAAATCAAATAAAATACCCCCCAATCCTT
>Ga0210405_10004210_pt1 | contig 13627 bp, 9 predicted proteins | sample IncBWH11MmetaG_FD_155492 | JGI IMG/M metagenome (GOLD analysis project Ga0210405, IMG submission 155492) | Forest soil microbial communities from Barre Woods Harvard Forest LTER site, Petersham, Massachusetts, United States - Inc-BW-H-11-M | ecosystem: Environmental > Terrestrial > Soil >... | reverse complement strand
TAAATGATGCCGAAGTTGATGGCCTTGGCGGCGCGGCGATGCTCCGCGTTTTGCGCCATCGGCCCTACCCCGAACACTTCCTGCGCCGTACGCGCGTGAATGTCTTCTCCGTTGCGGAAAGCCTCGATCAGCACCGGGTCCTTCGAAAAATGCGCCATGATGCGCAGCTCGATCTGCGAGTAATCCGCGGACAGCAGGATCTTTTCTTTCTCGGCCACGAAGGCGGCGCGAATCTCGCGCCCCAGCTCGGTGCGAATCGGAATGTTCTGCAAATTGGGATCGCTCGAACTGAGCCGTCCCGTGGCCGTGCCGGTCTGCGAAAAGCTGGTGTGCAGGCGTCCGGTTTCGGGATGGATCAGTTTCGGAAGCGCGTCTACATACGTCGACTTGAGCTTGGCGACTTCGCGGTATTCGATGATCTTCGCCGGAAGCGGATGCTGCGCGGACAATTCCTCGAGAACGTCGGCGGCCGTGGACCGCGCTTTTGCTTTTCCGCGCCTCGCGTTGGGTTGAAGATTTAGCTTGTCAAAAAGGATTTCGGCGAGCTGCGGCGGCGAGTTGACGTTGAATTCCACCCCCGCCAGCTTCCAAATCTCTTTCTCCAGGCGGCGGACTTCTTTTTCCATCGCCTGCGACATTTTGCCCAGCGCTTTCGGATCCACGCGGACGCCCACGCGCTCGATATCCGCCAGCACTGGCGCCAGCGGCAAGTCCAATTTTTCGTAGACGTTTTCGAGCTGCTGCTCCTCGATCTGCGCTTGGAGCGCGGGCGCAAGCCGCTGCAGATAATCGGCGCGCTCGCCGGGTCCTCCGCCGATCATCGCGTTGAACTGCCGCATCACCACGTCGGCAAAATTGTGATTCGCCGTCGTGGGCCGCAAAAGATAAGAATAAATTTGCGTCGCATGGCGGAGATTCGCGGCCCGGCGGGCAAGCAGCTGAAAGAGCTTTGCGTCGTGCACGATTTTCGGGCGTTTCGCATCGGCGAGCAGCGGAGCGAGCGCTTCCAAAGCCTCGCCTTTTTCATCGAACCACACGGAACGGCCCTGGCTCGCCTCGGAGGAAACCTCGATCGAAGCGATGCGCGTCCCGAATCCTTCCGATTCGCGCTCCCCCGCCTCGAGATTCAGCCAGATTGCCAAAGGCTGCTTTGCGGGGAGTTTCTCCAGATAGGCACGAAATTCGGCGACGCTGGCGAACTGCGCATAATCCGCCTGTACAGCCGGCTCGGAATCCGCCGGCGCGCTGGTAACCACGGCCTCCGAACCCAGCTCTTTCAGCAAGGAACTAAAGCCGAGTTCGCGATAGAGCGCCGCTAGAGCGTCAACATCTGGCTCGCGGCGCGCAAGCGCTGAAAGACTGATCTCCAAGGGGATATCCGTGCTTATTTTGGCGAGTTCTTTGCTCAAAAGGACAAACTTCCCATATTTCTGAAGAGCTTCGCGGTAGTTTGCTCTCTTAACTTCCTCTGCTCTTCGCAGTGTCTCTTCAACCGATCCGAATTGCTGGATTAACTCTCGAGCGCCAACTTCCCCAATTCCAGGCTTCCGTCGCTCCCCTTTGGCTAGCTTCTCATTTGGATCTTTCGCGCCCGGAATGTTGTCCACCGTGTCGCCCATCAACGCCATCACGTCGATTACCTTCTCCGGCGGTACCCCTAGAATCTCTTTCACCTTCTCCTCATCCACGATGACGTCCGATTTCGCGCCGCCCGAGCCTGTTCGCAGGATGCGCACTCCGTTCTTGACGAGCTGCATCATGTCTTTGTCGTTTGAAACGATTAGCACTTCGACATTTTTCCTGGCCGCCTGTAGCGCTATCCCGCCAATAACGTCATCGGCCTCGTATCCCTGAAGCTCCAGGACCGGCAAGCGCATCGCTTCGCACAACCGCCGAACAAACGGAAGTTGCACGCGCATTTCGTCCGGCATGGGCTGCCGCTGCGCTTTGTATTTTTCGAACAGCTTGTCCCGGAAGGTCGCTCCGGGAGGATCGAACACGATGCCGATATAGTCCGGCTGATAATCCTTGATCAACCGCTTCAGGATGTTTCCGAATAGAAAGGGAATGTTCGTGGGAATTCCGCCGGGTCCGGTGAGCCGCTGCGGCATCGGCGCGAAGAAGGCACGGTAAATATGCGCCATCGCATCAACGAGAAACAATTTTTTCGGTGCAGCAGGCATGCGGGCGAGTATAGCAAAGGATGACGAAGGGACTGGCGAAGGATGCCTGACTCCCATGGCCGGCTCGCTTCATTCAAGGATTTGAGATTTGGTCCAACAGGTGGCATCCAAATTGGCGGTTGAGCGCGGAGTGTGGGAGAGACACCTTGAGCGAAGAGGATTCCGCTCTTGCCTGACTGCAAATCCCTGATCCGCAGGTATTACACCAAACTCTGGAATGCGTGGAGCCCGGCGGCTCTTGAAGAACTCATCTCGCCTGACATCGTCTTCCGCGGCTCGATCGGCACTACCGTGAATGGCATCGAGGAGTTCAAACAATACGTGAACAAAATCCACGCCGCGTTTCCCGATTTCCACAATCATATTGAAGAGCTCATCGGCGAAGACGATAAAGTCGTCGCTCGCCTCACCTACACGGGCACTCATCGAGGAGAACTATTTGGTTTTTTGGGCACCGGAAAGAAAATCAACTATCAAGGCGTTGGCATCTTTCAGTTTCGAGAAGGCAAGATCGTTTCCGGTTTCGTGCTTGGCGACACGGAAAGCCTGAAGCGCCAGATTGCCCAGGAATAGAAACAAAGCCGCGCGGAGAATTCACTTCCCCGCGCGGCCTTCAACCTAACAGCTCGTGCTTATTGCTTGTCCGGTTTGTTCGGTTCAGACCTCGGCTCGGATTTTGGTTCCGGCTTGCTCGCCGCGGGCTGCTTGGACGCGCCTTGTTCGCCGGCCTGCGCCTGCGAAACCAGCAGCATCCGCGTGCCGCTGTCAAGGTGCACGTTTTTCCCTGCCGAAGTGATCACTGAACCCTGCGTGGCGTTTGAGGCCGCCGCATTCAGGTTCAGACCGTTCAGGCCAAACACGCCCTGGCTATTCGAAGTAAGCTGTCCCGCGGCGTTCAAACCGCCGACGGCTCCCTTCGAAGCACCGGCAATGCTCCCGCCGGCGTTTGCCGCGGAGTTTACGGTTCCGCCCGCGACTCCGCCGACGTTAGCTGCGGTGTTTGTCACTGCGCCAACGGCGCCACCTGCACCGGAAGTCACGCCGCCAAGTGCGCCGCGTCCGCCACCTCCGCCTGATCCCGCCGCCGAAGCTCCCGCGCCACCAAAGGCGTCAAGGTCCGCTCCTGCCGCCGAGGCACTGCTCTGCGCCGAAGCAAGCGCCTGGATCGCCACGTTCAACGGAATCTCTTGCCCGTTCTTCAGGATCGCTTTGTCGAACACGATACCCAGCGACGATTCCGATTCGCCTTTGGCGCGCGCCGAAGCCTGCGTCACGTGTCCCACCAGTTTCGAACCCTTCGGGATCACGGTTCTTCCTTCGGACTTTGCGGGTTCCGTCGTGTGCGCCGTTACTGCGTCGCCCGGCTTGCACTTTCTTGAATCGATTGGCGAGCTCAGCGCGGCGTTGAACGCCGAACCCGTCGCCAGTGAACCATTCGCCTGACCGTTCTGCGCCGACGCCGAAGTGGACGCCGAAGCGTTGCCCGATGCTTGCGCCTGCGTCTGTCCCGCCTGCACCGAGGCCTGGCTGCTGCTTTGCGTACTCGCTTGGGCGCCGGTCTGCGACTGCGCCGCTGCGCTCATGCAGAAAAGAGTCCCCACAACAATTGCCATCCCTGCGCGATTCATGGTCGTAAGACCTCCTCAAGATTGCCTTTGAAATGTGGACTGGGCCTTACTGTGTCCAGTCATAAGGGCAGCCAACGAACAATTTGATAGTGGCAAGGCTGGTACCGATGTGTAAAGGGCTTGTTTTCTATTAGTTACGTGGAGGATGCGACCCCTAGGATCCGGAAAAAAGTGGACTACTATGAAGGATTTACAGGGTGCTGGAAGCCCATCTGACAACCGGCCCCGCCCGCAGCGTACGCTCCGAAAAAGCGCTTCCACCTTCCCGGACTTTTCGCCGTCCACGTTAGATTGCCAACCGTTAACCCGGAATGATGCCTAGCGGCTTGGCCACTTCCGCCAGGATGTCTGCCGCGCGCAGAAGCTGCTCCCGCTTGTGCGACGCGCTGACCATGGCGCGCAGCCGCGCTTTGCCTTCCGCGACGATCGGGTAACCCACCGCGGGCGCAAACACGCCGGCCTCAAACAGTTTCTTCGAAAATTCAAACGCCTTCGCAGCGTCGCCCACGTGAATCGGAATAATCGGCGTCTCGCTCACCTTGAATTGAAACCCGCGCTTCTTCAATTCGCGCTTGAACATTTTCGTGTTGGCCCACAGTTTCTTCACCAGCTTTTCGCCTTCCGGCGAATCGAGCAGCGCGAACGCCGCCTGGCAAGCCGCCGCCGTCGCCGGCGGGTGCGAAGTCGAAAAAAGAAATGGCCGCGCGCGAAGATACAGAAAATCGATCAAGTCGCGCGAGCCGCAAACGTACCCGCCCATCGCGCCGATCGCTTTGCTCAGCGTTCCCACTTGAATGTGCACGCGCCCGTGGCACTGGTGATGGTCCACCGTCCCGCGGCCTCCACGCCCCAGCACGCCGGAAGCGTGCGCGTCGTCCACCATCATGATGCAGTTGTATTTCTCCGCGAGGTCGCACAGTTCCGGCAACGGCGCGATGTCGCCGTCCATCGAAAAAACGCCGTCCGTGATGATCAGCTTTTTCCCCGGAAAGTTCGCGTTCTCTTGCAGGATCCGTTCGCAGTCTTTCGCGTCCCTGTGCTTGAAAACTTTGATGGTGGCTTTCGAGAGCCGCGCGCCGTCGATGATCGAAGCATGATTCAGTTCGTCGGAAATAATCAAATCGTCTTTTCCCAGAACTGCCGAAACCGTTCCGGCGTTGGCCGTGAAACCCGACTGAAACACCACGCACGCTTCCACGTTCTTGAACGCCGCGATTTGTTCCTCCAGTTCCATGTGTATTTTCATAGTCCCGGCAATCGTGCGAACGGCTCCCGCTCCCGCGCCATATCGTTTCACCGCGTCCAGCGCGGCTTTGCGCAGCGTCTTGTGCGTGGTCAGTCCCAGATAATTATTCGAGGCGAGGTTGATCACCTCTCTTCCGTCGAAAATACAAACGGGCTTCTGTTCCCCTTCCAGCACGCGCAGCTTCGGCGCCACGCCCCTCGCGCGCAAATCCTTCAGCTCGTCGGTGACGTACTGCAAAGGATTCTGCTTCGATGCAATCGTTGCGGTATCGGACATGATGGCACTCCTCACTTGGACTCGGCCGGGGGGAACAACTATTTTGCGTCAGCTCGCGGCTCAGAGCAAACTGCTTGAAGGCTATGCAAGAAAAAACAATTAGCGCGGCATCCCGTTCGGGTACAGCAAAATCTTCCCGGCCAGGCCGCCCTGCAGCAAGGTGAACGCATTCTCGAATTTATCAAGCGACGCCCGCTCGCCGAACAACGGCTCGAGATTCAACCGTCCCGCCTTCAGCAGCGAAGTCATCTGCACCCACGTCTCGTACATCCGCCGCCCATAAATCCCTTGTACCGTCGCGCCCTTGAAAATCACGTCGTTCACCAGGTCCAGCGGCACATTTTCCGTTGGAATCCCGAGCAGCGACGCGCGCCCGCCCGCTCGCAGCGCCTTAAATCCCTGCTGAATCGCGGCGGGGTTCCCGGACATTTCCAGCAGTGCGTCCACGCCCGTGCCGTCCGTTTCCACGAGAATTTTTCCAACCGCATCTTCCGCCGCCGGATTCAGCACCACGTCCGCGCCCATTTTCTTCGCCATCGCGCGCCGCTTTTCGTTCGTCTCCGTCGCAAAAACCGTCGAGCTTCCGCAAGCCTTCGCCACGGCAATGGCCATTAACCCAATCGGCCCGCAGCCCGTCACCAAAACGGTCTGACCAGCGATCTGCCCAGCCATCACTGTATGAACCGCGTTGCCCAGCGGATCGAGAATCGCGCCGTAGTGCTCCGGAATCGCGGGGTCCAACTTCCAGATGTTCGACGCCGGAATCTTCACGAACTCCGCGAACGCCCCGTCTTGGTCGATCCCAATGATCCGCAAATTTTGGCAAATGTGCGCTTGTCCCAGCCGGCACTGGTGGCAATGCCCGCAGTTGACGTGCATTTCCGCGCTGACAAAATCCCCGGGCATGACCGCGCGCACCTCGTCGCCCACGCGCTCGACCGTGCCGCAGAATTCGTGCCCCAGCGTCACCGGCGGCTTGATGCGCCCTTGCGACCAGCGGTCCCACCCATAAATATGCAAATCCGTCCCGCAAATCGAAGCCGTCTTCACGCGCACCAGCACGTCCGTCGGCCCGATCAAAGGCACCGCCACCGTGTCCATCTGCAAGCCCCTCGAGGCCCGCATCTTCCGCAACGCCTTCATCGTCGCCGCCATCAGTCTTGTCCTTCACTGAACGCACAAACCCCGATGCTAGCACACCCACACTTCGTCGTCTTTGTAGGGGCGCAGCATGCTACGCCCCATCTCGGAACCGCGTTCTCAACTCTCAAATCTTCAATCAGCAAATCTTCTAAAGCTCCTATTTCACGTGTTCTACGACGCCAATCTTCTCCAGCGCCCTCAAATACTCCACCACCAACTCCAATGGCACCGGCCCGTACTCCGCCGAAACCGCATCGCGTATCTCTTGCGCATTCCGCTTCCCATCCGCAAAATTCAGCACTTCGTACGCGTACTCTTCCCCCGCTCCCCACAGTCCCTCGTAACTCAACAGCTTCGGCGTCGCTACTCCCGCTGCCCTGGTATGCTCCGCAAAATAGTCATACCCAAACACTGCCAGTGGCCCTTTCGGCTCTCCTTTGCGCTTCCAGATATTTCTGAAATCCCCCATGAGTAATTCCGTTCTTAGTGATCTTCCACTTAGAAGTTGCATTTCGAGTGCATGGGCATGACTCCATTCCATTTGCCGCCAGTCCGGCGGCACCGCCGCAAACTGCTTGATCGAGTCAACTTTGGCCACTTCGAGGTCCACAAACGGTCTTGTCATCTCGCCGCATTCGTATGCACTCAGGGAGACGCAGCGGTGCAATAGCCCCTCGTAGGAGGCTAGGCGATGCTCAGACAGTATTGAAATCAGGCTTGGCAGGCGGTCTTTCGGCATCTCCGCATCAGTCATCCCCGCCAAAAAATACCCGCTCGCCGCGCCAATAAATGCCGCCCGCTTCAGCTTCGTCGGATCGATATTCGCCGCGGTATCGAAATTGGTGTGAATGTAGCGGTCCGGCCAGTCATTCAGATAAATCGCCGGTATCCCGAACGACGAATCCTGATACACGTCGTGATCGCTTCCCATCGTAAACGCCGAATATTCGGCGCGGAGCGGCTCCTTCCCGCCCTCCGGCGCCACCAGCGGATATTCTGCCTTCCCGGTCGCGGCAAACTTGTACGACTCTTCGTTCACCCACTCCGCGAACGCCCACGCCACGTCATGCACAAAGCTCGGCAAGCTCATCGGCCCGCGTGTCACGTGGAACACCGCCTTCGTCTCCGGCCCCCCGCCCACCATGTCCATGTGCACCACGGCCTTGATGCGCTTGGCAAATTCGGGCTTTCCGTTAAGAACAGCGAGCGTGCCTTCAATCTCTGGTGGAAAAATGAAGCGAATCGTGCGCGCCGGCTCTGCTAGAGCGCCTCCGCCAGTCCACCACTCACAGAGTTCGAGTCTCTCGAACTCCTTTCGCGTAGCAGCGTCCATCTTTTCATCGTCTATCTTGCCAATCGGCACACAGCCGCCAGATGTGCGTGCCGCGGTCAATCTCTTCAGCGTTCGCGCCACCTCCAGAATCGTCGCGCACCCGCTGGCATTGTCATTCGCTCCCGGCCGCTGATGATCCAGGTGGCACGAAAACGCAATCTCCTCCTCCTTTAGCTTAGGGTCCGCCCCCGGAATCACCGCCGTCACCACCTCATAATTCCCCGCATGCTGCCCCGCCTTCACCGCCGCGTGCAGCCGGATCGTTTCACCCTTCGCCAGCCGTTCCTTCATCCCGCGCGCCGTTTTCAACGACACCATGAACGCAAACGTCTTGTTCGTCGAAAACGTCTCCAAGTGCCCCCACCGAATCAAATTTTCGTCCTCGCCCCACCAAGCCGTCTTCTGGTTCTGCGCATAACTCACAATCCCGAGCGCGCCAAATTTCCCCACCGCCAAGTCCTGCACCGCCCCCGGCTGCGCGCTCACCAGCACAATCTTCTCCTTCACATCCTTGCCAGCGTAATCGCTTTCTTTCTTCCCCTCGCCCACATCCACCAAATCCGCCGTCACATCCGCGCTCTCGCTATCTTCCGCCAGCACAATTGGCTCTGCCTCATAACTCGCCAAGAGTTTGTAGTTGATGGGCCCGGTGCACTCTTGGTCCATCCAGTTGGCGTACTTCTTCGTTTTCTCATCGGCTTTCGGATCTACTTTCACGGGAACTTTGACGCAGGTCACGGACTCGAATGATTCCTCCCGCAACTCCGCGAACTCCGCATCCCACGCCGGCCTCGACCTCTGTGTGCCATAGAAAATCTTCCCATCTGCCGGAAACTGCAGAATCGCCACGTCGCTCAATCCATACGCCCGCAGCCGCTCCGCCACCGACTCCGCCGCTTCATGAAATCCGCGCGACCCGCGCTGGCGGTGAAAGCGCGCAATTCCTTCCAGATTCCGCTTTGCTGTCTCGCCGCTCAACTCGTTCGCCAGCGCCGCCACGTCTTTCTCGGGCAACAGCGGCGGCTTCTGCGCCTGCGCTGGCGCTGCGAGTGCCACCCCTAGTCCCACGGCAGCCAGCCCAATCCGAACGAATGCCCTCATTCGCCCACCTCCACAAAAATCTCGCCAACAGTAGCATAGATGGAACCTGCTCCGGCCCGGCGAGAGTCTGCCTCCCGCTAAATGCGATTCGTGGTTCTTCGGGAAAATCGTCGCGACTAGAAGTGATGGGAACAGTTGAAGTTGAGATTCTTCGCGCCAAACCGGCGCGAAGAGGAAGCGGTCTTCGGGCATCCTTGTCGGATGCCTTCAGAATGACAAACTCAGTTTTTTCCGCAACCTGCTAGATAACATTTGATTTTGCGTGCGGCGTTTTAATCCCGCAGCGCGCGGGCTGGATCGGTCCGCGTGGCGCGCCAAGCGGGCAAGAAGCACGCTGCCAGCGCGGCGATGGTCATGACCCCGAATGCCGATCCGAAGGCCAGCGGGTCGCGCGGGCTGACATTGAACAGGAGGTTCCCAAGCAGCCGCGTCAATCCAAGCGCTACCGCCGCGCCAAGGGCTACACCGCCGGCGGTCAACGCCAAGCCCCGCGACAATACCAGCCGCAACAGATTGGAAGCGCCGGCGCCAAGCGCCATGCGCAGCCCCAGTTCGCGCGTGCTCTGCGAGACCGTATACGACATCACCCCATAGAGTCCGATGGCGGCAAGGAGCAGGGCCAAGCCGCCTAAAACACCAACCAAAGTCACGGCCACCATTTGCGGCGAAGTCGAGCGATCCAGTTGCTCTTGCAGCGTGATCACCTCAAAAAGAGCAAGATTTTCGTCCAGGGCATGCACCTCGCGGGACAGCGCCGCCGCCATGGTGTCCGGGCTCAGCGGGGTTCGGATGAACAAGCCTGCACCGCGCGCAAAATTCTGGCGCAGAGGCACGTAGAAAAAGGGTTTCGGCACCTCCCGAACACTCTGATACTTGGAATCTTTTGCCACACCGATGACCTGCATCCATCGGCCCTTGACCTGCGCGCGCTCGCCAATCGGATTCCTGCCGCGCCAATACTTCGCGGCCATGGTTTCATTTACTATCGCGACCAGAGCGGCCTTTTCGTCGTCCGCGCGCGCGAATTCGCGGCCGGACACCAGAGGGATGCCTATCGTCGCGAAATAGCCCGGCCCCACTTCGTTGTACTGCACGGTGGGCTGCTCCTCAGGCGGGGGTTGATAGCCGTCGACGGCAATCAGCGTCGAAGAATAACTTCCGTAGCTGAGAGGTGTCATTCGCCCAAACGCCGCCGACTCCACGCCCGGCAGCGCCTTCACGCGCTGCAGCAGCTCATCCTGGAAAGACTGAGCGCGCGGCGCGTCGTATCCCGCCGATACCAAATTGACGGCAGTGTCCAACACATTGCGCGTCGAAAAACCCGGGCTGGTATTGCGAATTCTCTGCAGGCTCTGCAGCAACAGCCCCGCTCCAACCAGCAAGACGAAGCTCAGCGACACCTGCGTTACCACCAGGCCCGAGCGGACCCACGCTCTTCCACCGCCTCCAACGACACCGGCGGAATCGGATTTCAGCGCGCCAGCGAGATCGAGTCTCCCGGTCTGTATTGCGGGGACCAGTCCGAGCAGCAGCGTCGCGAGGACGCAAACTCCGGCGCTCAACGCCAGCACGCGCCAATCGATTTCCCCCGGCAGGCGCATGGCCACGCCACCCCGCGCGGGGAACAAAAGCACGAGGGCGTGACGGCACCAATGCGCCACAAGCAGCCCGCCGGCGGCGCCAAAAGCAGACAGTATCAGTCCTTCGGTGAAAAGTTGCCTCAACAACCGGCCTCGCCCCGCGCCGATAGCCAGCCTCACGGTCATTTCCTGCCGCCTTGCAAACGACCGGACCAGCAGCAAGTTGCCAACGTTGGCGCACGCAATGAGCAGGACAAAAACAACGACGACAAGCATTATTTCGAGTGTGGGAAGCAGAGTACGTGCATTGTTGAATGGCGTTTGCCATAACGGCCACAGCTTAACGCCGCGGCCGCGGTTGGTTGCCGGATAGTCATTTTCCAGCCTCTTCGCCACGGCGGAAATCTCTTGCTGCGCCTGCGAGAGAGTCACACTGGGTTTGAGCCGCACGAAAGATTCAATCCAGCGCGCGCCGCGATCCTCCAGTTTGTAGCCGCCTCCTTCAAAGTTCTCCTCCATGGACGTTGGGACCCAGAACTGCATGGCCCAACCCACGAAGGTTCCATAAAAGCCTTCCGGCATGACGCCAACAATGGTGTACAGCACGCCATTGAGCCGCTGCGTTTTCCCGATGATTTGCGGATCACCCTTAAATCTTCCTTGCCATAGCTGATAGCTAATCACCGTGACGGGATGCGCGTTGCGCCCGGAGTCTTCGCCGGGCTCGAATCCGCGGCCAAGAATCGGATGGACCCCAATGGCATCAAAATAGTTCGCCGATACGATGCTTCCAGTGGTGACCTCGGCGCGGTCACCGATACTCAGCGTGGTCCCCATGATTTTGGTCACAAAAAATGAGTCAAAGAGCGTGCAGCTCCGCTCAAAATCGAGGAAATCCGGCCAGGAAAGACCGTCATGCTCGGACTCTCCACGCGTCGTTCCGGTAAGAGCAAACAGCTGCTCCTGGTGGGTTACGGCCGGGTACGGGCGGAATAAGATTCCTTCGACCCAACTGAAGACCGCAGCATTGGCTCCGATACCCAGAGTGAGGCAAAGAATCGCCAAAATAGAAAAGCCCGGAGTGCGCCTCAGCATCCGCAAACCGAAACGCAAATCTTGCAGCGTCGTCTCGATCATGGGCAGTCCTCGCTGGTCGCGATAATTTTCCTTGGTTTGCTCGACGCCGCCGAAGTTGCGCAGCGCCTCGCGGCGCGCGTCTTCAGCGCTCATCCCTTTGCGCACATTCAACTCAATCGCCATCTCCAGGTGCGAGCGCAGCTCCTCGTCCAAGTCGTCTTCCAAGCGGCGCCGCCGAAACAGCGCCGCGAGCCGTTGCATGAGCGTGCGGAAAAATTCGCGCATAATTTAACTCGTCCGCAGCACCCGGTTGATCATCGCGGACATGCGCCCCCAGCTTTCCTCTTCCTCTTCGAGTTGCTTGCGCCCCGCCCGCGTCAACGAGTAATACTTCGCCCTGCGGTTATTCTCCGAAACGCCCCACTTCGACGCGATCCACCCGCGTTGCTGCAGCCGCAGCAGCGCCGGATACAGCGTCCCCTGATTCAACTGCAGCAAGTCCTCGGAAACTTGCTGGATGCGCATGGCCATCCCGAAGCCGTGCATCGGCCCCATCGTGTCCAGCGCCTTCAACACCAGCAAATCCAGCGTTCCCTGCAAGACTTCCGATTTGGAATTTCCCATGCGCTCCTTTAGACGGTCAACAGGAGAAAAGGCGAGCGTATCACATTCCTCTTGGCCGTCAACAGGGGTTTCCGAGGTTTTATGGGCCCGCTGCGGGAACGCCGGCGAATTGATTTCCCTTTGCGAGCTGTTTAGAATGGCCGCTCCCGAAAAGGAGCGCCGATGCCTCCCACACTTGTCAACGGGAAAATCTGTTACCTCGAGATGCCCGCCACCGACATTGCGCGCTCGGCCGACTTCTACAAACAGGTCTTCGGATGGAACATCCGCAAGCGCGGCGATGGCAGCACTGCTTTTGACGACACGACCGGCCAAGTGAGCGGCGCGTGGGTGCTGGGGCGTCCCCCCGCGGCAAAGCCCGGCCTCCTGTTTTACGTCATGGTGGACAGCGTGGCCGCCGCCGTTGAGGCCGTGCTAGCCCACGGAGGCGAAATCGTCCAGCCCCTCGGCGCGGACGCCCCCGAAATCACCGCGCGCTTCCGCGATCCAGGAGGCAACGTGATCGGCCTCTACCAGCAGCCCGCCTGACGCCCCGGCTGGTGTAGATTCGCCCCGCTAGCACTCAAATTCCCAGCCTGTCCAAATCGGCAAAGTTCAAACGTCATTGTAGTGACGGCACACAGTGCCGGAATACAATCCATAACGGAGGTTTTCCATGCAATATCTTTTGATGGTGTACGTGAACGAGGCCGGTTGGCCCAAGTTGTCCAAAGCCGAGCAGGAGCAAGGGATGGCGGCTTATGGCGCCTACACGGAGGCCCTCAACAAGGCCGGCGTCCTGAAGGGCTCGAACCGCCTCCAGCCGGTCTCGACCGCCACCACCGTTCGCCTCGCCAATGGCAAGCCGCAAGTGCTCGACGGCCCTTACGTCGACTCGAAAGAGCAGGTAGGCGGCTACTATCTCATCGACGTCCCCGATCTCGATTCCGCGATCTCTTGGGCTTCGCGTTGCCCGGGCGCCAGTCACGGTGTCGTCGAGGTGCGTCCGGTTTGGAGCATGCAAAGTGAGCTGTCCCGCAGCCTAAGCGCATGAACTCCCGCGAAGGCGACGCGCAAGCCCGCAGCACCGCAGACGCCGTGGCGCGTCGCAGCTACGGCAAGCTCGTCGCCTTTCTCGCGGCACGCACGCGGGACGTGGCAGCGGCGGAAGACGCCCTCTCCGAAGCGTTCGCCGCGGCCCTGGCTGATTGGCCGGTGAAAGGCTGTCCTGCAAACCCAGAAGGTTGGCTGCTGACCGTCGCCCGCCGAAAAGCAATCGATCTCCACCGCGGCCGTCGCCGGCACGAGCTAGCCGCCGATCAGATGAAAGTCATGGCAGAAGGGCTCGACGCCGCAGCCACCGAAACGGAGATCCCCGATCAGCGCCTAGCGCTGATGTTCGTCTGTGCGCACCCGGCCATCGAGGCCGGCATTCGCGCGCCGCTGATTTTGCAAGT
>Ga0210405_10004209_pt1 | contig 13627 bp, 11 predicted proteins | sample IncBWH11MmetaG_FD_155492 | JGI IMG/M metagenome (GOLD analysis project Ga0210405, IMG submission 155492) | Forest soil microbial communities from Barre Woods Harvard Forest LTER site, Petersham, Massachusetts, United States - Inc-BW-H-11-M | ecosystem: Environmental > Terrestrial > Soil >... | reverse complement strand
CTGGAGGAATTCCGGCGGAGCGAGAATGTAGCCGCCCTCGCCTTGAATCGGTTCGATAAAAATCCCCGCGACTTCGTCGGGGTCCACGCGGCGCCGAAACAATTCGTTCTCGAGATAGTTCAAGCAATCCGCGGAAGCAGTCTGCGCGCAGACGCCGTACGTTCCGCGATAGGTGTCCGGATACGGCATGTGAAACACGCCGGAAAGCAGCGTGCCGAAGCCCTTCCGTTGCACCGCTCGGCTGGCGGTCAAAGAAAGTGCGCCCATCGTGCGCCCATGAAACGCTCCGTGAAACGCGATCAGCTTGTCCCGCTTGGTGTGATACTTCGCCAGCTTGATCGCCGCTTCGATCGCTTCCGCGCCGGAATTGCCGAAGTACACGCGCTTGGGCTCCGAACCCGGCGCGATTGAACTGAGTTTCGCCGCAAGCTGCGGCATGCCCTCGTAATAAAAATCCGTTCCCGACATGTGAATCAGTTCCGCGGCTTGTTTCTGAATCGCGGCCACCACTTCAGGATGGCAATGGCCGGTGGCGCAGACGGCGATGCCCGCGGCGAAGTCCAGAAAGGTGTTTCCATCGACGTCTTCGATCATCGCGCCGCGGCCGCGCTTCGCCACCAGGGGATAGTCGCGCGTGTACGATGGCGAGACATATTTGATGTCCTGCTCCACAACGCGCTTGGCGTTCGGCCCGGGCAGCGCGGTTACGATCCGGGGCGTTTTCACTTCCAATGTCGTTGGCATGTCTTCCTCCGTGGAAGAATCAAAAGGTTGGGGTTGATCAAAAACCGCGGGGCGAACGCAGGCGCGCAAACGGACGAATCCGGAAGAGGCCTGCGAGAGAGAGAAAAGGAATTTAGTTAGTCAACGCCGTAAAGTTGTGGCCGCTGGGCGGCCGGCGGGCAGTTCCCCGGGAGGAAAGAAGGGCGAATTTGAAGGTTAAGGCTCACTTGCGTTTCCAGCGGACGCTGCCATCTTTGGCGTCCTCGATAAGTATACCACGATCCGCGAGTTCTTTGCGGATGCGGTCGGCGGTGGTGAAGTCACGTCTCTTCTTCGCGGCGTTGCGTTCCGCCACCAATTTGTCGATCTCCGCGTCGTCCGGTCCACCATCCGTGCCGCCGTAACCGAGCGCACGCAGTTTTTCGCCGTCATTGTCTTCCACGACGGCGAAGATTCTGTCGAAGTTCGCCAGAAAGTCCAACACGGCGGGGACATCCCCTTGGCGGAATTCACCTTTGTCGGCGGCAATATTTGCTTCACGCACCAGGTCGAACGCCGCCGCCAGCGCCCGCGCCGTATTCAGGTCGTCGGAAAGTCCGGCGTCGAACTCTTCTGCTGCTTTTGCGATGCGCGCGGCCATTCCTTCTTGCTTGCCCGCGGGAAATTTTCCCCGCTTCAGCCGATCCGCGAAGTTTCGCAGCCGATCCACCGAACTGGCCGCCTGCTGCAAGCCATCGAACGTGAAATTGAGCTGCTTGCGATAAGGAACGCTCGCCAGGGCGAACCGCAGAGCCGAAGGCTTGTAACCTTTCGCGAACAAATCGCGCAGCGTGAAGAAATTCCCTTGCGACTTGGACATCTTCTCGCCCTCGACAAGCAAATGCTCGGCGTGCAGCCAGTACCGCGCGAAAGGCTTGCCGGTGGCGCCTTCGCTTTGCGCGATCTCGTTCTCGTGATGCGGAAATGCCAGGTCGATTCCGCCGGTGTGAATGTCCAGCGTCTCGCCGAGATATTTCATGGCCATCGCGGAACACTCAATATGCCAGCCGGGGCGCCCGGGCCCGAGCGTCGTCTCCCAAAAGTGCTCTCCCGGTTTCGGCGCTTTCCACAGCGCAAAATCCCGCGCGCTCTCTTTTTCGTAACGATCGTTGTCGACGCGCGCGCCCGCCTGAATGCCGGTCAGATCGATTTTCGAGAGCTTTCCGTACTCGGGGAATTTCGCGATACGGTAATAAATCGAGCCTTCGCCCGGATACGTGTATGATTTTTTCTGCAGCCGCTGGATGAGCTTGACCATGTCGTCGATATGGTCCGTCGCGCGGATCCAGTGCTCGGGATTTTCGATGCTGAGGGCCTTGCAATCGTCGAAAAACGCCTGCACGAATTTCGCGGTGTAGTCGCGGATGCCCACGCCGGCGGCAGCGGCGTTGGCGATGATGCGGTCGTCCACGTCCGTTAGGTTCATCACGTGGTTGAGCTTGAACCCACGCAGCTTCAGGAATCGACGCAAAATATCCTGGAACACGAACGTACGGTAATTCCCGATGTGTGCGTAGTCGTACACTGTCGGTCCGCATGTGTACATGCGCACTTCGCCCGCGTTTTGTGGAACGAAATTCTCGATTTTCCCGGTCAGCGTGTTGTGCAGCTGAATATCGGCCATGGGCTGTAAATGGTCTCTTTCCGCAGACGAATAAGCGTTCGATTGTAGCCGAGCCGTTTGAGGCGTAGCAATGTCGAAGCGGCGCGCGGTTCGCGGAGCGGGCAGCAATGCGACCCGTTTAGTCCGAATTGACGCTGAAATAGCCACGATCCGCTACTTCTGCTTAAGCCGTTCGCGCTTGATAACGTCGTACGTCTTGTCGCGGAAGATGGCGCCATCTTCAGGCATAAGTTGTTTTCTGAAGTCCTCCTCGTCAAACCACGGAGCCAGGACTTCGGGCTCAATCACCTCTCCGTGGCACTGAACGTCGACAACATATCCATTTTCCTTGTGGCGTCTAATGGTGAATTCAGTTGACGGGAAAGAACGCAGCCGGGAGGTCGAAGTACGATTTCTTAGGGGCTCATAGTCATAGAGATATTGGCCGGTAAGGAAAAGGACGGCGCCGTCAGCAAGTTCGATGAAGTAGTGAGAGCCTTCGTCCTCAAACTCGTCGACTTGAAATGCTCGACGTGCACGAAACGTTTGCAGAGCCAGGAGCCCGTCTTCCTCAAGCTTTCGGACACGGGCGGCCCGCTTCTCGGCGGAGATTCTGCGAAGTCCTTTCCCGTGGAAAAGCACCATAGCAAAGAAAATAAACACGAAAAAACCAATGAGAAGCAGAGGCACGACGATCCAAGCGGGAAGGGCGTCTGGAAAAAATCTCGAAATGAAAAAAACGCTTACGGCCAGACCAAAGAAGACGAAAAGGCCCGCGCCCAGCAATTGCAGGATGTTCTTGAGCTGCGTGAATGGCATAGGATCTTTTGAGACGTGCGGCATTCTAACTCGGCGGGCCGTGCAAAACCGAGTATTGTGATGGTAAGAGTTGAACCACAATCACTTGCGTAGGTCTTTACACGCGCTGCACATCGTGTTACTGTTTTTTCCCGTACCGCCATCCTTGCGCCAGGCGGCTGGGCCTCTGACCGAGAACCTGCCAAACGTTTTAGCAGGCGACCTGTATTGGGTTGACCTGTCGCTCCAAAGACCCTCCCCTCGAGGAACGAAACGTCGTCTCTCTCGCCGCGTGTTTCTGCCCCAGCCCTATGGGAAGGCTGGCTTTCGCGTTTTTCGGGCGGTATTCGGGTTTGATCCTGGCAGCCGTGGAGCAGTTGACGACCAAAAGGGGACATCTTGCTGAAGCTGCGAAAAGTGGAAATCCTGGGATTTAAGTCGTTTTGCGAGCGCACCGTGGTCACCTTCAGCGGTTCGGGCACGACTTGCATCGTCGGGCCCAATGGGTGCGGCAAATCCAACGTGGTGGACGCCATTTCCTGGGTTCTCGGCGAGCAGAGCCACAAGTCGCTTCGCGCCGAGCGCATGGCTGATTGTATTTTCAATGGCACCACCAAGCGCCCGCCGCTGGGACTCGCCGAGGTCACCATCACTATGGAAGATCCCGAGCTCGCCGAAGCTGCCCGCTTCGTGATGGAAAGCGCGGCATCCGATTCCGCGATGGATTCCGCAGCCCTGGTCACCGAAAGCGCCGAAACCTCCGGCTTGACCGATATTTCGACCGAAATTCTCTCGCTCGACCCCGCGCAGCCCCCCGAAACACAACAAGAAGCTGCCGCCGACGGTTCAGCTCCATCCCCGGCTGAACTCGGTGGCAAGTTCAAACGCAAGAAAAAGCCCGCGGACAAACCGGTTCTGGCTATGAAGCCAGGCGAGGTGGTCGTCAGCCGGCGCCTCTATCGCTCCGGCCAAAGCGAATACCTGATTAACGGCCGCGTGGGAAGGCTTCGCGACATCCAGGAAATGTTCATGGGCGTCGGCCTGGGCCCAGACTCCTACGCCATCATCGAGCAGGGCCGCATCGGCTTGATTCTCTCCACCAAGCCCATGGAGCGCCGCGCCATTATCGAAGAAGCCGCCGGCGTCACGAAATTCAAGACCAAGAAGCGACTGGCGGAAGCCAAGTTGGAATCCTCGAAAGTCAATCTCTCGCGTGTCAACGACATCGTGGTGGAGGTCGAAAAGCAGCTTGGCTCGCTGAAACGCCAAGCCGCCAAAGCGCGCCGCTATTCCGAAATCCGCGACCAGATGCGCGGCATCGTTCGCCAGATGCTGGCGGGAAAGGCTCGCGAGCTGGACGCCGAGGCTGAGCGCGTTTCCAAGCAGCTCGAAGGACTGAACGCCGCCGAATTGCAGCACGCAGCAGCCATCCAGCAACAAGAAGGCGAGCAGGACCGGCTGAATCAGCGAATTTACGAGCTGGACGCCGAGCTCCGTCAGAACCAGAATGTTTTGAATCTTACGGCGCTCGAAGCGGACCGCAGCGAAAACCGCATCGCGTTCAACCGCCAGCGCGCCGCGGAGCTCGCGGGGCGTCATGCGCAGGTTAATACCGAACTAACGCAAGCCACCGCGCAGGCCGTCGAATGGGAATCGCGAAGCGCTTCGCAGGTTCAAGCCGTTACCCTGCTGCGCGAAGAATCCGGCGTTTTGACCGCTCGCGTGGAGGAACTTGCGAAACAAGCGGAGTCGCGCGCGCTCCAGATTTCCGAATCCGAAGCGCGGATCGAGGCGCTGCGCCGCTCTTCTTCGGAAGCCGGCGAAAGTCTGCTGCGCTTGCACGGCGAGCAAAAGCAGGCGGAGGAAGCGCTCGTTCACCAAGCCGAAGCGCTGCGGAAGCTCGAAGCAAGCGAGCACGACTTGCTGGAAACCTCCATGCGCGCGCGCGATGATGCCGAGCGCGCTGCTTACGACCATGAATCCGCTACCGGCCGGCTCAATGCGCTGAAACAGAGCGCCGCTGAGCTTCAGGCCAGGATCGCCGGATTCCGCGAGCAGTGCGAGGCCCTGTCGAAAGAGGCCGCGATGCTCCGCGATTCGCTGGCAGGAGTTCGCGCGCGGCATTCCACGCTCACGCAAATCCTGAACGATCGCTCTTATACCGCCGACGCAGTGCAGAAGCTCTTTGCCGCCAACGAGCGCGGCGGCGGGCATGGTTTTCGCGCCGTCGGCGTGCTCGCCGATTACGCTGAAGTCGAGGAGCGGCACGAAGCCGCCATCGAGCAGTACCTGCGCGACGAGCTCGAGTATGTCGTGGTCGAAACCTACGACCACGCGCGCGCCGGCGTTTCCATGCTCCGCGATGAAGTGGGTGGCCGAGCTACTTTCTTCGTCGACTCGCTGCGCAACCTGCGTCTCTCCTCGGAATACGAGCCGATCGTGAATTTCCGCGCCGAAGACGGCGTCATCTCGCGGCTCGACAAGCTAGTGGGATTCCGCGATCCACTTGGCGCAGCAGCAAAGCAATTCCTGCCACGGCTGCGCTCCGCCTATCTGACGGACAGCGCGGCCGCCGCTGAAAAATTGTCGAAGGAAAATTCGCAATATGCGTTCGTCACGCCCGACGGCACCTGCTACCAAGGCCGCATGGTTACGGGCGGCCGCCCCGACGAAGTTGGTCCGCTGGGCATGAAACGCGAATTGCGGGCCCTGGACGCGGAAGTCATGCAGCTCGAGCATCAAATGGGCGAAAAGCAGACTGCGCTCGAAGCCGCCGCAGCCGAGTTACGTTCGACCGAGCAGGCGCTCGCCGAAATCAATGAAAAACAGCGCGAAGCGGAACGCGAGGCCCTCTCCGCCATGCACCGCCACGGCCAGATGCAAAGTGAACTGGCCCGTCTCGGGCTGGAACTCACCATCTGCCAGAATGAGCTTGCGCGCATCCGCCAGGACGTGGAGAGCGCGCGGCAGCGGGCCGAGCGAGCGAGGAACCAGCATGCCGCCGCTGCCTTGAGCCGCGCCGAGGCCGATGCGGAGAGCACGCGGCTTGCGGAAGCGCTTGTTCATCTCCGCGGCTCCATCCAGTCGGAGCAGAACGAACTCGCCGCCGGCCGCGCCCAATTCGCCGCCATAAACGAACGGCTCATGGCCGCGGAAGCGCTAGCCGCCCGCCTGAACGAAGAGCGCGCCGAACTCGCACGCCGCGAAACTGCGCTTCAACAACAAGTAACATCTATTCTCGACGAGACTAGTGCCCTCGCCAAGCAAAGCGAGGATCTCGCGCTGCAGCTCGAAGGTCTCCGCGGCGAAAAATTGCGCCTGGAAATCCGCCAGCGCGAACTCGAGCAGGAATGGGACGCTGCGCGCACGCGCGTCACGCAGATGGAAGACCACCTGCGCATGGGCCGCCAGTCGCTTCAGGAACTTCGCGAGCAGCGCAGCCACGCGGAAGTCGATCGCGCCAAGAATGAATCCGACCGCCAACACCTGCGCGAAACGTGCATGAGCGAAGTAAACGCGCAGCCCGAGGACCTCATCGCCACGGAAGCGGCTTTCATGTCCGGCGAAGAGCTGGCCATCGCCGAAACGAACTATCGCGAAATGAAGCAGCGCATCGAATCCATGGGCCCCGTCAACATGATGGCGCTCGAAGAGTTCAACGAGTGCGAGCAGCGTTTCACGTTCCTCACGCGCGAGCGCGATGATTTGTTGCAATCGATTGCAGACACGCAGCAGGCCATCACCGAACTCGACCTCGCCACCAAGGAAAAGTTCGAGCACGCTTTCCACGCCATCAACAAGAACTTCTCCGAAGCCTTCCACACCATTTTCGGCGGCGGCATGGCGGAAATGCGCTTGACCGAGCCGGACAGTTCCGGAGACGCCGGCATCGACATTGTCGCTTCACCTCCGGGCAAGCGCCTGCAAAACGTGCTGTTGCTCTCTGGCGGCGAAAAGGCCATGACCGCGTTGGCGCTGCTCATCGCCATCTTCCGCTACCAGCCAAGCCCCTTCTGCATCTTAGACGAAGTCGACGCGCCCCTCGATGAAGCCAATGTCGGCCGCTTCACACGCTTGATCGGCGAAATGAGCGGCCAGACGCAGTTCATCATCGTCACCCATAACCGCAAGACCATGGAGATGGGCAGCGTGCTTTATGGCGTAACCATGCAGGAGCCCGGCGTCTCCAAGCTCGTCAGCGTCCGCTGGGAAGAATCGGAAGTGGCTGATCCTAAACAGCAAGCGGCTGCCGCTTCCGCCGCGTGAAGGGAGGTCATTATTCGAGTGAATGATTTTCCGGAGTTCATGAAGAATCCGCTCAACAAAATCGCCAGCGAATCGCAATACACGAATGACATCGAGGGATACGTTTTCGACGGAGTGGATGGAAGCCAGGCCTGCTTTTGGAAATGTTTTCAGGACCGCGCGAGCAGTGCTCACTGCCACGACTACGACGAATACATGCTTGTGGTGCAAGGAGAATACACCATCATCATTGGTGAGAACCGCTTCCGCCTGCTGGCAGGTCAGGAATTCATGATTCCCAAAGGCGTGACTCACGGAGGCGAAGGCGTCAGCGGGACGCGCACCATCCATGTTTTTGGAGGCCAGCGCGCCAAAAGAATGTTCGCGGCCAATGCTTGAGGCCCGCCTTCAGTCACTTTCCTTAGGTTAAAGTTTGCCTGCAAAAAGTTTTCCTAAGAATTCCACCGCCCGCGCCTTTGACTTCGCGTTCCGCTGCGCTAGAATGCATCTCACTTTGTCGGGGGAACGTTCTCTGTGTCATCTGCTCCTGCCATGAAAGTCTTGTGGAAAACGCAATTCGCCGGCTTGACGCCCGCCGCGCGCGGCAAGGTCCGTGACATCTACGATCTTGGCGACAAGCTCCTGATCGTCGCCACGGACCGGCTCTCGGCCTTCGACGTCGTCCTTCCCACTCCGATTCCCGACAAAGGCCGCGTCCTCACCCAACTCTCGCTCTTCTGGTTCAACTTGTTAAACGACGTCATTCCCAATCACATCCTGAGCGCTGCTGAATTTCCAGCGCCTTTCGACAGATTAACGGGCGAACTCGCAGGCCGCTCCATGGTCGTCCGCAAAACCCAACCGTTGCCAATCGAATGCGTGGTCCGCGGTTACGTCTCCGGCTCGGCGTGGAAGGACTACCGCACCAGCGGAAAAATCTGTGGCCTTCCACTGCCTGCGGGGTTGTGCGAATCCGATCGTTTGCCCGAGCCCATCTTTACGCCCGCGACAAAAGCAGCCTCCGGCCACGACGAAAATATCTCTTTCGAGCAGGCCGCATCACTCATTGGCAAGGATCTTGCCGAAAAAGTCCGCGCCATCAGCCTGGAGCTCTATCGCCGCGCCGCCACCTATGCCGAACCACGCGGAATAATCCTCGCCGACACGAAGTTCGAGTTCGGCCTCCACAACAACGAATTGATCTGGATCGACGAAGCCCTCACGCCCGATTCCTCCCGCTTCTGGCCCGCCGCGCACTACAGCCCCGGCGGCCCCCAGTCCTCTTTCGACAAACAGTTTGTTCGCGACTACCTCGAGCGCATGCAATGGCCGAAAACCCCGCCCGGCCCGAAACTGCCTCCCGAGGTCGTCGAAGCCACTCGCGCCAAGTACCGGGAAGCCTATCGCATCCTGGCCGGGCGCGAGCTGGACTAGCAAGCCGGGCCCTCACACCATACGTTTTCGAGCGGAGCGTGCCGTCGTGAAAGATCAATTGGAAGGGCTTGTCAATCAGATGGTGGAGCGTGGAATACTCTTTGATGAAGCCGTCGGGGAATTCGAGAAACGCTTCATCAGGCGCGTTCTGGACCGTGCCAACGGCAACCAGTCTCGCGCCGCCGGAATTCTTGGCATTCACCGCAATACTTTGAGCCGCAAGATCGGTGAGTACAAGCTCGATTCCAACGGCCACCACCGGCATTCGCGCTGACCTCTCTCAAGGTTCGCCTCCAAAAAGGAAAACGGCGCGCCGGCCTGGCCGGGGAGCCGTTTCCTTGTGGATCGGAGTCGAAGTAAATTACGGTTTGGCTGCCGGCTTTCTCGCTGCCGGTTTCCGCACCGGCGGCTTTTTCGGCCCTTTCTCCTTCGGGATGTCCTCTTCCTTTATTTTGGCCTTCTCCCAGTGCAGGAAAAAAGTCGGATCGGGATCATACGACGTAAGCGTCCCGGTAAAGTGCACGGCGCTGTCTTTTTCAACGCGTGCCGCTTCCGGCTGCCCGACCACCTTCACGTCCATGTTGGGCGTCGTGGCCGCATCGAACTCCGCGTCACTCGTGACAAAGGCAATCTTAAGCACGATGACATCCGTTCCAGGCGTGATTTCGATTACCTTGCCAGGAACCTCAGGAAACTCCAGTCCGCAAGCGGCCAGCCAGGTCAGCTTGCTCTTGTCTCCGCCAGCCTTTAAGTCGGTAAACACGGAAGCAATGGTCATGTCCTTCTGGACCGCGGCGATGTCCGCGGCGCTCGGCAGCGTGTAGCTTCCCGGACGCTCCGCCGAACTCCCCGCGAGTTGCAGGAGTTCATTCAACTCCGCATCCGTAAGGCTGTCGCAGACGTTCCCGCCCTGGTAGTTCACGATCAGGTTCTTCAAATACTTTTTCACTTTGTCCGCTTGCACCTGCGTAGCGCCCTTGGCTGTCACCGCTCGCGCGATGGCCCAGAACGCGTCCATCTGTTGCGGCGGAGTCGTGCACAGGTAGGCTTGCCCCAATTTGTAATTGAAGGTCAAATCGTCGGGATTCAAGGCCAGCGCTGCTTTGTACGATCCTACGGCCGCCGAACAATCCTTGGCATTCACCGCTGCTTGGGCCGCGATGCCGTTCAGGGTCAGTTGCGACACCGTCTTCTGCTTGGCCCACGCGTCATCCGTCACGCCCTCCGGCTTCTTCACGTCGTCGAGGGCTTTGAGAGCCGAAGCGGCCGCGGCTTGGGCCGCCTTCGCCAGTGCGGGGTCCTTTGAATAGTTCGGCCCATCCTTCGGGTCAGAGATCATCGCGTAGTATGCCGTCGCATGCGTGTAATAGGCATTGAAGCGCGTGAGTGTGTCAATCTTTTCGCCGAGCGCCGCCAGCTTGTCGGCGCTCTCGATCATTTTCAAGTAGTTTTTCTGCGCACTGTAGGCCTGGTAGTACAGCGGATAAACGTAATTGAGGAGCGTGGAATTCGGATACTTCGCTACAAAATCATCCAGGCATTTGATGAGTGCCGCCGGAGCTTTCTCCGCGGCGCACGCCTGATAGGCGTTGTACTCGGCCATCGTGTACTTGGCCGCCCCCGTGTCCTGGCCCGCTGCCGGCGCTTGCGCGAAGGCGCTCCGCCCGCTCCCGGCAATCAGGAAAAGGGTGGCGACCAGCGCCAGCCCCGCCAATCTTTTGGTTGCGTTCATTCGCATTTCTCCTCGCTCAAACTCCAAGCCTGAGTTTTCTGCTGCCGGTGCGCCCCGCAGCGTTTCTGCAGGGAATCGCTTTGTTTCGGAAAACCTTGGGATTATAGGGAAACCCGCACCCTGTCCGCAAGACGTTCTCATTCGTTGACGTGATGATCTGAGGAAATTTTCTCATGAAGAAAACGGCATCACTGCTACCCTCGCGGCACCTGGGAGTTCCCGGGTGCCGCGCAAAACCCTGATGATAGGATGAGTGTCGCACAAAAAGAGTGGCTCGTACGAGGAAGAATTCTCATGGCGCGAATAAACAAGACAAATGATGCACCTCCCCGGGAAAAGCCCCAGTTAGCGGGCAGCGTGGCCCTCGTCACCGGCGGGAGCCGCGGCATCGGCCGGGCCATCGCCCGCCGGCTGGCCTTGCTGGGAGCTTCCGTCTCCATTTGCGGCCGCGATCGCGCCGCCCTCGAAGACTCCGCGCGCGGACTGGCGGAATTCGCTGTGCCACTGCATTCCCAAGTGGCCGATGTCACCGATTCGACGGACGTAATCGACCTCGTCGCTAAAACGGAAAAGATCCTCGGCGGGATCACCATCCTCGTCAATAACGCCGGCATCGGCCTCTTCGGCCCGGCCCACGAAAAATCCGAAGCCGATTGGGATCGCGTCCTGGATACCAATCTCAAAAGCGTTTTTCTCGTTTCCCGTGCCGTGGCCCCTTCCATGATCCGCCGTGGCTCCGGTGACATCATCAACATCAGTTCCCTGGCAGGAAAAAATACCTTCGCGGGTGGCGGCATCTATTGCGCCTCTAAATGGGGCGTCCTCGGTCTTTCCGGCTGCATGGCCGAAGACCTCCGGGAGCACGGCATCCGCGTCAGCGTGATTTGCCCGGGCAGCGTGGGCACGGAATTCTCCGGCCGCGGCGCCAAGGACGCCTCGAAAGTGTTGAGCCCCGAAGACGTCGCCCATGCCGTGCAAGCCATCGTCACCCAAGGCCCGCGCAGCTTCCTGAGCGAGATCCACCTCCGCCCGCTTCGCAAACCCTGAGAAAGCCGGCTCGCCTCCCGCCCCGCCTATTTTCCTCTTGACAATCATCGTTATAACAACTATAGTCAAACCATGAGCTTGAGCTCCAAATCCTCCCGCCCCGCCGTCTCCCTGGAAAACCGCATTTTCGTCGCGCTCTTGCAGGCCGCGGACATCCTCACTCAGGAAGCGGAACAACTCGTGAAAGCGTCCGGCCTTACCGGCGCTCAATACAACGTGCTTCGCATCCTCCGCGGCGCCGAGCCTGAAGGTCTCGCTTGCCGCGCCATTGGCGAGCGCATGATCTCCCACGACCCGGACATGACCCGCCTTCTTGACCGCATGGAAAAGCACCGCCTGATTACCCGCGCGCGCCAGACCGACGACCGCCGTGTTGTGAAAACGCGCATCACCCGGAAAGGACTCGGCCTTCTAGAGACTCTCGACCAGCCGGTTCACGATCTTCACAAACGCCAGTTCCGGCATATGTCCGCCGCGCGTCTGAAGATTCTTTTCGATTTGTTGGAGGAAGTCCGCGTCCGCAAGCCTGCTTAGCAGGCCTTTCGGGCAAGTCCGAATGTTCAATTCAAGAAAAAGAGGAGAAAACATGGGCCACTATCTATCTCGAACCGCAGCAATCGCCGGACTCGCAGCCGTTCTGGCGCTGCCCGCCGGCGCCGCTACTTCCGAGTGGAAGATCGATCCGCAGCATTCCTCGGCGCAGTTTTCCGTCCGTCATATGGCCATCTCCACCGTGCGCGGAGCTTTCAGCAAGGTCAACGGCTCGATTCTGCTGGATGATACGGACATCACCAAATCCTCCGTCGACGTCACCATTGACGTCTCTACTGTGGATACCCGCGAGCCGGATCGCGACAAGGATCTGCGCAGCGACAAGTTCTTTGACGTCGCCCACTTCCCCACCATGACCTTCAAATCCAAGAAGGTCGAGCAGGTCGCTCCCGGAAGGCTCAAAGTCACCGGCGATCTCACCATTCGCGGCACCACTAAGGTAGTCGTGCTCGATGTGGAAGGGCCGACGCTTCCGGTAAAAGATCCCTGGGGCAACGTGCGCGCCGCCGTTACCGCCACATCCAAGATCAATCGCCAGGACTTCGGCGTCAAGTGGAACGCCACGCTGGACAACGGCGGCGTCGTTGTCGGCGATGACGTCAATATCACCATCGATGCGGAAATGATCAAGCAAGCGCCCGCGAAATCCGGCGACTAACGCCAGCTTGTCTGTACCCTTTACGAAGGGAGTGGCCGGTGCAAAAATGCACCGTCCGCTCCGCTTCCATCATCCAATAGGCGTTGCCTGCACAAGGAATCCATCTCATGCACAAACCAGCACCCAGCGACTTCCCGGTCCACGACCTGATTCGCGAGCGTTGGAGCCCCCGCGCTTTCGCCGACAAGCCCGTTCCGCAGGACGTTCTGCGCAGCATTTTCGAAGCGGCCCGCTGGGCGCCTTCCAGCTATAACGAGCAGCCTTGGGCCTATCTCGTCGCAACGAGAGGAGACAAAGACAGTTTTGCGAAAGTGTTGAGCGTTCTCGTCGAGTTCAATGTCAATTGGGCCAAGAGCGCTCCCGTGCTCGCGATCGCCGCCGCCGAGCTCGCTTTCGCGAATAACAACTCCCCCAACCGCAACGCTCACTACGACACCGGCGCGGCGACCGCCCTGCTCTCCGTGGAAGCCACCGCACGCGGCCTGGCCGTCCATCAGATGGCCGGTTTCGATCCGGAAAAAGCTCGCCAGGTCTTTGGCATTCCTCCAGGATGGGAAGCCATCGCCGCCATCGCCATCGGTTACCCGGGCGATCCTGCTTCCTTGCCTCAGCCTCTAAAAGATCGTGAATTGGCGCCCCGGACACGCAAGCCGATTGCCGAATTTGTCATGGCCGGTCATTGGGGGCATACTGCTCCTTTCGCGACAAAATAACCGGAGATCGCAGCCCTAGCCCCCCAATGCACCGCACTCTCGAATTCCTCCTTCATCATGGATACGTTTTGTTGCTCGGATGG
>Ga0210405_10004207_pt1 | contig 13629 bp, 8 predicted proteins | sample IncBWH11MmetaG_FD_155492 | JGI IMG/M metagenome (GOLD analysis project Ga0210405, IMG submission 155492) | Forest soil microbial communities from Barre Woods Harvard Forest LTER site, Petersham, Massachusetts, United States - Inc-BW-H-11-M | ecosystem: Environmental > Terrestrial > Soil >... | reverse complement strand
TTATGAGCACCCCAAGGAGGTGCAGGCCAAACAGAAGGATGAGCGCGCCTGCAATCGGCGTCAGCGCATGGCGATGTGCGTTGAGAAAAGCGCCTACAGCGCTGGCGGCTGCGCCGAACGAAATAAAGACCACGGAAAAACCAGTGACGAAGGCAAGCGCGGAGGAAAAGAGGCCTGATCGAGGAACCTCGCCCTGGCGGAGTTGCTCCATGCCGACGCCGGAGAGCATGGAAATGTAGCCGGGGACAAGGGGAAGAACGCACGGCGAAAGAAAGGAGACCAGCCCCGCCAAAAAGGCTCCTGCGAGAGTGACTTCATTGTTCATTCGTTTTCAATCCTCAAACTGGCCTCAAACTAGCCCTCGATAACTGTTGTTCCTTGCGCACGCAAAGTATCGCACTTGGTAGACCGCCAAACGCACCTTCTTATTCTCCCACAAAAGACTACCGCATTTTTTGGCCGCGGGAATTCTTGCTCCCTGCAAGGGTAGAGGCAGCACCTCGGTCCGCCGAGGTGAGGTCGCAGCTAGCTATTAGACGCATGCGAGCCGCATTAGATACCTACGTCAGGAAACGGGCGACAGATGAAGCGTTTGGCGGACGCGGTCGGGAATTCCTGTCAGCGCAGAGGCTCGTAAGTGATGGGAAGCGAAGGCTTTGCGCAGCCGACGGTTGGCAGGACGCTTGCGATGTGACGAGTGGAGTGCTTTCAAGCGCCCGGCAGGTTGGAGCTGGTGGCTATGCAGTGGACACCGAACAAAGTGACTGCGCTGCGGGTGGCGGTGGGATTTGCCGCGGTGGGTTTGTTTGGGCGCGGGCCATGGGCCAATCTCGCGGCGGTCGGGCTTACGGCGACCGCGATTGCGCTGGACGCTTTGGACGGGCACATCGCACGGCGGAAGAAACTGGCGACGCCCGTTGGGGCACAGCTGGACATCCTCGGCGACCGCATGATCGAGAACGTGTACTTCACATATTTCGCGGTCGTCGGGATGGTGTCGCTGTGGCTGCCGGTTTTCTTTTTTGCGCGGGGAGCGGCGACGGATTTTCTGCGCGGGCTGGCGATGCGCGCGGGGCATTCCGGCTGGGGCGCAAACGCGATGCTGCAGACGTGGTGGGGACGCGCGCTGGTCGCATCGCGCTGGAGCCGCGGTTTGTATGCCGCGATGAAGTGTCTGTGCTTTTGCTATTTGGGATTGGAGTTGGCATTGACGCGAGGGCCGGTGGCGTTGCTAGGAGGAATGACCGCGGATTTGCATTCGTTGGTTCGCACAGGGGCGCACCTGCTGACGTGGATGACGGCCGCGTTTTGTTTGCTGCGGGGATTGCCAGTATTGACGGAAGGATGGCGGTTTGTTTCTGGCGTGGGGCAGGTGCGCAGAGTGAAGAGAGTTGCGCAGGGGGCGTTGTGAGGAAGGAGAGGGAGGTAAAGGAGGTACAGGAAGTAAATGGGGTAAAGGAGAACGGTGGAGAAGTTGTGGCATTTTTTGATTTGGACGGAACGCTGATGGCGATGCCATCGCTGGAGAAGAGATTTTTTCGGATATTGCGATATCGACGGTTGATTGGGATTCGGAATTATTTTTTGTGGCTTAGGGAAGCGGCGCGGCTGGCTCCTCGGGGGATCAATCAGATTGTGCACGCGAATAAGATGTATTTGCAGGGCGTGCGAGCGGATGAGGAAGGTGGTGGGACAGACATTCCCGTTTGTCTCGGCGTGGAAGAGGAGGCAGTGGAGGATGGGGAAAGCAGGAGAGGAAAAAATGGAGAAGGAAGGAGAGGTGAGAGAGGGCAAAGAGGTGAGACAGGAAAAAGAAGGAGACAGGCAAGATTGCCTGTCCCACTTTATCCGGAGGCAGTCGAGCGCGTCGCTTGGCATGTGGAACGCGGGCATTTGATTGTGATTGTTAGCGGGACGTTGGAGCCGTTGGCGGAGCGAGCGGCTTGCGACCTGGAAGCTGGGCTTGACGCGCGAGGGTTGACCAGCACGATTCGCGTTTGCGCTACGCACCTGGAACAGAGCGACGAGCGATGGACTGGACGCATCGTGGGAGAAGCGATGTTTGGTGAGGCGAAGGCGCGGGCCATCCGGCGAATCGCGGCGGAGGAGGAATTGGATTTGCGGCGATGTTTTGCGTATGGAGACAGTTCCAGTGATCGGTGGATGCTCGAGGCAGTAGGAAAACCGGCGGCGGTCAATCCATCGAACGATTTGGCGCGCATCGCTCGCAGAAATAATTGGGTCGTTTTGCGATGGGAAGAAGAAAAGAGGACACGGAGGGCACAGAGATCGCAGAGTTCGGAGGAGACTGACGAGCGACTGGCGGCCGAGCACGCGAAGTCGGGATACGGGGCATGAGCAGACCGAGGGGAAACGAGTACAGGGAGCAAGTGCATGCAGCCGCGTGGCGCGAGGGCCTCGTTCATGGCCGCGAGACCGCGACGAATATTGAATCGGTTTGGCAAACCCTGAGCAGAGTTGCGTTCCGGGAACTGGCTGGGGCGTGGGCGGCGTGCGGGATATTTGAGCGTGTGGCATCGGGGTACCTGGGAGTTTCGAGTGCGTTGATGCTTTTATTTGCAGAGAATTTGGCGCATCCGGTTCGGTTGATCGGGTTGCAGGCATTGGTGGCAGGCGTGATTTTGGCGTTGTGCCGTGTGGAGGCCAGAGTTGCCGAGCGGGCGCGATTTGGTCAGGAAGAAGCGACGGCGACAGGCATGAGTGGCTGTCCCACTTTGGCGGAAGCAAGAACGACGACAGACAGGAATCCCTGTCCTACTTTTTGGCATTTTTGGCGGTGCTGGTATCCGCACCTTTTCTTTTTGTTTTGTTTTGAAGAGTTGGGGTGGCTGGCGCATTTGGTGCAGCCTGGGTGGCAGGATGCGAAGTTGATTGCGTTCGATCATTGGCTTACTGGGGTGAATCCTTCGCTTTGGCTGGAGCGCTTTGCGCATCCGGCGCTGAACGAGTTCATGCAGTTTGCTTACTTCACTTATTTTTTGTTTTTGGTGATTTTGGGGGCGGTTCTTTATTACCGGAAGGACTGGGGAAGTTATTGGGCGGTGATGACGTATTCAGCGATCGGCTATTCGCTTGGGTACATCATCGCGATACTTTTTCCGGTGCAGAGCCCGTGGTTCACGTTTGCGGGGATGTGGCATGGCGAGTTGGCGGGTGGGCCCTTTACCGCAGCGATAAATTTGATTGAGAAGTGCGGGCGCGTGCATGGCGCGGCCTTTCCGTCGCAGCACGTTGCGGGAGCGATGGCGGCGCTGTGGGGCGCGTGGCGGCACCGGCGGTGGCTGTTTTGGGTGTTTCTGCCGTTCGTTGTTTGCATGTGCGTTTCTACCGTGTATGTGCGAAACCATTATGTGGCGGACGTTCTTGGGGGGCTGATTACTGGGACGCTGGGGTATTTTATCGGGCGGTGGCTGACCGGGCGACGGCAGAGAGGCGAAGGACAGCGGAGCACAGACTGAAGTCTGTGCCACTTGAATCTAGTTAACGATAATCACCCTCCCCCTAGGTTTTTACGTAAGTGTCATCTAGAGAAAGATAAAGTCCTTTGTTTTGTTGCAGTTTTGCAAGTGTTCATTCCAAACGTACTTACGAATTGACCGGAGCTTGTGCAGATTCTGGTAGCTCGGAGCGAACACGGAGTTCACCGAGGGCGCGGAGAAAGTTGGCAAATCATCCGGAGACCATCCTGCAACATCGTGAGTCCGAAAAAGAAAGAGGGCACGACGTGTCGTGCCCCTACGGGAGTGGGGGGCGACGTCGCTCGGGACGGGCGCGCTCAAAGGCGTGGGCTATTTCAAGGAGCAGATGATCGTGAAAGCCGGCGCCAATTAGTTGGAGGCCGACCGGCAGACCAGCGGGCGTGAAACCGCAGGGAACAGTTATTGCGGGGACGCCAGCAAGGTTCGCGGGGCGATTGGAGCGGAGCAGAATAGCACGGGTTGCATGATCGTGGCCGCCGAAGAGGATTGTTTCCTGACCGATTGGCGGTGCGGTGATGGGTGTGGTTGGAGCGACTACGGCATCGATGCCTGCATCTTCCAGGCCTTGATGGAATCGCTGGATGAATTTTTCGCGGAGCTCGAGAGCGGATAGATAGGCTGTGGCGCTTACCTTTGTGCCCATTTCGAGCCGGGAGCGAACGTCGTCGCCGTAGTCGGGGGCGCGAGACGGGAACCATCCGGCCTGTTGGTGATAGTGAGAGGCTTCGGCCCAGGCGATTTGGTTTCCGGCGTCTTCGGTTTCGACCAGGAGTGGCAGAGAGATTTCCTTCAGTCGCGCACCCTCTTTCTTCAAGATGCGAATCGCTTCATCGAAGATCAAGCAGACATCCTCGGAAACCACCTCGAGAAAAAACTCTTTGGGAATGCCGAGGACAAACTTGCGCGTTTTGGCCGAGGGCTTTCCCAGGGCGTGAGGACTGGGTTCGCCCTTCTTGCGTTGCAGGATAGGCTCCAGGAGAAGAGCTGCATCGCGCACCGTGCGGGCCAGCGGACCAACGCAATCCAATTTGGGGGAGAGCGGGATGACGCCTTCTACGCTGATGCGGCCGAGAGTGGGCTTTAGGCCGACGATGCCGCAGAGGGAAGCGGGGATGCGAATGGAGCCGCCGGTGTCGGTGCCAATGCTGCCGTAGCAAAGGCCTGCGGCAACGGCGGCGGCAGAACCGCCGCTGGAACCGCCAGGGATTCGCGAGACGTCCCAGGGATTGTGGACGGGGCCGTAATGCGGGTTCTTGCTGGTGACGCCGTAGGCGAACTCGTGCATGTTGGTTTTGCCGAGGATGATTGCGCCGGCTTCCTTGAGCTTTGTGACGATCGCGGCGTCGTGCTGCGGAACGAGATTGGAAAGAATTTTTGAGCCGGCCGTAGTGGGAATGTCTTTTGTGCAGATGTTGTCTTTTAGAGAGATGGGTATGCCGTGGAGAGAGCCGCGGTCGCGATTTGCTTTGCGGCTCAGGAGCTCGGTTTCGGCTTGCTTTGCCTGGGCCAGAGCCAGTTGGGCGGTCACGGTGATATAGGAGTTCAACTTGGGATCGAGTTGCACAATACGGGAGAGCATGAGGCGTGTGAGTTCGACGGGCGACAGTTTGCGCTTGCGGAAGAGGCGAGCGATTTCTTCGATGGAGGCGAAGGCCAGGTCGGTGTCGGTCATTTGAGACATGGGAGATTGAGTGGAGTGGGGAATTTAACACACCCGTCGAGGGCGGAGCTATTTGAACTCAATTTTGACGAGATGGGTCAGAGCTGAAGCGAGAGGCGACTTCAACTTGCCATTTGAAAGGAACTCCGATTTCTGTTTGAATAGCCCAACGGGGAGCCATCATGAAAATTTACAATCTCACGGGCTATTTGATTATTCTTGCCTACATGCTGGCGTGTATGTATTCCGCCCCAACTCATTTGGGACCTTGGACTGGAATGTTGATAGGCGGAGCTTATTTTATCTTTTGTTGGTTTCTTGGCGGGTTGTATTTGGCCGATGTTCTTCATCTGGGAATCGCACATCGTTCGCTCGACTATAAGGAATGGTTCATAAAAGCCGTCGCTGTCGTGAATAACACCTTCGGGCTCTATGTAGACCCGATCGCCTGGGTGAATCGTCATCGATTGCATCATAAGAATTCCGACCATGATGGAGATCCCAACAAACTTTCCGGCGATGGTTTTTGGCGAACTATGTATCGCTGCATGATGCCGTACGAGTGCAATGAGAATTTGGCCGGCGACCACATTCTGAAGTCACGGACTTTTCGGGTTGTCGAGAACCCCATTTTTGCAATCCTAGCGCAAGCCTTCAGTTTTTTTCTCTTATGGAAGTTAGTTGGATCTCTGAAGTTTACGCTGGTGATGTGGGTGGGAATACGAATTTTTGCACTGTGGGTAAATATGATTCAAAACTATTGGACCCACACTCGAGACTTCGGATACCGGCGGTATCACGATGAAGAGGACAACGCCATGAACATCGGCGAGTGGCTGCCGGTAACGGCGACCTTCAGCGCTTGTCTGCAGAATAATCATCACCACTATCCAGGCGTTTTGCGGCTAAGCCACGATAATTCCGAATACGACTTTGGATTTTTGACTGTCAAAGTTATGAAACAGATTGGCTTGGTGAAGGCGACCGCAACGGGTGCGCAGTTACCCAAGGACGTTCCCTTGGAGGCGCTAGATTTTTAGTGCGCTCTTTTTCTTTCTCATAAACGGTTCAATCGTTTGCCCAAAAAAGCCACGGGCAATTTCTTCGCCGTCCAAGCCATAACGTTCCGGCCATACATCAGGGTAGTAATGGGTTCCAAAGATTTTGTCAATCCACGGAAAATGAATAGCAAAGTTCTTGTCGATGCCCTCTTTTTGAGAAGTATGGTGCCAATGATGGTATCTGGGCATAACTAAAAACTTTTCGAGCCATTTTGCATTGGGACCGAAATTGCAATGAGTCCAGGTAGCGTGAATGGTGACAAAAATCAGATACGCCAGGATGATCGCTTGCGAAAATCCGAGCATGAGAGGAGCAAGGATAAATCCGCGCACGAGTGTGTCGTCTACAAAGTGGGAGCGTGAGCCCGCGATCCAATCAAGGGCCTTGGAAGAATGGTGAACGGAATGAAAACGCCAGAGAAAAGGCACTTTATGCAGTGCCAGATGAGTAAAATATTCAGCGATGTCGGCAACCACAACGGCCAAAACAAATTGTAAAACCCAAGGCATTCGAGCGATAAATCCCTGAAGAACCGGAACACCCAAGTATTTAGTGGCCTGGGTAGCGGGCAATAGAACCAGAAAAGATAAAATTTGCAGAGGGAGATGAGTGGACATGAAATAAACCACATCCAGAGTCCACTCTTTCCTAAATGTTCCCTGCTTCGGATACTGGGGCCAGAGCCTTTCGAGTGGCACGTAGATGAGTGCCATCAAAAACAAATCGAGCAAAAACCAGTCCAGGCCGATTGCCAGCCCACCGTGAGGAGTCTCGTTAATCTGTACGCTTGATCCGCCTAAAGCCGTTGCCGCGATGGCGAGCAACATTCCAGTCAATGCCAGAATCTTTTTCTTGCGCAAAATCGAAGAGATGACACCGAAGAAAACCGCCGCCACTATGAGCGCTTGGATTAAAATGCGCATGGTGTGCATTGGATAATGTGGACGCAGTTCAGGAGAACTTAGTAGCTGAGGAAAATGCAGGCACAAAACTCCACCGAAAGAGAGAAATCCAAAGAAGGCCGACAATATCCCACTCCACCAGCCCGTTCCAAAGCGAGTAGACTCGGCATCGCCAAAGAATTCATTGATTTTTTGCTCGAGCACGGTGTCTGCTAGTTTACTTTCCTCGACTCATGCAATCCATTAGAAAGATACCGGCTAGTGCCTGATCAGTTCGGGTAAACCGGAAACTGATGCACGGTGGACGAACAACGGAAGGAGAGAGGTGCATAACGCAGTGAGTTAGAAGATGTGCTCCTGGCGGCGGAGATTGCCGAAGGAGCCGATGTTGGCAATGATGAAGGTGGCGGAGAAGCGATTTTCGGTGCGGACCTGGCCGAGGTTGATGCGGCGGTACTCGAGGGCCAGGCCGCAGCAGCCGCCGTTGTAGCTGACTTGCACGAGCTGGCTTTGCAACGTGTGGTTGGTGAAATCGTAGCTTACGCCGCTGGTGAAATTGAAGCCTTTGCGCGTCAAGTTGCCGTAGCCGAAGAGGGCGCGGACTTGATTGGAGAGGGGCTGCTGAAAGGGAACGAAGCCGGGCGGTGGCGAGGGAGGGAGATCGGCTTGCACGGGATTGTCGTTCAGACGGAAGTAGGCGACGGTGGAGAAAAATTCTCTGTAGGGTTTGATTTTCAGGAGCGTGCCGATGGTGACGAGGCGTTGGATCTGAGGATCGTATTGGAGGATTTGCTCGAGGTCGTAGAGGCCGCCGGGAGTGATCTTGAAATCGCTGACGATGGGAGACCAGTTGCGTGGACCGAAAGCGAAGGCGAAGGGCGAGATGGAGTTGAAGGCTTCGAAAACGTTGCGCTGGCCGTCTACAATGGCTCCGCCGAAGGTGGGATCAAAATAGTGTTTCTGAAGGATGCTCCAGGAGAGGAGCTCCTGCGGCTGGTCGTCGCCGGTTTTAGAGAAGAAGCGCTGGGTGATGCCGTATTCGACTTCGTTGGTGTCGGTGAGAGTGGCATCGGAATCGAAGCGGATGAAGTCGGCGAAATTGTTTACGCCGGTAACGTAGCGGTAGGCGATGGTGGGCTCGATGGTGTGTTTGTACCGCTTGTGGGGCTTGTTTTTGTCGAGAGAGGAGCGGTCGAAGAAGCGCTCGAGAGTGGCTGGGCGAAGTTCGACGGTGAGTTCGCCGGTGTTGCGGGTGATCGATTGGCCGCTAAGCTGGCCAGTTGAGTTGTAGGAATCGCCGTAGTAAGTGTTGCGGAACGCGGCGGAGGTGGTAATGCCGAGCCAGGCACCGAAGTTCAGCGGGACAGTGACTTTGGGAGCGAATTCGGTACGCGAGACGAACTCCGGTGTGTTCAGAGGAGTGTCATCCTGCCGATGGACGGCGCCGCCAAAGGCGTCGAAAGAAAAGTAGAAGGGGAGATTGTGCCAGGGAGCTTGTTCGACGGAACCGAAGCGGACCTGCGGAGCGTCGCGCAGCGAAACGCTAACGGCCGGGGTTGTTACTCCGGTGGTGGCGGAGGTAATTGGAATGCTGAGAAAAGTTTTGTCGGCTAGATCCGCGAAATTGAAGCTGAAACCCCGGAAATTGTTGGTGAGGAAAGTGGCGCTACGCACTTCGGAAGTGATGGCGTCGCCAAAGGTGTCGGCGAAAGCGAGGCGGAAAGTGAGAGAAGTAAGTTCGTTGATGTCCGCGACGAAGCGCCAGCCGTGGGTTAGCAGGGACTGAACTTCCAGTTGTTGCTGGTGGCCGCCCTGTTTTTCAACGAGCGTGGTGTCGTTTGGGCCGGGAAGCCTGAGGCCACGATCGATTACGCCGAAGTAGGTGTATTTGATGGACGTGTTTTCGAAAGGCCGGGCGCGAAATTCGGCGCGTTCAGCGGAGCCGCGTTTGGTGAGTAGCTCGGCGCCAAGCGTGGTGTCCAGCCAGGGTTTCGGCGCGAGGTAGAGCGCATCTCCGAGGACAAAGCCTTTGCTGTTGCTTTGACTAATTACCGGGAGCAGGATTCCGGTTTGACGGATTTTCTCGCCGGCCGGGGCAGTGGCGTAGGGGAACCAGACGAGAGGAACGCGGAAGAGACGGAAGTTGGCGTTGACCAAGGCGACGCTCTTATCGAGACGAATACGGGCGTGCGGAGCGTAGAACTGCCAAGTGGGATGTAAAGGATCGCAAATGGTGATCCAGCCGCGGCTGACGAGGTAAATGTCGCCGGGGAAGCGTTCTACTTCGGGAGCCTGGAAATAGAGAGGATTCTGAGAAATCAGGATTAAAGGGTTGGCACGGCGCTCGATTTTGACTGTGCCACGTACGTTGGTGAAGGTGCCGTGGCCGGTACTTACATTGTAACGGGCTTCTTCGGCTTCGAGATGTTCATTGTTGTAGTCGAAGCGGACATGGCCGCGAGCGAGGGATTCGGAGGTTTTTTCGTTGTATTCGATGTGGTCGGCCTGAAGGCGCTCGTCTCCAAAGTGGATGTCCACGTCCTCGTCGGCGATAAAGAGGTCGCCGCGTTTTTGTTGGGGGCCGCGGGACCAGATTTCGACATCGCCAGCTTTGCCGGAGTGCAGGCGGATTTGCTGCGCGAGGGAAATGGGGAGAGCCGGCCCATAGAGAGAATAAAGAAGCGCCGCGAGCGAGAGAAAGAACCGGAGCGCGGGCGAAATACGGGCATGAGAGTGAAGATTCACGCGGAACATTTGTGCGATGAAAACAGTTGGATAGCCTAGCATGCGGCTGAGGGGATGTGTAGCCGAGCGGAGAAGGACCTCTCGGACGCAGGGGCGCAAATGCATAAGGGCGCTCGAAGTGCCAGAGCGAAACGCGGAGCGAGAGCCGCGCGTCTGTCTGAACACGGGTTGGTTCGCCATTCCAGAAACAATTGATGCGCGGCGGGGCATGGAGGAGGTATGATGCCCGGCCTTGCACACTAGGGGGAAGAAAATGCGTCGTGTTTCGTCTGCTTTAAAAATGATTGTTGCGGCGGTGGTGTTTTGTGTGGGGTTGGCGATGCTCGTGCCGGCTGAGGCGGCGGGCCAATCAAATCCTACCGATAAGCTGAAAAATCTGGAGTTTCGAGAGATCGGGCCCGCGGTGATGGGCGGGCGGATTGACGATTTCGGCGTGGTCGAGAGCAATCCGAATATCGTGTATGTGGGGACGGCGTCGGGCGGCGTGTGGAAGACGACGAACAACGGGACGACGTGGGAGCCTGTGTTTGACAAGGAAAGCGTGTCGACGATTGGCGACATCGCGATCGCGCCATCCGATCCGGCGGTAGTGTGGGTGGGGACAGGAGAGCCCAACAATCGGCAGAGTTCTTCGTGGGGAGATGGGATTTATAAGTCACTGGACGCCGGGAAGACTTGGCAGAAGATGGGGCTGGCGGCAACACATCACATCGGGCGGATTGTGATTCATCCGAAAAATCCGGAGATCGTTTATGCGGCGGCGCTGGGGCATTTGTGGGGTCCGAACGCGGAGCGCGGAGTTTACAAGACGACGGATGGCGGGAAAACGTGGAATCAGGTGTTGAAAATTAACGACGATACAGGCGTGAGCGATATCGCGATGGACCCGGAGAGTCCGGAGACGTTGTATGCCGCGGCTTATGAGCGGAGGCGGACGCCGTTTGGATTTAATGGAGGTGGACCGGATGGAGCGATTTATAAGACGACAGACGGCGGAGCGTCGTGGAAGAAATTGATGAAGGGGCTGCCGTATGAAAACGGCGGCGACGTCGGGCGAATCGGGCTGGATATTTACCGCAAGGATTCGAACATTGTTTACGCGATCGTGCAGCATGAGAAGGGTGGGACGTTTCGCAGCGACGACAAGGGCGAGACTTGGAAGAAGATGGGGGAGACGAATCCGCGGCCTTCTTATTACAGCCAGATTCGAATCGATCCCAATAATGATTTGAGAATTTGGGAACTTGGCGCGCAGATGTACTACTCGGAGGATGGGGGCAAGACGTTTTCGACGCAGCGGGTGAAGAGCATTCACGGCGATTTTCACGCCATGTGGATCGATCCGGCGAATTCGAACCACGTCATTACCGGGTGCGATGGCGGGATTCATTGGAGCTATGACAATGGGCGGACGTGGGACTTCATCAACACGATCGCGATTGGACAGTTTTATGAAGTTGGACTGGACAATGAAAAACCTTACAAGATTTGCGGCGGCTTGCAGGACAACGGGAGCTGGTGCGGGCCGAGCATGAGTTTGACGCGCGACGGCATCGTCAATGGGGACTGGACCTTGATGCCGGGCGGCGACGGATTTTATGCGCGAATCGACTACGCGGAGCCGTGGATCGTTTATACGGAGTCGCAGGATGGGCATATTTCGCGGCGAGATGAGCATACCGGTCAGCAGCGGGAGATTATGCCGGTGGCAAAGGCGGGCGAACCGCATTACCGGTTCCAGTGGAACGCACCGGTAGAGGTTTCGGCGCATGATCACAATACGATTTATTACGGCGGGAATTATTTGTTCAAGTCGACGGACCGGGGAGATTCGTGGACGCGGTTGGGCGGGGATCTGACAACGGGGGCAGACCGGAACAAGCTGCAGATTTTTGGGAAGACGCCGGATAAGAGTACTTTGTCGCGGCACGACGGAGTGGAAGAGTACCCGACGATAACGACTTTCAGCGAATCGCCGGTGACGCCGAACGTGTTGTGGGTGGGAACAGACGACGGGAATTTGCAGGTTTCGCGGGACGGCGGGAAAACATGGAAGAACGTGGCGGGGCGCGTGCAAGTGCCAAAGGGGACATACGTAACGCGCGTGGTGGCTTCGAAGTATGCGGAGGGCGCGGCGTTTGTGACGTTTGATGGGCATCGCACTGACGATTACAACGTATACCTGTTTCAGACTTCGGATTTTGGGGAGACGTGGAAAGCGATTCGAAACGGGATTCCGGATTCGGCAGGCACGGTGCACGTGGTGCGAGAGCATCCGAGGAGCGCGAACCTTTTGTTTGCGGGGACGGAGTTTGGATTGTGGGTGTCGTGGGACCACGGCGCTAATTGGACAGCGCTGAAGAATAATTTTCCAACCGTGCCGGTGGATGACATCGAGATTCAGGCGCAGCAGAACGATCTGGTGCTGGCGACGCATGGGCGGTCGATCTGGATCTTCGACGACATTACGCCGATCGAGAAGTTCGACGCTGGGGTGGCCAGTTCAGATTTGACGTTTTTCAGCCCGCGGACGGCGACGTTGTGGGATCTGCGCGAGCGGCGGTGGAGTGCGGGGCAGAAGATGTTTACCGGGAAGAATCCGCCGTATGGGGCAATTTTGAATTACTACCTCAAGGCGGCCCTCCCGCCGGAACCGCCGAAGACGGGCAAGGACGAAAAGGCGAAGGAAGAAAAAACCAAGGAAGAAAAAAACAAAACCCAGGAACAGAAAGAGACTACCGTCGTAGACGAGAAAGCCAAGGCGCAGGAAAAGAAGGAGGCCCCTGCAGCCGCCACGGCGGCAACTCGAAAAGCAACCAATGAGGAAGCGGCGAGTAAAGAAGGCAAGGCGAAGATCAGCGTGTACGACAAGGATGGCAAGTTGGTGCGGGAACTCGATGGACCTGGGAAGTCCGGAGTGAACCGCACGAATTGGGATTTGCGCTGGAATTCGCCGGCGGTGCCGACTCCGGAACAGTTGGAAGCGGCGGCGGCAGGGTTTGATTTTGGCCCGCGGGGGCCGCTGGTTGAGCCGGGCGAGTACGCGATCAAAATCAAGGCGGGCAGCAAGGAGGAGTCACAGAAGGTTGTTGTGGAAGACGATCCGCGGATGCAGATGCCGCCTGCGGACCGTGCGGCGCGGCGTGAGGCCATTGAAAAGCTCTATGCGATGGCCAAGACAGCGGACAAAGACCGAAAAACGATAGAGGGAATCAAAGAAGGGCTGAAGGTGGCGAGGGAGCAGTGGAAGAAGGACGCGGACAAGCCGGATGCGCTGAAGATTCCTGCGGAGATACAAAAGGCAGCGGACGAGCTGCAGAAAAAGGTGGACGGAGCGGCCGAGAAGTACGTGCGCGAGCGCGAAGGACTCGGAAATGCGGGGCCGGCGTTTGAATGGAAGCCGGAGCCGTTGCCGCAGCAGATACAGGGTTTGTTGAGGGATCTGGACGGATTCTGGGGGGCACCGGGCGGGCAACAAAAAGATAAACTCGCCGAACTGCCGCCTCTTCTTAACGATGCCTCGGCGCAAGTGAAGAAGATTGCCGAAGAGGATTTGCCGGCGTTGAATAAGAAGATGAACGAGGCAGGGATTCCGCACATCGTCCCCGTGCAGCCGCAACGGCCAGCAGGGCGAGGTGGAGATTCGGATGATGACGAATCTTAGGCGGAAACAGATCGAATGATTTGGGGAAATGACGGAGGAAAGAGCATGAACGCGAAGCAGCTCAGCGTGCTCGGTCTGGCGGCGTGGTGTGTGGTG
>Ga0210405_10004206_pt1 | contig 13629 bp, 12 predicted proteins | sample IncBWH11MmetaG_FD_155492 | JGI IMG/M metagenome (GOLD analysis project Ga0210405, IMG submission 155492) | Forest soil microbial communities from Barre Woods Harvard Forest LTER site, Petersham, Massachusetts, United States - Inc-BW-H-11-M | ecosystem: Environmental > Terrestrial > Soil >... | reverse complement strand
AGGCCTCGGTGCAGAGGCCAACGGTCGAGGAGCGGCTATCGATGTATACGATTCTAGGTGCAACGGGAAATATCGGCTCGGTCATCACGAAAAAATTATTAGAGAAGGGCGAAACGGTACGGGTTGTCGGACGAAATGCCGCCAGGTTGCAGCAGTATGTGCACCGGGGCGCGGAGGCGTTCGTTGCCGATATTAAGGATCCGGAAGCGCTGACGAAGGCGCTGACGGGAGCGCGGGCGGCATTTCTGATGATGCCACCGGGGATGACTTCACCGGACTACCCCGCGGAGCAGGAGATTGAGTCGGGTACAATTTCCGCGGCGGCAAGAAATAGTGGATTGCGGTACGCGGTGAATTTGAGCGGCATTGGCGCGCAGGCACCGGCTGGGACCGGGCCGATTCTGGGATTGCACGATCTCGAGAGAAAATTGAATGCGGTGGAACGGCTGAACGTACTGCACTTGCGTCCGGCGTACTTTATGGAGAACTACCTTTCGGCGGTCCAGATGATCCAGATGATGGGGATTTTCGGGGGAGCGCTGAAGCCGGACTTGTCGATTCCGATGATCGCGACGCGGGACGTTGGGGCTTATGCGGCGGAGCGATTGCTGAAACTGGATTTTAGCGGCAAGCAGACGCAGGAGTTGCTGGGCGAACGGGACTTGAACATGACGGAGGTGGCGGCGGTCATCAGCCGGGGGATCGGGAAGCCCGACCTGCGTTACGTGCAGTTTTCTTACGAGCAGGTGGAACAGACCCTGGTGCAGATGGGGCTTTCGGCGAAGACAGCCGCTTACTTAATCGAAATGTTTCAGGGGTTCAACAACGGGATTGTGGCGGGTTTGGAGCCACGAAGCACGGCGAATACGACACCGACGTCGATCGAGACGTTTGTGAAGGAAGTATTTGCTCCGGCGTATCAGGGGATTGCGGTTGGGGCGTAAATCGAATGAAGAACCGGCGATTGGAAGAAACGAGTAACCCAAGAGGGCCGGGCCCTTCGAAAGGACTCAGGGCAGGCAAGCCCGGCCCCTACAAACTTGGGGGAATAGATTTGCGGAGATTTTTTGTTTAGCTTTTGGCGCTGGGCCACCTGAAGGTGGCCGCTACAGGTTTGAGCGGCAGCATTCTGATTACTGGGGCATCACAGGTGGTTACGCTGCGGGGAGGCGGTCCGCGGCGGGGTAATTCCCTTTCAAAAATTGGAGTGGTTAAGGACGGCGCTGTGCTGGTGCGCGACGGGAAGATTGTCGCGGCCGGTGGGCGCGCGGAGGTGGAGCGGCGCGCGGATGCGAAAGCGGCGGAGAAATTGGATGTCGGCGGGCGGGTGGTGTTGCCGGGCTTTGTGGACTCGCATACGCACTTGATTCATGCGGCGAGCCGGGCGGAAGAGTATGAGCTGAAGATTCAGGGGGCGAGTTACGAGGAGATTGCGCGGAAGGGCGGCGGGATACTGAACTCGGTGAAGAAGTTGCGCGCAGCGACGCATGATGCGCTGAAGAGCAGAGCGATTGCAGCGCTGGAAGAGTTTGCGGCTTATGGAACAACAACGGTGGAAGCGAAGAGCGGGTACGGGCTGGATGTGGCGAGTGAGTTGAAGATTTTGCGGCTGCACCGGGAGTTAAACCAGGAACAGCCGCTGGAGATTGTTTCGACTTTCTTGGGTGCGCATGTGGTGCCCTTGGAATTTCGATCCAAGAAGGACGGAGCGGAGAAGTATCTTGTGCTGTTGATGGAGAAATTGCTGCCGGAAATCGTGGTGGGCGATTTGGCGGAGTATTGCGACGTGTTTTGCGATCGCGGTGCGTTTACCGTGGGGCAATCGAAGAAATTGCTAACGAAGGCGAAGGAGCATGGGCTGCGGCCGCGGCTGCATGCGGAGCAATTGTCGCGGAGCGGGGCGACACAGTTGGCGGTGGAATTGGGAGCGGCGAGTTGCGATCACCTGGAGCACGTGAATGAGGCGGATATCCGGGCGCTGGGGAAATCGGGGACGGTAGCGACGCTTTTGCCGGGGTGCGATTTTCATTTGGGGTTGAAGGAGTACGCGCCGGCACGGAATTTGATCGAGGCGGGGGCGATTGTGGGGCTGGCGACGGATTACAATCCGGGGACTAGCCCGACGATGAGTATGCCGATGATATTGTCGCTGGCTTGTTCGCAATTGCGGATGACGCCGGCGGAGGCGATTTCGGCTGCGACGATTAACGGGGCTTATGCGTTGGGACGGGAGAAGACGATTGGGTCGCTGGAAGAGGGGAAACAGGCGGATTTGGCGGTGTACGAAGTGGAGGATTACCGGGAAATTCCTTATTATTTTGGGATGAACGTTTGCTGGATGACGATGAAGAGCGGGGAGATTGTTTGGACGAGGGATTGAAAAGAAGAAAGAAAAAGATCTAACGCTGAGAGAAGAATAGAGGTGCAGAGGGCGCAGAGAAGAAAAGAGAAACTCAAGAGCACAGGCAAGAGTGCCTGTGCCACCAGAACTACGAAATACTGCACGGGAGAGAGCGGAAAATAGAGATGAAGAGACTCATTGAGTGTGTGCCGAATTTTTCGGAGGGGCGGGATCCGGCCAAGGTGGAGGCGCTGGTGCAGGTGATGAGCAGCGTGCCGGGGGTGTATGTGCTGGACCGCGAGATGGACGCGGATCACAACCGGTGCGTGATCACCCTGGCGGGAGAGCCGGAGGCGGTGGGCGAGGCCGCGATTCTGGGGGCCGGCAAGGCGGTGGAACTGATCGACATGAATACGCACAAGGGCGCGCACCCGCGGGTGGGAGCGACGGATGTGGTGCCGTTTATTCCGGTGGAGGGGGTGACGCTGGAAGATTGCGTGGCGCTGGCGAAACGCGTGGGGCAGGAGATCTGGAAGCAGCACCGGATTCCGATTTTCTTTTATGAGGCGGCGGCTACACGGCCGGACCGCGTGAATCTGGAAAATGTGCGGCGGGGGCAGTTTGAGGGGCTTCGCGAGGAGATGAAGAAGAATCCCGACCGGCAGCCGGATATTGGCGAGCCTAAGCTGCATCCTACGGCGGGCGTAACGGTGGTGGGGGCACGGAAATTTCTGGTGGCGTACAACGTCAACCTGAATACATCGGATATCGGGATTGCGAACAAGATTGCGCGGGCGATCCGGTTTTCGAACGGCGGATTCCGGTATGTGAAATCGATGGGTGTGGAACTGAAGGCGCGGAACCTGGCGCAGGTGTCCATCAATTTGACGGATTACGAGCAGACGCCGATGCACCGGGTGTATGAGGCGGTGAAGCGCGAGGTGGAGCGGTATGGCGTGATGCCAGTCGGCAGCGAAATTGTGGGACTGGTGCCAAAGAAGGCGATTGAGATGGCGGCGGACTACTTTCTGCAGTTGGAGAACTTCTCCCCTTCGCAGGTGTTTGAGAACAAGCTGGCGGATGCGCTGAGCGGGTCGCCGCTGGAAGCGAAGGACGGCAAGCTGGCGCACCTGGCGCGGCCGTTTCTGGATGCGGTGGCAGAGCCTACGCCGACACCGGGAGGTGGAAGCGCTTCGGCGTTTGCGGCGGCGCTTGCGGCAGCGCTGGGGGAGATGGTGGCGGGACTTTCACGGAAGAAGAAGCTGCAGGCCCCATTTGTGGACAAGCTTTCGGAGAACGTGGACGCGCTGCGAAAGACTGCCGACGAACTTGTAGGAGCGATTGACCGCGATGCGAGTTCGTATGACGCGGTGATGGGCGCGTTCAAAATGCCGCAGGGGAATGACGAAGAAAAAGCCGCGCGGGAAGCGGCGATTCAGGCGGCGACGAAGGGCGCTTCGGAAGTGCCGCTGGAAGTGGCGGAAAAGGGGCGGCGAGGCTGGTGGAGCGGCTGGTGCAACTGGAAGCAATCTCGGCGGCATCCATGAAGTCAGACCTGCTGGTGGCGCGTCTAATGGGAGTGGCGGGCGCGAAAGGCGCGCTGGCCAACGTGGAGATCAACCTGGAAGGGTTGAAGGATGCGGCGTATGTGGCGCAAATGAGAAGCAAAGTTGACGAACTGCGCAAGCGGCTCGGCTGAGAACCCGAGAATAGCGTAAAATGATGTTTCCACCCCGGCCCCCGAAAGGAGCAATTCATGCAGAAGTGGATAGACTCGACGAGGAGATTTGCGGCGGCGTGCGCGTTGCTGGCGTTGATGGCGGCGATGGCGAAGCCCGCGAAGGCGGGTGGCCTGGGCGCGGACACGATTGGCTTGTTCCCGAAAGAGGTGGGGGAGTTTGCGTACGCGGATTTGAAGAAGGCGCGGACGATGAAGTGGTATCCGGCGCTGGAGCAGCAGATGCTGCCGGAGAAGTTCAAACAATTTGAGAAATTCCTGGCCTCAGCCGGGATTGATACGAATTCACAGGTGGACGAACTGACGTGGGCATTGGTGCCGGAGTCGGCGTTGAGCAAGGATCCGGCGACCGCTGGAGGGGCAGCGACGGAAGCGCCGGACAGCGAAGAGATCGTGGGGATTGCGCTGGGAGGTTACAACCCGGATTCGACGGAAGCGTATTTCAAGACACAGAAGCTGCCGACGGTGAAATCGCACGGGTACACGCTGTTTGCGTTCGGGTCAGGCGTGGGACCGAACGACCTGTTTTTCTTTTTCGTGGATTCGAACAAGGCGGCGTTCGGACACCGGCAACTGCTGGAGAAGTTGATCGCGGTGCGGTATGGAGAAGAGGACAGCCTGCTGCGGAACGATAAGGTGTACAGCATGATCAATGAAGTGAACGGCAGCGGCGTGATTTGGGCGGTGCTGGATCCGGCGTACACAAAACTGGCGATGGGGCAGCTGGCGCCGGAAGTGCAGCAGTTTCCAGATGCGGCGAAGCTGGTAGGGCGGATGCAGGCGATGCTAATCACGGCGACGGCGAGCAGCGGGGTGGACGCGAAGTTTCAGGCGGTTTGCGGGTCGACGGAAGATGCGAATACGCTGAGCCAGTTGATGGCGGCGGGGCTGCTTTATAAGAAGTATCAGACGGCGAAGGATAATCCGGAGTTGGGAGCGTTGCTGGACCAGACCAGCGTGACGCCGTCGGGGGATCGGGTGGTGATTCGGATGTCGGTTAGCGACGAACAGATGACGACGTTGATTCAGAAGAATACGTTTGCGATTAAGATGTAAGGCGACTGACTTAGATCCCGCTAGTTCTTCAATGAATCTTCAGGGGCTAAAGCCCCTTCTTTGAAAATCCTTGCGCCGGGGCTGAAGCCCCGGCCTCCTAAAGAAAACCCAAGAGCACAGCCAGGAATGGCTGTGCCACTTAAGAGGCTGCGTGGAGGAATTTTGTGAGGCGGAGGACGCCGCAATCGTTGCGGGATTCGCATTGGACTTCGTCTACGCCGGCCCAGTGGGGATCGGGCTTATTGGCTGGGTGAGGGACGCCGGGGACGGTGACTTCGACTTGGATTCGATCGTTGAGGCGGAGAAACGTTACCTGGCAGGGCGTGGTGCAATTGTGGTGAAAGTCGAAGCAGAGTTTGCAGGCGGAGACGACGGCGGTTTTGAGCTGCTCGATGTTGTCGTTGGGGAGGCCGGCGGCGTCGGCGAAGACGCGCATGGCGCCACCCGCAGCGGCGGCGAGGCGTTCGTCGTGATCGAGGGACAGCCGAAGGTGAAGAGGGTTTTTCGGCACGGCTATGTGCTGGTGGCCCAGGAGATGTCGCAGGCTTCGCGGCACTCGGGACAATAGTACAACCCATCAGCGGCGAGGCGCACTCTTTCCAGGCTTTTGCAAATGGTACAGTATTTATCGCAGGTGCAGTATTCCTCGGTTTTGTCGCACTGTACGCAGAGAACTTGTTGGCGGGCGGCCATCGGTGCCTCCGGAAAAAACTGTACCTGAGGGAGGGGCGGTCAGCAAGGGGTGGGTAGGGTTTGGGCTACAAAAGAGCCAAGGGTAGTTTGTTGAAAGCAGGCGGTTGGTTGGTGTCTGATTACGCTGCTTCACAACCCCTGAGGCACCAGCCTCAAACACACGAATTTCTTGTTGGTCTCAACCACGTAAGAAGCTCGACACGTACTCAATGGAATCTCGTTCAGTTCAGTTGTTGCCACACTAAACTACGTGTTGGAGGCCATTTCCAAAAAAATGACGCCACAGGAAGAAAAGGAACTTTTGCTCCGTGTTGTTACGAAGGTAGCCAAGAAACAGTTGGAGCAGGGTGGATTTATTCCATTCGGCGCAACCTTGGGATCGAATCGCGACGTGCAATTGCTAATGCCAAAAAGTATGAAACCAAATGTGACTCAAGATGAGCTAGACGCGTATTGGGTTCGCACGTTACGCAAAGCGGCTGCCGGAGGAGAATGCAAGTCAGTGTGTTCGTGCGCTGATGTGCGCATCCAGGCAGATGACGGAACAATGGTTCCGGCCTTACTGATTCACGTGGAACATACCGACAATCTCTCAGAAGATATTCTTTATCCGTACGAAAAAGACGAGCGCTTGGGAATTGTCTTTGGCGAACTGAAAAGCGAGGAAACAGAACACCAGATCTTCCCTCTCTTATGAGAACCTCCTTGTACCCGTTTCTTCAGGCGTCTACACAACCAGACTGTCAGCGAATCATAGCGCCTGGTTAACGCAGTGTCCGAAAAGTGTGACGATAGTCGGCCGGGCGATGTTTTGACCGCGTGTGGGGTGCGTGCTAACATCGGTTTTTGCTTGAGCAAACGGAATGGACTCCGGAAACTCTCCTGCCAATTCAGGTCTTCGCAAAACGGCTCTGAACGCGCTGCATAAGCGCCTGGGCGCCAAAATGGTTAATTTTGGCGGTTGGGACATGCCGGTGGAGTATCCGTGCAGCGGCAACCTGATGTGCGAGCACCGGGCGGTGCGCGGAGGCGTGGGCGTCTTTGACGTGAGCCACATGGGCGACATACGGATTCATGGGGCGAAGAAGGCGGGCGGTGCGCTGGCGGCGGTGCAGCACTTGACGATGAATGACGCGTCGAAGCTGGCGATCGGGCAGGCGCAGTATTCGGCGATGCTGTATCCGAACGGCACGTTTGTGGACGACGTGATCGTGCACCGGTTGGGCGAGGACGACTACCTGCTGGTGATCAATGCGGGGACGCGGGAGAAGGATATTTCGTGGGTGCGCGAGAACACCAAGGGGATGGATTGCCAGGTGGAGGACCTGAGCGACGCGTACACGCAACTGGCGATTCAGGGGCCGCGGGCGGCGGAAGTGTTGCAGAAGCTGACGGATGCGAAGCTGGAGACGATCAAGAATTACTGGTTCACGCATGGAACGGTTTGCGGGCTGCCGAATACCTTGATTGCGCGGACGGGATATACGGGCGAGGACGGGTTTGAGATTTATGTGCCGTCGGACGTGGTGACGAGCGAGCGCGTGTGGAATGAAGTGTTTGCGGCGGGAAAAGAGTTTGGGATTGTGGCTTGCGGGTTGGGAGCGCGGAATACGCTGCGGCTGGAATCGAAGATGGCGTTGTATGAGCACGAGATCAGCGACAAGATCAATGTTTGGGAAGCGGGGCTGGACCGGTATTGCCATTTGGAGAAGGGCGAGTTTATCGGGCGGGAGGCTTTGGTTAGGTTGAAGGCAGAGGGATTGCGGCGGGCGCTGGTGGGGTTGGAGATGGTGGAGCGCGGGATTGCGCGGGATGGGTATCGGTGTTTGGATGAGAGTGGGAATGAGATTGGGGTGGTGACTAGCGGGTCGCCTTCGCCGACGCTGGGGAAGAATATTGCGTTGGCTTATGTGCCGCCAGCGATGACGGGGTTGGGGACGGCGGTTTTTGTGGAGATTCGTGGGCAGAAGGTTAAGGCGGTGGTTGTGGGGACGCCGTTTTATAAGAGGGTTAGAACCCCAAGAGCACAGCCAGGAATGGCTGTGCCACGTTGAGAAGATTTAGAACCCCAAGAGCACAGGCAGGAGTGCCTGTGCCACATTGATTAAAGGAGCAATTCCATGGGATATCCGACACAGTTCAAATATTCGAAGGATCATGAGTGGATTGATGTTAAGGGCGCCGTGGCTACCGTCGGGATTACCGACTATGCGCAGCATGAGTTGGGCGATGTGGTGTTTGTGGAGCTGCCGAAAGTGGGCGCGAAGGTGACTACTGGCAAGACGTTTGGGTCGGTGGAATCGGTGAAGGCGGTCAGCGAGATTTATGCTCCGGCTAGCGGCGAAGTGACGGAAGCGAATGGCGCGCTGGTGCAGAAGCCGGAAGTGATCAATACGGACCCGCACACGGCGGGATGGTTGATCAAGATCAAGCTGGCGAATCCGGCGGAGGTTGGCGCGCTGATGGATGCGGCGGCGTATGAGGCGTTCATCGCGGAGAAGCAGAAGGAAGCGTCGGCCTGATGCGCTACCTCCCGAAGAGCCCGGCGGAGCGCCAGGAGATGCTGGCGGCCATCGGGGTGAAGAATGTTGAAGAGTTGTTTTCGTCGATTCCAGAAAAATACCGGTTGAAGAAACCGCTGAACCTGCCGGGACCGTTTTCCGAGCAGGAAGTGATTCGCTATTTTCAAGAGCGCGCGGCGGAGAATTCCGGCGGCTATACGAGCTTTCTGGGCGCGGGTGTCTACAACCACTTGCGATCGGTGGTGACGGACACGATTATCCAGCGGGGAGAGTTTTTGACGTCGTACACGCCGTACCAGGCGGAGATTACGCAGGGGACGCTGCAGGCGATCTTCGAGTTTCAGACGTTGATGTGCCAGTTGACGGGGCAGGAAGTGGCGAATGCGTCGATGTATGACGGATCGACGGCGACTACGGAAGCGGTGTTGATGGCGGAGCGGCTAACGGGGCGGACACGCGTGCTGGTGGCGCGGTCAGTGCATCCGGAATACCGCGAAGTGCTGCGGACGTATGCGAAGAATTCCGAGCTGCACGTGGAAGAGATTTCGTACACGATGGCGGGGACGCTAGACGTGAAGGCGCTGAAGGCGGCGATTGGCGAGGATGTTTGCGCGGTGGTGGTGCAGTCGCCCAACTTTTTCGGAACGATTGAGACGCTGGGGCCGTTGGCGGAGATTACGAAGGCTGCGGGGGCGATGCTGGTGGTGGCGGTGACGGAAGCGGTGTCGCTGGGCGCGGTGAAGCCTCCGGCGGAAGCGGACATCGTGGCGATGGAAGCGCAGAGTTTTGGACTGGCGCCGAGTTATGGCGGGCCGTATGCGGGCGTGATTGCTTCGCGAGAGAAATATGTGCGGCAGATGCCAGGACGGCTTTCGGGGCAGACGACGGACAGCGAGGGGCAGCGGGGATTTGTGCTGACGCTGGCTACGCGGGAGCAGCATATCCGGAGAGAGAAGGCTACTTCGAATATCTGCACGAATCAGGCTTTGTGTGCGCTGGCGGCTACGGTGCATTTGACGCTGCTGGGCAAAGAGGGCTTGCGGGAGCAGGCGGAGCAGAATTTGTCGAAGGCGCATTTTGCGTTGAGCGAGCTGGAGAAGATTCCGGGTGTGAAGCGGACGTTTTCGGGGGCCTTTTTTAATGAGTTTACGGTAGCGTTTCCGAAGTCGGTGAAATTGGTGAATGCGGAGTTGTTGAAAGAGAAGATTATCGGGCCGTTTGTTTTGGGGACGGCTTACCCGGAATTGTCGAAGAATGCGGTGGTTTGCGTTACGGAGACTACTTCACGTGCGGACATAGAGAAACTGGCGGCGGGGGTCCGGAAAGCGTTGGCAGCGTAGGAGAAAAGCAAGATTCTTACCACAGAGGACACAGAGGGCACGGAGAAGAGATTGAGCGAGAAGATTAAGAAGGCTACGCGGCATACGAATCAGAATGAGGGATTGATATTTGAGAAGTCGTCGCCGGGGAAGCGGGCATTTGAGTTGCCGCCGCTGGATGTGCCGGCTGTTGATCCCGCGAAGGCGTTGGGCGATGCGTACCGGCGCGGGGGTGTGGATGGATTTCCGGAGGTGAGCGAGATCGAGGTGATCCGGCACTTCACGCGGCTTTCGACGTGGAATTACGCGATTGATTTGGGAATGTATCCGCTGGGTTCGTGCACGATGAAATACAACCCGCGGGTGAATGAGTTTGTGGCGCGGCTCGATGGGATTGCGACGGAGCATCCTTACCAGCCGCAGGAACTTTCGCAGGGTTGCTTGAAAGTGCTGCAACTGCTGGAAAAGTGTTTACTCGAAATTACCGGGATGGATGCGATTACGCTGCAACCGGCGGCGGGGGCGCAGGGCGAGTTAACCGGGTTGCTGCTGATTCGCGCGCACCACGAGAAGAATGGGAATCCGCGGAAGAAGGTGCTGATTCCGGATTCCGCGCACGGGACGAATCCCGCGACGGCGGTGATTGCCGGATATGAAGTGGAAAATATCAAGTCGAACGCCGACGGGCAGGTAGACCTGGAGCATTTGCGCGAGCAGGTGACCGAGGACGTGGCGGCGCTGATGCTGACGAATCCGAGCACGCTGGGAATTTTTGAGCAGCAGATTCCGGAGATTGCGGAGATTCTCCACGCGAAGGGCGCGCTGCTCTATATGGACGGCGCGAACATGAACGCATTGACGGGCGTGACGCGACCGGGCGACCTGGGCGTGGACGTGATGCACCTGAATTTGCACAAGACGTTTTCGACGCCGCATGGTGGAGGAGGGCCGGGAGCTGGCCCGGTGGCTATGAAGAAGCTGCTGGAGCCGTATTTGCCGACGCCGGTGCTGGTGGAGAAAGAGGGCGGGCGACTGGCGCTGGATTTCAACCGTAAGCAGAGCGTTGGGCGGGTGAAGGCGTTCGTGGGAAATTTTGGCGTGCTGGTGCGGGCGCTGGCGTACATTCTGGCGTACGGGCCGGGCGTGCGGCAGGCGACGGAAGACGCGGTGGTGAACGCGAATTACATTCGCAAGGGGCTGGAGGGAGTTTTTGATTTACCGTACACGAAGCCCTCGATGCATGAGGTGGTGTTCAGCGACGCGATTCAGAAGAAGAACGGCGTGAACACGATGGATATCGCCAAGCGGCTGATTGATTATGGATTTCACCCGTATACTACGGCGTTTCCGCTGATTGTGCCGGGGGCGCTGATGATTGAGCCGACGGAATCGGAGTCGAAGGAAGAGCTGGACTTGTTTGTGGAGGCGATGAAGTCGATCGCGAAAGAAGCGGCGGAGAAGCCGGAGCTGGTGAAGACGGCGCCGCATACGACGCGGGTGCGGAGATTGGATGAAGTGGGGGCGGCGCGGAAGCCTGTGCTGCGGTGGAAGGCGGGAGCGAAGCGGAGCGAGGCCGCGGATTAGGGAGTAGAAGTAGAACAGAGAGCGCTGAGTGGAAGCCCGGGAACGCCAATCTCCCGATTGGTGTTCCCGAGGCGAAGAGCACAGCCAGGAATGGCCGTGCCACAAGAGAAGAAGGCGGCATAAGGCCGCCCCTACACCGAAGAAGAAATTCAACCGATATAACTTAGGATGGCGATGACTTGGAGTGCACGGGTGTGTATGGATCACACGATTCCCTGCCTGGGGCTGGTAGACTGATGCCAGTGGGGACGGAAACGGGTTGGCGAGACGATGAGCGCTGCGATCGACGCGTGGTTACCGAAGTCGGTTCTACTTCTACGCGAATATAATATTGAAAAATTTACGGCGGATTTGATTGCCGGCGGTACGGTGGGGCTGGTAGCCTTGCCGCTGGCGATGGCGTTTGCGATTGCGTCGGGAGTTTCGCCGCAAGCGGGGATTTACTGCGCGATTGTTACCGGCTTCCTGATTTCCGCTCTTGGCGGATCCAAAACACAGATTGGCGGGCCGACCGGCGCGTTCGTGGTGGTGGTGCTGGGAATCATTTCGAAGTACGGGCTGGACGGATTGTTTACGTGCACGATGCTGGCCGGATTGATTCTAGTGATTATGGGCGCGACGGGCCTCGGCGGCATGGTGAAATATTTTCCGCGGCCGGTGGTGGTGGGCTTCACGAACGGGATCGCGATCCTGATTGCGAGCACGCAAATCCGGGATTTGTTCGGACTGCGCATGGAGCATGTGCCGGGCGATTTCTTTCACCGCATGGGAGCCATTGCTGAGAATTTTCACTCGCTAAATTGGATTGCTACTGTAGTGGGATTTGCTTCGCTGGCGGTGATGATTATTTGCGCGAAGTTTTTCAAGCGGATACCGGGGGCGATCCTGGTTTGCTTTGGGGCGACGGCGGCGGTAGCGCTTTTTCATCTGCCTATTGAGACGATTGGGACGCGGTTTGGGGGAATTCCGAGTGGGTTGCCGCACCTGGCGGTGCCGAGGTTACAACCGCAGTTACTGCTGCACCTGCTTTCGCCGGCGATCACGGTGGCGATGCTGGGCGCGATCGAGTCTTTGTTTTCTGCGGTGGTTTCGGACCGCATGAGCGGCGACAAGCACAATCCGAATGTGGAGTTGGTCGCGCAGGGAGTGGCGAACATTTTTTCTCCGCTGTTTGGGGGCTTGCCGGCAACCGGCGCGATTGCCAGAACCGCGACGAATGTGCGGGCGGGTGCGAGGACGCCGGTGGCGGGGATGATTCACGCGCTGACGCTGCTGGCGGTGATTCTGTTCGCGGCGCCGCTGGTGAAGGATGTGCCGCTGGCTGCATTGGCGGGAATCCTGTTCATGGTCGCCTACAACATGGGGGATTGGGGAGAGATTCCCGAGATCCTGAAACTGAGCACGGCTGACATAATCGTATGGCTGCTGACATTGACGCTGACGGTGGTGGCGGACCTGACGCTGGCGGTGGAAGTGGGGATGATTCTGGCGGCGTTCAGCTTTATCCGGAAGATTTCGATGACCACGACAGTGTCGAAGGTTACGGACGACTACATCGAGGATGGCCGCGCGCACATCCTGCAGGACAAGGATATTCCGGAATACGCGGCGGTTTACCGGATCCATGGGCCGTTTCTGTTTGGGGTGACGGACAAGATCGCAGAAGTTACGGAAGACATCGCTTCCCTGCCGCCCATCGTGATTCTGCGGTTGCGAAACATGACGGCGATTGACGCGACGGGGATTGCGGCGCTGGAAGAGTTGGCGGAGATTTTGCGGGTGAACGGACGGGCGATGCTGGTGTGTGGGGCAAGGCCGCAGCCCGAGGCGCTGATGCGAGAGGCGGGATTCGAACGGCACATCGGCGCGCAAAATATCTGCGCGAATATTGATGAAGCGTTGAAGCGGGCGGAGGAGATTCACAATCACCCAGCCGCGGTGACCGCAGGCACACACCAAAACTAATAGTACTAGGGCCTGCAATCTGAAAAAATATTCAGAAAGCGTTACGAGATGCCGGTGTTTCGGTGCGAAATTGCGGTACTTTTAAGAACCACTTCAAGAAATTCCCTTCTTTCACGATCCAAACATCGAAGCGTCTCTCTCCTGTAACAATGGCCGCCTAGTCTCGTCAGGTAGCGAATTGCCGATTACGGATTCGCGAGTCCCACCCAACCATCCAAAAGGAGAGCTACATGATGAAGCAGTTATTGGCAGCAAGCCTGTCTCTCGGCTTGATTGTCTCCACGACACCGGCGCCCGCGCACGCCAACGACGACGAGGGTCACTCCCATATCAAGCACGTCCTGCTGATCAGCATTGACGGCATGCACGCGGTGGATTTCGAAAACTGCGCAAACGGCATCAGCGGGGCAA
>Ga0210405_10004205_pt1 | contig 13631 bp, 18 predicted proteins | sample IncBWH11MmetaG_FD_155492 | JGI IMG/M metagenome (GOLD analysis project Ga0210405, IMG submission 155492) | Forest soil microbial communities from Barre Woods Harvard Forest LTER site, Petersham, Massachusetts, United States - Inc-BW-H-11-M | ecosystem: Environmental > Terrestrial > Soil >... | reverse complement strand
GGCTGCCGAGGCTACCGGCAACCCATATGTGATCTCGTACGCGCTGAACGCCTACGGCCCCCCCTTCGGTGATGTTGATCCCGTCCGCGCGCTGGAGGCCCTGCGCCGGGGCCTGGTGATCGCCCAAGACAGCGGCAACCGCTTCGTCGAATCACATGTGGCGACCGGTTTGTCTCAGCTTGAGCCCGAACAGGGTGACCCGCTGGCGGCACTCGATCACATCACTCTGGCCATCGGCAACTTCTCCGACTCAGGCCACGTCGCCTACATCCGTGGTCCCCTGGCAACTCTCGCGGTATTCCTCGACCGCCTCGGACGCCTCGAACCGGCAGCCACCATCGCCGGTTTCGCACTCAATTTCCTCGCCGCGTCGACAGTCCCCCAACTCAGCACCACGATCGCTCACCTCCGCGATGTCCTCGGCGAGGCGACCTACGAAACGCTCGCCCGCAAGGGTGAGACGATGACCACCGCCGCTATGGCGGCCTACGCCTACGACCAAATCGACCAGGCCCGAGCAGAACTGAAGGCCGTCTCGAAATAGACCCGAATCAGACACCCGTCGGCACTATCGGCGGTCGGGTCCGAAACCGTCGACCCACCGCCTCTTCATTAGGGTCCGCCAGTCTCGAAAACGATGGCTTGTTGAGACTGCGACAACTCCTGGGCCACCGGTTCCAGTTCCAGGGCTAACCGCCCATCGTGTTGTCTTGAAAACCTGTCTCATAACCGGTAGTATCAAAACCACGAGTTTGACGGGATTATGAGACAGGGAGGCGGGGGCGGTAGTGGCGGTTATTGGGTACGCGCGAGTAAGTACGACCGATCAAAATCCCCAGCTTCAGCTCGATGCGCTTCAGGAAGCCGGGGCGACGCGCATCTTCACCGACCATGGCGTGAGCGGCGCGACCGCGTCCCGACCCCATCTCGATGCCTGCCTCGATCATCTCCGTGAGGGTGACGTGCTCACCGTCTGGAAACTCGATCGCCTCGGACGCAACACCCAACACGTCCTCGCGGTGGTGGACCAGTTGACGTCCCGAGGGATCGGATTCCGCAGCCTCACCGAGGGCCTGCATACCGAGGGACCGATGGGCAAGGCCATGCTGACCATCATGGCCGCCTTCGCCCAACTCGAACGCGACACCATGATCGAGCGCACCCGCGCCGGGCTGGCCGCTGCCGCAGCGAACGGACGCAAGGGCGGACGCCCACGCAAGGTCGACGACGCCGACGCCGCCAAAGCCCGTCAGCTCCGGGAAAAGGGCGTCACGGCCACCGACATCGCGAAAATGTTGGGAGTCTCCCGCGCCACCGTGTACCGCTACCTTTCCGATGGTGTGCCGCTCTCTGCGTGATTCGTGGTGTCCCCCCACACCGGCGACCATCCAGCGCATCGACAACGGGCAGCCGCAGGCCGAACTCCCTCCCGAGGAAGGACGACGGGCACACCGGCAAGGACATCGCCAAGTACCTCGGGGTGAGCCGAGCGACGCGGGTATCGGTACTTCGACAATGAACCTGCTGCATAGTCGGGATTGTGGCGGACTCTTCGCGAAGAACGATCAAAAGAGGATGCCCTGCAACTTGAAATAAGTATTTAAGTCGGTAGTGGCGAGCAGTCGGCGACCGTCGGTGAGCTTGAGAATGAAGGTGGTTACCTTGCGTTTGCCGCTAGTGACGGCCCCGATGACTACTCCCGCGACGGGTCCGAGGTACCACCCTGTCGCAGCGGCGATGGCGATTGCTCGGCCATATCGCGTGACTTCATCTTTAGAGGCGACGGTCAATTCGCTCACCGTCTCTCGTGTCAATTCCACGAAGCGATAACCGACCTCTTCCTCGTCTACCGGTATGCCTAGCTTCGCTGTTGACCCGTCGATGATTAGCCTGGTCCGCTTTGGGAAATCACCACCATGGACGGTCAACTCGTCGGCGCGTGGAATGAGCCGAAGTGGACCTATGCGGGGAATTTCAGGCATTCGCCCACCATAACTGTGCGGTCACAACCGGGCGAACACGTCCGCGAGGCGAACCCGCTTCGTCTACTCCATGCGGAGAGGGCGGAGTACCTTCCCCTGCGTTGCCCGCGCGGCCACCCGCTGCGGCCGGGCCGGATGCTGGTCGGCTCGATCGCCTGCTCATGCGGGCGGCATCTGACGTGGCAGTGCGAGTGCGGCGCCATCACCTACGGTCCCGCGCTCACCAGTGGGTGCAGTCTGCTTGATGGGCCGGCGCGGGTGCGCGGCTAGCGGCGGTAGCTTTGCGGGCGTGGCTAGCCGATCTGAGCGCAAGCTGTTCGATGAGTTCGAAACGGGCCAGAGGTGGTCGACACGACACCGACGTCTACCGAGACTTGTCGTCAACTTGCCTCACACTGTGCTTCGTGAACCAACAGAACCAGCGCGACGCTGACATCCCCTTGACCGGTTTCGACATCACAACAATCCTGGATTTCCAACCGCCGCGTTTAATCTGCCCGACTTGCCGAGGGCTCATGAGCACGGTCATGGCCAGCTATAAGGTCCGGCCCTTCTCGTACACATGCCCGCGGTGCGGCGAGAAATATTTGGAGTCCGACGCCGACGCATCCGACGGCCGAGATGCACTCAGGGAGCACCTCAACGCCGAAGGGTGTGTCATCGACCATGGGACCACCCTGCTCGCACACGCTCGGGCATTGGCCAAAGTGATTCGGAACTCGCGGGGAACGGATAGCGGTAAGCCCTGGCCGACGGCGCGCACCTTCTTCGAGGTGATCTCCCGGGCCCGCTACTTCATCCACTTCGCCAGTTACGGCATGAGCCATCAGATTATCGGCGCGTTGAAACTGGCGAGCACTCGTGTGCCGGTGTACGGCTGGGCGTCGAACGTGGACGCGAACACGCGCGCGGAGTTGACTGAGTACCCGAACGAGGCGCCGAAGCTCATCGCGAAGGTCATCCCATCGGACCAGAGCGTGTTCGACGCCCCGCACCAGAAGCTGCTTGTCGTCGACGGGCTCGTTGCCTTCAAGGGTTCGGCGAATCTCACCAATGCTGGTCTGCGGAAGGCTGACCGTGGGCTGGATATCTCCGAGGTCGTTACCGATTACGCACAGGTGACGCGGCTCAACAACACGTACTTTGCCCCGGTGTGGCGGCGCATCAGTGCCCAAGAAGATGCCTTTGCGTGGCCGGCCGAGCCATGACAAACCGCGCTGCTGCCGCGAGCACGGCCGACTGACCAGGCTCGCCGTGGTGACTATGGCGAGTCACTGCGGCGATGCGGCCGGCGTGGCGCGCCGGGCAAGTCCACGGCCTGCGACGCGCACCCGGCCGCACCCAAGTAGGGTCGGGCCGGGGTGAGCACTCCTGAGGTCCGAAGTCCCCCTGGGGTATGGCGCAGGTAGACGACGTTTATTCCGGCGTCATCATCGGCCCCTACCATGCATGGAAACCACGGTTGCTCGACGATCGGAGTTATCGATGAAGCGGACAGTGAAGATCGTTGTCGGCTTCGCGGAGTGCGCGCTCGTACTTATGGCGGCCGGTCTGGCGTTCGCCGAGTCGTTCGGCGACGGCAACGATGTGACCGGGCCGGCGGCCGATAAGGCCCGCGCCGCGGCCATCCAAGCGGTGCCAGGTGGCACCGCGGGCACGGTGGAGCAGGAGGCCGGCGAGGGACCCGCCGTGGTCTACGGCGTCGCGATGACCAAGCCCGACGGCACCAAGGTGGAGGTTCACGAAGACCAGAATTTCCACATGCTTGGCATCCTGCCGGCCAGGCGGTGGCCGACCATACAGGAAATCACGGAGCAGCTGCGTCGGTGATGCATGGTGGTTGCCGTGGATGGTTTCCTGCTCCCACCTACTGGTTAACCCCCTCCGGCGTCGCCGGCACCGAGACGACGCCGGCGCGGTCGTCGTCGAATCTCCCAGCAGGCAGTACCTCAGTCTGGCTTACGCACTCCACCCCGTACAGCCGGGAGCCAACGGCGGCAACACAATTCGCGTCAAAAAGCCATCAAACCATTCCGCACAACACGTATTCGGAGTAGCGTGACCAGCATGGGCGCGAACCAATCACAAAGGCGGACAAGGATATTCGCCATAAACACCCCGCTCATCGCCGGTCAGAACCCACCGGTGTTGCTGATCGGCGCGGGCCAGCAACCCGGCCAGCCGGCGCCGCTCAGCCTCAACACGCTCGGCGTGGCGATCCACCGCCAGCCGACCCCAATAGGCGGCCACAATCAAGCCGATAACGCCAACCATCACCGGCCAGAACTTGACCACCAGGCCGACAACGAGGAGCAGCGCGACCAACTGCATCGGTGCAGCTTAGCGCCGGGCGCCGACACAGCGTCGCAGATCAGCCGGCGGGCAGCTCGTCGCGCAGCCGGTCATACTCGTCGTCGGACAGCTCGACCAGCTCGCCGCGCTCCGTCAACCGGAACGCCTTCGCCCAATCGAGCCCGCCGAACGCGAACCGCTTGTACGCGGCCTCCGGCAGCCCGGCAGCCATCATCGCGCACAGCAACGTGGCACTCACCAACACCACCGGCTCGCCAGCCTTCAACGCGTCCAACAGCGCATCGGGCCGCCCGGCCGGCGCCGACCACCGCGGCGGCGGCCCGGATTTCGGCAACCGGTACTCCCGGTAGGCGATCAGCAACTCCCGCAACCCGTCGCTGCGGGCCTGCCGCGGCCGTTGCGCCATTAGGGTCGCCACCGCGCGCTAGCAGCGCTGCGGGCCTTGTTCACACCCGCTACGCCAAGCACACCCGGCTCCTCAGGCACGTCGACCTTCAACCGCGCCAACGTCTGACTGATCAACAGGTGGTGCTGGCGGATCTCGGTGAGCAGCGGATGCGCAACCGGCTGCCCGTTATAACCGGGCACGATCATGTCGGCGCCGTCGATGGCGGCCTCGAGCTCGGCGACCGTCCCCGGCCACATCGACGCCACCAAGGCTTTTAATGACTACCTAGACAGGTGGGCGCCCGGTTGTTTGGTCGCGGCCGGGCCGGTTCCACGTGACATCAGCAACTGGACTCAGCCCACCGCTCGGCGCGCCGGGCAAGGGGCAGCGGCCCCGGCTCTGATTTACCGCCGGAGCCGGGGCCGTTCGTCGGGCCACGCGGGAGCGCGTCTTTACTCCCGCGTGGCCCCGGTTCTTTAATTAGCGCGTTTTGGTCTCAAGGAGCGAGTCGTATAGTCCGACAAGACTTCCCGCTGCTCCGCGGTCACCCCGCCACGGCACAGGAGCTTCTCGACCATCTCGATGGCTTGGCGCGGGTACGGGTGTGCGGAACCGCGGGGCACAATGCGGTCGCGGCGGAGTGTGCATGTCCCGGGCGTAGTGCTCCAGGCGCCCGATGGTGGGGTGAAGCACCCGTAGCCCGTCAGATGATGAGTTGGCTATAGGCCTCTGTTGAGGCGGTGTTGGGGACGGTTCGGCTGGCAGATGCGGCAAGCTCTAACAGATGGCATCATCACGCGACGAGCGAGTCTTTTCCGCGGAAAATATATAGGTATATATTAATTGCCATCAAGGGCGAGACCCTGCCCCATATAAAGGGAAGTCCAAACATATACGTAGTTTGCTTACCCCTCGACTATCGATAGGGGGCACCATTACGGGATGGCTTAGCGGGCGGCCTTCGGATTATTAAACGCGGACACACGGAAATACGTGGGTCAGTACATCAGTAAACAACCCTTCAACTGCGTAAATCAGGCGGAGCTGAGATACTGAGGTGCTGAGGTCAGTACCCACGGAGGTCATACACTCATGAATTACTGCGTTCCTAAAACCGAATAGATCCTCAGGAAAACTCAAGCTGTTCTGTAGTAGCTGCACTTCGGCTGTACCTGATTCTTAGAGGTATTGAAATATCCTTCTGTCGTTTGCTAATGTTAGTAATTAGCGTCTGCTGTCGGTTCCGAGACCGTGATGAAGGATGCGTTCGCTATGGTGACTTTCCAGCCCAAGCCTTTCGGACCGATCGCCGTTGTCGGCGACACCGGACAGCTCGTTTGCATGCTGAAGGAACCGGACACCAGGTTCCGACGCGGCGCAGGTGCGCGCTGGTCGATCATGATCATCTCGTTGGGGGTAACTGCAAGTTCTTTCCTTTTCATCAACGGTGTTGCGTTCCTGATCCCTTCGCTCGAGGCTCGTCGCGGGATTCCGCTGACCGAAGCCAGCCTGTTGGCATCGATGCCCAGTTGGGGCATGGTGGTCACGCTGGTTCTGTGGGGCTACGTGCTAGACCGCGTCGGCGAGCGGACCGTGATGACGGCGGGCTCGGCACTGACTGCGGCTGTGGCCTACGCCGCGGCGTCGGCCCACTCGATGGTGTGGATCGGTATCTATCTGTTCCTCGGCGGGATGGCCGCGGCTAGTTGCAACAGCGCAGGAGGCCGGCTGGTGTCCGGCTGGTTTCCACCGGAGCAACGCGGCATGGCAATGGGCATCCGCCAGACCGCGCAACCATTGGCAATCGCCTTGGGCGCGCTGGTCATGCCCGAACTGGCCGAACGTGGCCCCCGTTCGGGACTGATGTTCCTCGCGCTGATGTGCACGCTGGCGGCAGTGGCCAGCGCGATCGGAATCGTCGATCCGCCGCGGAAATCCCGCAAGACAGCCACTGAGGAGGAACTGGCCAGTCCGTATCGCGGATCGTTTGTGCTGTGGCGAATCCACGCGGTAGCCGGCCTGCTGATGGTGCCGCAGACGATGACCGTGACGTTCGTGCTCGTGTGGCTGATGGATCACCATGGCTGGTCGGTGGCGGCCGCTGGCGGTGTGGCCACCCTCTCCCAAGTACTGGGTGCACTGGGCCGAATCGCGGTCGGGCGCTGGTCTGATCGCGTCGGCTCGCGAATGCGACCGGTCCGCATAATCGCCATCGCCGCGGCCCTGACCCTGTTCCTGCTTGCCCTCACCGACAACACCGGTTCGCGATACGACGTGTTGCTCATCGTGGCCATTTCGGTGATCGCAGTGCTGGACAATGGGTTGGAGGCCACCGCAATCACCGAGTTCGCTGGGCCGTTTTGGAGCGGACGCGCGCTAGGCATGCAGAACACCACCCAGCGGCTGATGGCCGCCGCCGGGCCTCCGCTTTTCGGTGCACTGGTGATGGCGGGCGAATATTCACCGGCCTGGGCGCTTTGCGGGTTGTTCCCGTTGGCGGCGGTGCCGTTGGTGCCGAACGGTTTGCGCCCGCCCGGCTTGAAGACTGCGTGCGGCGACGATCCTAAGCACAATCGGGCGGTGGTCGGTGTTTCCTAGTCGCCTGCACCTAACCAGTGATCCACAAGACCAGTTTGTGGGTACACGAAGTCGACGCCCCTACTCGCGGTTGTGCGCGCGGCGAATCGTCGTTGACGTGACCACTCGGAAACGGGGAAGCCACCCGGTGACAACCGTCGGCGACAAGACCGTCTACGCCGACGTCAACGAGACTCCGGCGCCCAAAAGAGCCGTCCACGCGCGGTTCTCGGATAAGTACCGCGTCGCGGTCGGCGCAACTGGCAAAAAGTTGGCATATCCGGATCTGGTGGAGATTCGGGTAGACGTCTTGCAATCGCTGTTGAAAGGAAAGGCCCGCACTGTGACATCGATCACCAGCGGGTCCGCCGGTCGAACCGACATCGACGAATTTGCGTGTCTAACAGTCGGATACAGCTTTGCGCGTCTTAGCTGCATCTCGATAGTTAGTTGTCACCAGCAGGATCAGACGTGAAGGTAAGCGACGCCGCGCCGACGAGCCGGGTGATGGTGGTGGCGATCGTGGTGTCGATGGTCGTCTTCCTCGATAGCACCGTGGTGAACCTGGCCCTGCCGGCCACAGAACGCGATCTCGGCGGAGGCCTGTCCTTACAACAGTGGGTCGTCGACGGCTACTTGCTGGCCCTGGCAGCCACGATTCTGCCCGGCGGTTCCATCTCCGATCTGTTCGGGCGTGTGCCAGTAATGCGTTTCGGGCTGGCGGCCTTTGGTACGGGCTCGATGTTGGCGGCGACCGCGGCCTCGCCGGCGGTGCTGATCACCGGGCGCGTCATCCAAGGGCTGGGTGGGGCGCTTTTGGTGCCCGGCTCGCTGGCGCTGATCAACTCGGCGTTCGACCGCGCACACCGGCCTGCAGCTATCGGGTTCTGGACTGCCTGGACCGGCACCGCCTTTGCATTGGGACCGCTGCTGGGGGGAATGGCCGTGGACTTTCTTAGCTGGCGATGGATCTATGTCTTGTCGGCGATCCCGATGGCCATCGGCTTCGCTCTAACGTTTTGGCTATGCCCGATGCCCGGGCCCTCCGAACGCGCCCGCGTCGACGTCGCCGGCGCCGCAATGTCGGCGGTCGGGCTTAGCGCCACGGTGTATGCACTGATCGAATCTCAGCGGCGCGGATGGGCGGACCCCTTCGTCACCGCATCGATGGTCGTGGGGGTTGCGGCGTTGCTGGCGTTCGTGGCATGGGAGCGCCGCGCGCCTCATCCCCTGCTGCCGCTGCGCCTGTTCGCAATCCGAAGCTTCGCCGGTGCCAATCTGGCGACCGCGTTCGTCTACGGTGGCCTGTCGATGGGCTCGCTTGGCGTCGCGCTCTACATCCAAGAGGTTGCCGGCTACTCGGCCACCGCCGGGGGTTTGGCCACCTTGCCCAGCCCCATCATTTCGTTTCTGTTCGCCAGGCGCGTCGGGGGCATGGCCGCCCGAATCGGACCTCGGATTTTCGTGATGACGGGCCCGGTGCTGGCCGGGGTCGGCTTCCTGCTCATCCGCCCCGCCGCACACGGATTCCACGTCGTCACAGACCTGCTGCCCGCAATGATCGTGGTGGCCGCGGGTCTGGTCGTCACAATCACACCGCTGACCTCACTGAATTTGTCGTCCGTCGAGCCCGCGCACGGCGGGATCGCCTCAGCGATCCAAAACGCCATGGGTCGGCTTTCTGCGCTCATCGCGACGGCCTGCGTGGGACTGATCGCCGCCAGCACACTAACCGATGCCGGCCTCGTCCGGCTGCTGCAGGTCAGCGCGGTGTTGTTCTTCATCGGCGCCGTCATCGGCGGCATCAGCACCACTAACCGGGCCATCGCCGCTGAGCCCGTTCCTCGTGAAGTCGCCGCTGTGCCGTGACCGTCCCGACGCCCACCCGCTATGACCAGCCGTGCCTGACCCAAGGGCCCGCCCCGCGGGAGGTCGATAAGAAAGGGAAGGCCATGCCATCGCCGCGTGCGCCGAAATCGGAGCCAGTAGCGACATCTTCTGATTCGAAAAAGCTGGGTTCGACAACAGTCTCGGATCGACTGGGCAACGTGCGGCAGCAGCACGCGGATGCAAAGGCCCATTCACGACAAATCTTCGGCGCGAGTCGAAACGCCCGATACCGCGCGGTTGGGAGGATCAGTGCAGGTCCACCCAACCTCCGTCCGGTGCGCGACACGACTCCGTCGCTAGAATTCCGCACCATCCACGGCTGGCAGTGCGCATTCCGGGTCGCCGGGTCAGGGCCTGCCATTGTGCTAATCCATGGTATCGGCGGCGACTCATCCACGTGAACACGGTGCAAGCCAGGCTGGCTCACCGTTTCACTGTGATCGCCCCCGACCTGCTGGGTCATGGCAAATCGGACAAACCGCGCACCGACTACTCGGTGGCGGCTTACGCCAACGGGCTACGTGATCTGCTGTCGGTGCTGGGGATCGACCGCGTCAGTTTGGTCGGCCATTCGCTGGGCGGCGGCGTCGCCATGCAATTCGCTTACCAGTTTCCGGAATTGGTCCAGCGCCTCGTGCTCGTCGCCACCGGCGGGGTCACCAGGGACGTAAGCATCGCGTTGCGATTGGCCTCGCTGCCGATGGTCAGCGAAGCGCTTGCAGCGCTGCGCCTGCCGGGTGCACTGCCGGCGCTACGGCTTGTCGGGCGGGCAGTCCGGATGGCTGCAGGTTCGACCGGATTTGGCCGCGACCTGCCCTACGTGCTGCAGACCCTGGCCGAGCTTACCGAACCGGCGGCTTGCGCGGGCGTTCTCCCGCACACTACGTGCGGTGGTCGACTGGCGTGGCCAAATGATCACGATGCTTGATCGCTCTTATCTGGCTGAACCCATTCCTGTACAACTCATTTGGGGTCAGCAGGACTCGGTGATCCCGGTGCGTCACGCCAGGCTGGCACAGGCGGCCATGCCAGGTTCGCGGCTGACGATCTTCGACCGGTGCGGACATTTCCCATTCCACGATGATCCGGACCGGTTCATCGAAGTGGTGGAGCGCTTCATCGACTCCACCCAGGCAGCCGCCTATGACCAGGAGCTGCTGCGGCACTTGCTGCGCACCGGCTTGCCCCAACGCGCCACCTCCGGACCGGTCGAAGCCCACTCCCCGGCACAAGACGCCACCGAATCGAGTAGTCAACTACGCGTCCTTGGCTGATCCGCTGAAGTTACGCTCCCAGGCAAGCCTTCGCGCGCAAGAGGCGCGGCTTCGTACCGAGCTGCGCACGGAGTTTATGGCGGAGGAGGCTATCCGCGGCCTGCTTATGCACCAGGATGACGGCGAGGGCGATGATGGTCAGGGCCGCGCGGACTTGGGCAAACATGCGGTTGTCGGCGGGTGGGCATAGGCCGGCGTAGCAGCCCAAGCTGACATACACGAGCATCGGGGCGGCCCAGTCATTCGCGCTGAACAGGGGAATGCCGTCGTCGTTGAGTTGGGGCATGTTTGCGCTGATTCGCCAGGCGAACACGGCGCCGCCCGACAGGGCAGCCACGATGATCGCCTCGCCGGGGTAGGTCGCGCGCAGCCGCCACCACACCACCGGTAACCCCACCGCGGCGGTGATTACGGCGGTGATGGCGATGTGCAAGGTCCCCGAAGCCGTTGGGAGCCGCCGTCAATATTGGACTGGTGTCAGTATCTCAGTATCTCTCAGCGATCTCTCAGCCCGCTTCGGGGATGGTGGATGACCGGACGTCTACACGCAGCTAGGGAACTAATGGATATCTTGGATATCTGCGACGCTGAAAGGTTTGTCTTCGCATGGGGCTCCTATGAACGACGACGCTTGGGCGGCCTCGGACACGCCGACCGAGCGCCTCACGAACATCCGACAAAAACTCGACCAACGAGCACGCGGCCAACGAACAACACGACGAACCGTCGACCTCTCACCCGCCAGACACCGAGCCCTCGACATCTGGCAGCGAGAAGTCGCCGACCGCCTCGGACTCGCCCGCGTCACCGGACAAGAGGTCCTTATCGCGCTCATCGACCAACTGCTGACCGACCCCAAACTCTCCGCCCAGGTCATGCGCAGCATCCAAGCCCGACGCTGACCCCACCGACGGGCACGCCTGCGTCGACACGCGGGCGCCGGGCAACATCGCCGCGAGTTGCGGGCCGCTCAGCGGTGTCCGGCAGCTGCTCGTCACAACTGCGGTCCGTCGATGAATCTCTTGATACCAGTAAAGAAAGTCCTCACCGCCGAGGTCAGACATCGTTTTCAGGAGTCGGTCGTGACCTGATCTGCGGGAGCGAGGGCGACTCGACGGCTGCGCTTGCTGGCACCATGCGCACGGTCATCGCTGCCCGTTGTCCGGACGGCGGAAGTTCTCCCACGGCTCACTGGTGGGCTGGTCTCGGTGGCGGGCGGCGGACGCAGGGCGCAGTGCAGCGACCGGCGCGTACGGGAGCGCTAGCGGACGGAAGCAGAGGGAGCGCAGCGGAGCCCGGAGGTAGCCGCCCGCAGGGCAGGCACGATCAGCTCGGGTAGGCGGTGAGCTGTTGGAGCGGCGCTGCGATGGCCGAGGCGGCGGGCACGCGGCGGCCATGTCGGGGGATCGCGAGAGTGAGCATTTACCCGTAGAGGCGTCGCCGGAGTTCACGCAGGCCGGACAGGCGCGGGCGTCGGTTCAGGGCTTCGATCGGGGCCGAGGTCGTGGAAGCGGATGGCCGGGTTGGCCAGCAGGTGCCAGATGATGACCAGGATGGAGCGCGCGACCGCGACCAGGGCTTTGAGCTTGCCGCGGCGTTTGACGATGCGCCGGTAGCGTTCGCCGAGGAAGGTGTTGGTCTTGGCGGCCGCGAGACCGTTCGTTTTCCGACATAGTGACATTGGCTCGCGACCCCACAGGATGCTCTCCCCTCCGCCCTGTGCTGACCGACCGATTATTTCTGCGCTCGCGCGAAGTCCAAACGTTGTCAGTCCGATCCAACCAACCGGAGGCCCTGTGTCCGATGTCCTGTCTCGTGCGGCTCTGTGGTCGGCTGCCCACGCCGAGCGCGCCGCCCTCGCCGACGATCTCGCCGGCCTTGGCCAGGCGCAGTGGGCGCAGCGATCGCTGTGCGGACGGTGGGTGGTCGAGGACGTCGTCGCCCACCTCACGGCGGCAGCGAGCATGGGTCCGCTGCGCTGGTTTGCCAGCGTCCTGGGTGCACGCTTCAACTTCGACCTGCACAACGACCGACGTCTGGCCGAGCATCGCGGCGCGACTCCGGCCGAGACTCTCGAGCGGTTTCGGCGGATCATCACCAGCACCAGGTCGGCGCCCGGTCCCACTGTGGCATGGCTTGGTGAGGTGGTCGTGCACGCCCAAGACATCCGGCGTCCCCTCGCGCTCCCGCACACGCCCTCGATCGAGGCCGTCGGCGCGGTCGCCCGCTTCTATGCCCGGCGGGACTTCGCCGGGTTCGGCCGCAGCACCATCGAGGGCCTGCGCCTCGAGGCGACCGACGGGCCCTTCTCAACTGGCGCTGGCCCGCTGGTCAGCGGGACGACGCTGGCGCTGACTATGGCGATGGCCGGCCGCCGCGCCTACTGCGACGACCTCACCGGCCCGGGCGTGTCTACCGTGCGCGCCCGCTGCACATCTGCGTGACCGGCCGCCGATCCTGTTACGGTGTGCCGCGGACCGCGCGGGAGCAGACTGATCCCCGTGGATGAGGATCTAGATCGAATGACGCAAGAGCAGCTGGTCGTCGAAGTGGTCAAGCTGCGCGCCGCGATACGTCGCCATCGTGACAGCTCCGGGCACGACCTGTGTTGGCATCATCCCGACCTCTGGGCGACTCTGCCCGAACGCATTGACCCGGACGTCGCCGTGCCGCCGTGGCCAAAATTTCTTCGAGGGTGCGTCGCCTATCGCCAGTCGCTGGATGAGCAGCTGCCCGGCGCTCCAAGACATGACGCGGACTACCGCGAGCAGCCCCGCTAACGATCCCCAATTGAGACAGTGTTTCAGGGGTGTCATGCCGCGGCCGGCTGTTCTGCGGTGGTCTTTTCGTAGTGGTCGGGTGCTTGCAGCCCGGCGGAACTGTGCCTACGGCGGGTGTTGTAGAAATCCTGGCACCAGGCGACGATAATCTTGCGGGCCTGGTCTCGGGTGGTGAAGTGGTGCCGGGACAGCACCTCGTGTTCCAACGTGGAGAAGAACGCCTCCGTGGCGGCATCGTGGTGCGCTGACACGCTGGCTCACTGGCACCACAGAGGGATCGGGATCGACCGCAACACACACGTGTCATCGTGCGCCCACACCCGGCGGACCACAGCCCTGGATTCGTTCGCGATCTGTGACATCAGTTGGATCGTGAATGTTGACGACGGGTCCTCTCCAAGCGGATGTGCCGTTCGCGACTTTTGAC
>Ga0210405_10004202_pt1 | contig 13635 bp, 10 predicted proteins | sample IncBWH11MmetaG_FD_155492 | JGI IMG/M metagenome (GOLD analysis project Ga0210405, IMG submission 155492) | Forest soil microbial communities from Barre Woods Harvard Forest LTER site, Petersham, Massachusetts, United States - Inc-BW-H-11-M | ecosystem: Environmental > Terrestrial > Soil >... | reverse complement strand
GGAACCAGCGTGAAAGGCGCCTACGACGTGCTGGTCAGCATGGGAGTGATTGTCTATTTCATTCCCTACTTGTACCTGTTCGCCGCCATGATCAAACTCCAGCGTGAGCCCGCCGGGCCGGAAGTGATCCGCGTCCCGGGAGGAAGCGCCGTGGCGAAGCTGGTCGCCACACTGGGATTCCTCACCACTGTGCTTACCATCGCCCTGTCGCTGATTCCCCAACCGGATGAACCGCACCAACTCCTGGCGCTGCTGAAGATTGTTGGGGGAACGGGAGCATTACTGCTGGTAGGAGTCGGAATTTATCTAGCGGGAAGAAGAAGAACCAGGCGGGGGCAGCCGCCCTCGGCTGTCCACCGGGCAAAGCCCCGCTAGCCGGTAACCTATCGCACTACCTTACCACTTCCGACGCTAACTTGGCCTTGTTCCATTCGTTGATCTGCTCGACCGCCTCCGCCAAAGAAGCCACGACTCGGTCAGGCTGCGCACTTCCAAAACGTTCTTTGGCTTTGTCGAGGTCGCCGGTATATCCCCAAATGCCGGCAATAATCTTGCTCTGAGGCAACTGCATGCGGACCCGCTGGCATAACGCATGCGATTGCGCGAAAGCAAAAGGTGGAAGCGCCGAAATGCACACCACATCATCAGGCTCCGGCGGAAGATGGGTCAAAATTTCTTCGAACGGAGAACCAACCGGCAAAGACAGCACGCCGTGACCGGCGCGCTCCAGTAACTGTGCCAGCATCGAGGACGTAATTTCATCGGCCTGATCGCTCGCGGGAAAACAGAAGATCCGAATCCCAGAAGCAGCAGGTTCCGTAGGGCTCGATGGCAGTTCGCGCGCTCCGCTTGACGTCCAGAGCGACCGGAGCTTTTTCCGTTTCGCCACGGCGTCTTCCGTTCCGTAGACCGTCAACTCCGAGATAATTTCGCTCACGCTGAGAAACAGAAACGACTCCCGCATCTCGTCGAGCGCTCCTTTGTGACGATCTTGTTCCGCCAAAGTGAGCGCCGGAACCAGCACCGTGTCATACAAACTAACCAGGGGATGAGTTTTCAGAAAAGTATTTGCGATCAGCCTTGCATCCTCCTGATCGAGCGCCAGCAACCGCTGATAAAACTGAATCTCAACCGACAACGCGCTCTCATCGCCCAGCAGAACATGAAGGAACGACATCCGTGGCACGTAGCGCCCCAGCACGATCACGCACACAGTAAGTGGAATCGCTAAAACCAGACCCGCCCAGCCCCAAAGCGTCGTCCAAAACACGGTTGTGACCAGCAGCGCAAGCGAAGAAATGCCAGTGTGTGCTCCGTACAACAACGGCTCAACAACATTCGAAGTGATCAATTCGAGAAATGCGAACAACAGAAAAATCAAGACTGGCGGTCCCCAGCCATTGAATACCGCGAGAGCGAGCGCTAAGGGAAAAGCGGTTGCAGTCAGCGCCCCCACATAAGGTACGATGCGCAACAGGCCGGCAATCACTCCCCACAAAGTGGCATTCGGTACTCCAATCAAGAACAGACCTGTGCCGAAGCAAATGCCGTAGCCCGCATTCACCAGAAACTGCATCACCAGATAGCGACTGATGCGGCGGCCGGCGTCATCCAGAGCCAGTGTCATGGCATGCAACTGAGCCACTCCCGCAAGGCGCAGAAAACGATCGCGCAGGTCCTCCTGCTTGATCAGAATGAACACAGTGAATATGAGAACCATGAACGCCGTTGCCAGCGGCACCAGCACCGGCGTCAGCGCTTCTCGCAGGTAAGGCAAGCCGCCAGTCGGAACCGTCACTACCTGAACCGGCACAGGCGCCGCCGGACGCGCAGCGGTTTTGCTCGAGGAGAATTCGCCGCCGTTCCCAGAGTCCGAAAGCTCGCTGCCAATTTCCTTCACACTTTCGGTCGCCCGTCCCAGCGCGCTTTCCGGCGGGTAATGAAGAGCTTCGATCTTATTGTGAATATTCAAACGATACTTTGGCAGATCGTTCGCAACTTGCAGCAACTGCCTCGCAACGATCCACCCGACCCCTGTGAGCGCCGCCACGGAAATCAGAACCGCTAGAGCGACCGCCGGCACCCGGCGCATGTGGAGCCTCTGGAAAAACATCACCATCGGCGTTAGCAGGAAGTTGAGCGTTAGGGCGAGCGCCAGAGGAATCAAAATGGCGCGCGCGAAATACAGAATCAAAACCACCACAGCCAGGATAACCAGTGGGGTTAGCGTTGGCCAATCCTGTCGTGAACGGCTCATATGCCTTGGAAGATACACCAACTTGGGAGGGAAGAATCGAGAAGATTCTTGCTTCTAAGGTGAGAAAGTTGGGCTGATGGAAAAACCCGCACGACACCGAACGATGCCCGATGCTCCCGAACAGCCGCTAGACCGGTGTCGCTGTCTTCCTCGCCGGGTTGTAGAACGGCAGTGCAGTCACCTTTACATTCGTCTTCAGCCGGATCGCCTCGATCGTAATCTCCATCTGCAACTGCGTTCCCAGCTTCGAATGCTCAGTCTCCACGCTGGCCAGCGCAATCATCTTTTTTAGAATCGGCGACCAGCTCGTAGTCGTAGCCTTGCCTACCTGCTTTTCGCCGGAGTACAAAGGTACGGCGACGCGCGAAGCCTGGCTCGGTGCAGCTGGCGTGAGCCCATAGCGCTCATACAGCGCTTCAACATCGGTCCAATCGACTTCGACGCCCACCAGTTGCCGCGACACGCCGTTCTTGGCATCCTGCTCCAACGCTCGCTTGCCGATGAAATTCTCTTTTTCCAGATGCACCATCTTGCCGAAGCCCAACTCATACGGCGAATATTTCTGCGACGGAATCAGTGCCTTCTTCGAACTCGAATAATCCACTTCGATCAAAAGCAGACCAGCCTCCACTCGCGCCACATCCAGCGCGAGCATCCCCGCCGCGTGCAGATCGAACTGCTTTCCCTTTTCCGCGAGCGCATCCCAAACTTTCACTGCATCATTGGCTTCCCTTAGTGGAACCCAGATTTCATAACCGAGGTCACCGGTATATCCAGTCCGCGAAATGTCCACCGGCACGCCCGCAATCTTGCCGCGCGTGACTCTAAAATATTTCAGATTCGCAACGTCGGCATCGGCTACGGACTTCAGTAGCTTCGCCGAGGTCGGCCCCTGCAGCGCCAGCGCCGCAACTTTTTCGGAAATATCTTCGACCTGCACATCCATGTTCAGGCCATTCTGCCGGAACCAGCGCAGGCTCGGATCGGCGGCCGTCCACCGATAAACATTTTCCTCCAGCCGCGAAATTGTTCCGTCGTCGATAACCTTTCCCTCTTCATCGCACCAGCAGCAATAAATCACCTGCCCAACTTTCACTTTGTTGATGTCGCGCGTGATCACGCGGTTCACCAGCCGCGTCGCGTCTTTGCCGGTGATCAAATACTTGTATAGCGGCGAGATATCGATCAGCGCTGCCGCATTGCGAATGGCGTTGTACTCGTGCTCGTGGTGCACCTCATACACGCTGACCGTGTAATATCCCGACCACTCGCGGTAATTCAGACTGTGGCAAAGCGGAAATGTTCTCTCGTGAAACGCGGTTCCAATGGGCAAGGGACTGGCCTCGAAAAAGATTGAACTCGAAGACGGATTATACGCCGGAACCCTAATCGAAAGGCGTCGTCCCGAGCGCAGGCGCTTTTCAGCCGGAGCTAGGTATCCTCCACTCATTCGCTCCTAATGAGAACAGCATGTTCCCGCGCTTATCTTGCAGACAAAATCTCGCGTTCCGGATAGAATCTCCCTTCGATGCATTCCTTATCCCAATCCTATCGAACGTCCTCCGCAGCTGGAGCGTCCTTCCCAGCGGCCTCTAATACACGCGCCTCAAAACTGCGCTAATATTCCTCGTTCCCATTCTCAATCAGCAAGCGAACCGCTAAAGGCAAAGAGCTCATGCCCAATTCATACGATGTAATCGTAATCGGCGGTGGCCACAACGGCCTTGTCAACGCCGCCTACCTGGCCCGCGCCGGAAAGAAAGTTCTGGTGCTCGAGCGCCGCCACATTCTCGGCGGCGCGGCCTGCACCGAAGAAGTATTTCCCGGCTTCAAGTTTTCCGTCTGCTCCTACGTGGTCTCGCTGCTGCGCCCGGAAATTATTCGCGACCTCGACCTCCCGCGCCACGGCCTCGAGATTCTCCCGCTCGACGGTACGTTCACGCCCATGCCCAGTGGCGACTATCTCTGGCGCGTAAACGACCACGGCAAGACTCATCGCGAGATCGCCCGCCACTCCCGCGTCGATGCCGAAGCCTACGACGAGTTCGGAAAAGCCATGCAAGCCATGTGCCGCTTCGTAAAACCGATTCTCAGCATGGTTCCGCCCGACCCCAACACACTCGACCCGCGCGAACTCATGAAGCTGCTCTTTATCGGCAAGCGCTTCCAGGGCATGTCAAGTTACGACAAATACAACCAAGTCCAACTGATGACCATGAGCGCCATCGATTTTCTCGATCAATGGTTTGAAACCGACGTGCTCAAGGCAACGATGTCGGCATCGGGCATTATCGGAACATTCCTCGGCGTGCGCTCGCCCGGCACCGCCTACGTTCTGCTGCATCACTACATGGGAGAGATCGACGGCGCGTTCCGCGCCTGGGGCTTCGCACGCGGCGGCACCGGCGCGATTTCAAACGCCATCGGCGACGCCGCTCGCGAGGCCGGCGTCGAAATCCGCACCCAGGCAGCAATTGCGAAGATTATCGTCAAAGACGGCAAAGCCAAAGGCGTCATCCTAGCCAACGGTGACGAAATCTACGCCGAAACAATTTCGTCCAGTGTCGATCCCAGACTCACCTTCAACAAATTCATCGAGGCCGAGCATCTCCCCGCCGACTTTCTTGAAGATATCAACCGCTTCAAATACCGCGGTTCGTCGGGCAAGGTAAACATGGCGCTCGACGCGCTACCCAACTTCAAAGCTATCCCCGGAGCCGGTGCACACCTGCGCGGCGCGATTTCGATTTCGCCGTCTGTCGAATACATGGAGCGCGCCTACGACGATGCCAAGTACGGCAACTTCTCGCGCAAGCCGTATATCGATATGGTCATTCCCTCGCTCACTGATCCCTCGGTTGCGCCGCCGGGTAAGCACGTGCTTTCATGCTTCGTGCAGTACGCGCCCTACAAGCTGCGCCCCGGCCTCAACTGGGACGACCAAAAAGAAGCCTTCGGCGACACCGTCGTCAACACCATCGCGGAATACGCGCCCAACATTAAAGACATCATCCTGCACCGGCAGGTCATCACCCCGCTCGATCTCGAACGCGAGTGGGGCTTGAGCGAAGGCAACATCTTCCAGGGCGAACTCTCGCTCGAACAACTTTTCTTCCTGCGCCCAGCCCCGGGTTACGCACGCTTCCGCACGCCAATCAAGAATCTCTACATGTGTGGTTCGGCCACGCACCCCGGCGGCGGAATCATGGGCGCCCCCGGACGTCTCGCGGCTCTCGAAATTTTGAAAGACAAGGGAGCGGCCTAACATATGCATTGTCATCCTGAGCGAGGATTGTTCTTCGCGCGAAAGGCGCGAAGAACAACCGCAGTCGAAGGACCCCTACTCTCCATCTCGTACTCAGCGGTCTCAAGGCGTTCTTCCCCTGCACTTAGGGAATACACCATATGAATGCAAACGGAAATTCCACCCGCGACATCCTCATCATCGGCGGAGGCCACAACGGCCTCGTTACCGCCTTCTACCTTGCCAAGGCCGGATTCAAGCCACTCGTCCTAGAGCGCCGTGCGCAGGTCGGCGGCGCGGCGATCACCGACGAATTTCATCCCGGCTTTCGCTGCTCAACGCTGGCACACACCGCTGGCCCTGTTCATCCCAACATCGTCCGCGACATGCAGTTGGAGAAGCACGGGCTGAAGTTGATCACGCCGGAGGCATGTGTAACCACGTTATCGCTCGACGGTCGTGCGCTTTCACTTTACCGGGACGCAAACAAGTCCGCGCAGTCGATTGCAGCCTTCTCACAAAAAGACGCAGCCAAATATCCGGAGTTCGAGAAGTCTCTCGGCAAGATCAGCAAAGTAATCGCCGAAGCCCTCGCCACCACTCCGCCCGATATCGACCACCCCAGCCGCGGCGATCTGTGGAGCATACTCAAGACAGGACGCGCCCTGCGCAACCTCGGCAAGCGCGATATGTACCGCGTTCTGCGCTGGGGTCCGATGGCGGTTGCAGATCTGGTGGCCGAATATTTCGAGACCGAATTACTTCGCGCCGTCATCGCCGCCCGCGGAATCTTCGGAACGTTTCTTGGGCCGTGGTCGGCGGGAAGCGCCTTGCAGTTGCTCATCCGCGCCGCCGGCGATCCCCATCCCGCCGGCTCTGCATTCTTCGCCGCGGGTGGCATGGGCACGCTCACCCAAGCCATGGCCGCAGCCGCGAAAGCCGCAGGCGTTGAGATTCGCACATCAGCGGAGGTCATCGAGATTCGAGTAAAAGATGGTTCGGCGACCGGCGTCCTGCTGGGCACCGGGGAAGAGATCAGCGCCCGTGCCGTGATCTCGAATGCCGACCCTAAGCGCACCCTGCTCAAGCTCACCGATCCAACGCATCTTTCGCCGGACTTTGTGCAGAGGCTACAGCATTACAGAGGCAATGGCACGGTTGCGAAGGTCAATCTCGCGCTCTCGGGCCTGCCGAATTTCACTGCGTTGAAAAACGGGGACAGTGCCGCACTCCATGGCCGCATTCACATCGGCCCCGAGATCGACTATCTCGAGCGCGCCTTCGACGAATCGAAGTACGGCAACTTCTCGCGCCAGCCCTATCTCGAAGTCGCGATTCCGTCGCTAACCGATCCCACACTCGCACCCGATGGCAAGCACGTGATGTCGATCTACATGCAGTACGCGCCCCATAAACTGAAAGGTGATTGGGAAAGCCAGCGTAAAGCACTCGGGCAAACGGTGGTGCAGACGCTGGCACAGTATGCACCGAACCTTCCAGAACTGATCCTCACCCACCAGATCATCACCCCACAGGATCTCGAAGATATTTACGGATTAACCGGCGGCCAAATTTTCCACGGAGACCTGGCGCTCGATCAGTTCTTCACCATGCGCCCGCTGCTCGACTGGGCACGGTACAAGACACCAATCGAAAATCTATATTTGTGCGGCAGCGGCACGCACCCGGGCACTGGCTTGACCGGAGGCTCCGGTGCGAATGCGGCAAGAGAGATCGCCAAGAGCTTGAAGAAGTAAAACGACTTCCACCCGCACCACTGGTAAGCATCTTTCCGTTGACAGGTGCCTGCGCGCATGCCAAAATCTGTGCGCTTCCCCACGTAAGTCTCCGAACCTAGGTCTGGGCCCCAAGTTAAGTCCAAAACTGAAGAATAAGGAGCACTCTCGTGAACACACCGACACATGAAGAAATTGATTCAACGTCTTCCAAGTTAGACCCATTCCAACACCATCAGCCCAGCCACCGCCCAGTAAGAACGGCAAGGCGACCCGCTGGCACCTTTCTGTCTCTGGGCCTGACGGCCTGGATCCTCTTCCTTCCGCTGCTCGCGCTTTCAGAGCCGTATAGGGTAAAGAAGGGAGATAGCCTGTCGACCATTGCACACCATTACGGTGTTACTGTCTGGGCGTTGAAGGCTGCGAACGCCAACAAAATTCACAATGTAAACCATATCCAGGTCGGTCAGACTCTGACGATCCCAGAGGGGTATGTCAGAATCGCCAGTGCTCAAACCCCGCTACTACAACAGCCGCGCCGAAGCACTTCGGTATCGGCAGGCGATCCTGCAAGAGTCCAGGCACTGCGGAAGGGATTGGACGAAGGTTGGGTGGTAACTCGAAACCCGAGTACTCCGAACAAAATCTTCGTGCATAGAAGCATGTCCGGCGGCACTTTGACAGATCTGCAATATCTCATTGAGGAAAGTGCCGACGGTAGCACCTGGACCGTTTACCGACCCCGTTGGACAGTAAGCGGCGGGAGTGAATACGGACAAAGGGTCGGCGTAATCTCCAAGCCGACGAACATCAGCATAGGCAACTGCAACTGCTTGTGAGTCCATCTACCTGACCTGAACGCTGGCGAACCACCTTAATTGAAGCGCCTTGTGTGTCCTAACTTCGTTGGTAAGCATGTCGTCACTCTCGGTTCGAAGGTTGTTCACGCATGAATCCTGTCCTCAAGAATGGCCTGACTGCGATCGGAGCCATCATTGTTGCTGGGATCGCGGTCTGGCTAGCGAACGGCGGCAACCGCGCAGTCTTGAGCTGGTTCGGTGGCCCAACTATCGGGTTTTGGTCGATATCGCGAGGCGACGTGTCACCTTTTTTCGCAGGGGAAGTAGTGCGATTTTCGTTGAAGGGTGCTGCGCCCGACAGAGTCATCTGGCAGTTTGATGAGAGTGAGGTGCAGGCGGGCGGCGTGGAGATTGAGCATGCTTTCCCTTTTGATGCTCGCAAACCCTTGGGGATTGCGTCCACGCACAGAGTGGATGTCTTCTTCAGAGAGGGTGCGCCCTATCGGACAGCCGTGAGCCACTTTGGCGTTGATAATGTGCGGTTTGTCTCGGCCAAGATCGAGGGCAAAACGATATCACTCCTGCTAAATCCTGATCAGGGAGCTGCGTGGAAGCTGCGTCAGGTTTCTTTGGGTAGATTTGAGGGCGGAGTGTTCAAAACCGGGACCGCCATCCCAACCCCAACAGACCGTCCTCCCGGGTCGATAACCCTCGATCAGTCTCTGCTTGAACGGCTGGGCATCACTTTTGGGCGTGACCTTAATCCCGGAAGCAATCTCCGAGCGGATCCCCTCACCGCGTCTCTCGAATTCGTGAGTTCCGATAGTAAACGGAGACTTCAGACCGTCCAGGATCTCGCCCCACAAATAAGACAGTTGCAGGCGGCGTTTGCCGATCTACCGCCCACGCCCCCCGAGCCATACTGGAAAAGAAAGGGCGGAGAGCCATATCGCGTGAAGAAGGGGGACAGCCTGTTCAGCATTGGCCACAGGTACGGTATCTCGGTCGGATTGCTCATGGCCGCGAACGATATTCCCGACGCGGATTCGATTCATGCCGGTCAGGTTCTTACTATCCCAGTGGCTGCGCTCCGCGCAGCAAGCGCTTCTTCGGCATCGAGTTCGGCGGAAGATCTTGCAGCCCTGAGGAAAGGACTGGACGAAGGGTGGGTCGTGACCCGGAATCCAGCTTTCGATTCGCACAAACTGTTCGTGCATAGAAGCATGTCCGGCGGCGTTCTGACCGATTTGCAATATCTCATTGAAGAGAGTGCCGATGGTAGCACTTGGACCATTTACCGACCCCGTTGGACGGGAGGCGGGAGTGAATACGGAGCAAGGGTCGGCGTAATCCGTAAACCGGCGAACATCAGCATAGGCGACTGCGACTGCATGTGATTCAATCCTTTGGCGGCTTGAGGCGCAGGGGATCTAGCGAAATGGCAACGCAACGGGGGACGGCGAGGTGGAAAAGAATTCTAGAGCTGATGAACCAGCTCGAGTGGCAAGCTGCCGAGCGGCTCCTGCTCGACGAACTGGCCAAAGCCGAGCAGCGAGGCGACCTATCTCTAGTAGCACAGTGCTACTCCAACTTGGGAAATGTTGCAGAGGCAAATGACCGCGTCGGCGACGCTTTCCGACATTGGTCGAGCGCCCTCGATCTGCTCACGCGCCTCGGTAGCACCAAAACGGGCGAGGCCGAACGCCTTCGACGCTTGCTCAGGCTATGGCACGAGATGCCCCGAGTCTGGGTCAGCTATTCGCATGACGACACGGAGCGGGTTGAACCGGTCCTAGGCGCGCTGCGACGCGCTGGCATCGAAGTGATGTACGATAAAGCATTCTTGGCGGGTCATTCGATCCAACGACAAGTCCTCGAAGCGATTGAGCGCTGTCCAAAAGGCATCGTGTTTTTTTCTAGTGTTTCCAAGGAGAGCGAGTGGGTCAAATATGAGATCGAGGTTCTCAAGCGGCAGAGACATGAAAACCTCTCCCGGCACGCGCTCGATAACATCACTATCTTTTATTGCTTGGACGCGGATCTGCCCCCTAACGAGTTCTCTGACGACCTCCAGATCGTAGAAGGCAACCTCGGGTTTGTTGGAGCCACGACGGAACTGGTGCGAAGCATCAAAACCAGCGAGGTTCTCGCGATAGCGTCATAACGAGATGAAACCCTCGGCTATCCTCCTAATCTCCTGCCCAGACCAGAAGGGCGAAGTCGCCACCATCGCCGACTTCGTCTATCGTCACGGCGGCAACATCCTCCACGCAGACGAACACGCCGACGAAGAATCCGGCCTCTTCCTGATGCGCGTCGAGTTCGATCCCAAAGACTTCGACATCGATCTCGCCGATAAAGACCTCGCCGAATTCACCAAATATTTCTCTCCCATCGCTAAGAAATTTCGCATGAACTGGCGTCTTGCGCAGCCCTCGCATTGGCCGCGCATGATCATCCTGGTTTCAAAGTACGACCACTGCCTCGTCGATCTCCTCTACCGGCATCACAGCGGCGAACTTGCTTGCGACATACCGCTGATCATCTCCAACCATCCCGATAACCAGCCCGTCGCCGACTTCTACAAAATTCCCTACACCGTTGTCTCAATCACGAAAGACAACAAGCCACGGGCGGAAGAGAATATCCACTCGCTGATCGAAACGCACAAAGCCGATTTCTTGGTCCTCGCCCGCTACATGCAGATTCTTTCCAACGATTTTGTCAACCGTTACCCGCAACGCATCATCAACATCCACCATTCGTTCCTGCCAGCTTTCATCGGCGCGCGCCCCTATCACCAGGCTTTCGCGCGCGGCGTAAAGCTGATCGGGGCCACCAGCCACTACGTTACCGAAGTTCTCGACGACGGTCCCATCATCGAGCAGGACGTCGTCCGCGTCTCCCACCGCGACACCGTAGATGATCTGATCCGCAAAGGCCGCGACCTCGAAAAAGTCGTGCTCTCCCGCGCCGTCCGCTGGCATGTGGAAAACCGCGTCCTTCTTTACGGGAATAAAACTGTAGTTTTCTAAGCAAGCCTTTTCTGGTTTTACGAAAGCTTCGGCGTCTTGAAAGGGAGCGGCTTCGGCTGCGCCGCGAACACTCGAAGCAATCGACAACGGCTTTAGCCGCCGCGCGGAAGGCCATGTACTTCCGAAAGAATTGAACCCAAGCGCGTAATAGTGCCGCCCCGCTGGTAACTTGCGGCAGTGGTGACCTTCGGCTTTACTTAGACGGTAGTAGAGAATTCCCTCGACCAACGAGGAAAATCTCGCTCGCAGGAGCACGCGTGTCCGAAGACCTTAAATTTGAATTGGCGATTCTGGCGACCGTCCAGGGCTTTTATCAAAAGTTGCTAAGGGACATGCTCGGCGGCGAGGTTCCGGTTCCCGACGGACTCGGCGAGCTCGCGCTTCGCCACAGCGAAGGCGATCTCCCCGAAACTCTCTCTCGCATGTATCGCTGGCTGCACGTGCTCGACATGGCCATTACGCCGGCCATGCTGCGGCAGGCGCTCACTCCCGATATAGACTCGGAAGTTGCCGAGGCCCTGTTGCGCTATTTTGTCCGCCGGCGCGAGCCCAGCGAAATTAATCGCGATAAGACCGATCTTATTTCCACTTTCCTGTACCGCCATCCCCGCGTCGCCGGGCAGTGGCAACAGCATGGCTATGGCCTTGACGGCTCGCTGCCACTTTCGCCGTTCGAAATCGCGTTGATTGAAATTCTCGCCGACACTGACGTTCCTTCGCTGCCGGACGAACACGTGCAGCTGCTCCGAAACTTCGACCCGTTGCGCGAAGAGATTGCCCGCTATCGCGATTTCAACGCGCTCATGGATTCCGGCATGGTATCGCGGGTTCGCGAACTCAAGCGCTGGCTGGATTCTTCGTTCTATCACCCCGGAGTTCTGGCCACGGTCGCCGCCCACAATGCAGCTTTCGGCGCGCGCTTTGACCAGCTCTTCGCCAAGGCTCTCGGAGAGATCAAACTGTTTGCCCAGGCGCTCGACGAAATGGGCGGTAGCATTCTCAGCACGGTCGACGGTGTGGAAGTCACGGTCGAGCACGTCGCCGCAATAGAACAAAAGGAAATGCTTCAGGCAGATTACGGTAGCGCGCTCGAGAAATTCCGGCGCGTCTCCCGTTTAAAGAAGGAGCTGGACCGGCGTCCTCCTATCCGCAAATCGCTGCTCACGCCCACCAGTAGCGGTCGGCGCAGCTCCGGCGGAGCCGCTGCGGCTGCCAAACCCGCGCGAACCGCCGCGGCAAAGGCGCCCGTGGCTGCGATTACATTTCAGCCTCCGGCTGTCACGGCACAGCAAATCTCTGCCGAAGAGGGCAAGCTGCGCCGCGTCGAAGAATCAATCCGGGTTTTTGTCAGAGTGGCTGATCCTAAGTTCCGGCAAATTGTTCCGATGCGTTTCTTCAATCTGACGCTCAGCGCAGCTGAAGCCGACGCCTACAATGCCGACTTCCTTGAGGAAAAAAGCCTGCGCGCCGACGTCGCACGAGTTCTGATTCGTCTGGTTTCGTGTCTGGCCCGCATCAGCACAGAACTTGAAGAACTCAAGCGCAGCCAGAGCATGTCGTCGCTATGGAAGCTCCACGCAGATGCACTGGTCGTCCTGCTCGACATGGCGAGCACCACCGCAGAGGATGCAGCAAGCGTCGCAAAGAGCGCTGAAAGCGGCGACGCTGACTCAGCCAAAGCCATCCGTGAGACCGCGCAAAAACTGCACCAGCGCTCGGACCTTGCCGTGAAAGCCCTGGCGCATCCGGGTAACTAGAGCAGATCGCAGTTCGGTTGCGGCAGATGGAGAGGAACCTTCGCGCTGGGCCAAAATAGCGCTTGCTTTTTCAAATTCACGAGAGTTGAAGCATAGCGCGCCCACATGCTCATAAGTTGAGGCAGAATCCTTCGACTGCCCCTTCAGGTAACGAACGAGCGTGCTAATGCCCATACTCCGACTGCGACAAAACTCGCTCCGCCCCATCCCGCTGCCTGTAAATTCCGCAACTAGCTGCTGCACTTCCGCGTGTGTACGTCGTTTAGGCGCTGCCGACTTTTTGTCTACGGCCATCCAGTGACTTACGTAGAGAGGCTGCTTCTCGAACAGTTGTGTCGCCCCAACGTTTACTATTTGTTGATGAAAATAATGAACTTCGGAGTAACGGTCTCCAAGTCTAGCGACCAAACGCCATTCACCGTTTTCCTCCATGAGGCTAATTGTTGCTGATTGATGATTGTGCCGTGTGTTTTCCATTTACTTTATCCTCTTAAGCCTCATCCTCGACTATCAAGCAAACGAAGAGTGCCTGTCTGCTCAAGATTGCACACACCGGAAAGATGTATGTCCAGGCGCTGGGACGGAAAACAGTGGAGAACGGCGAGGGGTAGGCTTCGGGTCTGAGCCGCTCTTGCAGGACAACACCCAAGAGGTGAAGGCTCTGGCGCACCCGGGGAGATAGCAGTAGTTCTCAGTTCTCACATATCCCATTACAGATTGTGTTTTAGTCCTGGCAGCCTTTCCGATTTGGGAAGGTGGCTATTTACCATTTCATACTGGGGGTACCCCCCGTCTATTGGAATCAT
>Ga0210405_10004201_pt1 | contig 13635 bp, 6 predicted proteins | sample IncBWH11MmetaG_FD_155492 | JGI IMG/M metagenome (GOLD analysis project Ga0210405, IMG submission 155492) | Forest soil microbial communities from Barre Woods Harvard Forest LTER site, Petersham, Massachusetts, United States - Inc-BW-H-11-M | ecosystem: Environmental > Terrestrial > Soil >... | reverse complement strand
GGTGAAGCGCAAGTTGTTCGTGGCGCGCGCTTTGCCGTAGACCCAGCCGGCATTTGCGTTCAATCCTTGCGTACTGGTTCCTCCTGCGAGTGAAGGAAAAGCTCCGACGATATCGGTGTTCGTCTTCGTCCAGCTCATGCCCAAATTGAGGTTGTTCTGCGATCTGCGCCGCCCACCGCCGCCGCCGCGTCCTCCGCCGCCGGGCGTGCGATTTCCTTGCGCCGGCACCGGGCCGAAATTGTGGATCAGCCGCAAATTCACCGAGTCCGAATTGCTCTCCGCGGAAGTTACTTCATGATAGTTCTGCGTCCTTCCCGGCAAGTTTGGCAACGGTATGTACTGCAAAAGAGCTTGCGCTTGCGGCGTGATCAGAGTTGGGTCAATCGCGTTCAGTTGCCCGTTAAAATCGAATTGCTGCCCAGTCGTTGGATTGTAGATCGGAGTGGCAAGCGCGGAGAAATTGCCTCCCCGCTCGGCCATTGTGGGCACCGTTGACAAGAAGTCAGACGGCGAACTCCCGCGTGTTCCGCTCCACCCTCCGAAGAAAAATGTCTTGTTGCCGCCATTGAAGATTTTCGGAATATTCAGTGGGCCACCGACGTACGCTCCAAAGTGCAGCTGATTGTAGTCTGCCTTTTGAAGCGGTTCCCCACTCAGCGAAAACGGCCGCGCATCCAGCCCGGAAGTGTCATCGTAAAAATACATGTTGCCGTGCGGCTGATTCACATTGAAGCCGCGCCCCATGCGCCCGAACGCGATTGGACCTCCGCCGCCCGGCCCACCGCCAAATCCACCGCCGCCGCCTCCTCCTCCTCCGAAACCGCCGATTCCGTTCTGCTGCGCGCGATCGCGAAATTCCTGGATGCGGTCCTGCAGTTCACCTTCGTTGCCTTGACCGAAATCCTGCGTGCGTCCTTGCACACCGCTGATGCTCACCGATTCGGTCGGGGCATCCGCTCCAGCACCGTTGAGTGGGAGGCCGGCGAGATCGCTCGGGCTTTGGCCGCCTGCGGCAGCAGCGCTATTGCCACCTACTAGCGCGGCGTCGCTTGAGTCCATCGTCAGACTTTGGAAGCCGCGCCCGGCATTCGCGGCAGCGGCGCTGCGCTGCTCCGTCTGCTCCTGCTGCCGTGACGCGAGGATCAATTCCAAATCCGCTTTACCGGACGGATTTTCCGGATTGAGCACCACTTCCTGAGTCTGTGGCGCGAAGCCCATAAATTCAGTGCGCAAAACGTATCGCCCGCGCGGCAGGCCGATCATTGCGAAGGTGCCGTCGTAAATTGTCGCGGAGGAGTACTTCTTCCCTGTCAACGTGTTCGAGACGGTCAGCGTCACGCCGGGCAACGGCGTCTTGCCACTGTGCACGCTACCAGTGATTTGGTAAGACGCCGGTGGTACGGGCGTCGAACTTGTCTGCGGCGCTGCGGGATTAGTTTGCGCGGGTGCAGGATTCTCTTGCGCGTACGAATTTCCGATTGCTAAGGTCACCAGACCCAGGAAAATAAAAATCCGAACAAACAATTTCAATGTGGCGGCTCCGGAGGATTCTGCGGCTTGCTATTGTCTTGCGGCGGCTTCGCAGTTTGTCCGCCGGCCCCGCCCATTCCGGATTCCTGGAATCGCTTCCATTGTTCTGGCGAAATCACCATCACAGATTTCGGCTGAAACACATTATTCGCCATTCCGCCGCGCACCATGATGTGATCGCCGGCTTGAATGTCCGCCATCGTGATGCTGTCGCGGCCCTTCCGAAGTGAAGTCTCCTCATTCAATTCGACAGTTTGCGTGACATTGTCCGGCCGGAGAATCGTGAGCTTGGGCGCATCAATCGCTTTCACTTCCCCGAAGACATAATCCTGCCCAAGCACACCCGCTGGCCGTCCGCCGCCTGGACCACCGCCCTGACCGCCACCGGGGCCACCAGAGCCGCCGTTGGGGCGCTCTCCGATCACTTCCGCGGTCCAAGTGTGATCCGCGTTTTCCTCGCCGCGCACAAAGATCGTGTCTCCAACTTTGAAATCGCTGAGCTTCGCGGATTCCCGGTCTTTCCGGAATTGCGTGCTCGCGTTGAGCTTGACGGTTACTACGCTCCCGTCCTGCCTCGTTATCTCAATGGACTGATCGTGAACTGCGGTAAGCTTCCCGAAAACTCCCGGACGCCTTTCGCCTCCGCGCCCCGGGGTTTGCGCCGCGCCCTGAGTAGCGCCGGGATTCTGAGAGGGCGGCGCTTCCTGCGGAGACTGCGCGGCCACCCGCATCACCGCGAGAAATAAACAAATCAGTAAGCCAATTAAAATATCCGGGATTGCCTTCATATCGCCCCGCCTCTTCTCTTGCCTAAAATAAATGTACGCCCCGCCGCCACGAAAAGCCTTTTATTTCGCGTTTACCTACCTGGGCTTAGACGGCTGTTGCCGTCGTTAGAGTTTCCTTACTCATGTATACGCACGACGGACTCTTTAAATTCCGTTGATTCCGGCACTTAGTTCCCGCCAGGTGGGAGAAATCCAGACAGACGCCCTGCGCGGCGGACTATCAATTCGCTGTAAATGGCAACGGCCAGGGGGAACACCTCCCCTGGCCGGTTCGTATCCGCGGAATCTACCAGCAGCAGTGAAGTTTATTTGGTCTTGTAGGTAAACGTGAGTTTCGTTTCTTCGTCAAGCACGAGCGGGCGCACGAAGCTGTACGAACTGCCCGCGCGCGGGACGTCGACGCGGACGGGAAGCACGCCCGACACGCGCCGCTGCAGATTCAGGACATTGTTTGAAGCCGAGTTGGAAGCTACGGCTTCGCGATCCTTCAAATCCCGCTCGATGCGCCGCGACTCTTTGGACTGATCATTGGCCAGCACTTCGACCGTTTCCATCGCGCTTGCAACGCGCAAATCAAAGTTGTACGTCGTTGGATAATTCGCGTCGTAATTGATGTTGCTGACGGTTGTGTTGAAGCCCGGCGAGGTGGCGGTGATTTTCACTCTTCCCGATGGCATGCTCGAAACAATCCAACGGCCTGAATAATCCGTTGCCGCAGTTCGAACGGCTCCGGTGTCCAATTGCGTTACGTTCACTTGCGCGTTCGCAAGCATCGCTCCGCTGGCGTCTACGATGTAACCTCCGAGCTGCCCTGGGAGAAGCTGAAGCGGTGCAATCCGATCGCCCACACTACCGCCGACCCCGACACCTGCCTGGAAAGAGCCTGAAATGTATCCCACACTCTCGAATCCCTGGAACGACGGCGGCAACAAGTTCGCGGCCAAAGCATCGCCGCCAAAATCCTTCACCTTGTACTGCTCGGGGAGGAACACCTCCCATTGCAACACGGTGATAGGAACATCCATTTTCGGCAGCGAAATTTCCGAACCGCCCTTTTTCGCAAACGGCGCGCCTGAGTGCATGAACACGAAAGAGACTTCGTAAGAGTCGACTGGCCGGAAACCGGGCCGCAGCAGTGGTACGCGCTGGCCATCCGCGCCTTCCACGGGCTTGACCTTCTCACCAGCAACATCTGCAGACACGATGCTCGCGCCTGGTGGAAGTTCCACTTTCAAGAATGGCTGGACTTGATTTTTTACCGTCAGCTTCACTTCAGTCAGCGACCTTCCTTCTGTGGTCACAAGTGTCGTGACCACCGCTCGCTCTGCGACAGCGGCGAGCACGCTGCTATCCGGAAACCGCGTCCATTGCAGTGCGAGGGCCGGATTTTCCGCCGGCTGCCGGTGATAACGAAACGCCGCCTGCAAGGGGGAGCGCGCGAGCGAACGCAAGTAAGGATTCGTCTCTTTGATATCCATGCGCTTCAGGCTGCCGCCTTCCGTTGCCGTCAGCTCCATGGTGCCAACGCCTTCGACGAGCACTTCGCCCGTTTCGCGTTGCGAATTTTTCACGCTGAGAAACGGAACTTCCGCCTTCGTCACGCCGATCGGCTTTTCCATTGAAATCAGAAACTGGTGGTTGCGCTGCGCAGGTGCATTCACTTTCAAAGTCAAAACGCCCGATTGCACATCGCTTGAATCCACCGAAGCTCCGGACGCTCCCGTCACTTCATAGCCGGCGGGAACTTCGACTTCAAACTGCGCAGGCTCTCCTTGGATCACGTTGATGTCGGCGAGCACGGCGAGGCGAATTTCCGCTTCGCTAACGGAAACCAGCGTCTTAACATTGGAAAGAAAGCGGACTTCGCGCGGGACAGCCGGTGCAACCACTTCTCGCGTGGCCCACCAGATGTTTGCGGGCTGTCCTGGGACGAGCGTTGCTTCGATCGTCGTGTTTCCGTTGGAAGATTCCCGACTCGTGATCAATCCCGGGCTGAGCTTTACGTTTGTGTGATCGCCGGGAACTTCGAGCATCAGGCGCACGCTGCCTGCCGTTGGCACGGGCAAGCTGAACGAAGCGCGGCCTGTTTCGATGTTTAAAGGCAAACCTGCATCGAGGACCACGGAAAATTCAGCGGGACCAGTCAGGATCGCTGTCTGCATTCCGCCCTCTTGTTCAAGAGGAAGAATTCTGCCTTCCTGACGCGCATCAAGTATCGTCATGCCCGAAGTGAGTGCGACTTTCGTTTCACCCTTATTAAAAGTTTCGCCCTGTAACTGAACCGTTCCCATCACGGTTTCGTTCGCGACGCGGAGCTTCAACTCTCCGCGCTTGATCGTGTAAGGAAGCGGCGCGGTCTCCACTCGTTTGGGCGACTTGTTTGCAAGTTCGAGCAGACGGTTGTACTCCTCAAGCGGCAGCGTCACATTTCCTGCCTGCGGAACGGGAGGGTTAATCTTGTCTTGTGCGAACGCGGGGATCCCGATCAAGAATGCGGCTGCCAGTAATATATTTTTCATCGCCCACCTGCCTTTTTCTCGCGCTGATAATTCAAATCAGTGCTTGGAGATTGGTTTTCGCCTGTGAGTTCGGAAACAAGAAATAGTGAGGGCCCCAAACCTTCGAAGGACACTTTGATGGGAAGAATTCCGGCGGCCTTGCCTCCTTGCAAGGTTGCGCGGAAATTGTCGACGAGCTTTTGCTCGGCAATCTGATTGGTATCTACTACGGACATCATCGCGATAGAAGCTCCCGCACTGGGTATTGGAGGAGGAGGAGGCGCCGGTGCAGGCGCCGCAACACCAACGCTGATTGACCTCACGAAGGTCGCTGGCGGCGCTGGAGGATTCAGAGCCGCGGAAGTGGGGTCCACGTACGCTTCTGTGCGGAATGATCCGATCTCCGGCGTCACTTTAAAAAGCGGAGGATGGAAGACGAGCAATCCTGTTCGCGATACGGGCAAGTCCAACGCGGGCAGAGCGAGCTTGAATTGCCCTTTGTCATTCCACGCGGTGCCGCGGCTGATATAAACGACCTCTACGGCGAATTCGGGGGAATCTTCGCCGGCGTGAGCTTTCTCCAGCGGGAGCAGCACGCTGCCGTCGGGCGATTGCCCGGGACGAACGGGCTTTCCCGCCAACGATGCGCTCCAAAGGGTTGCGCCTTGCGGCAAAGTGATCTTCAGGAAGTTGCGCTGGTTATTCCGCACCGCGTAGCGCGCCTGCACCAGCAACTTTCCTTCGTTGGTGATCAAGACGTTGTAACGAGCCTCCGCGACATTGGCCATCAGCACGGCTTGCGGCGTGTAACGCGCCACGTTCATCGTCAGCGATCTGGTGGTCTTGGCGTCGCCTGCTCGATAGCGGAATGCGGAGAGCGAAGTCGATTGGCGGCTCGAAACGATTTCGCCCAAGTCTGTCGCATCAGCGTTCTCGAGGCCTTCGGCTTTGAACTCTTTGATCTCTCCGGCGCCGAGGACCTCGACGGCCACTCCTCCTGTATCGCGTTCTGCGTTCAGAAGGCGTAGCAGCGGAATCTCGATCTGGCCATCGCGGGGGCTGCGCGTTTCTCCGCTTACGATGAATTTGGCGTTTTGTTCGACGGGTTCCAGAAACGTCACCGCGAGCTGTCCGTCCTTCATTTCCCAATCCGCCACCATTGCACCAGCGACTTGATTGACCGTCACTTTCTCTGGCAGCGAAATGCGTACTTCCCGCGCTGCCCCCTGGGTTACTTCTACGTTGACTTCGGCCACCACCGTCGTCGTGTCTTCGCCGAGGCCGGTCAGTTCCGTCAGCGAACCTCGCAGCCGCAACGGTTGCGTGCTGCGATGATCCTCGGTTTTTCTCTTCCAAGTAAACGTCAGCGGCTCGTTGCCACGAGCGTACGCAAGCCATTTGCTTTCCGCGCCGGGCTCCGATTTTTCGGCCAAGAGTCCGCCTGCCAACTTGATGTCCACGCCCTGCCTTGGAAGACGAACGGATGCGCGCGTGACTCCGGAGGCGGTCGAAGGCAGGGAGATGCTCTCTTCCCCGGCGGTGGATACCACAGGCAGGGCAATATCGAGCAGCAGGACAGCTCGTCCCGGGCGCGAGAGCAGCGCAGCGAGTTGGTTTGAACCCTTTCCTGCCGCGCCGGGCACCAGCGAAACCAGTTTGCCGTCGAGTTTTGCTTCGCGCACCAGCAGTCCGGCAGGAATCGGCACGCGCACCCAGCCATCCTTCAATACATCAACGGTAAGACTGGCGCGACCGGCGGCGAGATCGCCGTCGATGCGCAAGTCGTAATCGACGCGCGTGAGCGTGGCGTCCACCGGCGGCCCTTCCGGTTCGCGGTCGGGCGGGTAGGCCTTTGCGTGCAGGGTTCGATAGTCACTGATGGTGATGACGACCCATCCCGGCGCGTGCGATGACGTCTGCGCGGAGGACACGGCCGCGCAGAGCAAAAGCACGGCCATCATGCAGACGAAGAAACGCCAGGTCCTGCGATTTTCGTGCGGCAGAGGAACGAATGCGTTCGAGCTGATCTTTGAGCTGGTCATTGTCGACACCTCTAGCTTCGTGAAATTGCCTCGGCAGTTATTCTTCTCAACCCGGGGAATGGAGGACCGTCTTAAGAGCGATAGGCGCTGAGCTTGACGAACAGCGTTCTCACTCTCGTTTGTTACCTCATTAGAGTTAGCATTCCGTATACCGGGTTGCTCGCGGTGACGTCCTTAGAACGAATTTCTCTCAACGGCTTGCAGCATTTTCTTTCACGCTGTTTGTCTAAGCGTTCGACTTCCTCGATGGACGCCGCTACCTGTGCTGCCAGTTTGCTTCGACGGGGGTATAATTCCGCTGTTCCGGCAATCGGCGGCCTGCGGAATGCAGATGTGGTAACGCCCGCAGGGGACCGTCGGTCTAAGGGAAGGAGGCCTATGAACACCTTGGAAGCTCTTGAGCCCAGGACCATCAGAACTATCGGGCGTCGCTCGTTTCTTCGCGTGACTGCCATCGCGGGTGGAGGCTTGCTACTTTCGGCCTACATCGATCCTGCAGAGAAGGCTCTTGCGCAAGCGCCGCAGGGGCCGCCGCCTGCGGTGCTCACTCCCAACGCGTTCATACGCATTTCGTCTGAAGGCATCGTGACCATCACGGCGAAAAATCCTGAAATTGGTCAGGGCATACGGACCATGCTGCCGATGCTCATCGCGGAAGAGCTCGACGTGGATTGGAAAGACGTCCGGATCGAGCAGGGTGACGTCAACTTCGCAAAATATGGTTTGCAGGTTGCGGGTGGCAGCACCGCAACGCCGAACAATTGGATTCCTATGCGGCAGGTTGGAGCCGCAGGCCGCCAGATGCTTATTGCCGCGGCTGCGCGGACTTGGTCTGTTGCGGAATCCGAATGCACGACCGCGTCCGGGCGAGTGCAACACCCAGCGACGAGCCGCTCGCTCGGTTATGGAGAGCTAGCTGCGAAAGCTGCGCAGTTAACTCCGCCGGATCTTGCAGCCCTGAAATTAAAGGATCCCAAAGATTTCAAAATCATCGGTAAGTCCATCCCGAGCGTCGACAATGCGGCCATCGTTCGAGGAAAGCCTCTCTATGGCATCGATTTCAGACTGCCGGGAATGCTGTGGGGCGTGTTCGCAAAGTGCCCGGTCTTCGCTGGGAGAGTTGTCAGCGCGAATCTCGATGTGATCAAAGCCATTCCCGGGGTGCGGCAAGCTTTTATCGTGGAAGGCGGATCTGATTTGACGGGGCTGCTGTGCGGCGTGGCCATCGTTGCTGATACGTGGTGGACGGCACACACCGCGCGCCAAAAGTTAGATGTGAAGTGGGACGAAGGCCCGACCGCGCAGCAGAGCAGCGAAGGTTTCGCTAGCAAGGCCGTCGAGCTTTCAAAACAGAAGCCTGCGCGCTCGCTGCGCAGCGACGGTGATGCAGACGCTACTTTGCAATCCGCCGCGAAAGTCGTGGAAGGAGACTATTTCTACCCGTTCCTCGCTCACGCGCCGCTCGAACCACAGAATTGCACCGCGCGCTTTCAAGACGGCAAACTGGAAATGTGGGTGCCTAGCCAGACGCCGCAGCGTGGCTTGACGCAGGTCGCCAAAACTCTCGGGATTGCCGAAAGCGATGTCACGATTCACCTGCCGCGGATGGGTGGTGGCTTCGGGCGTCGGCTGACAAATGACTACATGATCGAAGGCGCGTGGATTGCGAAGCAACTTGGCGGAACGCCGGTCAAGCTGCTCTGGTCACGCGAAGACGACATGCATCACGATTTTTATCGCCCGGCAGGCTTTCACTTCTTAAAGGGCGGCGTCGATTCCACTGGAAAGCTGATCGCGTGGCGCAATCATTTCGTCAGTTTTGGCGAAGGCGAGCGCTTCGCGCCCAGTGCTCAGATTTCTCCCGACGAATTCCCTGCGCGCTTCGTTTCGAACTTCGCAACGCACGCTTCTGTCATGGCGCTGGGCGTGCCCACCGGCGCGATGCGGGCCCCGGGAAGCAACGGTATCGCTTTTGTGATGCAGTCCTTTATCGACGAACTCGCACACGCGGCCGGTGCGGATCCTGTGAAGTTCCGGCTTGCATTGCTCAACACTCCAGCCTTCGATGCCGCGCCAGCGCCTGCCGGCGGTCAACAGACTCCGCCTGCTTTTCTCTTTAATGCTCCACGGATGCGCGGGGTCCTCGAACTTGTTGCGGAAAAATCCGGTTGGGGATCGCGTACATTACCGAAAGATACAGCTATGGGCGTCGCGTTCCACTTCAGCCATCGCGGATATTTCGCGGAAGTCGCGGAGGTTCGCGTCACATCGGAAACGCATCTCAAAGTGAACAAAGTTTGGGTCGCAGGCGACGTCGGCGGCCAGATCATCAATCCTACCAGTGCTCTGAACGAAGTTCGGGGCTCGGTAATCGAAGGGCTTAGCCACCTTATGGGCTACGAAATCACCATCGAGCGCGGCCGCGCCATGCAAAGCAATTTCCATGAATATCCGCCGCTGCGAATGAACCAGGTGCCTCCCGACATTGAAGTGCATTTCCTCATGACTGACAATCCGCCGACGGGACTCGGCGAGCCGGCGCTTCCGCCGATTTTGCCCGCCGTTTGCAACGCGATTTTCGCCGTCACCGGCAGACGCATCCGGTCTCTTCCCCTGGCGAAACAAGGCTACATGTGGGCCTAAGCGTTCGGGGCGATTGAAACACGTTCACGCTTCGCGGATTTTTGCAGTGCGGCAGAGTCGAAAAGTTGCGTGAATTCGCTCGCCATGCAAAAATCCCAGCATGCAAAACACAAAAATCTGGCTCGCTTCTGAGATATTGCTGTCGGTAGCCTTCTGCGCTGTATCGACAAGCGCTCAAACCACGCGGCCCGACGGCGAAAAACAGCTCGCGCACGACATCTACAAACAATTCATTGAGATTCAGTCCGGTTTTACGACCGGCGCGACCACGCCAGTAGTGGAAGCAGCTGCCGCTCGATTGAAAGCTGCCGGCTTCCCTGACGCCGACATTTTCGTTGGCGGCGCGATTCCCAAGAAAGCCAATCTCGTCGTCCGCTATCACGGCACTGGCGCACGCAAACCCATTCTCCTGCTCGCCCACATCGACGTCGTAGAAGCCAAGCGTGAAGACTGGAGCACTGACCCGTTTCAGTTCATCGAAAAGGACGGCTTCTTTTACGGCCGCGGCACCGGTGACGACAAAGCGCAGGCCGCTGTTTGGATCGCCAACCTCATCCAGTACAAAAAAGAAGGATTCAAGTCCGACCGCGACATTATAGTTGCACTCACTGCCGACGAAGAAGGCGGCGGGCCGTACAACGGCGTCGATTGGCTCTTGAAGAATCACCGCGATCTGATTGAAGCGGATTTAGCACTCAACGAAGGCGGCTGGGGCGAAGAATCCAAAGGCAAAAAAATCTCGAACGATTTGCAGGTCAGCGAAAAGTACGTGCTGAATTTTCGCTTCGAAGTGCGCAACAAAGGCGGCCACAGTTCGATGCCGGTCCACGATAACGCCATCTATCACCTCGCCGGCGCTTTGACGCGGCTTGGCGAATTCGGCTTTCCTTTGAAAACCAACGAAGTCACCGCAGCTTACTTCCAGCAAATGGCAAAGATCGAAACCGGTCCCATCAAGGACGAGCTCGCAAAGGTCCCTTCCGGTTCGCAAGAAGCCATGGAGAAAGTTGCCGCTGCGTCCCCAGCGTGGAATTCCACGTTGCGCACAACTTGCGTCGCCACGATGCTCGAAGGCGGACATGCTATCAACGCGCTGCCGCAACTCGCTGCAGCGACCGTAAATTGCCGCGTTCTGCCGGAAGATTCACCCGAATACGTTCTCAGCAGCTTGCAGAAAGTCGTCGCGGATGAGCAGGTCAGCGTCAAGCAATTGAGCGAGTTCAGCAAAGCTGCCGCGTCGCCGATGCGCCCGGACTTGCTCAAAGCCGTCAGCGAAATCACCAACAGCATGTGGCCCGGTGTCCCGACCGTTCCGATCATGGTCATGGGCGCCACTGACGGTCGTTATCTCCGCGCCGCCGGCATCCCTTGCTACGGTATCCAGGGATTCTTCATGGACCGCGACGACATTCGCTTCCACGGGCGCGATGAGCGCCTGGGCGTCCAATCTTTCTACGAAGGCCAAGCCTTCCTGTACGAGCTGGTTAAGCGCCTTTCGACATCAGCCAAATAAAGGCTCGGCAAAGAACAACGCGGTGTAGCAGCAGCCCGCTCACGCACTCTGCCGCAATCGCACGATGAGGTTGTGCACGCTCCGCGCTAAGTCTGCCACTTCGCCGCGGCCTTCAATCTCAAGCTCGATCGCGTTATCTCCCTGCGCGGCATGATCCACAGCCTCTCGCAAACTGATCAGCGGTTTAACTACCTGCCGGGGCAAAATAAAACTCACCCAAATACTGAACAACAGCGTGATCGCGGAGACGATGCTCAGCGCCCACTCCGCCTGACGAAGCAATCGCCGCGCTTCCCGATGATCGCTTTCTACCCGCTTCCAGTTTTCCGTCTCGAGGTCAGTCAGCAACCCCAGCACTTCCTGAATGGAACTCTGCAATTCCGCCGTGACTGGCGCCAGCGCCGGGTTGCCTTCCTGAACGGTCTCGGTGATCTGCGTATCAAACGACCCGACGCGGTTCCGCAGCTCATCGATCAACTGGTCGCGTCTCTTGACCCTCGCCCCTCGCAGCAGATCGTTTAAGTCTTTTTCGTAAGCGCGCACTACGGTCTGGATGCGGTCTGCGTCACCCTGGCCCGGCTGCCCCATAGCAGCAACCGCTGCAGCAAACCTTTGTTCATATACGCCGAGCGCCTCGAGCGCCTTCTGCGTTTCTCCCATGTCTTGCGGCTCAAGCTCCTGTATCTGGCTCAAAATCTGCCTGGTTTTGCCCAGCGATTCGTGGTTCGCCGCGAGATAGGCCGGGTCATGCAGCAATATATAATTTCGTTCCGCGCGCCGCGCTTCCAAAGTCTCTATCGAAGCCTGTTGCGCCAGTGTCGCCGCCGGCGCATCCACGTTAACGATACGGTCCACGATCCAACCCATTTCGAATAGGTAATAGACTGCGAGGAAAATCACTGGCACCAAAATAAATCGTGCGATCGCCAGGCTGTATGCCACTCTCTTCCGAAGAGAATTTCCTGGCGCAAGAATCTTGAACTTTTTCCGGATTCCGAATTTCATAAGCCGGCTCCCGCCAAAGAACCATCTCTTTGGTCGCCCGATTGTATGTCAGTAACTCATGCCCCGCGCGTCCTTTTGCGTACCGGTCCGCCTGCCGCCGCGCCATCTTGGCAAACTCTTCACCGTTGCATCGCCGCACGGAGCCGTGTGGGGCACCGGACGTCGTCGTCATTGAAATTCGCAAAGAGACTTGTCGCAAACGCTGCGATTAGGCTCACGTAGATGCGGCGACGTATGCGGGATAGGCCGGCGACCACTGGCTGGCGAGGATTTGCGAACGGAGCGCGGAGGCGGAATCGAGCGCGGGGGCGATCCCGGAGCGTGCAGCTTCCTGAGCCACAGCGAAAGCGATTTCGACGGCGAGACCGCGCAGATCTTTCAAGGCGGGCAGAAGCGGCGCGGACGGGTCTTTCAAAGCGGGAGAATGTTCGGCGAGCGTGCGAGCGGCGGCGATCATCATCGCATCGGTAATTCGCTGAGCGCCAGCGGCAGTCGAGGAGGGGCGAGAGGCGACCACGGCAAGTCCGATGGCCGGAAAAATGTAGACGTTGTTGCACTGGGAAATGGGGATACTGCGGCCTTCGAAAGGGACGGGCGGGAAAGGCGAGCCCGTCGCAACGAGGGCGCGGCCGTTTGTCCACCGAAACAAGTCCGCGGGATGCGCTTCCGAGTGTTCGGTGGGATTCGAAAGTGGAAAAATAATGGGTCGGTCTACCTTGCTCGCCATTTCGCGAACGATGGGCTCGGTGAAAGCGTTGCCAATCGTGGACAGGCCGATGAGGGTAGTTGCGCGCAAATGATGAACAACGTCAGCTAGACCAAAATCTGCGCCATGGGCGTGTGGCCAAGAAGAAACGCGACTGAGCGGTTGCGCGTAGATGCTCTGCTCGGGCGTTAAGTTTGTGCGGCCGGAATGCAGAAGACCGTCGCGATCGACCATCCAGAAGCGGCTGCGGACTTCTTCTTCCGAGAGACCATCCGTGAGCATGGCGGCGCGGAGGTAATCGGCGACACCTGTGCTTGCGGAACCGGCGCCAAGAAAAACGATCTGTTGGTCGCGGAGCGAAGAGCCCGCCACGCGAACGGCAGAAAGGATGGCGCCGAGCGTGACAGCGGCCGTGCCCTGAATGTCGTCGTTGAAGGTGAGCATTTGATCGCGGTAGCGATTGAGAATGGGACGCGCATGGACTCCGGAGAAGTCTTCCCACTGAAGAAGTGTGGAGGGAAGAACTTGTTTGACGGCGGCGACGAAGGCGTCGATGAAACTATCGTAATCGGCGCCCGTGACGCGGGCGTGCCGCCAGCCAAGATATTCGGGATCGCGAAGACGGTCCTCATTATTTGTGCCGACATCCAAAACGATGGGCAGAGTACGCGCGGGATGAATTCCACCGATGAGAGTGTAAAGAGAAAGTTTGCCGATGGGGATGCCGAGACCGCCAACGCCTTGATCACCGATGCCGAGAATGCGTTCACCATCGGTGACCACGATGACGTCGACCTCTGGATTTGGATGGTTGCGCAGCAGCGCGGGAATGGAATGGCGAAGCGGATAGGAAATGAAAAGGCCGCGAGGCCGGCGATAGACGTGGCTGAATTCCTGGCAGCCGAGTGCG
>Ga0210405_10004200_pt1 | contig 13639 bp, 6 predicted proteins | sample IncBWH11MmetaG_FD_155492 | JGI IMG/M metagenome (GOLD analysis project Ga0210405, IMG submission 155492) | Forest soil microbial communities from Barre Woods Harvard Forest LTER site, Petersham, Massachusetts, United States - Inc-BW-H-11-M | ecosystem: Environmental > Terrestrial > Soil >... | reverse complement strand
GGGCTGGGCCGATACGCTATCGAAACACGCCATCATACCTCAACAGCAGTTTGCCTACACCACCGGGAAGAATGCATCCGACATCACGCTGGTCCCATCGATGCAATGGACCTGCTTCATAGCGGTCGGTTCGATGGATTTTGTCTGGTTTCCTCGGACAGTGATTTTACCCGCCTTGCCGCCCGCATCCGTGAGCAAGGCGTCGATGTTTTTGGGTTCGGTGAGCAGAAAACTCCGGAGAGCTTCCGGCAGGCCTGTCGAAGGTTCGTGTACACGGAGAACCTGCTTGCCGGTGCTGCGAACAGTCAAGATGCCGCCTCAACTTCAAAGCCTCTTCAGCCTCTCAGCGAAGCCACGCCCATCATTAAGAAGGTCATCACACAGATGGAAAGCGAAGACGGGTGGGTGCCTCTGGGGGAAGTTGGAAAACAGCTTGCCAACCTAGCTTCGGACTTCGATCCCCGAACCTTCGGCTTTCGCAAGCTAAGCGATCTGGTGCGAAGGACAAACTCGTTTGAAATCGATCATCCAAAGGGAGGCACCATGCGCATTCGCACAAAGTCCGCCGCCGGATCACCGCCGAAATCGAAGATCGTTACCAAAGCTGCGACATGAGAAGAAGTCGCCCGGAACAAATGTTTTCCAGGCTACCCTTGCATCACGCTGCCACCGTCTTGCCGCGTCCCACCGTCCGGCGCACCTTGACGCCCTCAAACTGGGGGTGATCCAAATACAGAGGTTTGTTGTTCCCTGCCCGACTATGTGCGGCACGGAATGCCTCTGACTTGGTCCACGCTTCAAAGGTGGCAAGGTTTTCCCGCACCGCTTGCGAAGGATAACGTTTCCGGGCCTTTGAGAAGGTGATCCTACTATAGCGATTGTTGCATTCGTCGCAGGCCGGAAATTCCACTTTTCCAGGTTCGCTGGCGTAGCATCGGGGTATCAAGCTTACGGAAACATATGATCTGACGTTAGTTCGACGTGATCTTTCAGGCAGTGGACGCATCGCCCAACTTGCTTCTTTCTCGTCATTGATGCCTCCGGCGGCGCGAAGAGAACATTGAGAGGCGTTTTCCGAAACTGCTGAAACAATCCTAAGTCCTTCTGATTTCCAAGCTCAATAATTGCGAACTGGCTTTCCAACCGATTGAACCGCTATCAGCACCGAGCGCATCTGCTTAGCAGTCTCACCACGGACGAACACGCCGCACTCAAACGATCGATCCAACGCCGACCCCATAAAATTGCTTGAGCCAACATAAAACTCCGAGTCATCGGCCAGAACGACTTTGGCGTGAAATGTCTCGCGGCCGGACGGCAAGGATGAAGGCAACGCGTATTCAATTACCGACACGTTGAGACGCCTGAAATCCGCTGCGCGTGGGTTGAACGCGTTCCCGCATTGCGGCTCCGTCAGCGGCCGGGAAATCAGGACACGACGCACCTCTGGACGGCAAAGCGAAAACAACTCCACCATCAGTTCGGCCCCTTGAGGGTCCATAAACGGGGAAAGAATGACCAGTTCCTGCTTGGCGCCACGCGCCAGGTTGAAGAACGCATCGCTCGTTTGAAATACAACCGGCGGAAGCGCCTGCGCATCGTCAATGGCTCGGCGAAGTGCGCTTTTTAATCCCGGTTCAGTGAGCACAAGCCGAACCGCGTCACGATCTTTATGGACCCGGAGATAGGCGGCAACACCCCGGAGGTGGTCGGCCAAAGCCGTGAGCACAGAAGCCGGAGCGACCAGCCGGGTTGCGAAAATCGATCGCGCAGCACAGCCATTTTCTACAAGTGATCGCCGAACGATAGCGACATGCTCGGACGAGACGTCCCCCAAACGAGACGACAGATCGCGATCCGAGCTGCCTATCGCCGCCGGAGTGTCAGCCAAATAGGCGACGATCCGTGCAGCCTGCGTGGCAAGCGGATAAAGCTCGGCCACGAGCGCATCAAAACGGCGATCATTGACCGGTTCTGGCATTTTCAAGTGCGTATTGGAGGTAGCCTTTGATACGTTCTTCCCCGACGACGAAATCGGGTCGGCCACGACCAATGAGGGTCGAGCGGCTGAGATATTTATTCGCCGTCAAGCAAATGACCTCCGGAATCATGATGCAGTCCGGGCACGCCCCGCCCTTCGTCATGCACAGATTTCCGAGATTGCAGCCCAGCGAGGTCGGAAAGTTGCGCAGATACGAGAGGAATGCCTCGTGATGATTGCGCCACAACGCGGACAAATCACCTAGATCAAGCGTCATTCCATTCCGGTAGACGACAAATCCGAGATCGCTCGGAAATAGGTATTCACCGATCGAACCCAAATCGAGGCCAGAAAACTGCTGAATTCCTTGCATGATGTAGTGCGCATAGGAATGGAGCAGCGCATAGGTCATTTTATAGATTGTCGGGTCCGACTTGCGGTCATGTTCTTCAAGATAACCAGACATGATTTGCGCCGAACTCAACATCGCAGCGGCGAAATTATCGGGATAATCCGCCAGAAGGCTTGCGTCGGCGCATCCCAATTCGGGCTGCAAAAGCCACGACCGAACAAGCGTTTCATCAAGTTGGAAATAAAACGCCTCGTTCGATTGTTCGAGAACATAAACTGGGTGACGTGACTCCTGAGCGGTCTGCACCTTGGGGAACAAGTTCAGGCGAACCGGCATCATGCGGCCGTGCTTTAGGATCTTGGGGGTGTTGCCAACCCGTGAGTATCCGTAACTGAACTTACACAAGTCAAACTTGCTGATCAGGCCAGCACGCCGCACGCCCAAGAAGCGCATGGCCTCCTCCGCGTTCTGGACCATGGTTGCCCGTTGCGGCGAACCTGGCGGAACGAGCCATTCGTCGGGGTTTGTGAAATCGACGTAACTGGCCCGGCCCCCAACGATCTCGCCGCGAAGTTTGGTTTTGGTGAGCGCGGAATGTTCAACGAGGAGCCTGAAAGGATCGTACTTTCCAGTCCACTCATGTCGCTGTTGAAGTTTCAAGACGATGTCAAGCGGTAGCGCGGCGTTGCGTTGCAGCCACCCAGCTTTCTGCCAATTGGCAAGCCGCTCGGCCCTCATTTTGACCATCAGATCGGCCACCACTTGGTTCTTGCTATCGGTCGTCAGCTTCAGTCCTTGCAATATCTCATCGAATTCCTTCGCTTCGGCTCCCCGCTCTTTTGACAAGAGCTGAGCGGCTACCTCGGCATCGCTCAGCGGCGGACCCTCCAATCCGACAAGCCGCTCGATCACACCGGGAAGAAGGTGGGTCTGTCCGGGCTCCAAAGCCTCGATCCCTGAGCCTTCCGGAAAGGTGATAAACGTGTCCGACTTCACGAAATACGCCGATGATGCGGCGTAGTTGATCTTCTCCATAGACGCTTCGCCGACGATGTTTCCGCCCGGCACGATTGATGACGCGATGCGCCCCAGCGTCTCGTCGCACTTCTCTACCCAAGGGTCGGGGTTTTTTGTTCCGCAATTCGCACAGGAGAAGGACCAATTCGAAAGCGCCACTTGATCCTTGTTGAGGACAAATTGGCGACTGCCGCACTTGCCGCAGATCGCATAGCGCTTTATCGGGCGTCTGGTCGCCTGGTCATAGACCGTCATATTGGGACTGGCCGCTTTCCAAGAACCCGACCAGTGGGCGAAGATGACGTCAAGTTGGCCCCACGAACAATTCGACGGATCATCGGGGCGTCTGGGGTGTGCACAGGCTTCGCTAAGCTCGGAGAGCCGTTGTCCCATCTGCTTCGGGTTTGCCGTCGCTTCGATCAGGCCGCACTCGCTGCAAATCAGCGTTGTGGGCCGTGGGAGGTACCCCATCCGGTCGGGCTTCAAATAAACAAAGGCTGTGGGTCTAAAGCTGTATTGTGTCCGTGAGGTATCCAGGAGCGACACGTCTACGCAAAATTCGGGCAAAGGTGCCGGAACATTGACCTCGTTTTGCCGGCAGGTGATCGCTTTGTCGAACCAAGCGCGCGCCGCTTCGTCGATCCGCATTTCGATCTGAACCTTGGTCGTTTGTTCCGGCCGTGCCGGCGTCGCGTTAGGCGACGGCATGGCCTGACAAGCTCCGGCAGCGCCTTCAAACGTGAAATGTTGCCCTGGCGCATAGCTCATCGCTATTTGCGCTTGGGAACGGCTCATTGAAGGCCCCTTGGCGTCCGCTTCGCGGGCAGTGTCGGCGGGTTGTCTAGCCATTCTTCCTCATTCCCCGGTTTCCCCGGCGGTCCAGCTATTATTCCCCCGCATAAGTGCCGACATCACGCGACCTAAATCGCTCATTCGAATGCGGTCTGAGCCGCTTCCAAAGCCGCCTTCAATCGAGCCAGCTTCATTGACGTCGCGCAAGCTCGTCATCGGGCGGGTTAAAGGGGCACCCGGTTGCCTGAAAAAACTATCTAGATTTTCTGTTTTCCAATTGGACTGCTCCATCGCCGTCGTCGCATCGTGGAAGAGTTGATTGATGCGCTGCTTATAGAAATCCTTATTGAGTGGCGAGGTGTCGTGTTCAAGTCCAATGCCATCCACAACAAACTGACACAGCTCATCAAGGAGGTTGATGTGATCCGTCCGCGATCTCTCACCAATTTCGCCGACGTTATCTGGCTCGGCCAGCGACGCCTTTTGAACGTTTGTGCGCGCGCGGCTCATCTCCGTAATGTAATCAACCCCGCAAAGTTTGAGCTGCAGGAATGACGCAAGGGTCCGCGTGATCGCGTTCTCCGCCCAGCGCTCCACCGGGGCCGCATCGATCATGCGTTCCAAGAAACGATGGAAGATATCGTGGATTTCAACGATGTAGCGGTCGCGGCGCTGCTGCGGGGTCGGAATAAGAATACTCGTACCCACGTGCGTTCGACCCACGCGCGATGATGCTTGGATATATTCGGCAATGTCCGCAGGCTGCCCCGCAAAGAACATCATATTGAATTCGTCCACGTCCACGCCGTGGGAAATGGCGGAGGTCGCAATCACGCCCCGAAGCGAGTCCCGCAGCGCCTCCGGCCGGAATGGTGACCCAGCCGCTGGCTTTTGACCTGCTTCCGTGACGATCGCGTTGATCAACCCGGCATCAATTGCTCCCGTGATAAGGGCCGTGCGGACGCCCGGGATGTCTTCAATTCCCGCCAGCTTGTGATCACGGCGAATGACGTCTTGCAGGGCGGCTTTCACATTGTCGCCTCCCTTTTTATTCGTCACGTAGAGAAGGGCAATGCGGTCAAGATCGACAGCGTAAGCGATGTCGGAATGGTCAACATTTCGGTCGAGCAGAGTGGCGCGATGGCCATCCCGGAAGATGTCCGGTGGGAGCGCATCGGCCAACGCTTCGCGGATTGCCCAGCGCCCGGCATCATCGCCCTCGATCAACCCCTTCATTACTTGCGTGATCGTGAGATGAAATGCCGACAGGATCGCTACCGTTGCAGCCGTGTGCGTGCGGCCATTGGTCATAAGCGACACATAGCGGCGACGCGTCGGCGTTCGGTGCTCGGAGTTATCACTGGCATCCCGCACGGGGTCGCCGCTATCCGGCTCGCGGAGCCTCGCGTAAAAGCTTTCGTAAAGATCCGGACCCGGTTGGGGGAAAAGAACGACCTGACGCTGATAGATTTGATCAATCTGACGTGCGGGGTCCGAAACCGTTGCTGAGGCCGCGACGATCCTTGGAGGGCGCGCTACACCGCCTTCCTTGACGACCTGGTCTCCCAGAAGCGGCGAAAGCGTGCGAAGGGCATGAAGAAACGTTGTTTCAAACAACCCTGAGAACGTGCCAAGCGATTCATCCAACAGATGGGCTTCGTCTTGGATTTCAAGAACGGGATATGGATCAAAAAAGAGCTTTTTGCCGTCCCCATAGAAGGGAAAAACACCCTCACAGCCGGAGGCCTCGGGTCCCCTCTGGAACTGGTCACGGAGCCACGGCGAGACAAGCCTTCCGGAGTCCCGATGTTGCCAAGCGGCAAATCCAAACATGCCAAGAACGCGGATAAGCGTCCGGGCGCTCTGCCCAATCAACGCTAGTTTATCCACAGTGCCTAGCAGAACTGCCGGCGCATATGCATAGATGTCGGAATCCATGATGTGAATTGGAAGCGGATGCGGCTGATCCGTCGCGCCGTGGCGCCGGTTCCATGCGCATTCCCGATTGAAGCAGCAATGTGCAAGGCGCTCCTCTGGAGGCGGCCCCTCACGGAAACGTCGCAGCCCAATAGTCGATGTCTTCTTTCCATCGGCACCCGTAAGCGTGCCGGAGCAGAACGAGCAGCTCGCTAGCCGCACCCACTTCTTCCAGTAGATGCTATAGTCGCCGCGCCGCAGGGATACTTCGTCCCAATCGTTGGTAAGGGTTGGAATCTCCGAGAAACCCCGGACATTCCGGTTATTCGGCGTGTTTCCGCCACCAACCCAAAAGCCAATGTCGAACCCAGCGCCTTTAAGGTCCAGGCCTTGACGCTGCCACGACCACCGAACTTTATAAGCTGCCGCCAAGACTTGAGAGAGGCGTTGGGCCTGCTGACTGGTTAGCAGGCGCAATGGATATCGCGCGAGCGCGGTGACGCCATGTTGCTTGCCGCGCAGCCTGTCGAAAGCTAGACAGAACACGAGCAACCCAAAAAAGCTCTCAGACTTTCCACCGCCCGTTGAGAAGTAAAGCAGCGAGGCCTCACGGTCGTCCTTCGCTGTTACGGCCGGACCGCTTTTCCAACATTCGATCCGCGAGACGATCGCCGGAATTTGCGACAAGATGAATGCGATTTGGAACAGCCGCCATCCTTTGACGCTTGCGTTCTTATCCTTCCAGAATTCACCGAACGCTTGATTCATGAACCGCCAGGCGGTCAATGGAATCACCTCGGGATCGGTCGCGGCTTTTCCGGCGGCTTGCGCCTCCACCGCTTTTTCAAGAATGGCCACTCCACGAGCGATCGCGTCTCGCTCGCCAGCCCAACCGCGAAGATCGATCGATTCAAATTGCGCTTTCTCACGCGCGTAGTCACTCGCATCGGCAACCGGATCGAGCGAACGGGCATAAGGTTGGGAGGCCTCAACATCCCTCAACCAATCGTCGAAAGCGCCAAGCAGCCCCCTTACGATGTTAAGGCCACCGCCATTCGACCCAAGCGCGTCAAAAATCGGCGGCGTCGGTAGGTCGAACTGCCTGATAAGAGGCTGGTAGTAAACGGGCAGCGACGTCGTCTCCAGAACCGTCGCATCGGTGAGACCTCGGCGTCTGACGCCACAATTGATCCCGAGCGCATCATGGGCAAGATAGCGGTTGTAACGGTAGGAAGGCGCGATACGGTCGAGCCTGATCGGCCGATGCACTCCCGGATCGAACGCAACCGACATTTCGACCTGATACAGCGTGGAATCAGTTTCCCGCGCCAAAGCCAGCTTCGCCTCCAAGAGATCGGATTCATTCGCCAGAATGATGCGAACGGTTCGTTCATCGGGGTGGAGCGGGTCTTCCAGATTTTCGTATTCCAAAACGGGAATAATGGTAGGCCGCGCGACGCGACGGTTCGTTCGTAACCCGGCAAGGCTTTGATCCCACCCGACCACATCGGCGGGAGTAATTGTCCGCGACTGGGTTCCTCGCCCACCAGGAAAGCCCCACAGCAATCCGCCAACCGTGGGATCGTTGTCCGCCTGCCACGCGTCGATGACCGCCTCGATACGCCGCATCATTTCGGCGTTAAATGTTGCGAGGTCGCGGTCGATCACGGGGGCGCTTAATGAAAGATCGATCCGAAAATCTCCGAGATCAACTGGCACCCGGAGCCATTTTTGGGGTATCTGCTCGCGTTCAATCAGGGCATCCGGCGGCGCATTCGCGTCGCCCGGGCCGACGGCGAACTCGAACGCCTTCAAGGTATCCCCGTCGCCAGCCGCCGTCGTTTGAACCGTTTGCTCGTCCGCGTCAATTGCCGTGTCCGACAACCCGTTGTCGGGCTGATCCGATGCCGGCGCTTCCGCTGCCGTGTCCTGTTCTTCCTCGACCGCCGGATCATCCGAAGTCGGTTCTTCGTCACCTTCGGCCAGGATGGAAACAAGCACGTCCTGCCGCGTCGGCGATTGCAGAATTGCGCCCGCAATCCCAAGCTCCAAAAGAGCGCTTGCCTCAGCTTCCTCCGTTACCTGGTTTTTTATTTCGAGCCACTTAGAGCTCTTCCGACCTTCCTCGCCCAATACCGCGCGGTTTTCATCTTCCGCCCTTTTCAGCGCTTCACGCCGATGCCGAAGGATGATTGATCGCGCGTTCTTTGAGAGCCTAAACACGACTTTCGCGGCCGAGAGGTCGGCGGAAGACGGCAGCATGCGAAGATAGATGCAGGCCCGTATGCCGACAGTGATGGCCGCATGCGTCCGATCCGCAATTTGGAACGTAAGACCTGCCGTTCCGATGTGGACTGGAGAGGTAACGTCGTCCTTCTCGGCGTAAGTTACGGCGACGGATGAGGGTTGCCTTCGCGGCAGAAGATGTTGCGTGTGAATGACCCGCGATGGCTTCTCGCGGTAGATGATACGCCCGGTAGGCCCTGCGCCTCTTAACCGATCATAGGTTCGATACAGGACGGCGGAAGCGACAGCCTCCTTGGTCGTGTGCGTTACGTCGTTTCCATTTGGAAAAAGGAGCTGGGTCATTGGGCCGCCATTTGAAAGATCGGTTCATTCGCGCTGGCTGCACCGGCATTATCTAGATGCTTCTCGAGCACCGGAAAGACGCTCTCCGTTGCAGCGCGGCGGACACCCTGCAACTTTGCAAAAGATGACAGCGGCCCTTGAATTACACTGTCTGCATCAAGCAACAGACGATCGAACAGAACCGCGGCTGGCATGGCCATCGCGCCGAAGGTCCGTACGCACGATCCTGACGGCGTCGGTAAGCGAGCGGGCCAGAACGCCTGCGCCCATTAGCCGCAAAAAGGCTTCGATGTGAAGCGGGTTGATCGCGGCATGCGGAGTGTCGACTTCCGAACGCTCGGCCGCCCGCAGCCAGTATTCCACCGCAGGCTTACTGATCGACGGAAGCCCCGGATTTTGCTCAAAGAGCATGTCATGAACGCGCGCTGTTAGCCCTTTGGCACCGAATTGAGCCGTCAGCGTCTCAATCCCTTTTTTCACCGTGGCCTTGTAATGATCGACCAACGCCTGCTCGAGCGTACGCCCCTTGTCATCCTTCTCGCGAAGCGCTGCCTCTATTTCCTCACGTATCGCATCCGGCATGACGAACACGGCATCACCGATATCGATTGATCGCGCTTCCTTGGGCGCCAATCGGTGCGAGGCAGGATCGAGCACGTAGAACTGCGATCCCGGCCCGGCTGCAATTTTCCCATAGCCGTCTAAAACGAGGAAGCCATGCCCCACGAACGGCAACGCAATGCGGGACCTGTCTGAATCTAGGCCATGGGCCACCGACAAACCGCCGTACTCTTTGGCGACCCAAGGCAATGCCTTGCGTAGTAAGCCGACCCTCTCCGCATAAAGCGCGTATTCGTCGGCAACCGCGGCATCGAGCACGCGGCTCAAGGTCAAGGCGTCGTGGCCCGCGACCACGAGCCTGAACTGCGAGGGACAATAGGCGTCGCCGATATAACTTCGCGCCCCAATATCCGTAGACGCTGCCCAGATAACTACGGTCGGCTTTTTGCGCTGCACTTCGGACGTATAGTGTCCGGGCGTCGTGAGCCGAAGTTCCGGAACACCCGCTACAAACGACCCGGGCGCCGTCAAGAAATCCAAAAGGCGGTCGCTGGCCTGCTGGGCATCCTCCGGATGACGCAGCACAACAACCACGTCATTGCCGGGATCAATCTCCGTCAAGACACGCTTCAAGTAGCGCATTAAAGGTGTTTCCGCTCGGAGCGCCCCGGCAAGAGCCAGGCCTTCCGCCAAATCCGCCTGAATTGCATCGCGCCAGGGACCCGCGTGGCCATCAGCAACGCTCGCCATCGCTTTGTTATAGTGAGGCTCAAACGAATGCCGTTCACGCTTCACACGATGGTAGACGTCATGAACGTCGGTGTACGGCGCAAGGATGGCATCCGCGCCCGACGCAGTGAGGGCCATTCCTTTCAATGCGATGGCGCCTTGCTCGAGCATCGAGGCGAGAGGATTTCCCTCATCAAGCTGCTTTGCATGATTCCAAAATCGGGTCGCGATCACGCATTCCTTCGATCCGATAGTTTCGACGATGGGTTGGGTCGCCGCTTCGCGCACACCCGGCGCTTTAAAGCCGCGCCCCCGCGTCGCCCAAACAAGGCGGTGACCTTCCGTTCGCGATCCAAGGGCTCCAGCGCGACGATAGGTCCGTAAAGATCTTCGAATAAACGAATAACGAAGGGGGCAATCCGCCAAGATCAATACCCGCTTCGGCGGCTGCCGCAGCGCTTCGGACAATTCGGAGACAAACATGCGTATCAATGCGCTTGCATCCCGGCCACGAAGTGCGTGGGTTGTCATATCGATGACGGCAAGATCCATCGAGCCGGGCAGGGAACGCAAAGCGCGCTTGCGGTCGACGTCCGGGAAATGCGACGGCAGAAGAAACGCAAAAGCCGGACTTCGCGCGGCCGAGCCCAGTAAATCGAGGTATCCTCGAACGGAGTCGAGCCGTCCCGAAGGATAGAGACGCTTGAATCCTTTTAAGGTCTTTTCGTCGAAATCCCGCCAGTAAGTACCGTCGTTAAGCGCAACCGTATGCGGCACAATCGACACCAACGGGACCGATTCAATTTTGGTCTGCCGATCGCCGAGAAACATGTAGAAAAGCGCGTCGGCACTGATAGCGCCCGGCACGTTATCGCCAACGACGCCACTGCGGAAAAGCCCTCGTGCGTGCAACTTCTCCGTACGCGCGCCTATGTCGGCCACGGCCTGCAACGCGGGCCGGCCCATGTTCAAAAGCAACGTCCGAATGGGCTGTTCAACGCGTCCCCGGCTTACTTCGCGCAGCATCCATGGAAGGATCGCACGGGGCGGAATGTGCGGCCAAAACAGCGCCGCATGGACGCGTTGGTCGCTCGATACCACCTCATCAAGCAGATCGACGAAGTGCGTAAGATCTTCGTTGGGTTCGACAGTCGCCACGGTTAAGTCGCGATCTTTCAGAACGGAACCGCCCGAAGGCGGCTCAACGGATTGCTCGGCCTGGGCTGGCGCTGGCTCCTCCGCCGTTCCAGTCGTTGCCCGATTTCGCAGGCGATCGACCAATAGCTTCGTTCGTTCGCGTTTGGATGCCGCCGTCACTGCTAACCTTTCAGACCAGGAAGGGAGGGCCATCCGATGCTCCTATTTTTTCGGCCGTTTGGAGCAGAAGCCGTCCCAATCGCGAGCTACATAGTTTTCAAGCAGGCTTGCTTCGCATTCATATAATTCCGCGACCAGTTTCAGAACCGCGCTGCCGTTCTTTTCCTTCCGCGCAGCTTTGAACTTGGCTTTCCAGTCGGAGGCCAACTCCTGCCATCTTGGCATGTGGACAGCCGCGATCTGACTTTTTTGGAACCGATGAAATCCCGCCGTCGCACCAGCCGACAGGGTCGCGACGAATAGCCCGAGAACTCCCGCCGATAAGAAGGTCAGCAGCTCGGCCAACGGCCATTCTTCACTCTTGATCTGGTAGACACCACTACCGGCGCAATAGCCGGCCGTATCGATACCGATGACGGGTAACGCCGACACATCGACAACGAGCAATTTGGGTGATGCATACCAGTCGGGATGCAGGTTATCGATGGTACGCCACCAAACCTTGGATCGACTGGCCTTTGCGCGTGACTGAAGCTTCTTCTTATTTTTCCGGAGATACGCCGCCATCCGCGGAAACTTCGAAAGCTTCACGACCTTTCCGTTTTTGTCGAACACATTGACAAGTTGCGTGCCAACCCAGCGAACTTTGCCGTTATGGATCGAGCTTGCATTCACGAACGGCAACAAACGGGAGCGCTCGATGGCAACGTCTTTCGCGCTTCCCAAAAACACGTTGTTGCATCCGGTCGCAGAGCCGACGCGGATAACGCAGCCCGCATCTTCCAGCTTCGGAAAGCGTCGCCGCGCCGCTTTGACTGCTTTCTGCGCGGCAAAATCCCGCGTGAGCAGAAGAGGTGAAGCGGACGGCGAAAAGGTCCTAACAACCGCGTTGCCTGACCTTTCGATCCTGTCGAACCCGGCCATGGACGATATTTGGGTCGGGCCAGCACTATCTTTTTGGAAGACGAAGAAATGCGGATACGCATCGGCAGATGTCTCAAAGCTATCGACGTCGCTGAAATCGATGATGGTCTTTAACTGCCCTTGCGACGTGAACGCTTTCCGAATGGCATTGCCGTAGACATTTCGTGTCCAGGTGCCGGGGCACAAGAAGGCGAGCTGGCCGTAGGGCTCAAGCAACCCGAGCGCATGTTCGATAAACGCAACATAGAGATCGGCTCGCTGCTTGAACGATTTGAACCGGGTCTTGTAAACATCGCGCAGAGCGGCAGGAATCGAATCCCAGCGGATATAGGGAGGATTGGAGACAATGTGGGTAAAACGCTTTCTTGGGCGCGCCTCAAGGAAGTCTTCGTTTCTGATCCAATTTCGAGCGATCTCCACCGCTTTGCCGCGCGGGACATAGAGCTCTTCGAGGGTCGTGGCGCATTGCCTCCGAAGACTCGCCGCGACATCCCCGTCAATCTCGTACGCGCGAATGACGGGTCGCAGAATATCCATCGTTTTCTTCTGCGTCCGACACGCTTCAACCAAACGAGGCAGCAACGGCAAAAAGAACGCGCCTTGGCCGGCTGCCGGCTCAAGCAATCTCATCGTCAGGGGATTTTCCGGAAACGCTACGTGACGGAGGCACAACTCCACGACCTTGTCGCGAGTGAAGAACTGACACAGATCAGCTTGCCACGGCCGTTCAGCCTCAAGCCGAACCTCAACCTTCCCCTCCATAGACGCGCCCCCAGAGCCTTCCTGCCGAAGCAGACCCGGCTAATGCTTGCCATATTACTCGCGGAAGTTGCTCTAGCACGCAACAAGAATTCGATTGGAACAGCCGCTTTCGCTCGAACGACCCCTTCCGTCGACAGGTCAGATACTTATCGTGCTTTTCGCTTTGCCCGCGGCTCGAGTAGCGCAAAATTGGCGTGGGGCTTTAAACACGGCTGTTTCAAGGTATCACTGTTCCACCCCGCCGCCATCTTGATACTTGTGGGGTTCGAGGTTCTTGCCGGTTACTGTTGCGGCATGGTCGCAAAACGACGGCCGATCTTTCTAACCCGGGAAATTCAGATTTGCTTTGGCGTCTCGGCGAGATGGAGCGGCGCTATGAGCGCGCGCGTGGCTGCCGAGGTTCCCACAGCCTTAACCTGCTTATCGTAGTTCGCCGCGAGGTCAAGCAATCGTCGCTTGGTGAACTCGTCTGCATTTTTCGCCAAACTGCGGCAGCGCTCGGCATGCGCCCTTCAAAAAATTCGTGTCCACGGCAATACCCCACTCAACAATGCATTCAATTTTGCACGGCCCATCAGATTAATCTATGGGTTCGGTTAAGCTGTGGATAAAAGAGACGGCCACGATCTTGATGCTCGTGGCGTTCGATTGTCTTCGTCATCGAAGCGCCCCGCCAGTCGTTCGCGACGCCGACCGCT
>Ga0210405_10004198_pt1 | contig 13647 bp, 11 predicted proteins | sample IncBWH11MmetaG_FD_155492 | JGI IMG/M metagenome (GOLD analysis project Ga0210405, IMG submission 155492) | Forest soil microbial communities from Barre Woods Harvard Forest LTER site, Petersham, Massachusetts, United States - Inc-BW-H-11-M | ecosystem: Environmental > Terrestrial > Soil >... | reverse complement strand
GTGGCGGAGCTTATTCACTATGGGCTGCGTCATGGAATAGCCACAACGCAGGAAGGCTAGAAACCGGCCCTACAATTTTAAACCCGCAGCGTCGCCAGTCATGTGAACTGACAGGCAGCGCCGCAATCGCGCACGAATTAGGCAAACTTTCGAGTCTTCTTTCTTTTCTTCGGCCTCGGTAACAAGACCCGGCGCTCATTTGGCGTCATATCGCGCCTGACTATTTCGCGGAACATTTGCTCAATTAGAGTTTTCTTCTTGCGCAAATCGTTCTCGCCTTCCCTCACATGCACCAAAAGGATAAGAAGGGTCAAAGGTTGGGCGAATCGTATTGGGAGGGAAAGAATCCGTCAATACCACTAATCACATATGGATTATCGCTTACGTGTTCTTGCGGCGGGTTCAGATCGAGCAAAGCCAATGTGCTTCTTGTAGGCATGTCGAACGATCTTATTTAGCTCACGCCTCAGAGCGGCTTTAACCAACTCCGACCGGCGTTCTCCGCGTGCAACTCGACTGACGTACGAAGGATCGAGATGGAGCTGACGAGCCACTCGCCCGTACATGCCCCTCAGAAGAGATGCTAAATCCTGTGGAAGGTCCGCAGACGCTGATTTTTTCATGCTACGTGACGCCTGTAATCGATTTCGTCTTATGGGCCGCCGTTTTTCGTTTTTACGGACAGGCATGAGAACCTTCGTAATTTTCTCTAGGAATCTGAACAAACTCCTGATTGAAAGGAAACATAGCGGAATAAGGTAGCCGTAGTCTAGCATAAGTGCGCATCGGGCACCGAATCTCTCTATAAACCCTATCCCCCTCGGACAACCAGGAAAAGTGACGGGCGAAAAGTCTCGAATTGAACCTCGGATTGAAGCACGGTTGGCTTTGCACAACCGCTCTGCTTGCCCTCGTCGAAAACTGATAGCCGTCGTTACCGAGGCGCAATGATCTACGGAAGCGGAAGTTTCCATTTTGCGCGATCCGCGCATATTCGCCAAGCCGTGAGACACGCGGTTTTTTATCTTGACACGATGAGGGTCTTAGGCTCAGTCTCCCCACAACCAGAAGGTGAGTGACCGTCCTAATCCGTCTCGGAGAATGAAAAGCAAGCGCAATTCGAGAACTCGGGCCATGGGTTCGCAAAAGTGTGTGTCTAGAGCAATTCCCGAAGAGGTGCAATCTGTATGGTAGGGAAACGTTGAGCGAGTTTGTCAGAGGAGGCCACATGGGACAGTCTCGAAAAAGCTTGTGCCTGAGCATCGTTTCAACTGCAATGCTGATCTTGCTGGCGATTCCCGTCGTCGCGCAATTACCTACGGCGACAATTCTGGGTGTGGCCAAGGACACATCTGGGGGAGTGCTGCCGATTGCCACCGTAACGGCTACGAACTTGGATACGGGCTTGACGCGGACCGTGAAGACCGGTGACGACGGCACCTACCGAATTCCAGAACTGCCCGTTGGCCGCTATGAAGTGAAAGGCGAGCACGCCGGATTCAAGACGGAGACTCGAAAGGGCATCACTCTCCAGGTGACCGACCAGGCAGTAATCAACTTTACGTTCGAAGTGGGATCCACAGATCAGCAGGTCGTCGTGACTGAGGAAGCCTCCATTGTGAACACTCAGAATGCAACATTGGGCGGTTTAGTAAACGAACAGAACATCGAAAACCTTCCGCTGAACGGGCGGAACTACGTGGATTTGAGCCTACTGCAACCGGGCGTCAGCCCGGACAGGAATGTTCGGGATGCGGGCACATCGTTCAGCGTCAACGGGGCTCCACCGCGGTCCAACAATTTCACGCTGGACGGCGCCATCCTCCAGAACAGTACAGGCCGCAATCCAGCCGCAGGGGAGTCCGGCGACTCTCTGGGGGTGGACGGAATCAAGGAATATAGAATCGTTACCGGCATCTTCCAGGCTGAATATGGCTTGGCCATGGGTAGCCAAATGGTGGCCGTCAGCAAGGGCGGAACCAACCAATTCCACGGCGACGTGTTTGAATACTTGCGCAACTCCAAACTCGATGCGAAGAACTTCTTCGACACAGGGAAAATCCCTGAGTATCAAAGGAACCAATTCGGCGGCGCGTTTGGCGGCCCAATCAAGAAAGATAAGACGTTCTTTTTCGCTGTCTTCGAGGGATTGCGGGAAAACCTTGGAACTACGAACAACAACTTGGTTCCTTCCGCGGGGTGCCATGGAAACGCAGGTGATGTCATTACAGTGGCGAATTGCCCGGACCTTACGGGTCTGGCCTCGTCGGTGACATTGAGCCAATATACTGCTCCCTTCCTGGCGCTCGCACCCCTCCCCCAAACTCCATTGACCTTTAATTCGGATGGCTCCATAAACAACTTGGCAATTAACGAATTCGGGGACCATGACACCAATGGGGAGAACTACGGGCAGATTCGTGTGGACGAGAATTTCTCGACGACCGACACTCTGTTTGGCCGCTACACGATTGACAACGCCATTCAGAACCAAACCGTAGGGGACTACTCGTATTTCCATCAACTGCCGACCGCGCGAAATCAGTGGATTACCCTGGCCGAGAACCACACTTTCTCACCCTCGGTGCTCAATACGGCGCAGTTCTCTTTCAGCCGCACGCGCGATACCGTCGTCACGAATAACATCGGTCTGCCCAACAATAATCTGGGGCCACCTATCGTTATGGGCTTTCCCACCGGCGTGGTTGACATGAACGGATCGGCCGGCGGCACGTATACCGAGTTCGGCTCCTCCAACAACTTTCCCCAGAATTTTGACATTCAGAATATCTACACCCTGGGCGACGACTTTTTAGTGATACGGGGCAGACACGCCTTCAAGTTCGGGGTGTTGCTCAACCGGTTCAATAGCGCACATCAGGCCAATAATTCGGCGAATGGGCAGATCCAATTCAACACCTTTGCGGATTTCTTGCAGAGCAACCCTTACCTGGTGGAGTTCAAGCCGACGTTTGCCGATGAAAGCCGATTTTACATTTTCCATACGATCGGGTTTTACGGGCAAGATGACTGGCATGTAACGCAGCGGCTGACACTGAACCTGGGATTGCGGTACGAATTCATGACCACGCCGCGAGAGTTGAACAGAAAGCAGTCCAGGCTGATCAACGATTTCACCGACTCATTTACCCTCGGCCCCATTATTAAGAACAATACGCTACATGATTTCAGTCCGCGAGTCGGGCTGGCCTATGACCTGTTTGGAAACGGGAAGACGGCGCTGCGCGCCGGGGCCGGCCTCTATTACGACCTTGGTAATATCGGGTCTGTTCTCGGAGAAAACACGGTTGGAGCTCCGCCATATTCCGGGTTGATTGATATTACGAATTCCTCGTGCCCCACGTTATCGGATTGGGAGGCGGCCCCCGGTACAATCAGCCCCTGCCTCGGGACCGCCCTGCCGACGGGCTTCAATTCCCCCGGGCATTGGCAATTTCCGATTCCCGCTCAAGTCATAAACTTTTATACTCAGCAGAATGCTGCAGGAGTTACCCCTTCGTACATGGACTACAATTTTAAGAGTCCCTACATGGTCCAGTACACTGCGAGCGTCCAGCAGCAGTTGCCCTGGAACATGGCGGTGGGGGTAGCTTACGTCGGGAACCACGGAGTTCACTTGCCGTCAATCCGAGAAGGGAACCCGATTTTCCCGACGCTCACTGGTCCGTGCGGCGACCCTGCAAGTCGTTGTGTCAAGGGAGTGGTGCCGTTTTGGGACAACGGAGATCCCGTTAATTACCACACCGTGAATCCAAACATCGGCAGCAGCATCAACTTCGCCACATTTTCGCAGTCCCGGTACAATGGCCTGCAAGTCGTCGTGAACAAGAGGACCGATCATGGACTGGAATTCGAAGCCGCTTACACCCGCAGCCGTGTGACAGACGATACGCAAGGCCAGGAGAATGTTCGCGATTGCGTGATCTCGGGCGGCCTGCTGGGCATCTATCCGCTGGACCCGCAGTCCGTGGATACAGGCCCGTCTTGCTTCAATATTAAGAACAATTGGGAGATCAGCGCGACATATCACCTTCCGGACGTCATGAAAGGCAATGCCTTCCTATCGAAGTTGGCAAGCGGCTGGTCGATGAGCAGCATTGTGAGCATCGAAAGTGGCGAACCCTTCTCACTAATTACTGGAATCAATCGGTCCAACTCAGGCGTCCTGCAGGCGGGCCAAGGCGACCGGGTCAGCATAAATACTCCCGCTTTGATTGCGGCCTACCCGTGTAACGCCTCTAATCCCTGTGCCTATACTCCAATCCCTTACGATCCCAATACGGTGGTCACCGGCAATGTCAACCAGTGGTACAACCCGGCCATGTTCTCGCTCCCACCGGTCACCCTTAGCCCAAACGCGGAACAGGTTTCCTGCTTCTCCATGGCTCCTGATCCGAACAACCCGTGCACTCCGAACACCATCGGTCAGCTAGGTACCTCTGGCCGCAATATCATCCCCGGGCCGCCTTCTAGGAATTGGGATTTTTCGCTCGTGAAGGATACGAAGTTGGGATTCTTGGGTGAAGAAGGTGTGTTGCAGTTCCGCGCCGAATTCTTCAACATCATGAATCATCCATTCTTCGGCCCGCCGTCCGCCGGGATTTTCTCGGGTGGTGTAGTTGGGACTCAATCGGGTGGTACAACCGGCCTCGGCCCGTTTTCGCAAGCGCCGGACGGCGGCGCGGGACAGATCACCACGACGCAAGGCAAACCACGACAGATCCAGTTTGCGCTGAGAGTCGAATTCTGAAGCTCGCGGATTTGCGGGGTCTTCGCGGCAGGAACGCTGGGGGACCATCTTCAACCTGGCAGATCGTGGAAGCGCGTTCATCGTCATGATTTGCATTCAATCTTGACTCGCTTCAGGACTACAAATCCCGATTAAGGGACTTCACAACACCTGGCCGGCCCGGGACGCGACACTCCACCCTTGTCTACGCGGAGCGTGACGCAAGGGCGGCCGCTGTGATCCGAGCTTGACGGTAGGGTGAAGGTGGCCTATGGTTTGGCGCATAGGCGATGAGATATCGGGCACGCCTGAGGGATGGCGTTGGGCATGACACCAATGGGAAAAATGATCTGGTTACTGAGCTGCGTCTTAGGCGTTGCCTCTCTTGGTTATGGGGCGGAGGTCACAGGCACTGTCAAGGGTCCCGGCGGCGCGCCGTTCAGGGGAGCTTTTGTCCAGGCCAGGAATGCAAAGTCAAAGATAACGGTCAATGTGTTGTCGCGCAAAGACGGCCAGTACCGGATCCCGAATTTGGCGGCCGGAGATTATGAGATACGCATCAGGGCCGTCGGTTACCAAGCTCAACCGCGCACGGGTGTGAGCTTGACCGCGGATCAGAAAGTCTCGTTCGAATTTGAGCTGAGGAAGGGACAAATACACTGGACCGACATTTCGCTTTATCAGGCCGATCAGTTGCTGCCGGACGGAAAAGGCAAAGGAGCGCTCTTTACGCCGCAACCCGGACAGCCAACTGCTACTTGCGCCGCCTGCCACGGGATTCAGACTCGAATCGCTTCTACGGTTCGTGACGAAGCCGGCTGGCGAGACCGTGTCGAGTACATGCGGACCACGATGCGCGTCAGGATCAATGATCACGAAGCTGCCGACATTGCATCTTATCTGAATAGTGTGTTTGGAGAAGATTCAACCCTCCCGAAATCCCCGGCGGAATTGCCAGGATACGAAAAAGTTGCGCAATCGTTTGGCGACGACGCCATGAATATCGTTTACGTCGAATACGAAGTGGGAGGCAAATTTCCCTGGAGTGCGGTTCCCGACAAAAAGGGGAACATTTGGATCCCTTACAACGGGCCGGTAAATAAAATAGCGAGACTGGATCCGAAGACCGGCAAGCTTGACGACTTCCCGGTGTCCAGTCCTGACGTCCTCCGAATTCATTCGGCGGTCCCTGCCGCGGATGGCACGGTGTGGTTTTCCGAGCAATTTAAGAACAAGATCGGGAGATTGGATCCCGAGACGAAACAGGTCACTGAGTACGAGTCGCCCTCGGCCGGAACCACCCACACGATTCGCGTCGATTCAAAAGGAATGGTATGGAGCACGGGAAATCCCCTCAATCGGTTTGATCCCGAAACGCATAAATTCACTGCATTCCATGCCGACGACGGCGCGTTTTATGGGATTACGATTGACAAGGACGATAACGTCTGGGCAGGCGGACTCCGAGACGATGGCAAGCTTTACAGGGTGAACAGCAAGGGAGAGCAAAAAAGCTGGGCTCCGCCAACCAAGGGCGAGCCGCGGAGAATCCAAGTCGCTTCCGACGGAAGCGTATGGTTTGGGGAGTATTTTTCAGGCAAGGTCGCCCACTTCGATCCCAAGACCGAAACGTTCAAGGAATACGAGTTGCCGGGTGCGCGGCCAAGCCCGTACGCCCTTGGCATCGACAAGAGCGGTAAGATTTGGTACGCATCCTATTACATGGATCAGCTGGGTTGCCTGGATCCAAAAACCGGAAACGTAACAATCTATCCCTACCCTCATTCGGAAAATACACTCCGCGAATTCTTTCCTGATGATCAGGGACGCCTGTGGTACGGCAGCCCGTCGAATGACCGGGTTGGGTACTTCTATCTTGCGGACTAATAATAGCAAGTGGCGGGAGCTTTGAGGTAAGGATCGCTCGGGATGTCCTCTCAAGCGACCCACAATCGCAGTCTGTATTCACTCCCACCTGTGTTTATGCCAGTCCCAATCTTGGTTCCCTGAGCTCTAGGGGGATCGGCTCTTGCTAATTTATGTTCGATCTTCTCTAATGGCCAGATTCCGATAAGGCCTTTTCGGAACTTCGACCGAATCGAGTGGGGTGCATAGAGCCACATTTCGATAGGGGGGACTTAGCAGGACGTGTCTGACCCGCTACGCCGAACGCTGGTTCGAGAACGGCTTTTGGGTGACTGGCAATTCGGGAGTTATGAAATCACGGGCTAAAGCCAGAAGAATCTTCCCCTGACCGAGTGGCCAGGTATCGACTGCGATTGACCCTTCTCTTTGGGTGATTGTAATTCTGCCCTCCAAATATCTACTCTTATATGTGATGAGCTGAAATAACTGGCACGACCTCGCGGAAGAATTGCAAGGCGGCGTACAGGAGGGTGAGAATGAAAAGACTACTCGCGTTATTGCCGGGTCTCGTTGTCTTCTTCCTCGTCCTAGCTCTCGGAAGCCTTGGTGCGCTTTCGGCTGCAGGACTCGGCACGGTCGGTGGCCAGGTCCTGGACCTCAAAGGCAAAGCCGTCGCTGACGCCCGCGTAACTCTGCAAGACTCGGAAGGCGGTCATCTCCAAACTACGGAAACCAATACGCAGGGCCGTTTCTGGTTTCCCTCCCTCCCTGAAGGACAATACTCCGTCAGGGCCTCCGATCCTGGGCGCGTTTCCGAATGGCGCCAAAACGTTTGGGTCTCGCCCGGACACCAGACCGACGTCTCCTTACAGCTCCACTCGAAAAATCAAGCCTCGCGATTTGGCAATTCGTCGAAACTGGCTCACGAGTAGGGCGAGGACGATCCTCCATTTAGGTGCCAGGGGGCTGAAATCCGGCCTTATTATTTCATCAATAAATGGGCCAGCCTGCTCGAATCCGGCAGCGTTTCCAAATTTAGAACAGCTTCCCGGATCGCCGCTACTTGGCCTGCCGGAATGACGTGCCCTGCCAGATTTTCAAACTTCGCGACGACGTCGGCTTTGCTCGCAAAGTTCCGCTCGCTTCCGCGTGGCGTCTCTACGGTTTCCGCCAATACTGTTCCGTCTTTCAGAAATACTTCGGCTCTAACCATCTGCCGGAATTCAGAACCTCGCGCCATGATATCCGGATCAGCTACGACTTTGACTTTGTCCGCAAGCGCTATCCGGACCGGATCGACAATTTTCGGCGCAGTGAACTGATCGACGAAAACATTCCCGTCGAGGAGAAGCGTCGCGACGCAGAACGGCAAGTTCAGTTGCGCTGCGGAGATGCCCGCAGGGCGATACTTCCAGCCCACGTGATCAACGGTCACCTGTGAGCCATGAACTACGATGTGGTCAACTTCGTCAACAGAGAACGGGCGGCGAGCGCGAATCGCACGAATGGCGTCAAGCGTCGTGTGGTTGCTGCTCACGCAGGAGTAGAACTTGAGCGATACCTGCATCGTCTCAAAGCGCGTCCCCAGGCCGGCGGTCAGCTCGGCCAGGTTGAACCGGTCGTGCGATCGGGAGAATGTAGTGCAGAAGCCGCCATAATCACTCTCGAAAATATTCACGATTCCCGTGAACCCGTTTGCGGCGAGCAACCCACCATACAGGCCGCTTTGGGCTGACCGGCCCGTGTGCATCCGCAAGACCATGGAACCATATTGGGCGGCCATGAGGCCCGCAGACTGGGTGCCGGCGATTCCTAACGCGTGGATTGTCTGCTCCTTTGAGAGCCGCAATGCGGCCGCCGCCGCTGCCGCCGATGAGAACACTCCAACGGTCGCTGCGGAGTGCCAACCCTGGCCAATGTGTTCCTCTCCCATGCACTTTCCCACGCGCGGCCCGATCTCGTAACCGGCAACCGCGGCAATGAGAAAGTCACGCCCGGTTATCCCCGGTTTGATTTCAGTAATGGCCAGCAGAGACGGCAGCGTAACTGCTCCCACGTGCATCACGCCCAGCCGATGGATATCGTCAAGTTCGAATCCGTGCACCAGGGTGCCGTTGACCAGCGCGGCATGCGGCGCGGAGAGCCTCAGCGACGTGCCCCACACGCCGCAGGATTTTGAACTATCGAGCTGTTGGAGAGTGCGCATCAGGATGAGACTCCATTCCAGATCCGCGCCGTAGATCGCACAACCCAGCGAGTCCAGAATCAACAGCTTGATTCGACCGATAACCTCCTCGGGGATTTTTTCGTAACGGAGACCCGATACGAACGCCGCCATCGCTTGGGTATATGGATTGTCGGCAGGGGTCTCAGTGGAGGGTTCCGTCGTCGGCGCACCTGCTTTCTTGGTCTCCGCGGACATTTGCTCCTGCGAGGAATGGGCGCTATTCTCTTCTGCGCCCACTCCTGGCGCGCTCGCAACCAGCGCCGCCGCACTGCCCGCGGCGATCTTCAGAAAATTGCGACGATCGACGGAATTTCCTTCTGATTTGGCCATGGTATTGTCACCGTATTCGATTTCTCCGCTTCGGACGCACGCATTCGATGCCAAGGCTCAGCGGCTCAAATGCTCTTAACAACGGCTGGGCGTCAATTGCCAGCCTCCCCGCATGTCAATAACACGCGCGTCGCGCAATGTAAATATCCGGGGCCGACGTAAATCAATGTCGCGATGAATCAGAGCTAATCAGGACAGAGTTTCGTTCGAATCAACGCGAAGAAAGGGCCAGGCCCGGTAATTTATTTCATGAAATGTACGCCGCATGCGGCAAGGCTGATAACCACGGTAACCACCCCGCCTAAAGCCATGACGCAGTAGGAAGCCTTGCGGGCCGCAGATTCGGAGATCACGCGGGTGAGGTTCCAGCGCGCCTGGCACGCCAGATGAACGAAGACAGCCAGGACCGCTAAAGAATAACGCGGCAGCAGCGGCACGTAAGATAACCCCGCGAGGAGGCCGGCGGGGGCGTGAGAAGCCCACCCAAAGTCCGTGTCAATTCCGCTCTGCCGTGTGGTGAATACCGTAATCAGGTGCGTGACCAGAAACACCGCGAGGTACACTCCGGAGACCAGCTGCAGGTTTCGCAGAGGGGAGGCGCGCCGCAGGTAATACTTCCAGACCATCGCGAGTCCAGTGCATACCTGCACTCCGACCGCGGCAATCAGGATGGTCTGGCCAACATTCTGCCTGTATACCAATCTCAATACGTGCAGCACAGCCGTGTGCATTCCAAGATTGATGATGGCCAGCGAATGATTGAACACGTGCGCGAGGGCGAAGGTGGCCAGCACGATGGCGCTGGATGCGTGAATGTGACGAAGTTTTGTGGTCGAGGCAGCACTGGCGGAATCGGAAGCCGGGACGAAGGCTGCCAGTGCGGCGAACACCGTCAGGATAAGCCAGGCTGTCAGCTGATTGCTGCTGATCCGCCGCATCGCTGTGAATAGCGCCGGCGAAACAGCGGCGAGCAGCGCGCCATGCACCACCAGCCGGTTTCTGCCTCGGTCGAACGCGTTGCGATCAAGGTAATTGAGCGCCAGCCAGCCGACAACTGGCCCCGCCATCGACCAAGCGATGGCCAGAGCCAGAAACACACTCCCCAGCGCCACATTCGCTCGTGTCAATTCCGCGCTGCGAAAAGTGGCGGAAAGAGACAGCGGATACAGGATGGGAATAAGCCAAACGAAAAATGCTTGCGGAGCCGCGATCGTCCTACCCCGCGTCCCGTCATGGGCGCTCGCAGCTGCAACAGCTCTCATAACGCCTCCGCGTTCAACGTGATTTTCCGCCAGCTGTGGCGCACCGGAGCGACTTCGATTCTTTCGAAATTTTCGATTCGAACTTCCGGCCGGGTCATGGGATCCCTAATTCCCGTTTTGACATGGCGCATCGAAGGTCAAGGTTCAAGAACTTCAGCGGCGATTCCTAATTTTGAACTTTCGAATGGCCACTTTATACACCCCGGGGCCGCTCGAGATGAACCAATTGTTTTCGCCGCTTGTGCGCAAAGCCATACACAGTAGCATTCCTCCTTATGGCCTGGGCATGGCAGGCAAATTCGTTGCCGCAACGGGGAAATGCGAAACTGTGCGCTCCCGCATCAGCGCAGCGCACCGGGAAGAAGCCGATTTTATTCTTGACAATACCTTTCTGCTGTGACAGGGTTCGCCCAAGATAGCGGCGTATGCGTAGGTGCGAAGTTCGCGCGCTGCCGCGATACATGAAGGCTCCTTTCCGCAGTTCGTTTTTCTTTATCGAGGGGCGCATTCCCCGGGCAAGAATTACTTCGCAATTTTTCCAACCAGATTGTTTCGTCGGAGGTTCACGTGCGCCAAATGAAGAAAGCATTGTCATATGTGTTCGTCGCGGCCTGTATATTCTTGGCGGCCGGATCGTTATGGGCGAAGCGGCAGGGTAATGAGAGCCAACCAGCTTCTTCCTCCACCGAGGCGGCGACGCTGAATTACGATTTTTTCAAGGCCAAGGTGGAACCCGTCTTCCTGAACAAGCGTCCTGGCCATGCTCGATGCGTTACCTGCCATACGGCCAACCACGTGCCGTTGCACCTGGTGCCGCTCTCACCCGGGAGCACGACCTGGAACGAAGAGCAGTCGCGCCAGAACTTCGAGTTGGTCCAGCGTGTGGTTGTGCCCGGAAGCATGGAGAGCCCGTTGCTCAGACATCCTCTTGCTCAACAGGCGGGTGGCGACCCCGCTCACGGCGGCGGCAAGCACTTTGAATCGCAGGACAATCCGGAATGGTTAAATTTGAAGGCATGGGTATTTGGAGCGACGTTGAAGTAACGGCGGGCAACAAGTTGTCTCCCGGCAAATCGCCTGAAGAGCACAGCTTGTCGTTGAAATGAGGAGCAACGAAGATGACAAACAAACTGGTGTTTCGCGGGGGTCTCATCGTTTTGTGCGTGATGGTTGTGTGCGCGGTGTCGTTTTCCCTGAAGGCCGCGCCCAACTCGAAGTTACGCATCATCCAAACGAACTCCGCCGGGGATAACATCCACATCATCGACCCAATCACCAATAAAGTGGTAGGGGAGATCAAGGGGATCGAAGCAAGCCATGGGATCGCGGTAGCTCCGGACGGCAAACGAATCTATATCAGTGAAGAAGCGCAGAGGACACTCGATGTTGTCGACGGCAAGACTTTAGAGGTGATCAAACGAATTCCACTGAGTGGAGGAGTCCCCAACCTTATTGCACTGACTCCTAATGGCCGGTGGCTTTATGTCGCGATCAGACCTTCCTGGGACGACATTTCACATTTTCCGCAGATCAGGGCCCAGGCGAACGGCGGTATCGACGTGATTGACACCAGTTCGCTTCAGAACGTCAAGACCATCCCGATCAAGGGCGGCATACACGACCTGAACGTCACCCCGGATGGCAAGTACGTGATTGGCGGGGTCGCTCGAGACACGGTGCCGCCGGAGAATATGATGCATGTGATTGACACGCGGACGAACGAGGTCGCTTGGACGCTTGCCATCAAGCCATCCCCCTCTCCGATGGCGATATCGGCTAATCCCGACGGCTCTACCAAGTGGGTGTTCGCACAAGTGGGTGGTGAATTTAATGGATTTGCGGTCGTCGATTTTGCAACGCGCGAGGAAATCAAACGCATTAAGAATCCGGAGGTAGCCCCCGAATTGCAGAACCATTTCGGGCCGCCCGCTGCATCTCACGGCATTACCGTCACCTCGGATCAAAAGACACTGCTAGTCAACAGCCGCTTAAACAGCGCCCTATATGCCTATTCGCTGCCGGATTTGAAGCTGCTGGGAGGCGCCGAACTGAGCGGGAAGGGTGCGAGTTGGCTAACGATCACGCCTGACGACAAAACGGCTTACGTGGCTAACGAACAGTCGAACAACGTCTCCGTTGTCGATATCAAGTCCCTGAAAGAAGTCGCTCATATCCCGGTCGGCTTCGTGCCGGCACGGAACACCACATGGATGGTGCCATAGACAAACCCAAGGTTAGATTCGCAACGCAGCAGGTCGCCGAATCACGCGTTCGGCGACCTGCCACTTTCTAAGGATCCCACCATCACCAACCCATATGGCCGACTCCCGCGTTTAAAAGAATGAGCCGGGCAATGAGCGCGACACCATCCTGACGAAGATCTACTTTGTTACGGTCACTTCTCCGAGCATCCCGTCGTTCTCATGCGGCGGACAGGCATATCGATAGAGTCCGGGAACGGTAAACTGGTGTCGGAATGATTTACCACTGGTGATCAAACGTGAATCGAAGGGCGCAACACCTTCCGGCATGGAAACATGGCTCGGATCAACTGCCACATCCGGATCGGTGGTAACTTGGTGCGTGCTGGCTTTATCGTCGTTGACCCATTCCACCGTCTGTCCAACTGCGACCGTTATTTTTTCGGGCACAAACATGTGTTCGGTTGTCATCTTGACGACAACTGCGTCTGACTCCAATGGCCTCGGTGTCACGCTAGCGCCGGCGGTTTCCGGTTTGTTCTGCTCGAAACGGATGGTCTTCAGGACTTCAGCCTCGCGCGCCAGTTCTGTCCTGCCTCCCGGAAAACCGTTCCTGGATAAGACGAAGGCCACGACATCGGCGGTTTGCTGGCGGCTCAGGCTCCCCGGATTGTCCTGGGGCATCGAAACTTTGATCCGCTCGAGAAGATCGTCGATGGTGAGGCCGGTCCAGTTCGACTTGAATTCGCCGCTATTTAGCGCTGGCGCGATTTCACCGCCCGTGAGGTCCTGACCGTGGCAACGCGCGCATCTCTGCGCATAAAGCGCTCCCCCGCGGCTTGCTTGTTCTACTGTGTATACGCCACCCCACACGGACTGCGCCGGCTCTGCAGATGATTGCGCCGGCGGTTGTCCCAAGGGAGCCGCATGTTTGGCGGGCACCGACGAGGGAACAGCGATTGCGGCTGCGACGAGGATGAGCGCCGCCATTGCGATTCTAGACTTCATGTT
>Ga0210405_10004195_pt1 | contig 13653 bp, 9 predicted proteins | sample IncBWH11MmetaG_FD_155492 | JGI IMG/M metagenome (GOLD analysis project Ga0210405, IMG submission 155492) | Forest soil microbial communities from Barre Woods Harvard Forest LTER site, Petersham, Massachusetts, United States - Inc-BW-H-11-M | ecosystem: Environmental > Terrestrial > Soil >... | reverse complement strand
GGCATCTGGCAGCGGCGGCCATCGGCGAAGAAAAACATGCATGTGCAAGGGCGATTCTGGTTAATGGACATAGTGGTTCTCCAGAAAGATTGAAATTTAGATTTAGTGGGAAACCCGCGCAGGAAAGATCGCGGGCACACTTTTCTATGGGGGAAGTGTGACAGTCCAAGTACGGAGTTGTCAAGTAGGATGTTGGTTAAGGGGTGCGGGGGAGGCATCCAAGCGAAACGCGAAGAAAAACCTAACGCAGAGACGCTGAGAGCGCGGAGGCGACGCAGAGAAGAGCCCGAGAAGAAACCCTCGGCAGGATTAGGTCTAAACGAGCGGAGAACTCAAAACCCGCACTCTTAAACCCCAGGGATGCGTGGGTTTTTGGCGAAGTTGCGGAGGTTGAGGGGGAAAAGGTTGGCGGGGACGAGGGAGTGAACAAGGGATTTCACCACAGAGGCCACAGAGAGCACAGAGAAAATGAAGAGCGGACCCACCCTTTGCCAAAAAAGCGCAAAGGGTAGGCCACCCACGGAGATTAATTCAGTTTCTATTGTTGTGGCTGGTTGGTGCCTGGCTGAGTCTGGCTGTTGTTGGGTTGCACATGTGCCGCCACCGGGGTGAGAGTGCCGGCCGCACCGGAGGTTGCGAGTTCGGACGGTTTGTACTTGGGCGCGCTGACGTAGCCGTGGATCAGGTTCTTCTCGATGCGGTTCACGACGATCTGCACCGGTTGCGATTCGTTTTCGGTGTGGATCCAGATCGGCTCGTACAGGTTCACCTTCTTTTTGCCCATCTGGTTGTCGTCCACGATCATCTCGATGTCGTAGTTTTTGTGCTTGGTGTCGGCCCTGCGGAGCGAGAGAGTGATCGGCCCGATGCGCTGGAACTGCTTGGCCTTCATCAGGTCAAATTCGGTGTAGCTGCGTTCGCCGCGCTTTTCGAGGACCACCAGCTCCTCGTGGGTCTTGGCGATGGAGCCGTTTAGCTCATCGCGCGTCGAGCTGATATTGCCTTCGAGGTCGGCGCGATTCTTCGCTACGAGGTCCTGGGTGTCTTTCAATTCCTTCTGCTGCTCGGTGAGTTGCGATTGCAGTTGCTTGTAGCGCTTGTCGGTCGCGGTTGTTCGCCGGGGGCCAGTGTGCGCAGCGCCTGTGGCTGTTTGCTTGTCAGGCTGTTTCGCGGCCGCTGCTTGAGCTTGAGCCTGAGCTTGCGCCTGGGCCTGCGCCGCGGTCATGTCGTTCAGTTTGGAGGTGACGGAGTTCAGTTGCCCCTGCATCTGGCTGATGGTCGCGTCCGCCACGGTCTGTTGCGCGGTCAAATGGCCAACCAGCAGCTGTTGCCGGTAGCCGTAGCCAAAGGCGACGCCGGCGACGCCCAGCAATACCACAAGGGCGATCACCAGCCAGCGATTTGTACCCGTGGCGGCGGCTCCGATTCTATTTTCGTGTTCATTCATTTCGTCGTGCTCTTGCATTTCCTGCCTCCTCGATCTTTTTCATGTTTTCCGGGCGGCCGGTGTCGCGTTTCCGGCATCTCTCCGGGGCACAAACAACTCTCAGACACCCCTCGGATCACACAAATACACTCTGTTCGAAGATTTCCTAGCAAGATCGGGGCCGAGTTGGGTGTTTCGCGAGCTTCTCTAAGGCGTGGAGTATCAATGAGGAGCAACGGAGCGAAGAAGGAGGCAAAAACTGGGGCAGTACTAGTCCTGGAAATTTTTCCTTGATGGAGGGCTGACTTTGCTCGGAAGTCCGCGCATGGTCTGCGGCGATTGTCGATCCAAAGATGGATCAGTTGGCCGGGCAGGCTCCTTTGTCCAGGTCCGCCAATCGCTTGATGGCGGCCGCGTTGCGTTTTTCAGAGGCAACCAGCAGAAGCACTCTTGCCTGGGCGCAACTTTGCGGGACACCTTCGCCCTTGATATAAAGTTCGGCCAAGGCCGCGGCCGCGGTGCTGTTTCCGGTCTGCACCATAGTCCACAACTGATCTGGTGTCAGCGGTGTTTTTTGCCTGCTGGTAGGACCGACTACCTCCGCCGGCGGAGCGGTGGGAATTCGAGTACCCACTGGTCCCTTTTTCTGATTGTCGATTGCGAAGACATCCTTGGGAGTGCCATACAGAGTGGGTGGCGCGATCGCCGTAGAGCCGGCTCGCGGCGCCGTCTGTGCTGGCACTTCGACCGAGGTCTTTGCTGCGCCTCGATTTTCATGGAGGTATTGCGAAAACTTAATCGCTGCAAACGCCACGATGCCGCCGGCACAAGCGCCAATCAGCAGGCCGATGATCAATTGGCGCTTCATTGCCGCGAGATGCCGTTGCATGGGCACCAGCATCCCGCTGGTCGGTGGTTCCCCATGGGCGGGGAATGGAATGCTCGAATGACCGGATTCTCGAGTTCCGGTGAAACTCGTCGTTAGCCGAGGTTGCGTTCGCGAGACCATCGTGGAGACGGCGCCGGTCTCTCGAGGGCTGGCCGTTGCAGGAATATCGTGCTGGGAAGCCCGTGAAATGCACTGCTGAATCTGCGCGCGCGCTTCATCGGAGAGGCGCAGGAACCTCAGGCCGCCGGATTGTTTCGCCGCGTCTATCCAGGCCAGCTCGCCCCAGGCTTCGATGCGCTCCCGAAGATTCAGCGAAAACCAAAAATGCATTGGTCCGTTCTGGCGAACGGCGGCAAAGGATTCAAAGCGCAGGCCGCCTTCGGAGATGTCCACTACCCTTCCACCGTCATCTCCTTCTAATTGCAGGAAGGCAAATTGATCCGGGACGTTTCTCAGCTTTTCGCGGCGTTCCAGGTTTATATTTCTCAGGGTCATGACTCTCAAGAGGCGCGTTTTATTTTCGGAACGTCCTTCAACGGCGGGGAAGTGAAGGTTTGCCGAATCAGTGGGCCTAGGGCGAGGGCGGGGCCGAGCCTCTTGACCCCACGCCCGCCATTATACTCTTCCGCGCCCGAATTGAAACCGGCGGGTGGCGCATCCCAGCGCATGGTACACTTCTTTCGTGAAAGCCATCATCAAGAATCCGGATATCTTAGGCGGGACTCCGGTGTTTCGCGGGACGCGAGTGCCCGTACAGACCCTGTTTGACTATCTGGAGGGCGGGGAAACACTCGAGGACTTTCTGAAAGGGTTCCCCACCGTCTCGCGTGACTTGGCCGTTGCGGCGCTTGAAGAAGCGAAACAGCTTTTGCTCGCACGTCCTTAAATGCGCATTCTGATCGATGAATGTATCGATGAGCGATTTCGCAACTTTTTGTCTGGTCATGATTGCCAAACAGCCCGTTACGCTGGACTAGCTGGCTTGAAGAATGGCGAACTTCTCGCGGCGGCGGAAGCTGCCAAATTTGACGTTTTCCTAACCGTTGATCAAGGCATTGAATACCAGCAAAATTTAGCTGACCGAAAGCTCGCCATTATCGTTTTTCGGACGAAATCCAATCGCCTGACAGATTTGTTGATCCTCTTGCCGAATTGCCTCGCGCGCATCCAGTCTATTGAACCCGGCCAGCTCGTCAGAATCGATGGTTAGGTCTTTCCGTGCAGGAACCGATCATTGCTAATCGGGGCACTCGGCTCGGAAGGTTGCTGCCGCATAGCCACGCACGACTGGCAAGATTGCGGGCGAGCACGGTGGGGGCGCGGTGTTATTCTAGAGGCGCGTTACGAGTAGGCCGAGTCGCACTGTTTGGAGAGAGCCTGGCCCCGCCTGCGGGTTTGCGCATCCCACGGATAGTTGAATGAGGAGCGAGCCGACCCGAATGGCTCGCGAAAAGGAACATGGCTAAATCCCTGCGTCCGATTCTGGAAATCGTCAAGAAACTGGAACTTCCGGAGAAATATTTCGAACAGATTGGTCCGTACGGCGGAAAGGTGCGTTTGGATTTCCTGAACGACGGTGCTTTCCCGCGGCGCGGCAAGCTGATTCTGGTGACGGCCACCACACCGACGGCTAGCGGGGAAGGCAAGACGGTCACATCCATCGGATTGACGCAGGGTTTGGCGCGCATCGGGAAAAAGGTGATGATCACATCGCGCGAGCCGTCGCTGGGGCCCGTGTTCGGCATGAAGGGCGGAGCGGCGGGAGGCGGCGCGTCCACGATCGAGCCAGCCGCGAAGATTAATCTTCACTTTCACGGAGACTTTCATGCGATTGCCGCGGCGCACAATCTGCTTGCGGCGCTGGTGGATGCGCATCTCTTTCACGGCAATGATTTGAACCTGGACCCCGAGCGCATCACGTGGCCGCGCACGATGGATATGAATGACCGCGCACTGCGCGACATTGTGGTGAACGCCGGAAGCAAGAAAGAAGGCGCCGCTCGCCGCACGGGATTTGTGATCACCGCGGCGTCAGAAATCATGGCCATCATCGCGCTGGCGAAGGGTCGCGAGGACCTGCGCGGCAGGCTGGACAGGATTGTCGTGGGGATCACGCGGACCGGGAAGCCTGTCCATGCAGGAGACCTGCAGGCCACGGGTGCGATGATGACGCTGTTGAGCGAGGCGATTCAGCCAAACCTGGTGCAGACGGTTGAGGGAGTGCCTGCGTTCGTGCATGCCGGGCCTTTTGGCAATATTGCGCATGGAACGAGCAGCGTGGTTTCGCAGGAGATGGGCCTGCGGCTCGCGGACTATGTGGTGAACGAGTGCGGCTTCGCGGCGGACCTGGGCGGGGAGAAGTACATCGACATTGTTTATCGCACAACGGGCGTGAGTCCCGCGGCGGCGGTGCTGGTGACGACGGTGCAGAGCCTGCGGAATCAGGGCGAGGGCGATTTGGAGAAGGGAATTCCGAACCTGGTGCAGCATCTGCAGATTCTGCGCAGGTTTGGATTGCCGACCGTGGTGGCCATCAATCGTTTTCCGAAAGATACGGACGCGGACCTGGAGCGGCTGGAACGCGCGTGCCTGGAGAATGGGGCGCTGAGCGCGCGGCACACGGCGTTTGCGAACGGCGGAGCGGGAGCGGAGGAGTTGGCGCGGGGCGTGGTGGAGATTATCGAGAAAAATCCGGGCGTTCGGGCGAAGCACATTTACGAGCCGGAGGAGACTCTGGAAGCGAAGATTCAGAAGGTCGCGAGGGAAGTGTATGGTGCGCGGGGGGCGACACTGAGCGAGAAGGCCAAGGCGAAGCTGCAAGAGTTTGCGAATTGGGGCTTCGGAAAATTGCCGGTGTGCATCGCCAAAACGCAATATTCGCTTTCGGATAATCCGAAGTTGATGGGGGCGCCGAAAGGTTGGGAGTTGAACGTGACAGACGCGACGCTCTCGGCGGGAGCGGGGTTTGTGGTGGTGATTTCCGGGAATATGATGCTTATGCCGGGGTTGCCGAAGGTTTCGCGCGCGACGGAGGCGGATGTGGACGCGGCGGGGGAGATTGTTGGGATTTGAAGCAGGGAAGAAGAGCAGACTTAACGCAGAGAGCGCTGAGGAAGAGCGCAGAGTTCGCTGAGAAGAATGAAGCAAAGAGCACAGGCTGAAGCCTGTGCTACCGGTGAGGTTCGATGAAACGCGAAACGCCGTTCGCGGCGTCTAAACGTTAGGTTTCACCTGCGTAGGAGCGGAGTTTGTCCAGGCCCCCTCGTTCTCCCGCCCAATCGAGGGAACTCGAGGAGAATGGAATGCAAAATCTGAGATTCGTAACGCGGCGTGTCTTCGCTGCAAGTGCCGTTCGAGCGGGAATCTGCCTTTGTCTCGCGCTGGCGGGTGCGGTTTTCGCGCATGCACAGACTGGAACACCCTCCACTTCTCCCGCAAAAAACCCACCCGTCTTGGGAACAATCAAAGCGATCGCCGGCGAATCGTTGACCGTAACGACCGATGCCGGCGCAGAAACCAAAGTGGCGATTACCTCCGCAACAAAATTGTTGCGCGTGACTCCCGGCTCGAAGGATCTGACACAAGCCGAAGCCATTCCATTTTCCGAATTTCAGCAGGGCGACCGTGTGCTGGTGCGGCTGCGCTGCGCCGGCGACCCGCCCGCTTGCGAGGCGGGAACGGTGATCGCGATGAAGAAGAACGACATCGCGGAGAGGCAAGCGCGCGAAACGGAGGAGTGGCAGAAACACGGGATTGGCGGGTTGGTGAAAAGCGTGGATACGGCGCAGGGCGCGATCACGATCGGTACGATGACCGCGGCTGGAAAGAAGGATGTGACGGTTGTGGTCGGGAAGAACGCGTTGATCCGGCGTTACGCGCCCGGCTCGGTGAAATTTGACGATGCAAAAGTAAGCAACCTCGCGGAAGTGAGTCCCGGCGACCAGTTGCGCGCGCGCGGCGTGCGCAGCGCCGACGGAGTCGGTTTTACCGCGGATGAGGTGGTGACGGGAGCGTTTCGAAATATTGCAGGAATCATTTCGGCGGTAGATTCGGGAGCGGGGACGATCACCGTGTCCGACCTCGCGACGAAGAAGTCCGAGGTAGTGAAGGTGAGCGCGGATACGCAGCTGAGAAAGTTGCCGCTGCAGATTGCGCAGATGATTGCGACACGCTTGAAGGGCGGCGCAGAGCCAGCGGGTTCGACCCCGGCGGGGCAGGCCGCGCCTCCAACTGGTGGCGCGGCGGGAGCCCCGGGAGGCGGCGCGGGCGGACGGAGCCGCAATGGAGCAGGAGGAGATTTGCAACAGCTATTGGGCCGGTTAACGGCGGCTCCGTTGGCAGATTTTCAAAAAGGCGAAGCGGTGATGATTGTCGCTACCGGCGGACTGAAGGACGCGCAAGCCACGGCCATCACCGTGTTGGGCGGTGTGGAACCTCTTCTGCAAGCCACGACGCAGGAGCAGGCATCGAGCATTTTGACGCCGTGGAGCTTGAGCAACGGCGGGGGCGACGCGGCGGCGCAATAGTGCCGGCACGGGCGGTGGAGATTGCAGAGGGGCGGAATCTTCGAGTGATGCGAAAATTCGTAACGGAGAAATCCTGGCGAAACGGCGTTTTGTTGTTTTTGTTTGCCATGCTGGTGGGGTTGCCGTGCCGCGCACAGGAGCAAACCGGTGTGATCCGCGGCCAGGTGACGGATCCGTCTGGTGCGGCCCTGGTGGGCGCGACCGTGTTGCTGACGACGCCATCCGGCGCTTCGATGGACACCACTACCAACAAAGAGGGTGTATATGAGTTTAAGAATCTCGGGCCGGGAAAGTATGAAATCAAGGCCGTGGCCGCGGGTTTTGCACTGTTCGACAAAAGTGGCGTTGCGCTCGCCGCTGGACAGACCATGCGCTTCGACGTCCCGCTTGAGTTGGAAGTTGAGAAGGAAAAAGTTGAGGTGAGCTCCTCCACCACCCAGGTGGACGTGAGCCCGCAAAACAACGCCAACAGCATCGTCCTGCAGGGGAAAGATCTGGAAGCGCTCTCGGACGACCCGGATGAGCTGGCTTCGGAACTGCAGGCGCTGGCAGGCCCATCGGCGGGCCCCAACGGCGGGCAAATCTACATTGATGGCTTTACGGCCGGGCAATTGCCGCCGAAAGCGTCGATCCGCGAGATTCGCATCAATCAGAATCCGTTTTCGTCCGAGTACGACAAGCTGGGCTACGGGCGCATCGAGATTTTCACGAAGCCCGGAACGGACAAGCTGCACGGGCAATTGCAGATGCTCGGGAATGCTTCCGCATTCAATGCCAGAAACCCCTTTGAAAATCTTCCGCCCGGCGTCTCCGCGCCGGACTACAACTCCGAGCAATACAGCGGAAACATCGGCGGGCCGATCAACAAGAAGGCTTCGTTCTTTTTCAACATCGAGCGGCGCAATATTGGCGCGCTGAACGTGGTCAGCGCGACAGTGCTCGATCCGGCCAACAACTTCGCCATCGTTCCCGAGAGCCTCGCTGTTCCGAATCCGCAGACCCGCACCAACCTGAGCCCGCGAATTGATTACCAGCTCACGCCCAACAATACGTTGACGGTGCGCTACCAGTATTATCGCGACGTGACAACGAACGCCGGTGTGGGACAATTCAATCTGCCCGAAACGGGGAGCGACACGCTCGGGGTGGAGCACACGTTTCAGGCGACGGACACGCAGATCATCGGCGCGCACGCGATCAACGAATCGCGGTTCCAGTTCATTCACTCCGACAACGAAAACACGCCTCAGCAAACTGGAGTTACAGTGGACGTTGGCGGCGCGTTCAAGGGAAACGGCAGCGGCGGCTTCGGCACATCGGACATTCAGAAGCGCTACGAATACCAGAACACCACGTTTCTGAACTACGGCAAGCATGCCTGGAAATTCGGCGGCAGGATTCGGGCCACGAATGACCACGATCAGGTCAGCAACAATTTCAACGGCACGTTTTCCTTCGGCTCGCGGCCGAATCCCGATCCGACCTGCATCCCCGCCCCCGCGAACAACAATTGCATTATCACGCCGATTGTGGCGTACCAGATCACCGAGCAGGGGATCGCGGCGGGGCTGCCGTTCGCCACGATCCAGGCGATGGGTGGCGGAGCGAGCTACTTCACGCAGACGTTTCAGACCGCGGGAGGCGCGCAGATCATTCCCTCGACAGTGACGCTGGTGGATGCGGGCCTGTTCATCCAGGACGATTGGAAGGTTCGGCCGAACGTGACTTTGAGCTACGGCCTGCGCTTCGAAACACAGAATAATTTCTCCGACAAATCCGATTTTGCGCCGCGCGTCGGATTGGCTTGGGGAATTGGGGGCAACGCGAAAAATGCGCCGAAGACCGTGTTGCGTGCTGGATTTGGGATGTTCTACGACAGGTTTACTTATGACCTGGTCGAAACCCAGCAGCGATTCAACGAACTGAATCCGCTGCAGCAGCAACTGCAAATCCAGAATCCCACGTTCTTCCTGCCGGTTCCGAATCCGGTGCCGACGGGTACTCTGGTTTCCACCCAGTATCAGACCAACAACAATTTGCGCACGCCGTACACGATTCAGACGGGTGTCACCCTGGAGCGGCAGGTCACGAAGTATGCGAATATCGCGGTGACGTATCTGAATTCGCGCGGCGTCCATCAGTTCTATACGAACAATCTCAATCCGTTTCTTCCGCAAACCAACACGACGCCAGCCGGGCGCCCCTTCCCGAACCAGGGGAACATTTTTCAATATGAGTCGGGGGCGGACTTCGAGCAGAACCAGTTGATCGTCAATGGCCGCGTGCAACTGGGCGCCAAGCTCTCCCTCTCCGGCTACTACACTTACAATCGCGCGAACAGCGACACATCCGGCGTGAACAGTTTTCCTTCGAATCCGCTGGATTTGCGGCAAGACTACGGTCGCGCGAGTTTCGATATCCGCAACCGGCTTTTCCTGATCGGCACGGTCGGGCTCCCAAGAGGTTTTCGGCTGAGCCCGTATGTGATTGCAAGCTCGGGAATCCCGTTTAACATCACCACTGGAACAGACCCTTACCAGAGCAATGTGTTCAACACCAGGCCTGGGTTTGCGGCGTGTGCACCGACGACGCAAACAAAATTTGGCTGCTTCAATGCGAACCCGGTTATCGGTGCGTATACGCCGATTCCGATTTATTTTGGCGAAGGGCCGGGGCGCTTCACCATGAACCTGCGCGTCAGCAAAACGTTTGGTTTTGGGCCCACGGTCGAGGGGGCTTCCGGCGGTGGAGGGGGCGGCGGCATGAATGGGGGAACATTTGGACGCGGGCCGGGAGGACCGGGCCGCGGTGGAGGGGGCGGCCGCGGTGCGGACGCCGGCGCTACGAACCGCCGCTACGCACTGACGGTCGGCGTAGTCGGGAGAAATATCTTTAACAATGTTAACGTGCTTCCACCGATCGGCAACCTCGGGTCGCCATTGTTTGGCGAATCGAACGGCCTGGCCCCACGGCCTTTCAGCGATTCCTCTTCGAATCGCCGGCTCGACCTGCAACTCACGTTTACTTTCTAAGTTCGCGCCAAAAGGGAACCCGGCGGCATCTCGCTCAGGCAGCCGTGTTTTAAGCTATCCTCTTAACCATCATTTAGAATTTGCCCTGCTGCCTTGAGCAGAGGAACCCGCATTTACATTGGAGACACGCGTGAATCAGTCGAAAGAAGATCGAGATCTGGGAATGAACCGGAGCATTGCGCGGCGGGATTTTTTGAACGGAGTCGGCGTCGCGATCGGAGCGTCGCTGGTGGCCCCGAGTTCAATTCTTGGCGAAATGCTCGCAGCCGCCGATGCGGAGTATGCGCCGGAAAAGCAAGTCGGCTACTATCCGCCGGCGAAGACTGGCATGCGTGGCAGCCACGATGGCTCGTGGGAAGCGGGGCACGCCCTGCGCGACGGGAAGAAGTGGGATCACGCCGCACTAGACAACGAAACCTTTGACTTGATTATCGTGGGCGGCGGCATCAGCGGCCTGGCCGCGGCCTATTTTTATCGCCAGCAGGCAGGAGACAAGGCACGCATTCTGATTCTGGACAATCACGACGATTTCGGGGGACACGCCAAGCGCAACGAATTTACGAGCGGCGGGAAGACACTCATCGGCTATGGCGGGACGCAGGCGATTGCCGGTCCCAATTTGTATAGCGTCCAGGCGAAAGAGTTATTCAAAGACCTGGGAATCGAAGTGAAGCGCTTCGAAACCTATAACGACCGGAAATTTTATTCGCAGCGCGGGATGGGCCAAGCCGTCTTTTTTGACAAGGAGACATTTGGCGCGGACCGCCTGGTTCGCGGCTATAGCGGCCACCTGCAGGCGCCAACGGCGGATTTTCTCGTCAGCGCGCCGCTTTCCGAGGCGGCGAAAAATGACCTGGTGCGATTGTGCACGGAAAAGGCGGACTACCTCACCGGAATGGACGCGGCCGCGAAGAAAGCGCACCTCGCGAAAACCAGTTATCAGGACTACCTGCTCAAGAACGTGAAAGTGTCGCCGGACCTGATTCCGTACTTCAAGCCATCCATGCACGGGCTGTATGGAGTGGGAATTGACGCGGTTCCCGCGGGCGACATGGCTGGTTTGGGTGAGCTACCCGGATTTGCAGGCCTCGGCATTGTGGATCACGATGGGCCGGGAATTGGATTGGAAGTTACGCGGCAGGACGACGAGCTATACATTTACCATTTTCCTGACGGCAACGCTTCGATTGCGCGGCTGCTCGTGCGCGCACTCGTTCCCGGGATCGCTCCCGGTAGCACGATGGAGGACGTCGTCCTGGCAAAATTCGATTACGCAAAACTCGATGAGACAGGCGCGCCGGTGCGCATCCGTTTGAACTCGACCGCGGTCCACGCGCGAAATCTCGGAAGCCCGGGCCAGCCAAAAGGCGTGGAAGTGACCTACGTTCGCGGCGGCGAGGCGCGCGCGGTGCAAGGGAAACAATGTATCCTGGCCTGCTGGAATATGCTGATTCCGTACATGTGCCCGGAGATGACCGAGGCGCAGAAAAAAGGTTTGGCGTACAACGTGAAGGTGCCCCTGGTTTACACGAATGTGCAAATTCGCGACTGGACAGCCCTGGATAAATTGAAATTGCACCGGGTGTATTGTCCGGGATGCATGTTCACGGGCATTGACATGGATTTTCCCGTCAGTATGGGCGGCTATGAATTTACACAGAGGCCCGAGGAGCCCTGCGTCCTGCATATGCAGCACGTACCAGTGGGCCCCGGTGCCAATGCCCGAGAGATGCAGCGGGCGGGCCGCGCGAAATTGTACGCCACGACTTTTGAAACATTCGAACGCGCGATTCGTGATCAGCTTGGGCGGGCATTAGGCGAAGGCGGTTTCGACCGCGCGCGGGACATTGAAGCCATCACCGTCAATCGCTGGCCGCACGGCTATTCTTACGAATATATGTCGCTGTTCGATCCCGAATGGCCCGCGGGGCAAGCGCCGCACGAGATTGGCCGCCAGGCGTTCGGGAACATTCATGTGGCCAACTCAGATGCCGGCGCGTTCGCTTATACCAACGAAGCCATCGATCAAGGCTGGCGCGCTGTGAGCGAAATCGTCGCAAAGAAGAGCTGAAATGGTGAAGCGAAAGAAAGATCGCCTGGAGAAGGGAACCGAGGCGAGGCGACGAGCCCGCAAGTCCGGCCTGACGCCAGCCGGAACACGCGTGATTCCGGACAAGCGAAGAAAACCGGCCAAGCACAAGCCGGACCTGCTTCGGGAAGTGGACTGAGCAGCGGCTCCTGAGAGCCAGAATTCTTGTTTTGCTTTAGGTCCCGACCGGACCTAGTTTTTCGCGCTTCATCCCGGCTTTTGGGCCGGGATCACTTCATCCGGTCGAAAGAGCGGTGCGGCAGCAATTTTGCGGCGCTGCGAGAGTTCGTTGGCAATTTTTTCCAGGTCCCTTTTGTCAAAGCCCATGCAACTGACCTTCACCCTGCCATCCGGCTCGATCAGGAAAATCGTGGGCACCATGCTCAGGCCGTAGGAATTGGAGACGGGGTAGCCCGGCTCATCCAGGAGCACCGGAAACGTCACACCATATTCCCGATTGAATTCTTTCGTGCCGCGCGCGTCGTCCTGCGATACGGCAATGACCGTCGCCGAGTCGCCGGAGTATCGCTCGGCGAGCCGCTGCAGATAAGGAAACGTGAACTGGCACACGGGACAGGAAATCTTGAAGAAGGCTACGACCACCGGGCCTTTCTCAAGCAACTTTTCGAGGGCGTATTCCTTGCCGTCGAGCGATTTCAGCGCAAAGCCCGGTGCCATGTGTCCTGCAGCGATTGTTGTCAAAGGCGCCTCCCACCCGATCCATCTGGAAAATTTATGCGATAACGACATGGCAATAGTCTAGCGCAACTCCGGAACGGCCGATTCCGCCGCGGCAATCAATGAATGGTTTTTGTTTTGCGCTGCATGTAGTCCATCAGCAGGTACTGGCCAAGATTGTAGGGCGTCGTGAAATACGCCTTGCCCTTGCACATCTGCGTGATTTTCTGCACGAACTGCACCAGGCTGTAGTCCGTCGCCAGCATAAAAGTGTTGATCATGATCCCGGCGCGCTTGCACTTGTTCACTTCCTCCAGGGTTTCGCCCACGACGAAGGGATCCAGTCCGAAAGCGTTTTTATAAATCCGTCCGTCTTCTAGTGTCAAGGCAGAAGGCTTGCCGTCGGTGATCATCACGATCTGCCGCATATCTTTGCGCTGGCGAAGAAGAATCCGCTGGGCCATGCGCAAGCCTTCGCGCGTGTTGGTGTAATAGGGGCCTACCTGCACGCGGGCCAGCTGCCCGAGTGGTACTTCTTCGGCCGAATCGTGGAACAGCACCAGGCTAAGCGTGTCGCCCGGATATTGCGTGCGGATCAGGTGCGAAAGCGCCAACGCCACGCGCTTGGCGGGTGTAAAGCGATCCTCGCCATAAAGAATCATGCTGTGGCTGCAATCGAGCAGCAACACCGTCGCGCAGGAAGAGTGGTATTCGCACTGGTGAACCATCAGGTCGCGATATTCCATCTGCAGGGGAACCTTTACGCCTTCGCGGCGAATCGCGTTCGAAAGCGTCTCGCTGATGTCCAGGTTCAGCACGTCGCCAAATTCGTAAGGACGCGAAACGCCGCCGGACTCGACGCCGGTGGACAAGTCGCGCGTATCGTGCCGCCCGAAGCTGCTGCGGCCGAGCGAGCCGAGCAGGTCCTGCAGCGTTTTGAAGCCGAGAAAATCGATGGCCTTGTCGGTAATTTCAAAGCGCGCTTCCGTGTCGATGTCCCGCGGCTGGCCGAG
>Ga0210405_10004194_pt1 | contig 13658 bp, 10 predicted proteins | sample IncBWH11MmetaG_FD_155492 | JGI IMG/M metagenome (GOLD analysis project Ga0210405, IMG submission 155492) | Forest soil microbial communities from Barre Woods Harvard Forest LTER site, Petersham, Massachusetts, United States - Inc-BW-H-11-M | ecosystem: Environmental > Terrestrial > Soil >... | reverse complement strand
AATTTCGCCTGATCAACTGGTAGCCATGCGCATTCACGGCGTCGACGCCGACTTCGTGAAAGAAGTCCGCGCCCACGGCTACAAGGATCCGAGCATTGATGACTTGATTGAACTGCGCATCCACGGCCTGCGCCACCGCGCGTCGTTGTGAGTGCGTCGCGGCTGCGCGCAATGTCTTTGTGGTTGCTGGTTTTCTGAGTTGGTAGTTTTTGAAGCTGCCGTTTTTTGTAGGTGTTCAGAACGTGAAGCGCACGCCGACCTGGGCGGCAAAGGGAATGCCAACGGTAGTACCTGGGCCAAAGAAGTCGCCAAGGCCTCCGGCGGGAATGGCCAACTGGCTTAGCCGCGCAACCGGCTGCGTAGTAGTGCACGCCGCATTCGTGCAAATGTCCGTCACATTGCCGGACGCCGCTTGCGCCGCGGGAACGGGCAATGCCGCAACATTAGTTACAAAGTTCGCGCCAGGATTGTTGCGATTGAAGAGGTTGAAAAACTCGATGAACGGACTAGCCGTATAGCGTTCGTGAAACCAGAACGGACGGCTCACGCGCAGATCAGCCTGAATGTAAGGCCTCCCGCGAAATTCATCGAGCGAAGTCGGCACTCCGTTCACGGAAATTCGCGCGCTGTTATCCGCCGTAGTGATAACAAAAGGCCGCGCGCTTTCCACCTGGATCAGCATGGTGATTTCGAATTTGCCAGGCGCGTGAAAAGTTCCGGCAAACACCGCGCGATGGCGGACGTCCTCTCCGGATGGCCCGTAGTCGCCAGGGCCAAACGGATTTGAGGTGTTGCAAACGCCGTTGACGTAATCGAAAAGTTCGCCCAAAACGCAGCCCCACGTTTTTGCGGAAGCGAGCGTGTAGTTGGCGACCAGACTCAGTCGCTTCGCCACGTTGCCTTGCAAGTGCAGCGAGAGCGCCTTGTAGCTGGACCGATTGTCAGTGCGAAATACGGAAACGCCGCTCGGATAATCGTACCGTCGATAGCCGTGCATGCCGGTTTCGAGAGTCCAGTCCGCGCTCAAAATCCAGTCCGCGTTGAAAGCGTGCTGAATGCCCGCCGTCACGTGCAACGCATACGGCGTGCGGTAATTCGGATCAATCAACGATGGCGGACCAGCTGCATGTTGAATATTAAAATTGTTCACTGCGTTGAAAGCTTGCACCCATCCGTTTTGCGCAAGATCGTTGTAATAGAGTCCGACGCCGCCACGAAGAACCGTCGTACCTGAAGAGCTCAAGTCGTAGGTGACGCCGAGCCGCGGAGCGAATGCTTTGCGATAGTCATGCGGAATTCCAGTGATGATGCCGTTTCCTGCGAGCGCGGCGTTCGAATTCTGGTCGCGGCCGGAAGCGATGAAGAGGCCAAACGTGGTGTCGTAACGCAAGCCGTAGTTGATGAATAGATTCCGCGCGAGGTGCCAGGAATCTTCAGCGTAGAGCCCGAGGCGTTTCACGTTTTGCGAGAAGCTGCCATCGCCCAAAGGAATTGGCGTACAAGTTGTGCCAAGAGTGATGTTTGGCTTCGGCGTTGCGGAGCAAACCGTCAGATCGTCAGCGAATTGCTGCTCGCTCGCAGCGTTAGCCGTGTAGTCCGTGGGATTCAGAACGAGCGCAACAAGATTTTCCGGGTTGGCGGTGAGTGCGCCGCTCAGCACGGGTTCGTGAATGAAATTGATTCCAAAGCGCAGGTCGTGCCTGCCGGCCACGTGGTCCACGTCGTAACGGAATTGATATTTTTGCTGATTGCGCAGAACGGGAAACGCGGCGATGGCAGTGACAAATTGATTGTCGCCGAAGGTTTCGAATCCCGAAGTGGTTGCGGAGGTGGAACTGAAAGGAAATGCGAGCGCAAAACCAAGATCGGAATTGCGAGTCTGCGTAAGGTGGAGGAGGCTTGCGCCGAAAACAAACGTTCCAATCCAGGTGGGGCCGAAGGTGTGTTGATTGCTCAAAGCCAGATTCAGATAGTTGTTGTGGGCGGCGACTCCCGTGGAAGGAAGCGTGGCTTGTTGAATGAGCGCGTTGTGAGTCGTGTAGCTGTCGGCCGCAGTGCGGAAAAACCAATGCGACGCATTGGATTGGGCCCAGTCGAAACGAATCAAGCCGAGGTAGTCGCGGAACGGGATGACGACGCTCGTGGGAATGGGAATCGAAGTGACCGTGGTGGGACCGACAGTGAGCAATCCTTGCGAAGCAAGCTGAGCCAACGCGTTGAATTGGTCCTGGCTATTGGGACTGTAGGCGATGCTGGCGTTTTCGTGGACGTATTCGAATGAAGAGAACATCCAGAGTTTTTCTTTGACGATGGGGCCGCCAAGTGTGGCGACGTAATTCTGACGGGAGAAGGGCTGCTTGGGATTGGGAGCGGGATTTTCGATCGGGAAGCGAGCGTTAAGGGAGGCGGCGCGCTCGTAGAAAGCTTCGTCTCCATGCCATTGGTTTGTTCCGGACTTGGTGCTGAGGACGACCGAACCGGCCGTCGTACGTCCGCTGTCCGCGTCTTCCTGCGCCGTTCGAATGGCGAACTCTTGAATAGATTCAGGAGAGAAATTTTGCAGGAAGCCGCCAATCCAGTCGTCGGAATTGTCCACGCCATCGACGGAAACTTCGTTGTTCAGGCCGGAGCTGCCTCCTGTGGAAACCGCGGTGATACGAGCTTTCGTGGGGTCAGACGGTTCTACGGGCTCAGTGCCTGGGGCGAGGTACGCGATGTTTGCAAAGCTGCGTGCGGCGAGAGGAAGGGTGTCGAGGTCTTGCGAGGAGATGCTTGTCTGGTGCACGGCACTCGAAGTATCGATGGGCTGGGTAGTAATGGTGGGTGGCCCAAAATCGTCGAGGATTACAGTCTGCTGCTGTAGAGATTGCAATTTCAGCCTAACGTTCACTTCACGGACCGCACTGACGGTCACCTTTACGTCAGAAGTCGCTTCCGCGAATCCTTTGGCGTTTACGACTACGTGGTACGTTCCAGGAAGAAGATCCTCGATGCGAAATTCTCCACGATCGTCAGAGGTGGCTTCGCGCTGCAGAGAAGAATCGGAGGCATGGACCACGATTTTTGCAGAGGGAATGACGGCGCCACTGGCGTCCTCTACGGTGCCGCGCAACGTGCCGTGGGGATTTTGGGCGAGGGATTCGTGGGGCGCGAAGAGTAAGGCCAAAAGAGGGAAGGGTAAGAACGCGAAGTTCCGTGGAAGAGACAGATGGATTGGCTGGAAACGGGTTTTCATGCGCGGCGATAGGCTACTGGAGGGATGGGACTACTACCACAGGTCGTAGAGCCGGTCTAGGCGTCGAGAAACGGCCAGCCTCAGAAGGCTGGCTACGCTCCAGCGTTCGGGCTTCAGAGAAACAAGAAAACCGACAGGAAAAGGAAAGAGGGCACGGCGTGCCGTGCCCCTACGACCTCAAGACGAACTCGCCCTCGGGAGAAATGCAGCCTAAGCTTCGAAAAACAACTTAATGGAGGAGAAGTTCGAGGAGTTCGTGAACAGCGGAGAGAGTTGAAGGGGTTAGGAGAATAGCGGCGAGGCAGGCAGGGAGCAAAAAAGCGGCAATACGGAGCCGAGGGTGCGGTTTTCCGGCGGGCGCAGGAATAATCGGGACGGGTTGGAGCAGGCGATCGACACGGGCGGAGAGATCGCGGTCGCAGGCTAGAAGTGAAGTGGAGAGAAAAGGCAGGCGGGGGCGTGTACCCATGCGAGCGATTTGAACGAGGGCGGCGGCGAGAGAAACGGCGCGGTCAGAGTCTCCGGCGGTAGCTCGATCGTCGGCGGCCCATTCGGCGAGGTTTGACCACGTGTGTTCCAGCCGGCGAAGCGGGCGGAGAAAGGGAAGAGCGTCCGGCGCAAGAAGAATGAGTAGGCGTTTGGCGTTGTCGCGCGAAGTGCGGTGGGCATGCTCGTGACGCAAGGCAGCATTGAGTTCGTCAGCGGAGAGTGCGCGGAGGACACCACTCGAGATGAGCAGCCGCGGACGAAGCAGGCCGGAGATAGCGAGAAGAGGAGCCTCGTTTTCGACGAGCACGACAGGGGAAGATTCACCGGGCACCTGCGTTTGGCGACCGAATACCCGACAGAGCCGATGGTAGCGCCAGGAAGCGAGGAGAGAAAGAACAGTGCGGGTGACGGAGATGGACCAAGTCGCCGCACCGAGAATCCCAAGAGCGGCACAAATCGCGCCGATTCGCTCAGATGCAGCCGCAGGTTCGAGCCAGAGATAACTGGGAAGGCCAAGGCCCACGACAAACAGAGCGGCGATGCCAAAAGGAAGTAAGCGCAAGGCAAGCAGAAGACGGGCGGCCGTGACGGACGTTCTTGATTCCGCGAAGCGAATCGCGGACTTGCACGAAACGCGTACAAGCAAAGTTACGGCAACGTTCAGCACAAAAAAGGAGGCGAAGCAGAGAGACAGCAGACGCAATAGATAGGGCAGAATCATGGCTGTCCCTGGCGCAAGAGCTCTTTGCGGCGGTTGCGGATCTTTTTTTCTAGTTCATCGAGAAGCTTGGCATCGTGTTCGCCAACGGCGTCCACCAAGCAAGAAAGCAAGAGTTCGCGGGAAGGATTGGGGCCAGACAAAAAGCCGGCGACCAGATTCTCCGCGCGAGTGCGTTCCCATTGCTGCCGGGAAAGGTGCGGCAAGTAAACAAAAGCGCGATCGGATTTGTGGCGGTCCAAGAGACCTTTTTTGAAGAGGCGGTCGAGAGTGGTCATCACCGTGGTGTAAGCCAGCGGCCGGCTTAGCTTGGAGACGACATCGCGGACGCTGGATTCGCCGCGCGACCAGAGAATTTCCATTAATTCAAATTCGAGGCTGCCAAGGACCAGGGATTGGCTGGGGTTTTCAGGCCCAGCGACACGATTTTTGAGGAAGCGAATCATGATTTGCCGTTCCTTGGGCCGTTGCCGGAGACAGGGGAGATGATAAGCTCCCTGTCGGAAAGTGGGAAGAGCAAATCCGGCAACCGGCCCAACGAAACAGCGTTCCGTAGCAACGATAGGTCGGCCAACACCCGCTATTGGAGAGTGGGACGTACGGGAGGGCCAGGCGGTTACATTTTCCCTGGTCGTCGTTTTTGAACAGATTCCAAAGCCTCGGGAACGAGCGCAACGAGTTATAGGCCGGCTCCCCGAGCCCACGCTTAAGGCTGCGGCATTCGGACTGTGCGCAGGATGCGCATGAAATCCGCCTTTTTATTGGCGCCGAGCGCGACGCCGGCATAGACCACATTCACAAGCGGGACGTTCTTGCGCGTCGAGTCCAGCGCGAACGGGAGCGGCAAGGGGGCGCCGATAGCCCAGAGAAAGTCCGGCTGCGCGCCCTGAAGCGAGTCGGGCAGATTGAAGCGATTCGTTGCGGCCAGGCTGATTTCCCGGCGCCCTTGGGCCTCGAAGATGTAGTAGGTCAGCCCGTTGAACTCCTCCTGATCCATCGGCAAGAGATAGAGATCTCGAAGCACGCCCTCGCGATGGTCCGAACCGCTTTCCCGCCGGAAGGTCACGCTGCCCGAAATGAAGAACGAATAGAAGTCGGAAAGCGTGGGGGCGTACTGGCAATCGAAACTGATTTTGAGGATAGCCTGCGCGGACGCGTCGGAATTACCCGCAGATTCGCGGGAGGCTTTGTCGTACTCGAACGAAGCGTCATCGAGGCAGGGAGGAGGAGGAGGAAAAAAGAAATAGAAGAGATACGAAACCATGCCTTCGCCACTCGAAGGTGGACGGTGCATCTCGGCGTCTAGCCAGTATGCGTCGCGGCCGAGAAAGGGATTGTTCGAAAGCGCGAATTCCACTTGCGAATGGTCGGCTATGTTCTGGAAAGCCTGAAAATCGTGAAACTTGAGCGGCGGCGCAGACAAGGCGAGCAACGGGGGAGGAGGCACGTTTGTTAGTGTGCGCGAAGTCCAATCGGTGGATAGCTGGATTGTCGCGCCGTTCGAAAGCACATACTGGTTGGATTCCTGGTCCTGGTTTAGGGGAAGCCGACGGGCGCCCGCGATCGTCAGACAGGATAAGGTGGCTATTAGAATGAAAGGAAGCGATCTCCTCATCACGGACCCTTTGGAACCGTCTGGAATTCCCGATTTGGACTTCCAGCTGCGTGTATCGTGCGCTGCCCTCGACTCAACGAATTTACCATGAATTTGCAAGAGCAGTTGGCTAGCAAAATTCTTATAGAAGCTTCACGGGTTCCTTACGCCTTGCGCGCTATAGCTGGGTGACGGGTTTTCTCTTAAAGGACCCCATGGGCCTCAGATTGTTTCCAAAGTTGGCGGTCTCGACCAGTCTCATAATCGTAGCGTTAACGGCAGGGCAGCTTTCCAGCCCAGGTGCCGGCGCGCAATCAAATCTCGGTATCGTTCGCGGAGAGACGCGCGACCCCGGTGGCCTTTTGTCCCTAGCGAACGCACAAGTCTGGCTGCACAGCATCGACGAAAGCAGTGACCGTTCTGTCGTCAGCGGCTCCGATGGCGCATTCCTTGTCGAGGACCTCAAACCAGGGCGCTATCAACTGTGGGCTACGAAAGAAGGCTTCGCAACGTCGTCAACCGCCACGTTCGATCTCGCGGCGGGCCAGCATCTCAACATGGATTTGCCCCTGGGACAGAAGGCTTCTGCCTCAGGAGTATCGCCACAACGCGCGGAAGGCGGCTTCTTTCACCGGCTGGTTAAGGCCTATGCCGACGATTGGAAGGGAAGGACCAGCAGCGGTTCAGACCCCGCGCGGCGGGGAAATCCCGCGCCCGTAGACGGCCCACCGTTCCCGTTTTCCGATTGGCCGTACGGGGGTTCCATTGTGATCGGCGCTCCGTGGACGCAATCGTCACCGCTGATGCAGGCTTTGTGGAGCGGTCCACATGGGGAGGCTTGGAAAAAGAGCGGCGTGCAAATCTACGGCTGGTTGAATGCGGGCTGCAATGTGAGCACCTCGCACAAATCCAGATACGCAAATTTTCCCGAGGCTTACGCGGAAGTGTCGGACGCATGCTTGCCCGATCAGGAGGTTCTGTATATCGAACGCCAGCCGGACACGGTACAAAAAGACCATTTCGACTGGGGTTTCCGCTTGACCAGTCTGTATGGCATCGACTACCGATTTACAACGGCAAAAGGATATTTCAGCCATCAACTCCTTGGGAAGAACTACGAGTATGGTTACGATCTTGTGATGGCTTATGTGGACCTATACTTTCCGCACGTGGCGGACGGAATGAACGTGCGAATCGGGCGGTATATTTCGCTGCCGGATATCGAAGCGCAGCTGGCGCCGAACAACTACACGTACAGCCACTCGCTGCTCTATACGTTTGACGCGTACACACAGACAGGCATAAACGTCACCACAAAGCTCAACAACCATTGGATGGTGCAAGTTGGACTTTCGGCGGGCAACGACGTGGCGCCCTGGGTGGGAGAGCCTGACGCAAAGCCGACGTTCAATGGCTGCGTGACGTTTTCATGGCAGGAAGGGAGAGACAGCCACTACGCGTGTCTGAACTCGCTGAACTCCGGCAAGTATGCGTACAACAATCTGCAGAGCGTTTATTACACGTGGTATCACAAGTTTGGCAACTCCTCCTGGCACACGGCGACGGAGTGGTGGTACATGTGGGAAAAGAACGTGCCAAACATAAGTCCAGGGGCGCCGGCCCCGTCGGCGAGTCTGCTCATAAACGGTGCGAACGGAGCGTTCTGCGACAGCTTGACGGTGCTCTCTTGCACGGCGCGTGAGCAAGCGGTGGTCAATTACGTGGAGAAACAATTTTCGAAGCATGACTATCTGACGATTCGCAACGAGTTCTTCGACGATATGAGAGGCCAGCGTACGGGCACGAAGAGCCGCTACTCGGAGCATCTCCTGGGCTGGGGTCATTGGGTGGGGACTACGATTCTCTTTCGTCCAGAAATCCGCTTCGAGCACTCCTACGATCTACCTGCCTACGATTCGCCATGCTTGCCTTGTGGGAGTCCCGGCACGAAGAAGAGTCAATTCACCGCATCGGGGGACGTAATCTTTTTTTTCTAGGGCATGGCCTGAACCGTATTCTTTTCGAAGAATAAAAAGTCCGCCAGTGCCTTAATCCGCTTGGGGTGAGCTGCAGGCTTTGATTGGAATATTGTGAGAGAAAGAATTCGAGAAGACGTGTTGTTGCGCCACGCAGTGGCGAGTAGAATCCGCACAGATTGAACTGTGGAGGAAACGATGGTCGATCGCCGTGGATTCTTATCTTCGCTTGCTGGAGCTGCCGGAGTTGCGGGAACACTGAGCCTTTCTCCGGCGTGGCCGAAATTGCTGGACCAGGCGCCGGCGCAATTGCCGGACCATTCCTTGCTTGATTCGAACGAAGAAGCGTACTGGACGGAGATGCGGAAGCAATTTCTGATTCCAGCGGACGAGGTGTATTTGAACAACGGAACGGTGGGTTCTTCGCCGGCGCCGGTGCTGCGCGCGATTTTTGATGCGTACAACGACACGGAGAAAATGGCGCAGAGCGATCCGGAGGATTATCCGATTTGGGGCTATGCGTCGTGGAACGAATTCCGTGATCCGCTGGCGGCCTTTGTGGGATGCACGCGCGATGAGATCGCCTTGGTGCGCAACTCGACGGAGGCCAATAGTTACATCTGCAACGGGCTGGACTTCAACGCGGGCGACGAAGTGCTGATGACGGATCAGGAGCATCCCGGAGGCGAGCAGGCTTTTCTTTTGCGGGCGAAACGGCACGGCATCGTGGTGAAAAAAGTGACGCTGCCGAAGCCGGTGCCAAACGCGGCGGCGGCTCTGAATTTATTTAATGATGCGATTACGCCGCGCACGAAGCTGGTTTTCTTCAGCCATATTACGACGGCGACAGGCGTGGTGCTACCGGTTAAGGAGATCTGCGCACTGGCGCGTTCGAAGGGAATTTTGAGCGCGGTGGATGGAGCGCACGTCATCGGAATGATGAAGCTGAACGTGAAAGAGTTGGGTTGCGACATGTATTCGTCGAGCCCGCACAAGTGGCTGCAAGGGCCGAAGGGAACGGGATTTCTTTATGTCCGCGACGAAGTGATGGACCGCGTGTGGAACACTATCGTAACGGCCGGGTGGGACGACGCGAAGCTAAGGGCGGAGCGATTCCAACGGATTGGGAGTTCGAACGTGCCGACGCTGTATGGTTTGCGTGCGGCGGTGCAGCTCGCGAATTCGATTGGGATAGAACGGATCGAACGGCGGCACCGGATGATGGCGGACTATATTTTGAAGGAGATGGTGAAGCGAGGGGCGGAGTCTTGGACTTCGCCGGACCCGGCCCTGCGGTGTGCGATTGCGGCGGTGAATGTGCCGCCGCTTCAGATTGGTGAGCTGGAGACGTGGATGTGGAAAGAAAAGAAGATTCGGATTCGAGGCGGCGGGCCTTCGAAGATACGGCTATCGACGCCGTATTATTTGCTGCGGAAGGATGTGGACCGGTATCTGGCGGCGTTTGAGGAATACAAGCACATGAAAAACGTCGCGTGAGTTGGGCCTGAGCAGGGGCTCTCCTGGCGCGAGCGGGCGCGAGCGCGCATTTCTTGACCCTGTGCTAAGCGGTCGACTACACTAATAAATTCGATACCTGTCGCTGGAGCGGCTTGACGGTCGCTTTGTGTTTACGGGGAGAACCGGCCGCATCCTGAGTAAATCTGGGCCGCGCAAACAAAAGGGGGATTGCTTTGCCAAAGCGCACATTTCAACCGCGGAAACGACGCCGCGCGAAGACGCACGGATTCCGCGCGCGCATGAAGACGGTCGGCGGCCGCAAAGTTCTGGCGGCCCGCCGCAAGAAGGGACGCCATCGCCTCACGCCCTAGTAGTCCCGGGCGCATGGAGTTTCCGCGCGAGGCGCGACTGGTGCGGCGCGGCGAGTTTGATGCCGTGTACCGCGGCGGAAAGCGCCGATCCAGTTCCCACTTCACAGTTTTCTTTCGCGCCAACCAATTGCCGGTGAGCCGCTTCGGCTTCAGCATCAAGAAGGCGCTGGGCGGGGCGGTGGTGCGCAATCGCATCCGGCGGCGAGTTCGAGAGATTGTGCGTTGCCATCGCATGGAGATCCCCGCGGGATGGGATATTGTGATTCATCCGAAGAGTGGCGTGGCGCGGGCGGAGTTTGTGGAGTTGACGGGGGATTTGGTCCGGTTGATGAAGAGCGTGTGAATCCACCGATGAATATGGGCTGCAGAAACGAAGCGACGGAAGAGGACAGACGGAAGTCTGTTCCACCGTGGGCGGTCGACACTGCGCAGGATGGCGGGGCCAGCCCCGCCCCTACATCCACGGGGAAGAAGTCGGTGGGGGTGAAAGCGGCGCTGGCGGCTTTGCGTATTTATAAGGTGTACTTGTCGGTTTTGTTTGCGGGGAGTTGCCGGTTCGAACCGACCTGCTCGAGGTATGCGTATGAGGCGATCGAGCGGTTTGGCGTGATGCGGGGGTCGTGGATGGGGTTGAAGCGGTTGCTGCGGTGCCACCCTTTGTCGCGGAAGTTTGGTTACGATCCGGTACCGGAAAAAACGGAAACGACAGCGTCCAAGTTTGGTTACGAGTCGCCGTCTGAGAAAACAGAAGCGACGGCGTTGCAGGCCGACGGAATTGGGCAAGATTCGGGCCGCCCCGGGGTTGCATCCAGAGAGGCTCATTCGTGAGCGAGCCGCAAAAGAAAAAAGAACTTTCTTCAGAGATGCGCATTCTGATCGCCTCGATACTTTCGATGGCGGTGATTTTACTGTGGGCCAAATTTTTCGCGCCGAAGCCGCCGGCGAACTTGCCGCAAGCGAACAAACCGGCGATAACGGCGCCGCCAGCGACAAATTCTGCAACCCCGGCGGCTTCCAGTTCGCCTTCAACGACACCGGGCAAATCCGGCGCGGCAACGCCCGCGGGAGCCGCCACCGGGATAGCACCGTCAAACGCGGCAGCGATGCCGCCGAAGGCCGCTGCGCAAGAGCGCGCGATGGTGGTGGAAAACGGGCTGTACCGCGTCGAGATTTCGAACCGCGGCGGCGTGGTGAAGAGCTGGCAACTGAAAAAGTATATGGACGATTCGAAACCGCAGCGCGTGTTGGATGTGGTGCATCCACAGGCTGCGGAACAAGTTGGCGGGTGGCCGTTCGCTTTGGTGCTTGACGATCAGCAGCTTGAGACGCAGGCGAATTCCGCCTTGTATGTGGCGGGGATTCCTCACCTGGGGGCTTCGCAAAGAGACATCCCGGGATACGACGCAGGAGTTCCGGACGGTCCGCTGCAGGCGCCGGCGGAATTGCAGCTGACCTGGAGCGATGGACACCTGGAAGTCACCAAGAATTTTCAATTTGATCATTCTTATGTGGTGCGCGTGGAGACCACCGTCAAGTTCAATGGAACACCGATCAAAGCGGGCCTGGCGTGGCTGGGAGGGTTCGGGGATTTGACGGTGCAGAATCCCGTTCCGGTCGACACGGTGAACACGTTTTACAGCGAAGGCGGCAAGCTGACGGATTTGCCGTACAAAAAGCTGGAAGGCCCGGAGAAATGGGGCCCGGGCGTTTGGATGGGTGGAAAAGACTACGCAGGGATCGAAGACCGCTATTTTGCGGCGGCATTTCTGCCGTCAAATGGAGTTGCTTCCGGATCGATGGAAACGCGCTACTGGAAAGTGATGCGCACGATCCAAGTCGAAGGGAAAGATGCGCAAGAACCGGTGTCGGAAGTGGCGGCAGCTTCATCGACCCAGCCGACGGCGTTGCGCGTATACGTTGGGCCGAAAGACTACGATGACTTGAAGGCAATGAGGCCTCCGCTGCAATCCCTGGTGAACTTTGGATTTCTCGAATTCATCGCGGAGCCTCTGTTCCACGGGCTGAAGTGGCTGCACAAATACATCCACGGGTATGGCTGGGCGATCATCGTTATGACGCTCGTCATTAACATGCTGCTGTTCCCGTTGCGTATTTCAAGCTACAAAACGACGCTGAAGATGCAGCGAGTGGCGCCAGAAATCAAAGCGATTCAGGAGCGCTATAAGAAGTACAAGATGAACGACCCGAAGAAGCAGGAAATGAACAAGGAAGTGATGGCGATTTACAGCCGCGAAGGGATCAACCCCGTGGGCGGCTGCTTCCAGATGTTCCTGCAGATGCCGATCTGGTTCGGGTTGAATAGCGCGCTGCGCGGAGCGATCGAATTGCGGCACGCGCAGTGGCTGTGGATCAATGACCTGGCGGCAAAAGATCCGTATTACGTGTTGCCGGTCGTGGTGGGCGTTTCGATGTACCTGGTTTCGAAAATGACGCCGATGACCGCCGCTGATCCCCAGCAGCAACAGATGATGAAGATCATGCCCATCATGTTCGCGGGCAGCTTCATTATTTTCCCGTTTTCGAGCGGTCTCGCGTTATATATTCTCACCAGCAGCCTCGTGGGCATCGTGCAGCAGTGGTATTTGAACCGCACGCATCCCGCCCCGGCAGCGGCCAAACAGATTTCGCGCGGTAAGAAGTAGGAAGTCCTGGAAAGATCGTCGCGGACGGGGAGCAGGACCACGGTTCAATGGAGGCCCATGGCACAGGACCTTATCCGGGACGGCAAGCTCGACCGGCAGGCGGCCGCTGAAGCGTTGCGGCAGTTTCTGGAAGAGATTGTGCGCGTGTCCGGGCTGGAACTGAAGATCACCGTGCGAGCGATCGAACCTTCCGCCCCGGACGCTTCGGGCGATGCCGAAGTGATCGCTGATCTCGACGGCCGGGATAAAGAGATTTTGCTGGAGCGCAGCGGAGAAGTCTTAAAGGCGTTCGAGCATCTAGCGTTTCGCGCGCTGCGGCTGGAACCTACCTACCACGAAAAAATTCACCTGGACAGCGGCGGCTATCGCGCTTTGCGCTTTGAAGAGTTGCGCATGACGGCGCGCGTGGCAGCAGAACGCGTGCAGAGTTCGCACCAGCCGTTCCGCTTGAACCCGATGTCCTCGCGCGAGCGGCGCATCGTGCATTTGGCGCTGAAAGAAATGCCCGGCGTGCGCACCGAGAGCATTGGCATGGGAGAAGAGCGCCAAGTGGTGATCCATCCGGCTAAAGCGAAGTAGTTCCACTCTCCCCAGCAGTTATGAAACAGCCGGACCGTTTCAATCCCTCTCCCATCCCTGCGAAATGACTTTGCCGGATTCATCCATTTTTACGCGATAGGTAAAAGACGCAGGACGATCTCTGCGTACTTGCGGAAATCGTGCGTCATAAATCTCCACGATGGCCTCGGTGCCTTCCTTGTGAAACCGAGTGACCGGAAAACGCGAGAACCACAAAACGGTTTGCACTTCGGGCAAGCGCCTGGCTGCGTCGATATAGGGATTGGGAATGGCGTCGGGGTAGTAGCGATGTTCGAGGGACGCTTGGGGCGGCGGTTCGCTGAGATCGAGGCGGACTTCGTAGACGCCGTGGGCCGTGTTGACGAGGCCGTCCCAATGCCAGAGCGATGGGGGAAAAGGCAGCGCGCCAAGCGATTCCACCGGAAGCTGGAAGATCGTAGCGAATTGCTTGACGCGTTCGAGTGCGGCGCGATGGGCGTAGAAGGCCGCAGCGATGTAGAGTAGCGCGGCAGCAAGACCTGCACGATTCCACGTGGCGTAGCGGACACGCAGTCCTTTGCCGCGAGTGGCGGGGA
>Ga0210405_10004193_pt1 | contig 13659 bp, 9 predicted proteins | sample IncBWH11MmetaG_FD_155492 | JGI IMG/M metagenome (GOLD analysis project Ga0210405, IMG submission 155492) | Forest soil microbial communities from Barre Woods Harvard Forest LTER site, Petersham, Massachusetts, United States - Inc-BW-H-11-M | ecosystem: Environmental > Terrestrial > Soil >... | reverse complement strand
GCTGAACCTCCTCTCTTTCTTCAAGTTGCAAGCAGGCACTGCCTGCCAGAATCGCTCCTCAGATGAAGAGCTAAAGGAAAACACTTATGTCCGAGAACAATCACACACCAGCGCCCTTTCAGGTATCCATCGAAGTCGGGGGACGTCCCCTCATTCTCGAAACCGGCAAAATCGCCAAGCAAGCCAACGGCGCCGTGACCGCCCGCTACGGCGACACCGTCCTGCTCGTCAGCGCCTGCATGGCCAACAAGCCGAACGACCGCGATTTTCTGCCGCTCACCGTGGACTACCGCGAGAACACCTACTCCGCCGGCAAAATCCCCGGTGGATTTTTCAAACGTGAAGGCCGCCCCACCGAAAAGGAAATTCTTGTATCCCGGCTGATTGACCGCCCCATGCGCCCGCTCTTCCCGGATTCCTGGCGCAACGAAACCCAGATCATCGCCATGGTGCTCTCTGCGGATAGCGACAATGATCCCGACGTCATCGCCGTCACCGCCGCCTCCGCCGCCGCTTATTGCTCCGATCTGCCGTTCAACGATCCCATCGCCGCCGTTCGCGTGGGACTGCTTGACGGCCAGCTCGTCGCCAATCCGACGGTTGCCGAGCAGAAGACCAGCAAGCTCAATATCGTTGTCGCTGGCACCGCTGACGGCATCGTCATGGTCGAGTCCGGCGCGTTCGAAGTTTCCGAGGAGAAAGTTGTCGAAGCGCTCGAGTTTGGCCACGCCCAGGTCAAGAAAATCGTCGCCGGCATTAAGCAGCTCCACGACCAGATCAAGCCCAAGAAAGTTGTCGTGGCTCCGCTACCCTTTGATCAGGCCATCTATGACAGCATGAAGAAGACCCACGGCGCCAAGCTGCAGGATGCCCTGAACACCGAAAAGCATCCCAAGAAGGAAAGCTACCACCTCGTCGACGATCTCCAGGCGGAAATTCTGAAGGCCATTCCCGAAGAAGACGAAGAAAAGCTCGCGCTGACCAAGCGCGCCTTTGAACGCTTGCGCGAAGACATCTTCCGCCAGGAAGTTCTGAAGGCCAAGCGGCGGCCGGATGGCCGCGCGTTCGACCAGATTCGCAAGATTACCTGCGAAGCCGGTTTGCTTCCTCGCGTGCATGGTTCGGCACTCTTCACTCGCGGCGAAACTCAGGCTCTCGCCACCCTTACTCTCGGCACCAAGGAAGACATGCAGCGCCTGGACCTGCTGTTCGAGCAGGATTCCTTTAAGCGCTTCATGCTGCATTACAACTTCCCGCCGTTCAGCGTTGGTGAAGTGAAGCCGTTGCGCGGGGCAGGCCGCCGCGAAATCGGCCACGGCGCTCTTGCCGAACGCGCGCTTGCCAACCTGCTTCCCCAGGAAGTGGAATTCCCCTACGCGATGCGCGTCGTCAGCGACATCCTCGAGTCCAACGGCTCGTCCTCCATGGCCACAGTTTGCGGTGCTTCGCTTGCCATGATGGACGCCGGTGTTCCGATGAAGGCGCCTTGCGCGGGTATCGCCATGGGCCTCGTCGTGGAAGGCGGCAACTACTCCATCCTCACCGACATCGCTGGTGCCGAAGACCACTATGGCGACATGGACTTCAAAGTTGCGGGCACGCGCGAAGGCATCACCGCGCTGCAAATGGACATCAAGGTCACCAGCATCAGCATCGGCATGATGCGCGAAGCTCTGGCTCAGGCGAAAAAAGCCCGGCTGGAGATTCTCGACATCATGGAGAAGACGCTCAGCGCTCACCGCGAAAACATTTCGCTTTATGCTCCGCGCCTGTACAAGTTGAGCATTCCCACGGACAAGATCCGCGACCTCATCGGTCCGGGCGGCAAGAAGATCCGCTCCATCATCGAGCAGACCGGCGTCAAGATCGACGTCCTTGAGGATGGCACCGTCCACATCTTCTCGACCAGCGGCGCCGGAGGCGATCAGGCGCTGCAGATGGTTCGCGACGTCACCGCCAGCGCCGAAATCGGCAAGACCTATCTCGGCAAGGTTGTCCGCTTAGCGGAATTCGGCGCCTTCGTCGAACTCTTTCCCGGCACCGACGGATTGCTGCACATCAGCGAAATCTCCGAACATCGCATCCGCGACGTTCGCGATGAGCTGAAATTGGGCGACCAGGTTCTGGTGAAAGTCCTGGCCATTGAAGGCAACAAGATTCGCCTGTCCCGCAAGGCCCTCATCAAGGAAGCCCGCGAAAAGCAGGCCAAAAAAGATGGCGGCGGCACCCCAACTCCGGCCGCTGCAGCTGGCGCCGGCGGCGAAGGCAACTAAGCCAAACCAATCTCAAAAACCAAAAGGCCCCCGGCACTCGCCGGGGGCCTTATTCTTTGTAGCGGCCACCTTCAGGTGGCCCTGCTTTCTCTTCTCTTATACCCGCCTTTGTGCCTTAATGCGCCGGTGCGCAATGCACCGCATCCAACGCGCCCCACAACGCATCCAGCGCCTCATTCGTCGTCGCCAGAATCTCCTCTTCACTCCCTTCGGCGTGCTCGGCCAGCCACCCGCGCCAAGCCTCCCGGTGCGCCTTGTCGGCCTCTTCATGCACCTCGAAATACCCCAACCCCTCCGGCGACTTCACGCCATAAAACTTCTTCAGCCCGTCAATCTTTGTGGTGGCGATCTCCGGAACCTGCGCTTCGTAAGCGTAGAGCGCCGCAACCGCCTCGGCCACGGGCCGGTCGCCCACAATCTCCCGGAACGTTTCCACCACCGCCTGCGTGCCCGGCAGGGCAGGGCAGCAGGTAATATCGTCTTCGCCCACACCCAGCGCAGCAGCGAATTCCCGCCACATCTTCGGGTGCGGCCGCGCGGGATTCTCTTCTTCAGCCAAATTCTCCAGAATGAGGTCGCGGACCGGCCCCTCCGTGCGCGCCGCCAACACTCGCAAGTGCTTCGGGAAAGCCTCCACATGCCGGTAATATTGCGCGGCGTAAAGCTGCAGCACTTCCCGGCTCAACTTGCCCGCCTGCCAATCCTGATAAAAGGGATGCTTCAGCAAACTCTTCTCGGCAATCGCGGCATCAATTTTGTTCAAAAGTTCCGTGTTCCGCATGATGGTCCCTCCGGTGTCGTTTCCCTGGCGAAGCCGCGTACGCGCGCGCTCAGCCAGCCAAAAGCACTGCGGGATTGTAGCAGAGTTCCGGAGTTTTTGCCGTGCGGCTCAGGATGAGGGGAAATGGAGGCGCTCGATGTCGGCGCCGAGGGCCTGGAGCTTTTCGACGATACCTTCGTAGCCTCGATCGATGTGGTAAACGCGCTCGATAAGGGTTTCGCCCTCGGCCACCAGCGCGGCGAGAACCAACCCAGCGCTGGCTCGAAGGTCGGAGGCTTGTACGGTTGTGCCGGAAAGTTTTGCGGGCCCACGAACCACGGCGCGACGGCCGTCGATGGAAATGTTTGCGCCCATGCGCATCATTTCGCTGGCGTGCAGGAAGCGATTTTCAAAAATAGTTTCGGTGATCACCGAAGTGCCTTCGGCCTGCGTCGCCAATGCCATGTATTGCGCCTGCATGTCCGTGGCGAAGCCGGGATACTCCTCCGTGGTTATATCGGAGCCCACAAGTTTCTTTGCGGCGCGAACGCGCAAAGTTGACTCAACCTGGCGTTCTACGCGCACGCCGTCCGTCTCCAGCTTTGCCAACACAGCACCAAGGTGGCCTGGGTTGCAATCGGCGATGGTAAGTTCGCCGCCCGTGATAGCCCCCGCAATCAAGAATGTTCCGGCCTCGATGCGATCGGGGATCACGGAATGGGAAGCGCCATGCAGCTTGGGAACGCCGCGCACCCGCAGTATTGAGGTGTCGTCCCCCTGAATCTCCGCGCCCATCTTGCGCAACAGGTGAATCAGGTCAGTGATTTCCGGTTCGCGGGCGGCGTTCTCGAGTATCGTCTCGCCCTCCGCCAGTGTCGCGGCCATCAGAATATTCTCCGTGCCCGTCACCGTGATTTTCTCGAACACGATGTGGGCGCCCTTCAGCCTGCCGCCATTTGGCACGCTGGCCTGGATGTAGCCGTGTTCCGTAGCGATCCGCGCGCCCATTTTTTCAAGCGCCGCGAGATGCAGGTCCACGGGTCGCGCGCCAATCGCGCAGCCGCCTGGCAGTGAAACATGCGCGACACCGGAGCGCGCAATCGCGGGCCCTAACGTCAGAATCGAAGCCCGCATCGTCTTCACCAGTTCATAGGGGGCCACTGCGTCATTCATCGATTTGGTTTCGATGGTGTAGCTTTCGGCGGGGATCTCATGCGCGGAAACGTTCGCGGACATGAACGCCAGCAACTTGCTCATCGTAATGATGTCGCGCACTTTGGGAATGTTGTGCAGCGTCACCGGTTCGGCGGTCAGAAGCGCCGCCGCCATCGCCGGCAGAGCGGAGTTCTTCGCCCCGCTGATTCTGACCGTTCCGTGCAGCGGCTTTCCGCCGCGTATCCTGAATTTATCCATTTCGAAATTTGCCGATGCAAGTGGTTCGGCTACTCTCCCAATGCTTTCCGCAAATTCCCGCGTGATTGCAGCAGGATTTTGTGGGCGTGTTTTGCGGATACTCCGCGTTTCAACATAATCAGCGCCAAACGAAGGTCGTGTCCGCTTTGACGCAATGCCCGTGTAACCGCTGACACGTCTCTGGCGCTGGCTTCTTTCAGAATCCATTTGGCGCGCTCTCTAAGCTTCTCATTTGCCTCGCCGACGTCGATCATCAGGTTGTCGTACGCGTGGCCGAGGCGAACCATCACTGCCGTAGAGAGCATGTTCAGCACCATTTTTTGCGACGTGCCCGCCTTCAGCCGGGTGGAACCGGCGAGTACTTCCGGCCCCACTTCCGGCGTGATCGCGATCTCCGCCGACTTTGCCAGCGGCGACCGGCGATTCGCCGCCACACCGACAGTCAGCGCGCCGCGTCGCTTTGCATAGGCAATCGCGCCGAGCACGTAGGGCGTCGTCCCGCTGGCCGCAAGCCCGACGACCGAATCAAATTCGCCGAGTCGAATTTTCCTCAAGTCCCGCGCCCCATCGCCCGGCCGGTCTTCCGCGCCCTCCACCGATTGCATCACGGCTTTTTTGCCGCCTGCAATCAGCGCGCGCACCAGACTTGGCGAGACGCCAAACGTCGGCGGACATTCCGAAGCGTCCAACACGCCTATTCTGCCGCTCGAACCCGCGCCCACATAGATCAATCGTCCGCCTGCCGTCATCCTCGCCACAATTTCATCCACCGCGCGTGCAATCGCTGGAACCGCGCGGCCAACCGCGGGCGCAACCCTCTGGTCCTCGCGGTTCATCAGCCGGATAATCTCCAGTGAAGTCATCCGGTCGAGGTTTTTCGACGCCACGTTTCGCTCTTCGGTAATCCGCCGCGAACGAGGGTTGCGCACCACCTTGCGTGAGGGCATTTCTAAAGTATAACGGGGCCTCCCTCCTCCAAGTAAGGGGACGCGTGCAAGTTTCATTTTCCCTAACAACAGGAACAGCAACTCTCCCACAATTGAGCGCCTGCTGCGGCGAACAGCTATGATAGAAAAGAGTAAGTTCTGTTTCTTTTGTTAATCCGAATAAGCTGGAACCCATTTCATGGACGTATTGAACAAGCTTTTTGAAAAGCATTTCCACGCGCCGCCGGAGCGCATCCAGCCGCTCCAGGGCGAACTCGGGGCCTCGGGACGCAAAATTGTCCGCCTTTCCCGGGAAAATCAGTCCGCGATCGGCATTCTCTACTCTGTGCGCGAGGAGAACGCCGCATTTCTTGCCTTCTCACGGCATTTCCGGCGCCACGGTCTCCCGGTGCCCGAGATTTATGCAGAAGACCTCGACCACGGTGCCTATATTGAGGAAGATCTCGGGGACACCACTCTTTTTGAATTTCTCACGCTGAATCGGTCTGGAGATTCCATCGCTCCGTCCGTGGTGGACTACTACCGCAAAGTCGTCGCGGAACTACCTCGCTTTCAGATCGAGGCCGGTCGCGATCTGGACTATTCCGTCTGCTACCCGCGCGGCAGCTTCGACCGCCAGTCCATCAACTGGGACCTCAACTATTTCAAATATTATTTCCTGCGCCTTGCCGCGATTCCTTTCAACGAACAAGCCCTCGAAGACGATTTCGATCGCCTGACCAATTTTCTGCTGGAAGCGCCGAGCGACTTCTTTCTCTATCGCGATTTCCAATCCCGAAACGTGATGCTGCACCATGGGCAGCCATTTTTTGTGGACTATCAAGGCGGTCGCAAGGGTGCCCTGCAATATGACATCGCCTCGCTGTTGTTCGATGCGAAAGCGGATTTGCCGCCGGACCTCCGTCAACAACTCCTCGACGCCTATCTCGAAGCTCTCTCGAAGCACATCCAGCTCGATCGCGAAGCTTTCCTCCGCTACTACTACGCCTTCGTTTACGTCCGCATCATGCAAGCCCTCGGCGCCTACGGTTTCCGCGGCTTTTACGAGCGCAAGCCGCATTTTCTGCAAAGCGTGCCCTACGCCCTCAAAAACATACGTTGGCTTCTGCACAACGCGAGGCTGCCGATTGAGCTTCCGACTCTCCTGAGCGCATTTCAAAGCATGCTGGCCTCCGAAAAATTGCGGCGCCTGGCGCCGTCAGCCCAGCCGCAAACGCAAATTCTGGCCGTCCGCATTTTCAGTTTTTCCTTTCACCACGATTTTCCGAAAGACGATTCCGGCAACGGTGGTGGATTTATTTTCGATGCGCGCAGCCTGCCAAACCCGGGCAGGGAAGATCGCTTTAAGCAATTGACGGGCAAGGACGCCCCGGTGATCGACTATCTGAACCAGCAGGAAGGCGTTCACCAGTTTCTCGCCAACGCAGTCGCTCTCGTCGAGGCCAGCGTCGCCAGTTACCAGCAGCGCGGCTTCAAAAACCTGATGGTCTCGTTCGGCTGCACCGGCGGCCAGCACCGATCCGTCTTTCTCGCGGAACATCTGGCAAAGCGCTTGCGCGGCCAGAACGGCGTGGAAGTTGAGGTGCGGCACCTGGAACTGGAGAAGGTGAGCCGATGAGGGCCATGGTCCTGGCCGCCGGCCTCGGCACGCGCCTGCGCCCGCTGACGAATGACCGCCCCAAGGCGCTCGTCGAAATCGGCGGCCGCACACTTTTGGAATTAACGCTTACCCGCCTCGCTTCGTTCGGTGTTCGCGAAATCATCATCAACGTGCATCACTTCGCCGATCTGGTAATCCAGTATCTGAAATCCAACAACAATTTCGGCCTGCAAGTGGAAATTTCCCGCGAAGAGCTTCTGCTCGACACCGGCGGCGGTCTGAAAAAGGCCAGCTGGTTCTTTCTCCAGGATCCGAACCGCCTCGACGAGCCTTTCATTCTTCACAATGTGGACGTCGTCAGCACAATCGACTTCCAGCGAATGCTGAATTTTCACAACGAAAATCACGCCCTGGCAACTCTCGCCGTGCAGGAACGAGAGAGCTCGCGCTATCTCCTCTTCGACGAACAAGGCGAATTGTGCGGCAGGCAAATCGGCCGCGACCAGGAACCGGAACTAGTGCGTGCCACTCCAAATCTGCAAGCATTGGCCTTTTCCGGAATCCACATGATCTCGCCGCGGCTTCTAACCAACATGACCGAAGAAGGCGTCTTCTCCATCATCGCAACGTATCTGCGCTTGGCCGGCCAGGGCGAAAAAATCCTCGCCTTCCCCGCCAACGAATACTACTGGCGCGACCTCGGCAAGCTCGACGACCTCCGCCAAGCCGAGCAGGACCTCGCGTAGGATTTCCGCCTACTCTGCGGCAAATCTGTATACAACTCAGCTATTCAGGTGGATAGTTGTTCCATGAAGCTTACGAAGAAAGGCCCAGCCATCCGGATTGTCCTTCGCCGGCAACAGAACTTTTTCAAGTTGGCAAAGAAGTTTCGTAAGACTGAAGATCCTAAGGAAGTAAGGCGTCTCGGCGATGTACTTGGCAGGATGGTGTTTGGCAAATAGCTGCCACGCAAGGCGGCCGCCTCAGAAGGCGGCCGCTACACAACTCAAAACCACACCGCATAAAGTCAACCCTGCGGTATTTTACAAAAACTTAAAACTTAAAACTTAAAACTGCATCACTTCGCCGGCGCGGCTTCCACCGGCAGTCCCAGCGCCTTCATCACCGCATCATGCACTGCCGGACGAACCTCGGCGATCTTGTGGTTCTCCCGCGTAGGATGCACGCGATTCGTCAGCAGCACCACAAAAAGCTGCCGGTCGGGATCAATCCAGATTGTCGTCCCCGTAAAGCCCGTATGTCCGTAGCTGTGTGAAGAAAAATAGTGGCCGCTGGAACTGCCTTCCGCCGGCACCACCCAACCCAGCGTGCGCGTATTCTGGGCCAGCGATTGCGGCGCTGTGAACTCGGCGATGGTTGAGCGTTTCAGAATCCGTTGGTGTCCGTACACCCCGCCATTCAGCAACATCTGGCAAAACACTGCCAGATCACCTGAAGTGCTGAACACGCCCGCGTGCCCGGATACGCCGCCAATCGCAAACGCGTTCTCGTCGTGCACTTCTCCCTGCAGCATCCGATGGCGCAACTGGCTGTCAAATTCCGTCGGCGCAATCTCCGGCCAGCTGGACTTCGGCGGGTTGTACATCGAATGCTTCATCCCCAGCGGACCAAAAATATTTTCATTCGCCAGCATGTCGAGCGGCTTCCCGGTCAGCCGCTGAATGATCTCCGCCATTAAAATAATTCCCAAGTCGGAATACACAACTTTCGTTCCTGGTTCATACTCCAGCGGCTCGGCGAAAATCCTGGAAAGCGTCTCCTGCTTGCTCGTGGAGGTCCGCCAGTATTCCTTGAACGGCGGAAGCCCCGATGAGTGCGTCATCAAATGGCGCACGGTCACTTTGTGCCGCCACTCCGGCTGCGGGCCATTCGCCCACTCCGGCAAATATCGTTCGATCGGCGCGTCAAGATGGAGCGGAGAAGGGAAGTCACCCTCCACCAGTTTTTCCACCAGCGTCGTCGTCACCACGACTTTCGTGAGCGAAGCAATGTCGTACATCGTGTCCGCATTTATCGCGGGCGATTTCGCCTCGTACTTCTGTTTGCCAAACGCGTGCACGCTCAATTTGCCACGATAGCCGACAGCGAGCGTCGCTCCCGGAAACGCTCTGTCGCCGATGGCCTTCTCAATCACGTCGAACGCGGGCTTCAGCAGCGCCTCTCCGCGCACATCCATCGCCTGCAACGTCATCGGATTCGCCGGCACCTGCATTCCGGAGCCAGCCTTCAAGTCAACGCCAGGAATCGTCACCGGCAGGCGCCCGCGGATCGGAATCTCGCCGAACAACGCTCGCGCCACGGAAATCTGCGCCACATCGGCGATCCCGAACACGGAAAGCCAAGTTTCTGCCTGTGGAAACCGCTCAATTAGGTAAGGGCTTCCGAGTCCGACGGAAATCACCGGCTTGCCCGTTTTGTAAATTTGCTGAATCAAGGGGAACTGGTCGGCCGGCACATCCACATCGCCCTTGCGATCACTGACCCGCACAAACAAGGCGAGAATCGCAATGTCGTACGAATCCAGCGCCGGCAGCTTCAAGTTCTCCGCCTTCGCAAATTTCGTATCCGCGCGCAACGTGGTGACGGAATCAAATCGCCTGCGTAGTTCGCGCTCCAAATCTTCGCCGGGATACGGCTCCGGATCGGCGTACAAACAGACCAGCAACGCCCGCGCGGGTTTCGTGCCGTCCAAAGGTAGACGATGCAGTGTATCGCGAAGCAGAGTAATGCCCCGGTCGGAAATTTCCTGTGACTCCGCCTGCCACGCCACGCTGCCGAACTTTTCATTCAGTGCGGCGAGGTCCACCATTCGGTTCTTCTGCAAACCAAGTCGCGCCTTCGCTTCCAGAATCCGCCGCACGGAAGCGTCCAGCCGCTCCTGCGAAATCTGTCCAGAATACGCCGCCGCCAGCAGCGCTTCATACGCCGCGTCCGGCACCGGCGGCATCAACAGCGCATCCGCTCCGGCAAGAAACGCGCGCACCGCGGCATCGCCCGGCGCGTAACGTACCGTAATCCCGCCCATGTCCATCGCGTCGGTGACCACCAGCCCTTGAAATCCAAGTTGTTTGCGCAGCAAATCGGTCAGCACGCGCGAAGAAAGCGTCGCCGGCGTGTTCGCATCCGGCTCCAGCGCAGGAACATTCAAATGCCCGGTCATGATGCTGCCCACGCCCGCCGCAATCGCCGCGCGAAACGGCACCAGCTCCAGCTTCTCCAGCCGCGCACGATCGGCCGTGACCACGGGCAAATCGATGTGTGAATCCGCCGTGGTGTCGCCGTGTCCGGGGAAGTGCTTCGCAGTCGCTAGCCCACCGTTCTCCTGCACGCCACGGATAAATTCGCTCACAAACTCCGAGACCCGCTCCGGATTTTCCCCGAACGACCGCGTGTTGATGATCGGGTTTCCCGGATTGCTGTTCACGTCGGCATCCGGCGCATAAATCCACTGAATCCCCGCCGCCCGCGCCTCGAGCGCCGTAATCTTCCCCATCGTGTACGCGTCTTTCGGATTTCCGGCCGCCGCCACCGCCATCGCCGTCGGAAACGAAGTTCCCTCGTCCAGCCGCATTGCCGTGCCGCGTTCGAAATCCGCCCCAATCAGCAGCGGCAGCTTGGACTTCGTCTGCAACTGGTTGCTGAGCACCGCCGAGGGATAGGCCTGACTTTTCAGAAAACCCAACGGCGAACCCTGGGTCACATTGATAAACCCGCCGACATGCAAATCCTCCACATCGTGCATCATCTGCGCGTAGGCCGCCGCGTCCGTCGCCGTAAAACTGCCGTGATAGGTCGTAAACAAAAGCTGCCCGACTTTTTCCTCGACGCTCATATCTTTCAGCGTCGATTCCGCCCATTTGCCGGGGCCTTCGATCGCAGATTTGGAACTCGGAGCGGCCTGCGATGCGCTTTGTTTTGCCGCGGACTTCGAGATTGCGGTTTTCCGCGACTTTCCACTGCGCGATTGGCTGCGAACTTTGGGTGTCATAAGCGATAGAAGGGCCAGCGGCAACAGCATCAACCGGGCGGTTCGCCTGCTCATATTGGAGAAATCCCTGCCGTGCCCCATGCCTTGACTGTATATAGCACGCGCACTACCCGCTCACAATGAAGGTGCGGAACTCCCGTTCCAGAATATCATTGGGACATATGAAACATCGCTCCCGAGTTCATGCAAACTCGTGTACCACCCGCATCGCACTATTCGCCTTCCTGTCAGTTCTCTTTTTCTCTTCAGTCTCTTCGCTTGCGGCCCAGACCCGCGCCCGGCCCGCAAAAGGCAGAAGCCGCGCCGGCCGCGTACAAACAGGCCTCGACGTCCTCGAAGCCGAAAAATTCGCGCCTCTGCGCGGCAAGCGCATAGGCTTAATCACCAATCACACCGGCCTCGATTATCAAGAGCGCGCCACGATCAACGTCCTCGCCCACGCCCCCGGCGTGCAAGTCGTAGCCCTCTTCAGCCCGGAACACGGCATCGCCGGCCACTCCGACGAAAAGCTTGCCTCTTCCAAGGATGCCTCCACCGGCCTGCCCATCTTTAGCCTCTACGGCGATCATCTGCGCCCCACCGACGAAATGATGCAGGGTATCGACGCCCTCGTCTTCGACGTTCAGGACGCCGGCGTCCGCTTCTATACCTACACCACCACCATGGCCTACTGCATGGAAGAAGCCGCCAAGCGCAACATCGCCTTCTACGTCCTCGACCGGCCGAATCCTCTGAACGGTGACATCGTCGAAGGCCCCCTGCTCGACGCCGAGAAAACTTCCTTCGTCGCCTACTACCCGTTGCCTGTACGCTACGCTCTCACCATCGGCGAGCTAGCCCAGTTCCTCAACACGGAAAATCACATCAACGCCCAGCTGCATGTAATTCCCATGAAAAACTGGCATCGCAACTATTTTTTCGAGAGCACCGGGCTGAAATGGATTCCGCCCTCGCCTAACCTACGCACTCTGAAAGGTTCGCTGCTCTATCCTGGCCTCGAAATTCTCCAGAACGCCGGCGTCTCTGTCGGCCGCGGCACCGAAGCGCCGTTTGAAGAATTCGGCGCGCCCTGGATCAATGGCGAAGAAATCGCCGCCGTGCTTAACGCAAAAAGCCTTCCCGGCGTCCACTTCGTGAATCAGCCCTTCATCCCCGTCAGCGGCCTCTACGCCGGCCAGCACTGCGGCGGCGTCGGCGTGCGCGTAACCGACCGCGCCGCGTTGCGTTCTATGCGCGTCGGCCTCGAAATTGCCGCGATCTTGCACAAAAAATATCCGGACAATTTCGACCTTTCGAAGATCCTCCTGCTCCTCGGCAACGATTCCACCCTCCAGCAACTCCAGTCCGGCACTCCCGTCGGCGAAATCATCGCCGGTTGGGCCAAAGACTTGGCGGCCTACGACGCCACCCGCCGCCGCTACTTCCTCTACAAGTAATCTCTTAGCGCCACCTGCGTCTCTCTTGAATTTGTAGCGGCCGCCTTCCGAGGCGGGCGCCTTACCCCGCGAGCACCTCGCCACATTGAACTATGCTAAAGTCAGCCTATGCGTATAGTTTCTTTACTGCCCTCCGCCACGGAGATCTTATTTGCTCTTGGGCTGGATGAAGAAATTGTCGGTGTCAGCCACGAATGCGATTTTCCCCTTCGCGCAAAAACCAAAACCACGGTCGTCTCTTCCCGCCTCCCGAAAGAAGCCACTCCCGCGGAAACCGATCGTCTCGTCCGCGAGCACGTGGAGCGCGGCGAATCCATCTACGCCGTAAATCGCGATCGACTCGAGGAACTCGCCCCCGACCTGATTTTCACGCAAGACCTCTGCCACGTTTGCGCCGCCACGCCAGAAGAACTCGGCGCTGCCTTAGCCACCATTTCCAAGCAGCCGGAAATCATCAGCCTCGATCCCCACGACCTCGGCGACGTCTGGCGCGATATTTTGTGGATTGGTGAAGCCACCGGCCGCCGCGAGCGAGCGCAGGAACTCGTCACCCACATCGGCGAACGGCTCGGCCGCCTGAAAGCGCAACTCGCCTCGCACTTCGAACAACCGCAACCAAGAGTGGCTGTGCTTGAGTGGCTGCAACCTTTTTACGTCGGAGGCCACTGGGTTCCGGAAATGGTGGAGCATGCCGGCGGCATCGACGTGCTAGGAAAAGTAAGAACGCCTTCGCGCCGCGTCAGCCTTCAGGAGATCGTGGACGCCGCCCCGGAAGTCATCTTCATCGCTCCCTGCGGCTACGTCGCCGACCAAGCCCGCGACGAATATCTCTCCCTGACATTCCCCGACGAGTGGTACACAATCCCCGCCGTCCGCGATGGCCGCGTCTTCGCCCTCGACGCCAACGGCCACGTTTCTCGCCCCGCCGGCCGCCTCGTCACCGGCATCGAATCCATGGCCAAGGCCCTCCATCCGCAAATCGAAGTCCCCGTGAAAGCCATGCTCGGCATGTTATCCGTGCCAGCAACCGCATCACGCAACCGCGCCGCCGCCGCAGGCACTCCGACTTTCTAACCTCCGCGTAGCGGCCACTTTCAAGTGGCCCTGCTTGCAGCGTCTTCTCCCCGCTTCACCCAATACCGATAAAACGGCAACCCCGCCACCATCAGCAACAACCCAATCGAAGACCGCCCCGGCCGCTGCAACCAAATATTAGTCGTC
>Ga0210405_10004191_pt1 | contig 13660 bp, 15 predicted proteins | sample IncBWH11MmetaG_FD_155492 | JGI IMG/M metagenome (GOLD analysis project Ga0210405, IMG submission 155492) | Forest soil microbial communities from Barre Woods Harvard Forest LTER site, Petersham, Massachusetts, United States - Inc-BW-H-11-M | ecosystem: Environmental > Terrestrial > Soil >... | reverse complement strand
ATCGGGCTGGCGGACGCTCCGATGTTAGGGGTCCCGCCGACGTCCGTCACGGTGACGCCACGTCGCAGACCTCGGGCATCACCACGGTTCGAAAATACTCAGTGAAATCTCGGTGCCGCCGTGGGCTGGGATGATTCCGTCCTGCAGACTCACGGTAGAGGGGAGTATTCCTCCGCCGCGGTGTCGTCATCACGTCGCCCACGATCGAGCGACCGTGCCGCGGGCGGTTGCGACTGTGGTCGCGACGGCGGAAGAGACCTCGGGCGTTGCAGTGCACTTCAGCGACCGGAGGCCTCTGTTGTCCGTTTCCGTGCTCGAATGGGTCGTCATTGTGACCGTGACGATTGCGGTCCTGTTGTTCGACATCGTGATTGTCGCGCGCCGCCCCCGCGAACCATCGATGCGCGAATGCACGATCGCGTTGTCGGCGTATGTCGGACTCGCGCTGATCTTCGATGTCTGGGTCTGGATGTCTCACGGCCGCCGGTTCGCGCTCGAGTTCTTCGCCGGATGGATCACCGAGTACAGCCTGTCGGTCGACAACCTTTTTCTGTTCATCATCATCATGACGGCCTTCAAAGTGCCCAAGGTGTATCAGCAGCAAGCCCTGCTCGTCGGAATCGTGATCGCGTTGGTATTCCGCGGTATCTTCATTGCCCTTGGCGCACTGGCAATTCAGCGGTTCTCGTGGGTTTTCTACATCTTCGGCGCGTTTCTGGTCTACACCGCCGTCGGATTGGCTCGCGACCACCACGATGCCGACGCGGAGAACGCGGCCGTTCGGTTCGCCCGGCGGCATGTGAATACCACCGACCAGTGGCGCGGTCTCAAGCTCTACGTCAAGGACGGCTCCGGGCGGCGGTTGACGCCGATGCTGCTCGTCATCCTGGCCCTCGGTAGTATCGACCTGATCTTCGCCCTCGATTCCATTCCCGCGATTTTCGGGATCACCCGCGAGACCTACTTGGTGTTCGCCGCCAACGTATTCGCGTTGATGGGCCTGCGGCAGCTGTACTTCATGCTCGCGAATCTGTTGCAGCGGCTGGTGTATCTCTCCAAAGGCCTTGGCGTCATCTTGATGTTCATCGGGATCAAGCTGATCCTGCAGGCCTTGCGGGAAAGCAACCTGCCGTTCATCAACGGCGGCGAGCATGTCGACGTTCCTGAGGTCCCGACGTTGCTCACCCTCGGGGTCATCCTGGTGACCCTCGCCGTCGCCGCCGCCGCGAGCCTCTCCACCACCCGCGATACCACCGGCGGCTGAGCCTCGATTAGGCCTCGATGGCGCCTGCGATTCGGCGCTCGATGCTGGTCCGTACGGGGGCTGGCAACACGATCAGCCCGTCGAGTTCCTTGCTTGCCCGTGCATAGGCGTTCTGGCGTTCCTGCGGGGAGGCGGCTTCGTCTTGGGCGAGCTGCAGCAGGTGCTGGGCCCGCGCCAGCCGCTGTTGGTCGTCTTCGGAGAAGTCGCTGCGGCGCCGGCGAATCGCTTCGGCCTCGGCGATCTCGAATGCGCTGACGTACTCGTGCACGGCGTCGCGGTATTCCAGTTGCGCGGTCCGATCGCTGAGCAGGTTCTCGGGCTGTTCCGGGCGCAGCAGGTCGGCCTGCCGCTTCGCCTTGTGGAAAGCGATGGTGAGCGGATTCCTCATGTCGGTCATCAGGGGGAAGTCGAGCAGTTTGGCGATGTCGACCTCATAGTCCAGCCAGCGCGTGTCGGTTCGATCGTGCACGGTGAGGAGTTTGGCGATCTCGCGCCGGTAGCCCTCCTCGTTGTTCTGCCGCCGCCCGGTTGCTTCCGCGATCGCGATCTTGGCCTGCTGCTTGAGCCGGTACCGTTCGAGCCGTCGCTCGGCTCGCCGTTCGTTGGCCGCGGCGATTGCGCGCACGCTCCCGCCGATCGCGCCCCCCAGCGGGAAGACCAGCCACCAGAAATTCGCGGCGAAATGAAACAGCGGGCCCACATTGCCAGGATGCCACTTGCGGCGCTACCGGCTCGACCCCAGAGCGTCGTAGACCAGCGTCGTGTATTTCGCTGTGCGCGAAGAACCGAGGACGCCGTCGCCCATGTTGTTTATGTCGCTGTGCTCGTGGACGACGTCGTTGTCGCGAGCGGTCGTCGGTGTCAGTGCCCGTCGGTCTTGAACCGCTCTTGTGAGCGCAGCACCTCCGCTTCGGCCTCGGCGCGACCCACCCAATCGGCGGTCTTGACGTACTTGCCCGGCTCCAGCGCCTTGTACTGCGAGAAGAAGTGTTTGATGACGTCCAGTTCGAACTCCGGGACGTCTCCGATGTCCTGGATGTGGTCCCACCGATGATCGCCGGCCGGCACGCAGAGCACCTTGTCGTCGCCGCCGTGCTCGTCGGTCATCCGGAACATGGCCACGGGCCGCGCGGTCAGTCCCACGCCCGGGAACAGCGGCTCTGGAAGCAGCAACAGGATGTCGAGCGGGTCGCCGTCCTCGCCCAGGGTGTCGTCGATGAAGCCGTAGTCGGTCGGGTAGACCATCGAGGTGTACAGGTAGCGATCCAAGCGCACCTTTCCCGTCTCGTGGTCCACCTCGTATTTGTTTCGCTGACCCTTGGGGATCTCGATGGTGACGTCGAATTCCACCGTCTCGGCTCCTTCGGCTGGGGTGGTCGCTGCCCGTCGGCATTTGTCGACGATCAACCCTAGTCCAGGGATCGGACGCGTAAGGCAGCTCCCACAGACGTCGGCCGGCAGATGGTTCGGCACAATAGGTGCAAAGGAGTCAGGAGAGTCATGCGCCCCACTCAGTGGCGGACGTCTACGCACCTGATCGTGGGAGTGGGCGTGCTGGCGATCGTTGCCGCCGTGGTGGCGGCGACGGCGTTGTTCAGCGCCAGCGGTCGTGGCGCCAGCGGCCCCCAGACCCCACCCCCGCCGCCGGCTGTCACCGCCAAGCCGAGCATCGTCCCGGTGGCGGCGACCGCGCCGGTGCCGACCAAATCCGCGCTGGCCGCGACGCTGGCGGCGGTAGTGGCCGATCCCAACCTCGGCAAACTGGGCGGTCGGGTCACCGACGCGATGACTGCCAAAGAACTCTGGCAGCAGCAAGACGACGTGCAGATGCAGCCGGCGTCGACAAACAAAACGCTCACTACCGCCGCCGCGCTGTTGGCGCTGGACCGCGAGGCGCGGGTCACAACTCGAGTCGTGGGCGCCGACCAGCCGGGGGCCTCTGGGGTCATCGTGCTGGTCGGGGGTGGCGACCCAACGCTTTCGGCGGCCCCGCCCGGCCAGGACACCTGGTATCACGGTGCGGCGCGCATCAGCGATCTCGCCGATCAAGTACGCCGCAGTGGCGTGACGCCGACGGCGGTGCAGGTGGACACCTCGCTGTTTAGTGGCCCGACCATGGCGCCCGGCTGGGATCCGGCCGACATCGAGGGCGGCGACATCGCGCCGATCGAATCGGTGATGCTCGACGCCGGACGTATCCAGCCGGCGACCGACGAGTCCCGCCGATCGGTGACCCCGGCGCTGGACGCCGGACACGCATTGGCCAGCGCGCTCGGTGTGGATCCGCGGCAGGTGACCATCGCGAACCATCCAGGGCCCGTCGGGGCCCGGCAGCTGGCCGCTGTCCAGTCGGCGCCGCTGATCCAGCGACTGAACGAAATGATGAGCGTCTCCGACAACGTGATGGCCGAATGCATCGCCCGCGAGGTGGCGGCGTCCATGCAGCGGTCGCTGAGCTTCGCCGGCGCCGTCGACGCGGTGACCAACCGATTGAACACCGCGCATATTGACACCGGCAGCGCGATATTGCAGGACTCGAGCGGATTGTCGATCGATGACCGCCTCACCGCCAAGATCCTCGATGCCGTGGTGCAGGCGGCAGCCGGGCCCGATCAGCGCGCGCTGCGGCCGCTGTTGGACCTGTTGCCGATCGCCGGTGGCAGCGGCACGCTGTCCGACCGATTCGCCGATACGGCCCCCGGCGTCGGGCCGGCCGGGTGGTTGCGGGCTAAAACCGGCTCGCTGACAGCCATCAACGCGTTAGCTGGAGTAGTGACCGACCGCAGTGGACGGGTGCTGACCTTCGCGCTGATCTCCAACGACGCCGGCCCAACCGGCCGAACGGCGATCGACGCGCTCGCCGCCACCCTATGGTCGTGTGGATGCGCAACGTGACCGCGTCAGCGGAGTTGACCGTCGGGCGCACTGTCGACTGGGGATTCGCGGCGACGGTCGGCCAGTGGCTGGCCCGTCCCGGTCCGCCATCCACCGACTACACCCGTCGCCAGGTGATCGACAACCTGGCGAGCGCGGCCAAGGCGGCCGAACCTCCGGTGCGCGACGTCACCGGTCTGCACACCAACGGCGTGGTTCCCGAGGCCCGCATTGTCGACCGGCCGGGATGGATCCGCGCGGCCGCCGAGTCGATGCGGGTGATGACCGGCGGCACCGACAAGCCGCGGGGCGTCGTCTCCGGACGCGTCACCGGCGCGCAGACCGGTGCCGTGCTGGCGTTCGTCGCATCGGGGATCCTCGGCCAGTACGACCCGTTCGCCGCTTCCGATGACGGCGGTGCCTTGCTGCTGGTGTATCCCAACGTCATTGCGGTTGAACGGCAATTGCGGGTGGAGCCTTCCGATTTCCGGTTGTGGGTATGCCTGCACGAGGTCACCCATCGGGTGCAGTTCACCGCAAATCCGTGGCTGTCCGGCTACATGTCCAAAGCGCTGGGTGTGTTGACTCAGGAGGGCGGCGAAGACGTGGCCCAGATCGTCAGCAGGCTGGCCGACTTCGTCCGGGGTCGCGGCGAACCGTCGCCGGCCGATCCCGACCCACACTCGAGAGGCGTTCTGGGATTGCTGCGTGCCGTGCAGTCCGAGCCGCAGCGCGAGGCCCTGGATCAGCTGTTGGTGTTGGGCACATTGTTGGAGGGCCACGCCGATCACGTGATGGATGCCGTTGGGCCCGTCGTGGTGCCGTCGGTCGCGACCATCCGGAGCCGCTTCGACGAGCGCCGGCACCGCAAGCAGCCGCCGCTGCAACGGCTGCTGCGCGCATTACTGGGCATCGAGGCCAAACTGAGTCAGTACACCCGGGGCAAGGCGTTTGTGGACCATGTGGTGGGCCGGGTAGGGATGGAGCGGTTCAACACCGTCTGGACCGGTCCGGACACCCTGCCCCGGCCGATTGAGATCGAATACCCGCAACGATGGATCGACAGGGTGCTGTAGCCGACCTCAGCGCGGCTGTGGCGGCGTTCGCCAAGGAATACCTCGCCACCGCCGATCACTGGTGTGTGGCGCTTTCCGGGGGCCCGGACTCGTTGGCGCTCACGGCCGTTGCGGCCGGCCTGCTGCCGACCACAGCGCTGATCGTGGACCATGGTCTGCAAGGCGGCTCGGCAGCGATTGCCGCGGCCGCGAAAAGCCAAGCCGAGGAATTGGGATGCGTTGACGCCCAAGTGCTTTGCGTGCAGGTAAGCGGAGACGGCGGTCCGGAGGCCGCCGCGCGCAATGCTCGCTACCACGCGCTGGAGGCCGCCCGTCGCGATCGTCCGGTGCTGCTGGCCCACACCCTCGACGATCAGGCCGAGACCGTGTTGCTCGGGCTGGGCCGTGGTTCGGGTGCCCGCTCGATCGCCGGAATGCGCGGCTACGACCCGCCCTGGTGCCGGCCGCTGCTGGGTATGCGGCGCGGCGTGACGCACGCCGCGTGCGCTGAGCTGGGGCTGGCCGCTTGGGATGACCCGCACAACACCGACCGCCGCTTCACCCGGACCCGGCTGCGCCATGAGGTGCTGCCGCTGATGGAAGAGGTGCTCGGCGGCGGTGTCGCGGAGGCGCTGGCTCGCACCGCGACCGCGCTGCGCGAGGACACCGAGCTGGTCGATGCCCTGATCGCGCAGGCGATGACGACTTCCGCGAACGCCGAGGGACTCGACACCCGGGCGTTGGTGGCGCTGCCCGACCCCGTGCGTCGCGGCGTCATCCGCAGCTGGCTGCTTGCCGGCGGCGCGATCGGGCTGACCGACAAGCAGATCCGCGGCGTGAACAGGCTGATCACCGCCTGGCGTGGCCAGGGCGGAGTGGCCGTCGGGTCCGCGCTGCGCAATCAGCGCCTGGTCGCCGGCCGCAGCGGCGGGCTTTTGACGTTGCGTCGGGAACCGATCAGCCCGGCGACGATGCAGTGGCGGCACCCCCAGCCGCGCAGCGGCGACGGGGACGCGCAGCGCGAGGACGAGGAGCCGGGCCCTCAAACCTAAGCCGACCACCGTTGGTCGTCAGCCCGATGACATGGCACGCTGTGGTCGTGGCAGCGGAATCGCCGGAGCTGTACCCCGGGGACATCAAATCGGTGTTGCTGCGCGAGGAGCAGATCCAGACCCGCATCGCCGAGCTCGGGGCGCAGATCGGCGCGGACTATCGCGAACTGGCTGTGGCCGACGACCGAGACCTGCTGTTGATCACCGTGCTCAAGGGTGCGATCATGTTCGTCACCGACCTGGCGCGCGCGATCCCGCTGCCGACCCAGTTCGAGTTCATGGCGGTCAGCTCCTACGGATCGTCGACGTCGTCGTCGGGCGTGGTGCGCATCCTCAAAGACCTCGATCGCGATATCAACGACCGGGATGTGCTGATCGTCGAGGACGTAGTCGACTCCGGGCTGACGTTGTCGTGGTTGTTACGCAACCTGGCCACTCGGCATCCGCATTCACTGCGGGTCTGCACGCTGCTCCGCAAGCCAGATGCGCTGCGCGCCAACGCGGATATCGCTTATGTGGGTTTCGACATCCCCAACGAATTCGTGGTGGGCTATGGCCTCGACTACGACGAGCGCTACCGCGACCTGCCTTACATCGGAACCCTGGACCCCAGGGTCTACCAGGACTGAGCGCTCGCCCGGCGACGATGCGGGCCGTCAACGGCCCGGGGCGAAGCCGCGGATATCCCTACCGGAGTTCCCAGACCGCGGCGACCGAGAAGTTCACCGTCTGCTGGCCGGGCTCCAGCGGAACATTCGACGGCATGGCCCCGCCTCGCGGAGCCGGAGCCAGGATGGGTGGCGCGGCTCCGGATGCCTCCGAGATCGAGATGACCTTGCCCAGCTTCAGCCCGGATAGCTGTGCGTACTGCTCCGCCCGGTCCTTGGCGTCCTGAAAAGCCCGCGCACGCGCGTCCTTCACCAGCTGCGAGTCGTCCGCGATGGAGTAGCTGACGGAATTGATCCGGGTGGCGTCGCCGCCGGTACCCACGATGATTGCCAGCACATGCGACGCCGAGTCGGCGGGGTGGATCTTGACCCGGATCGAGTTGTCGGCGCGGTACCCGGTGATGGTGCCGCCGGAATTGTCGTACTGGGGTTGCAGGCCGACCTCGGTGGTGCTGATGTCCTTGCGATCGACGCCGGCGCCCCCCAGGGCATTGATGACAGCCTGCTGACGGTCGTTGGTCTGATTCATCGCCATAGTGGCGTCCGGCGCGGTGAACTCGATACCGACGTCGGCGGTGAGGGTGTCGGGCACGCCTTGGACGTGTCCGGAGCCCACGACCGTCACCTGACGTGTGTTGTCCGCCAACCGTTCTGAGTGGCTGTCGCAGGCGGACGAGACGGCGGCCGCGAGACCCACCGCGAGCGCGATCCGGATTGGCAGCCTGGCGCGTTTGGGGACGGGCATGATTGGCACGCTACGCGCGATGTCTACCCACCCCGGGTGGGGTGGGGTATGGTGAGCGGGAAGCAGAATTGGAGTGAGGTATGAGCGAGGAATTGACGGCGAAGAAGCGGGCGGTGCTGAACCGGCTGAAGACGGTTCGAGGCCACCTCGACGGCATCATTCGGATGGTGGAGTCCGACGCGTACTGCGTGGACGTGATGAAGCAGGTCTCAGCCGTTCAGTCCTCGCTGGAGCGGGCCAATCGGGTGATGCTGCACAACCATCTCGAGACGTGCTTTTCCTCTGCCGTGATCGATGGCCGCGGGCAAGCGGCCATCGACGAGCTGGTCGATGCAATCAAGTTCACCCCGGCGCTGACAGGTCCGCTCGCACAGCTGAGCGGTGCGGCGGTTGGCGAACCCACTGACCAGCTGGCGACGGCAGACAGCAGCTAGACCTGGCGATCAGGACCGTGACTGTCCCCAGCGTTGTGGCCGGTCGTCGATATGAAGGGAGCGTTCGTGATGGTGTTGCATGGACTCGTGGCGAAAGCCGCGCCCACGGTGGTGACCGGCGCCGTGGGGGTTGCGGCGTATCAGGCGCTGCGCAAAGGGGTAGCGAAGGTTCCGCTGCGCGCGGCGACCGTCACCGTGACCGCATGGGGCATGCGCTTTGCCCGCGACGCCGAGCGCAAGGCCCAGCACAGCGCTGAGCAGGCCCGACTGACGGCCGCGGATGTGATCGCGGAGGCGAAAGAGCGCATCGGCGAGGACGTTACGCCGCTGATGGTGGTGGACTCGGACAACAATGGCGCCCACTGACACGCTCGCCGACGCCGATACCGCACTCAAGGTTGTCTCCGACGCGGCGGGGCGAATGCGGGTGCACGCGACCGGGTTTCGTTTCGACGAGGTTCGCGCCGTAGCAATCGAGGACTCGGTCGCCAAGGTGACTGGCGTGTGCGCCGTATATGCGTATCCACGTACGGCATCGGTGGTGATCTTTTTCTCGCCGGAGAGTCGCGACACCGAAGCCGTCTTGTCGGCGATCGCCGATGCGCGGCACGTTCCCGCAGAGTCGGTGCCTGCGCGTGTTCCGCACTCGGTTGGTGCGCGCAAACCCGGTGTGGTGCAGCAGATCACCGGCGGAATCCGTCGGTTGATGGGCGGCTCGCCGGATGGCGACGAGGTAACCGAGACAGCGGGCTGCGGCTCCGCGCCGGTGAGCTCATGCGGGGTGTCGCCGGCCGAGGAGAGCAGGCGTCAGCAGCGGACATGGTTGCGGCGAGTGTGGCTGGCCGTGCCGTTGTCGCTGCTGTCGTTTGGGTTAACGACATTTTTCGCGGCGTACCCCTGGGCAAAATGGTTGGCCTTCGCCGCGACGATACCGGTGCAATTCGTCTCCGGGTGGCCGGTTCTCAGAGGGGCGGTGCAGCAGGCGCGGGCCCGCAGCGCGAATATGGACACGTTGATCGCGCTGGGCACGATGACCGCCTTCACCTACTCGGTCTATCAGTTATTCACCGGCGGACCCGTATATTTCGACACCGCCGCACTCATCAGTGCATCGGTCGTATTGGGCCGCTATTTCGAGGCCAGAGCCCAGGGCAAGGCGTCAGAGGCAATCAGCAAGCTGCTGGAGATGGGCGCCAAGGAAGCCTGCCTGCTCGTCGGCGAACAGGAGATTCTCGTCCCCATCGATCAGGTCCAAGCCGGGGATCTGGTGCGAGTACGGCCGGGAGAGAAGATCCCGGTCGACGGTGAAGTCATCGACGGACGCGCGGCCGTCGATGAGTCGATGCTCACCGGCGAGTCCGTTCCGGTTGGGAAGACCGTGGGCGACCATGTCGCAGGAGCGACGGTCAACCTCGACGGGCTATTGACAGTGCGCGCCACCGCCGTTGGAGCCGACACCGCGCTGGCGCAAATCGTGCGCCTCGTTGAGCAGGCACAGGGCCGCAAGGCCCCGGTCCAGCGGATGGTCGACCGGGTATCGGCGGTGTTCGTGCCGGCCGTGATTGGTGTTGCCGCCACGACGTTTGTCGGGTGGACGCTGTTGGCCGCCAACCCGGTGGGCGGCATGACCGCCGCGATTTCGGTGCTGATGATTGCGTGCCCGTGTGCGCTGGGTCTGGCCACCCCGACGGCGATCACCGTGGGCACTGGTCGAGGCGCCGACTTGGGGATCCTAGTCAAAGGCGGCGACGTGCTGGAAGCCTCGAAGAAGATCGACACCGTGGTGTTCGACAAGACTGGCACCCTCACGCGGGCCCACATGCAGCTCACCGATGTCATTGTCGGCAAGCGGCGCCGGCCCGATGTGGTGCTGCGGATCGCGGCGGCAGTGGAGTCGGGCTCTGAGCACCCCATCGGCGCGGCGATCGTCGCCGGCGCGCTCGAGCGAGGATTAAAGATACCGCCCGTCACGGAGTTCGCCAGCGTCGCCGGACACGGGGTGCGGGCGCAGGTCGACGGGCGGTCCGTGCTGGTGGGGCGGCGCAAGCTCATCGACGAGCATGAGTTCTCGGTGCCCGACCACCTCGCCCTGGCGGCCCTCGAGTTGGAACAGCAGGGCCGCACCGCGGTTTTCGTTGGCCGCGACGACCAGGTCGTCGGTGTGCTCGCGGTGGCCGACACCGTCAAGGATGACGCCGTCGACGTGGTGCGTCAGCTGCACGCGATGGGACTGCAGGTGGCGATGATCACCGGCGATAACGCCCGCACGGCGGCCGCGATCGCCAAGCAGGTCGGCATCGATCGGGTGCTGGCCGAGGTGTTGCCGCAGGACAAAGTGACGGAAATCCAGCGGCTGCAGGGCGAGGGCCGCGTGGTCGCGATGGTTGGTGACGGCGTCAACGACGCGCCCGCCTTGGTGCAAGCCGATCTGGGCATTGCAATCGGCAGCGGCACCGATGTCGCCATCGAGGCCTCCGATATCACGCTGATGTCCGGTCGGCTCGACGGTGTGGTGCGTTCGATCCAGCTGTCGAGGCAGACCCTGCGGACGATCCATCAGAATCTCGGCTGGGCCTTCGGTTACAACACCGCCGCGATTCCCCTTGCCGCACTGGGCGTGCTGAATCCGATCGTGGCGGGCGCAACAATGGGGCTATCCTCGGCCAGTGTGGTGACAAACTCGCTGCGGCTGCGACGCTTCGGGCGCGACGCGTGAAAGTCGCTTGTACCACCGTCGATTTCGGGCGGCCGGGTATCGAATGATTCATGACATTGTGATCCGATGGGTGGTCATCGGACTGTTTGCGCTGACTGCTCTCGAATATGGGGTAGCGGTCATCACCAAACCCCGACCGTGGACGTCGGCCGTCAACCATGCACTGCATTTCGTCATGGCCGTCGCGATGGTGGTGATGGCCTGGCCGTGGAGCGCAAAGCTTCCGACGACGGGACCTGCGTTGTTTTTCCTGCTCGCCGCCGTGACGTTTGCGGTGATGGCCATCTTTGCAATCCGCACGACCTCCCGGCGGGAGCTGTACGCCTATCACGGGCTGATGATGCTGGCGACGGCCTGGATGTACGTCGTCATGGACGATCACCTGATGCCGGCCAGAACGAGCGCTCAGCCGGATATGTCGATGCCGGGCATGAAGATGTCTGCGATGAACATGCCGGCGACCAACTTGGCCACATGGTTCAGCGTCGTGGGCTGGTTCGGTGCAGTCGGTTTCGGGGTTGCAGCGGTCTTCTGGACTTGCCGGTATGTCCTTGATCGGCGCCGTAAGACGGCCCCGCGCCGATCGCTGGGTGACCTGGGTCAGGCGATGATGGCCGCGGGTATGGCTATCTTCTTCGTCGCCACGCTATCTCCGATCTGAGCGCCTGAGTCGCATCTTCGGAATCTAAATAATGCTATCTACGTACGGAGATAGTAGGCTTTTTCTGCGGCGAGGATCCTCCTCTACGGGCACCCGTCTCAGTACCGGCGCGCCGATTCAGCGCCGGGTAAACACCGTTCGCGGCAGGAAGGACAGGGAAGTCATGAGACAACAGTTGGTGAGGCTGGGCGCGGCCGCAGTCATGGCCACCGTGACACTCAGCGCATGTAGCAGCTCAGGTCATCAAGCCGCGACCGGGTCTCCGTCGACCTCGGCCACGCAAGCGCACAACTCAACTGACCTTACGTTTGCCCAAGACATGATGCCCTGCCATAAGCAGGCCATTCAGATGAGTGAGATCATCCTGACCAAACAGGGCTTGGACCCGCGGGTGGTACGGGTCGCAAATCAGATCAAGGCTGCCGAGGGCCCCGACATCCAGGGGATGCAGAGTTGGCTGAGCCAGTGGCAACAGTCGACGACGCCGAGCTCTGCCGCAGGGATGCCCGCAATGCAAGGAATGACGGGGATGGCGTCGCCCGAGCAAATGACAGCTTTGCAGAACGCCGCAGGTGCCGATGCCAGCAAACAATTCCTGACGTTGATGATCCAAAACCATCAGCACGCAATCATGTTGGCGCAGAGCGAAATTAATTCCGGTCAGTACCCTCCGGCAGTTGCGATGGCGCATTCAATCGCCACAACCGAACAACAGGAGGTCAACACCATGCAAGGCATCTTGGGGTAGATGAAGCGAAGGAGGCGGAGCTCATCACGTGCGGCGCCGCCGAGGCACTTGGGTGGGGTTGTCCTCCGTCAGTGTGGTGACTAACTAGTTCGGCTGCGCCGATTCGGCCGCCAGACGTGAACCGTTAAGCAATCGGGGCGTGAATTCGGTTGCAGGTTCTATGTATTGGGCTTTCAGCTACTCATGGTGGTCCCATCATGCCACCCGGTCCCATCATGCCACCCGGTCCCATCATGCCCGGTCCCATCGGGCCGGGACCCATCATTCCGCGCATCATCGGCGGCATGCCGTCGCGTACGAACCCAGTCACTTCCTGGGCGTGCGCACGGATGGCTGCAACCAGCTGGGGATCATCTGCGGTTTCCTCAGCGATCACGCCTGTGGGCGTGAGTGTGAGCTGACGGCGGTATCCGTCGGCGTGCCGGAAGAGCGTCGGCAGGCTATCACTCATGCACATGACTTCGCCGCCCTGTTCGAGGTGGGAATACATGCTCGAGACGTGCGCCTTGAGCTGCGCAGCAAGCTCTGGGGAACCGGATTGGGTGGTGGTGCGAATGCCACCTGGGATCTCCTCGACGGTGCGGGTTAACTCGTTGTGCCGGTTGAACATCTCCATGTAGCGGGACATGTCCGTCGGGGAGACGCCCATCATGCCGCCGCCGTTGTCGACGAGTCGGACGGCTGGGGCGGGCGATCCGAGGACCCCGCGCAGCACATACCCGAGACCCACGACGGCGCCCGCGCCGACCGTGGTGAGCGCAGCACGTCTGGTCATCCGCCGCTGAGACCGCTTGGCGCTCAAGGTGTTCTCTGATCTCAACCGCAAACTCAATATTGGTTCTGGCTAGCCGGTTTTGCTGGGCATGGGCATACCACTCGGCATTGGCATACCACTCGGCATTGGCATACCACTCGGCATGGGCATCCGGCTCGGCATGGTCATCTCGGGCATGGACATGCCGCAGCACATGTCGGCGGGCTTAGAAGCGCCCGGTTTAGGCGGGTTGTTGGGGTGCGGGGCTGAGGTCGTCACCGGAAGGGGCGCGGGGACTTCCGAGGAGCCGGCCCAGGTCCCGGCTAAGAAGCTGGCTACCGCGATAGAAGCTGAAGCCAAGACGGCGCCGATCACGCGCTTGCGCTCACGGAGCCGGGAACCCAGCTCACCGAAAGATGCCATCGTCGATTCCTCTCGTTCGGACTGGCGGAGCACCTCTGCGAACGGACTACATCTCCGGTGGATGAGCGCCTACCGTCTGGTCTACTATCTAACTACGTAGATACTAGATCCGGGCCGGGAGTGCTAGCAAGCGGAGGCGGGGGAATCAGCTAGAGCCCCTAGGTGTGTGCTCGCTCTTGGTTCATGCCGTCCGGCGGTGGTCGTACTATGTTGGTACGTAGATGTTGGAGACGGCGTGTTCGAGCTGTCGCAGTTCCAGTCCTCGC
>Ga0210405_10004190_pt1 | contig 13664 bp, 5 predicted proteins | sample IncBWH11MmetaG_FD_155492 | JGI IMG/M metagenome (GOLD analysis project Ga0210405, IMG submission 155492) | Forest soil microbial communities from Barre Woods Harvard Forest LTER site, Petersham, Massachusetts, United States - Inc-BW-H-11-M | ecosystem: Environmental > Terrestrial > Soil >... | reverse complement strand
TCTTTTTTGCCCGGTACGAAGCCAGCCAGTACGGGAGCCCGTACATCGAGACGGAGCATCTCTTGCTCGGCTTGATGCGCGAGGACAAGGCGCTGGCGAACCGATTCCTGCGGCAGCAGGGCTCGATTGAATCCATTCGAAAAGAAATCGAAGCCCGCATCACCATCCGCGAGCGCATTTCCACTTCGGTGGAGGTGCCGCTGAGCGCGGAATGCAAACGAATCCTGAACATGGCAGCGGAAGAAGCGGAGCGCTTGGGCCACAAGCACGTCGGCACGGAGCACTTGCTGCTGGGGATCCTGCGCGAAGAGAAGTGCTTTGGCGCGGAGATCCTGATGGAGCGCGGGTTGCGGCTGTCGGCGCTGCGGGAAGAACTGTCGCGGACGACGGGCGAGAAAACCACGGCTTCACGGCCGAAGGAGACGTCGCTCTTGGCGGAGTTCAGCCGCGACTTGACGCAGGCGGCTACCGAAGGGTCCCTCGATCCGCTGGTGGGACGCGAAGGCGAAGTGGAACGCGTGATTCAGATTCTGTGCCGTCGCACGAAAAACAATCCGGTGCTGATTGGCGAGCCGGGCGTCGGCAAGACGGCGATCGTGGAAGGGTTGGCGCAGAGAATTTCAGACGGGGATGTTCCTCCATTTCTAGCGGACAAGCGGATTCTTTCACTGGACTTATCCTTAATCGTTGCGGGCACCAAGTATCGCGGACAGTTCGAAGAGCGGTTAAAGACGATCATGAAGGAATTGATGGAGAGCCAGAACTCCATCGTGTTTATTGACGAGCTGCACACGCTGGTGGGAGCGGGTTCGGCGGAGGGTTCGCTGGACGCGGCGAATATTTTGAAGCCGGCGCTCTCCCGAGGAGAAATTCAGTGCATCGGCGCAACCACACCGGGCGAATACCGGAAGTCGGTGGAGAAAGATCGTTCGCTGGAGCGACGTTTCCAGGCCGTGAAGGTTCCGGCTCCGAATGAAGAAGAAGCGATCCAGGTGATCAGCGGCGTGCGGGAACGCTATGAAAAGTTCCACGCGGTCAGCTACACAGACGAGGCGCTGCGCTACTCGGTTTATCTTTCGAACCGTTACATTCCCGACCGGTTTTTGCCCGACAAGGCGATCGACCTGATCGACGAAGCGGGCGCGCGCGTGAAGTTACGCCAGGCTTCGGTGCCGGAAGAAGTAGCCGAAGTGCAGAAGCGCGTGAAATTCATCACGCACCGGATGGAATCGGCGATTGCGGCACATGAATTCGAAAAGGCCCGGTTCTATTCCGAGGAAGAGCGCAAGGAAAAAGAAAATCTGCGCGTGCTGCGAGAGCGCTACAAGCTGGACGACGCGTCCACGGGCATCGTGACGCGCGAGGACATCGAGGAAGTGGTCTCGCGGTGGACGGGAATCGCTGTCACTTCCATCAAGGAAGACGAGCAGCAGAAACTGCTCCGTATCGAACCGGAACTTCACAAACGGGTCATCAGCCAGGACAAAGCGATCACCGCACTGGCGCGGGCGATTCGCCGCAGCCGAGCGGGATTAAAATCACCTGCGCGTCCGGTGGGCTGCTTTTTCTTTCTGGGGCCCACGGGCGTCGGCAAGACGGAAGTCGCGCGGCGCCTGGCGGAATTTCTTTTCGGCTCGGAAAAGTCGCTGGTGCGCTTCGATATGTCCGAGTTCATGGAAAAGCATTCCGTATCAAAGTTGATAGGTGCACCGCCAGGCTACGTCGGCTACGAGGAAGGCGGACAGTTGACCGAGCGCGTGCGCCGGACGCCGTATTCGGTTATATTGTTGGACGAGATTGAGAAAGCGCATCCCGACCTCTTCAATATTCTGCTCCAGGTCTTCGAGGACGGGCAGTTGACGGATGGTCTCGGAAATACGGTTGATTTCCGGAACACCATCATCATCATGACATCCAATATCGGCGCGCGGCATTTGCAGAAGCGCACCTCCATCGGATTCCAGGCGGGAATTGATGAAGCCAGCCTGCGAAGTATGGAAGACCTGGTATTGGGTGAAGTGAAGCGCGCGTTCAATCCGGAGTTTCTGAACCGGTTGGACGAAGTAATCCTCTTCAATCCATTGGGCGACGAAGATCTGCTACGCATTATCGATTTGCTCGTCGGCCAGTTGAATGACACACTCATTCACCGGCAAGTGCAAGTGGTGCTGTCGCCCGAAGCACGGCAGTGGGTTCTCGAGAAAACGTGCGCGGACCGCAATTACGGAGCGCGTCCGTTGCGCAGGGCTCTTCAGAAATACGTGGAAGACCCACTCTCCGAAGCACTGATCCAGGGGGGGATCCAGAGACCTGCAACGTTGCAGATTTACGTTGCGGGGGAAGGTCTCGCGTTCCGGCCGGTAGGTGAGGCAACCCCAGTCGTCCACTAGCGAATCTGACGCAACACGTGTGAACGCGAAACGGTTTAGCCGGAGTGGAAACCGTCCCGCGTGGTACGCGCGACCAGCCCCACCGGGCCTGGCGGGAGAATAACATCTTGAGTTTGGGGGCGCGGCCTTGAGATTCTCAATGGCCGCTAAACGGAAAGTCTGTGTCTTCGCGGAGATGAACCCGGCGCGTTCTGTGCGACCGGGTGTCTCCTGGCGACCCGTACTTCTTCTAGCGCTCTTGTGCTGTCTTGCTCCTGGTTTGATTCAGGCCGGGGCCTCGAGGTTAGAAGAAAAAACGGGCGCAGTGCATGAGCATTACCTGTTTCATGCCAACCTGGATCTAAAGTCCCTCAACGAAAAAATGGACGAGTTCACGCCTGAAGAAGCCGGCGCAGACGCGCAAACCGGCGGCAACTTTGTGATTGACCGGATCGAGTTCACGGGGAACCGGCGCATTCGAACGGACACGCTGAAAGCGCGCATCTTCAGCCGCGACGGGGATCCCTACAACGAAGAAACGCTGCGGCGGGATTTCCAGGCCCTGTGGAACACGCAATTTTTTGAAGACGTGAAACTGCGGGTGGAAGAATCCCCGACGAAACCGAATGGAAAGGTAATCGTGTTCGAGGTGACCGAGCGGCCGGTGATCCGGCGCATCCGTTACGACGGCATCCATTCCATTTCGGAATCGGACATCCTGGACCGGTTCAAAGAGAAAAAAGTCGGTTTGACGGTGGAAAGCCAGTTTGACCCAACCCGCATCAAAAAAGCAGAGGTGGTCCTGAAGGATCTGTTGGGCGAACACGGGCGGCAGTTCGCCACCGTGACGCCGCAGTACGAGCGGATTGCCTCGAGCAACGCGGTGATCCTGGTGTTCAAGATTGAAGAAGGGCCAAAGGTCAAGGTGGGCCAGATCCAGTTTACGGGGAATCACGCCTTCAGTCGGCGGAAGCTGATCCGCGCGATGCACAACGACCGTCCGTATTCGATCCCCTTGAAGATCACCGAAATCAACGTGATGTCGAAGACCTACGACCACGACAAGCTGATCGAAGACATAGAAGTCGGAATTCGCGGTCTGTACCAGGACAACGGCTATTTCAAGGTGCTGGTGAAAGACCCGATCCTGGAAAACATTGACACGAATGGCTGGCGCTGGGGCGTTCCTGTGGTGATGGGCCGCTCGAGCTGAAAAGCCGTGAACAACACCATCCCGATCGAAGAAGGCAACAAGTACACGATGGGGACGATACGCATTGCCAGCAGCGACCCGGACAAGGCGCTTTCGTTGAAGGTTGAAGCACTAAAGGGCGCGTTCCCGCTGAAACAGGGGGACGTGTTCTCCACCGCGAAGATCCGCAAGGCGCTGGAAGACTACACAAAAATTTATGGGCAATACGGTTTTATCGATTTCGTGCCCACGCCCGAGACGGATATTGACGAAGCGGCCAAACGCATTGACGTCACCATGAAGTTCGATGAAGGCAAGCAGTATTACGTCCGGCGCATCGACTTCCAAGGCAACACCACCACCCGCGACAAAGTCATCCGCAGGCAACTGCTGATTGACGAAGGCCAGCTGTTCAACAAGCGCGCGTGGGAGTTAAGCGTGCTGCGCATCAACCAGCTCGATTATTTCGACAAGCTGGACCCCGACAAGGCCGTGGAAATCAAGCGCAACCAGAAGCAGGGTACGGTGGACCTCCTGCTCAAGCTCAAGGAAAAGGGCAAGCAGTCCATCGGGTTGCAGGGCGGCGTCAGCGGGCTGGCCGGCGGATTCATCGGACTGACCTACCAGACCAACAATTTTCTGGGACTTGGGGAAACGCTCACTCTTTCCGCACAGATCGGCCAATACCAGCGGAATCTGATGTTCGGATTCACGGAGCCGTACTTGTTTGATCGGCCGATCAGCAGCGGCTTCACGGTGTTTTCGACCCTGTACAAATTCAACCAGGCGCAGCAGGCCGCGCAACTCACGGGGCAGCAGGTCAGCATCAACCCCCAGTTCATTCAGGATTACAACCAGAACAGCACGGGATTCACGACCTTTGCGAATTACGCGCTCAGGAAGCACGTGTTTACCCGCGTGGGATTGACCTACGGCCTGACGCGCACCAACATTTCCACGTTCAACCAGTCCTCGGAGCTATTGTTCACCCAATTGCAGTACGGCAGTCTTGCGGGGCCCAGCGCCCTGAACGGGATCATCGCCAGCACGGTAACGGGAACGATCAGCTACAACACCATCGACAACCCCATCAACGCGACCCACGGCAAGAGTTATTTTTATTCGCTGTCGTTCACGGGCGGGCCCATCGGCGGCAACGTGAACACCATCACCAACACGGGCGAGTTCAAGTATTTCCACCCGATCAATCACCGGCGCAACGCGGTCGGCGTGAGATTCCTGGGAGGGTTTACGACGGGCTACGGTGGGAAAGAAGTGCCGCCGTACAGCCGGTTCTACCTGGGCGGGGAAAATGATCTGCGAGGGTTCGACATTCGCGCGGTTTCGCCGGTGACGTATATCCCGAACTCCGTTAATCAGACGATCTCGGTATCGGGTAGAGCACTCAACGTGCCGGTGCTGCTGAAGAGCATCACCTTCCCCGGCGGCGACACGCAAGGCGTGATGAATCTCGAATACCGGATTCCCATCGCGGGGCCGGTGGCGATGTCGCTCTTTAACGATATCGGCACAGTCGGGGTCCTGCGCAGGGGAGGCTTGCTGTTGGCTCCCACCGGTATTGAAAACATCAATCAGCAATTCCCGCTGGCGAACCAGCAGGCGCAGTTGCAGATCGCCCCGGGAACAAACTTCAAGCTGCGGGATTCGGCGGGAATCGAGTTCATCGTGAATTTGCCGATCGTCCAGGCGCCGTTCCGCATTTATTACTCGTATAATCCTCTGCGCATTCACCAGACGCTGTACGCGCCGAATGCGGCAATCAACGGGCAAAACCTTTCGCGGCAATGCATCAACAGCGGACTGACCAATCCGCTTACCCCCATCGACCCGAATAATTTGAACAACTGGCAGTCGATTTGCAGCCCGTCCGTGGTGCAGGCGGTGCAGCCGATCTTCGCGCCTTCGGGGTTGAACTACTTTGAGCCGAAGACGACATTCCGGTTTACGGTCAGCCGCACGTTCTAAGGGGCGGCGGGATGCGAGTTTCAGGAAGCGAGTTAGCTTGGGAGGGCCCGCGGGAAATTTGCGCGGTGAATTCATGAGGGAGATGTCATCCATGAGTTGGCGTACGACAAGAATTGCGGTTTTGGCGGTATGCGCTGTAGGCGCGGCGCTGGCGATGTCGGGGTGCGGCAGTTCAAGCGCGAACGTGGTGACGGTGACGGTGACGCCAAGTACGGTCACAGTGATCGCCGGACAAGTGCAAACATTTACCGCAGTGGTGGGGGGATCCACAACCACAACGGTAACCAACTGGCCTTGCACGTTTTCCTACACACCGAATCCCACAACAGCGGTGCCCAACCCGAAAGCCGTTACAGGAACATGCACTTCGGGCGGCTCGATTCAGGGCCTGACCGGGAGCATCGGGACATGGACGATTACCACCGCGAATGGTTCGAACGTGCTGACGTACACCGCGCCGTCCCTGACAAACTTCCCAAAACCATTCGTTCCGGTTCTGACATTCACTGCGACGGCGGATGTGGAAAAGAGTAAGACGGCGACAGCGACGGTGAGTTTGGATTCTGGAATCAGGGTGTCGGTTACCCCTGCGACGGCGACGGTGCCCGTGGGCTTGACGCCCGCGCAAACCAGCACGTTCTTTCCATCGTTCCTGAACGCCCCGCCGGTGGGCGCGCAGTTTAAATTGGTGCAGTCCAACTCAAGTTCCAGTGTCGCCGCTGATCAAACGCCACAACCAGGCTCCGATTCGTGCGATCCCACCTGCGGAACAATGGATGCAAATGGCAACGGTATCTATACCGCGCCACCGACGCTGCCAACCGACACCAAGCCCGCTGGCAGTAAGTCCACTTTACCAACCACCGTGTTCCTCGTGGTGTGGTCGTCAGCCGATTCCAGCCACTGGTTCGTTTGCACGATCACACTCGTGAATGCGACAACCAACCCGGTGACCTACTCGGGGCTGTACCCGCCAACGGTTGCGGCGGGAGGGGTGTTGCAGGACGTCTTTCTGAAAGCGAGTAACCTGCTCAACACCTCTCAGATCAGTTTTATTTCGCCTATATCGCAAGCCAATCTTGCCAACGGTCAACAAACTCCACTGAGCATCACCACACAAGTCTTCACGATTCCCATTTCGTCGGCGTACTGTACCCCAAGCGGACCCAACGTGACGCCGGTGATTACCTGTGATGCCTCGCTCATGACAAGAGTCAGGCTGCTGTCCCCGCAGCTTGCCCTTGCTGAACCCGACCCCACCCAACCGGCGTGGATCATGATCTCCAACTTGCCGGGGAACCCGGCGCCGGCGGCGCCTTGCGTTTTGTTTCCCGGCTCCACTTCCGCAATCGCATGTCCTCTGCATATCGTAAATGCAAGCCCGGGACTGGTGGCAGCGGCACCGGACAATTTTCAGCAAGCGACGCAGAATGGCACGGTTGAAGTGTCGCTCAACGGCGGATATTTCGGAACGTCGAGCAACGCGGTGAATGTTACTTTCAACGGCAACGGAGTGACCAAGAGCGTCCAGTCCGGAGCCAGGCAGGTTATTTTTTCCCAAGGTGGCTTCCAACTCCCCAGTCCAGGGCTTTACGAAACCACGCTCACCAGCAACCCCACCCAAGGAACGCCGCCTCCTTTCCCGTCGGCAACTACCAACATCGCGGTTCAGCCCAATTTTGCTAATTTCAATCCCAATCCTTCGGGCACGCCGTCGCAAACCTGCATTGACCCCACGACTAAAAATCCCCTTTCGAGTGCCTTTCCCGGTTGTGTTGCGCTGAGCGCAAGCGGAAACCTGGCGCCGAGTGCCATCGCCTTGAATTCAGTGAAGGGCTATGCGGTGCTCGCGGAACAGGCCAGCAATACATTGCAGTATGTGGACCTCACGGGTACGTTCCCAGCTCCACAACCGATTTTTTCACTTTCGACGGCGTCAGCAACATCGTCAGCGCCGACGGACATCGCAATTGACAATCAAGTGTTAGGGACTCAGGCCGATTTGGGAATCGTGGTAAGCAGCGGAGACAGCACGCTTTATCTATATTCCATCACGCAAACCTCGCCGTTTTTCAGTTTTCTCGCAAAGGTTCCGGTGGATCTGCCAACGCTCCTGAGCCAACCCGGAGCGACGGGACTTCCCTCGCCAATTTCGTTCGCCGTCGATCCGACGACGCATCTGGGAGTGGTGGCCTATGGGAGTACGAGCGGTACGAACATAGCCTTCATCGTGGATGTGAATCCAAACCAGTCAGGAGCAGACACCCGGACGTGCTTCCTGCCGGGGAAAACACCCCCGTGCGTGGTTGCTCCGGTTGCTGTGAACACCGGCCCGACGCCGAAGGTAATCATGCAACCCAACCTGCCGCTCGCGTATGTGACGCCCGGCGGTGGGAACGGCGCCACCTCGGTGGTGAATCTCTTGCAGCAGGGCACCAGCGCGCAGATCGCGCCCTTTGTATCCGGCGGAACCAGCGGCGCCGTGCGCACCGCGGGAACCACCAAGATCATCACCCAGACCCCGCATGGCATCAATCCGATTCTCGGCGGAACCGTCATCATTTCCGGCATCACTGGAACGAAGACCGGCTCAAGTTTCAACGGCACTTACCAGGTATCGCAGGTAATCGATCCGTTTTCCTTCACCTACGCGCAGTTCGGACTGAACGACGACATTGAAAGCAATACCAGCACGGGCAGCAGCGGCGCTGGATTGGGAACCGTCCAGTATGGATCCCCGTATTTTTCTTTCAGCACTTCCACTACAGTGTCGGGCGCGGCAATCAACCCGGTTACCAACACATTCGCCTACGCCGATTACCAGGCGACTTCGGCGCAGATCGGTTTTATCAGCACGCTCGACCAATCTTTGACAACGCTGACGGTGACGGCGGGGAGTTGCAGCAGCGGGTGCGCGCCGGTTCCGGCGGGCGGCCCCGAATTCGGTTTCCGATCGGTGGCGTTCGACCCGTTCACCGACGTGCTCATTGCCTTCGACCCCAATGAAAATGCCGGCACTGAAATTGTTGGAAACGAGATCTCACTGATCAATCCGGGCGGTCCGGCGCCGTCCGGATCGACGAACTTCCCAACCCGAATTATTGCCGCGATTAACACTGGCCAGGTTGGAACGGGTTCGTACACCCCCTCCGGGGCAACGACACCCGTGAACGTGTTCGGACCGATGACCTACGATCCAAAAACAAAATTTGTCTTGGTGGCCAACGCCGGCAGCAACACATTAACCTACATGAGCTTGGATCCTTCGAATACCTTCCAGAAGGCGCACATCCAGGACCTTCGGTTATTCGATACCACGCCGTCTTACGGCGTCCCTGTGAGGCAGCCGGCCTTGGGTTCGCTCTCCCCGTCGACAACTTGCAGTCTTATCGACCCGACGATGCCCTGCATGCCCCAAGCGGTGCGCGTGGGGCAACCGGCAAATTTGAGGATCCTCGGACAGGGTTTCCTGTCCGGTTCGGCAAATCCGATTGTTCGGTTGGATGGCCTGACGTCCATAACACCACCGGGACAGACGACGGCAGTGCAGATCCCGCCTCCGACTTCCGTGACCGACAACGAAATCGATGTGACCATTCCAGCGGCATTTCTGTTTGCGCCGCACGATTACGCCCTGGACGTCCAGACAAGTTCGACTGGTGGAACGTCAACGACCAACGCCATCGATCTACACGTGGTGCATATCTTGGATATGGCCAGTACCTGCAAGCCAACTTCGGCATTCCCGCAAGGGCCCGAGGGAGTAGCCATCGATGAGCCGCGGCGCATCGCGCTTGTCACCAACTACGCGTGCAACAGCGTTTCCGTGATCACCATTGATCCGAACGGCTTTGCGAAAGCGGCCGGGGGCATCGCGCCGTATGGCACCATCATCGGCAACGTCGGAGTCGGCAACAACCCCATCGGCATTGATGTGATTTCCCGGTTGGGCTTTGCGGTGGTAGCCAACAGCGGGGACACACCGAGTGGAACCGCATCGCTTATTGACATCAGCAATCCGGAAAGCCCGCAGATCGTGCCCATTACCACTACCACGACTTCCGGAACGACAACGACGACGACGACTTCCAACACCATCACCGTCGGGCTTTCTCCGCTTGGCGTGAAGATCGATCAGGATCACGCCCTGGCTCTGGTGGCCAATAACGGTTCGAATACGCTGTCGGCCATTGACCTGACCGTGCTGGCCCCCTCGGTGACGGGCGGGCACACCCAGACAGGACCTACGTCAACGACAGTTGCCCTAAGCGGCCCGCCAGCAGCGATTGCCGTGGATCCGAACCGCGCAGTTGCGGCGGTCACAAGCCTGCAGAACTCCGGCACCACCAGCGTGTCGGGAGGAATCGACGTCGTGAATCTGGCCACGTTCCCACCGATCAAGAGTTCGACAGCCTCCGTATCCTCCTTGTCCGCGAGTCTCACGGGAATCGCTTATGATCCCGGAGATCCCAATGGTGCCACCGGGCAGACGGGGCTCTTTTACGCCACTTCGACACAGCAAAACGCGATTTATTCGTTGAACCCGGATACCGGTAGCGTTCAGACGATCCGCGTGGGAGTTAACCCCTACTCCGTCGGGTACAATTATCAGACCGGAACTTTGCTGACGATCAATTCCACTTCGAACAGCAGTTCGGTGGTGGACGTGCAAAATTTCAAGATGCGGCAGACCTTGGGAATCAGCAGTCTTTCTCAGTTTGCAATCGCCGTGGACAATCTTACGAATATCGCGGTGATTGTGGACCAGAACAACAATCGCGTGGTGTTCCTGAATCTGCCGAAGTAAGAGAGGCGGCGCACGCCTCTCAGGATAGCGTTTGCAGCGGTCTTGATTGCTCAGCTATACTGTTCGCTTTGCGTGAGGCGGTTCAAGCGAGTGTATGCTGCCGGACTGCGCAGACGGACCTCCTGGGAGCTTGTGATTGCGAAGTTGTTCATTTTCCCCAGGGGCTCCAAGAAATTTGACCGGTCATCGGTTAAGTAAGCAAAGGCATGCCAATCTCAATGGCGTCGGCCGCCAGGGACAAGGCAGAGCCAAGAAGAATAAGGAGAAAACAGTGAATTCAGGAAACATGATTCGTGTGGCTGCGGCGGCCACGTTGTGCCTGCTGGGCACGGTAACCGTGCGTGCGCAAAGTGCGACGGCGCCGGGCGCGGCGAGCAGCGGCAAGATTGCCGTCCTAAACGTCCGCCAGGCAATCGTAACGACGGCGGAAGGCAAACAGGCTTCGGCGGAACTGCAGTCGCAGTTCGCTCCGCGGCAGAACGAAATGGAAACGCTGAACAAGCAGATCAACGATATCCGGCAGCAGTTGGCGGCCAACCAGACCACCTGGAGCGACGAGCAGAAAGCCAAGGCGTCTGCTCAGGGACAGCGGCTCGCCGCCCAATTGGAGCGGAAGAACAATGAACTCCAGGAAGACGTGAACGCCGCGCAGGGCGACGTTGTCGACCGCATCGGCCGGAAGATGATGGACGTGCTGGACCGCTACGCGCGCGAGAACGGGTTCGTTGCGGTGTTCGATTCCTCGGCGCAGAATTCGCCGATTATCTATGCTTCGAACAACGTCGATGTCACTCAGGACATTATCCGGCTGTACGACCAACAGTATCCGATCAAGGGTTCGGGCGCACCGGCGGCCAAGCCGGCAGCCACTCCCAAACCCGCGGCGCCTCCGGCAGCCAAGCCGCAGAGGTAGTTCAGGTCATCATTCCGAGCTTGAGGGCCGCCGCGAGGCGGCCCTTTTTCTTTTAGAGGCTATTCGGATCGGTTGCGGGGGAAGCCTGCGTTGACGGCGGAGGGGCATTCTTTGGCTTTCCGATTTTGTGGTTGGTATCCACTTCGAAAAGCATGTAGTCGGTCAGGTAGTGCTTGTGATGATAGCGATGGCCGTGGAGTTCCATGTGCATTTCGGCGCTCCAGGGTAGCCAAAGCGTGGTGTTCGAGGCCGCGAAATTCACGGGGCCGTATTCAACCAGCAGGTGATCGCGTGTCAGGCTCAGGATCTGCGCCGGTTCCAAAAGATCGGTTTCCATTCGCAGCACATCGAAGCTGGTGGAAGAAATCCAGAAGCGGCCTTTCAGTGGAAGATGGTACAGTTTGCCGTCGCGGCGCCAGTTGCGAACTCCGTGGAGGGAATCCTTTTTTTCCTGGAACCGGATCTGCCACGTAGCCTTTCCGCGGATACTGGCCAGGCCTTCGCACTGATACACGAAATCCTGCCGGGTGGCGGGCTGCAAAATCGCGACGCCAAGATTGTTGAGGCCTTGCGTCGCGAGGGAGGTGGGAAAACTGGGGTCTCGCCCCCAGGAGTATCTGTCTTCGTCGAGGAAGAAGGAATCGCCGGCGTAGCGATTGACGAAAACGATGTAGGAAAAATCGCGCGATTTAACCGGGCCGGGCCTTCCGAGGCGGTCAATTTCCTGGTGCTCGATGTGTTCGGTCGCCGTAAATTTCTCGAAATTCTCCAATTGCGATTTCATGCGATGTTCGGCTCGGGGAAGAATCTCTTCCGCGCTGCAGGATGCGTCTTGCGCCAGCGGGTATTCCCGGCTGTCAATGTCCGGAGGAGCCCAGGGGCGTTCCTTGGCCGGTAGCAATTCGACGCTGGGGGATACAGGGATCGGGAGACTGGCGAGTTGCGTCACCTCAGATGAGACGGCGGCCGGCGTGGCGGTGGAGAGCGCTGCAAGTTTTTTCCTGGCTTCTTCCGCGGAAGGGTCGCCGGGAAACTTGGCGGCGACTTCCTGCCATGTGCGTTGAGCTTCCAGCGGCTTTCCTTCCATCTGCTGGATCTCTCCGAGAAGAAGGCGCGCGCCGGCGCTTTTTTCATGAGCCAGATCGACAGCCCGTTGGGCGTGCGTTTCCGCATCGGACAGCCGGCCCGCCTTGGAGTAAGCGGAAGCAAGAAGAAGCTGAGTGCGCCACACAGCTCCGTTCTTAAGGAAGGCTTTTTCCAGAGTGGCGATGGCGGCTGAGAAATCGCCGTTATGGAGTTGCAACTCCCCCAGAGCAAGCAAGGATCTCTCATGCGCGGGGTCAATTGATAAGGCGTGTTCGAAATCCTGGCGCGCCATGTCGGTGTGATTCAATCCGAGTTCTGCGACGCCAAGGAAATAATTGACGTCGGGATTTCCGGCGGCCAGGGAGAGTCCCTTTTCGAAATGAACGCGCGCAGCTTCAAATTGGTGTTTGCGAAGCGCCTCCAGACCTTTATCGATCTCCGCCTGGAGTTTAGGGGACATTACGAGGCCTTGCGGCCTGGTTCCTTGGGGTTTCTGGTCCGATTCAGGGAGGAGGTAGAGGTAGACCTGCATCTTGCTGCCAATGGCCGTCACACTGATGTGCTCGATTGTCCTCTGATAACCAGGGTAACTCGCCTCCACGTCGTACTCACCCTGCGCAAGCCCGTCGAAGACGGCGGTGGAGGCGGCCCGCGTGGTAGTTGTCTGACGGTAGCTGCCCGCAGTTGCGACAAGCGTGACCACGGTTGCGCCATCCATGGGCACCCCACTGCCATCACGCACGCTCACGGAAAGGGTAACGGTTGAAAAACCAAAACCTTGTTGGCTTCCGCGGCTTCCGCCGGTAGGCCGCTGGGCAAAAACCGAAGAGTTGCACAGCAGGAGAAGACAAACGAGGGCGAGAGCATAATTCGAGAGCTTGAAGATGCTGGGCCGGACGTAGACCATGGTTACCTGGGCGCAGCGGAAGACGTAGCGATACATTACGCAGGAGAAGGCCTGGCGTCAAGCGCCGTGCGGACCATGAGGCTGACAATTCGCAAGAGGGCCAAGAAGGCCAAGGTCAACCCGGGAAAGTGCCATAATTCTGATTAGCCTTTGTATTCCTTAGAGTTAAACAGGTTTCGAAGCGGCGGAAAATTGGCATCGATCCGCAGAGAAGACCGCCGGCCGGCGGCTAAGCCCTAAGGTACCTTGCATTTACCCTGCTCCGGGAATATACTCATTCTTCGCTCTGAATCGGGTCGCACCATGAAGTGGGCGCAAGCCCACTTTTTTGTTGCCGCCGGCGGTGCTGAGCTTTCGACCGGCTTAGGCCGTGGAGTCTCCGCGTGAATTTGGAAAAGGTCCGC
>Ga0210405_10004187_pt1 | contig 13670 bp, 12 predicted proteins | sample IncBWH11MmetaG_FD_155492 | JGI IMG/M metagenome (GOLD analysis project Ga0210405, IMG submission 155492) | Forest soil microbial communities from Barre Woods Harvard Forest LTER site, Petersham, Massachusetts, United States - Inc-BW-H-11-M | ecosystem: Environmental > Terrestrial > Soil >... | reverse complement strand
AAAGGCTGGAGCCTTCGCTTACCACGGGGGCAAAGGCTGGAGCCTTCGCTTACCACGGGGGCAAAGGCTGGAGCCTTCGCTTACTAGGGGGCAAAGGCTGGAGCCTTCGCTTACGACGGAGGGCAAAGGCTGGAGCCTTCGCTTACCTTCAAAATTGCAGCCAAACGGTTTTTAAATACTGATCTCCAGTAAAATCGGGGGGCATTGAGCCAGCGACGGCTTCAAAAGGGCGGTTGATCCCTGTTCTTAGGATTCGGAGGAATTCACCAAAGGTCATGCCACGAAAATTCGTGGAACAGAGCAGCAACCCGTTTCGGTTCAAACAGGCGGCCGCACGATCAGCCAAGCCACCGAAGTCATCTTGAACCCTGAAAACTCTTGACCTTCGGTCTCGTGAGAAGGTCGGTGGATCAAGGATGATCAGGTCAAATTTTCTCCCGCGTCGCTTAAAACGCCCCAGCCAATCGAAGACATCGCCATAAAGAAATTCGTGTTCCCTTAAATCGATCTGATTGAGTTCGTAGTTTCGCTTTCCCCAACTCAGGTAATTCCGCGACAGATCGAGGTTCACTGTTGCGGCTCCGCCGATGGCTGCGGCGACACCGAAAGCACAGGTGTACGAGAACGTATTGAGTAGCATTCTGCCCCGGGCGAGGCCGCGAAGCTTGCTGCGATTGATGCGCTGGTCGAGGAAAAGACCCGGCGAATATCCCGCTCGGAAATCAATCTCGAATTCCAGCCCGGACTCCTGAACGCAAAAAGGTTGGTCAGCCCGTTCTCCAGCCAAGTGTTTCGGCACAGTGTTGCTTTTCTTAAGGAGAGGTTTCCAATAAAGCGAGCGATATCCCAACGTGGGATCGAAGGTTGGCTCGCTTTCGTCGAACGTCTGGATGATCCAACGACCAGCAAAATCATCGATGATCAGACCACCCAAGTCATCGCCAGAGCCGTCAGCCAGGCGTACGGCGTTTGTTTGGTCGGCACGGATGGTGCGGCGCTTCGCCATCGCAGCCACAATCTTTTCAGTCGGAATCATAAAGGTTTGCGCGCCGGAACTGAACGTTACAGGCTAAGCCCATGAGCGATCTTCGCGAAACTCTGGAGCACGCGGTTCAGGAAGATCAACTCTTGGCTAGCACTGTGGCCAATATCTTGCATTTGCTTTCTGGTAGTAACAATCCGGTTTACAGGGCGGCAATCGACGAATTGGTAGAGAATGAAGCTTGGGCTGAGTTGAACGACCGTTTTTTTAAAGCGCTAGCGTTCGGTACTGGCGGACTGCGGGGCAGAACCATCGGAAAAATTGTGACTCGGGCGGAAGCTGGAAGCCAAGCAGGGGGCATTTGCCCTGCGTTCCCATGCGTAGGAACCAACGCGATGAATTTTTATAACATCAACCGAGCGACGCAGGGTCTGGTCAATTACATCAAAGAGCATCTGGCGAAGAATGGACTCAGGCCCAGCATTGCGATAGCCCATGATACGCGCTTTTTTTCCCGGCAATTCGGAGAACTGACGGCTAAAGTGGCTACTGAAAGCGGGTGTGACGTCTTTCTGTTCGAGTCTGCACGTTCGACTCCCGAACTGTCCTTCGCCGTTCGCCATACAAACTCAACGGCGGGGATTGTGATCACGGCGAGCCATAATCCGCCACATGATAATGGTTACAAGGTCTACTTTGCCGACGGAGCACAGATCGTCGAGCCGCACGCCGGGGCGATCATCGATCAGGTCAACAAGGTTGCAAGTGAAGTTTATGAACCGCTCCCGAAATCTCAGCAGGGTAAGCTCGTAAGTCTCGGCTCGGAGCTTGACGACGTTTATAAAGCCCGTCTCCGGACTCTGGTACTCCGACCTGACGTCATTGTGAGCCAGAAAGAATTGAAAATAGTCTTTACCCCGATTCATGGGACCGGTGCGATTATTTCAGTTCCGGCGTTGCGGGAATTGGGTTTCCAGGTTTTGACGGTTCCTGAACAGGATAAACCTGATGGTTCCTTCCAAACTGTGAAATCCCCGAATCCGGAAAGCGCCGAGGCTCTGGCGATGGCCATCGCCTTGGCCGAGACGGAGAAGGCAGATCTCGTGATCGGTACTGACCCTGATTCTGATCGCATGGGAGTGGCTTGCCGCGATCAGTCCGGAAGAATGCAGCTGCTCACGGGTAATCAGATTGGATCTCTGCTGGCCTATTATCGGACGAAAACGTTCAAGGGACAGGGTGTGTTGAATGATGGGAATAAGGCTCGTGGGGTCATTCTCAAGACCCTGGTGACGACCGATCTCCAAAAAACCATCGCAGAGAGAGAAGGGCTTCACTGCGTCGAAACGCTCACCGGATTTAAGTACATCGGTGCGAAACTCGAAAAATACGAAGCTGCCTTGCCGGCGGAAATTCGGAAAGCATACCGGGCATTGCCCGAGCAAGAAACCCGGTCAGCTCGATTAAAGCATTCTTATTTCTACGTTTTTGGAGGAGAAGAGAGTTACGGCTACAGCGGAGCCGATTTTGTTCGTGATAAAGATGCTAATGGTGCGGCGATCATGTTCGCCGAAGTGGCCGCCTACGCCAGATCGAACGGTATGACGCTGGATCAGCTCCTGGATCGGATTTATCTCGAGTACGGCTATTACCAGGAGAAGTCCGGTTCGCTGGCCTTTGAGGGGGCCGAGGGCGCCGATAAAATTCGTCGCTTGGCGGACTCTTACAACGCCTACCCTCCCAGTGAGATTGACAATTCGAAAGTCGTCGCGGTGAAGGATTTTGCCGCGGGGGAAATCCCGGATGCGGAAGGGGACATCTTACCGCGAGAAAAAATGACAATTTTTGAGCTCGCGGACGCGCGTCGAATTGCGGTGCGGCCTTCCGGCACTGAATCGAAGATCAAGTTCTACTTGTTCGCTAAGAACTCCAGCGTCTCCAAAGATTCGTTGGTCGAAACTCGGGCAAGTCTCGCCGCAGCCCTGGACAGTCTTTGGGCGTGGCTGCAAGAAGATGCAAAGAATAGAGTTGGTTAGCTGGTGCTCTGCAGTTGGCCAATGTGTGCTGATTCACAAGCGTAGAGATGGAGATTCGAACTGACCACCCTTGAGCAACTCCCGGTGACGCACATTTTTCGATCGAGCGTCGTTTCCGCCGGTAGGGACGCGCTCCCGCGCGTCCGGGGAGGATCTGGGCTGTGCGGATTTTCTCCCGTCGTTTCCGCCTTCCTTGAACGTGCAACGCCGGACGCGCGGGAGTGTTTCCCTACCGGCGGAAGCAATGCCCGTTCAGGGCGGTCAGCAGATGCAACGTTAAAGGATCGAGGACGACGAAGACGACTGTGGTTGCGGGTTTGCCAGGCTGTTCTCCTCCTTCTCACTACCGTTCTGCCGGCCTTTGCTCAGGAAGCAGGTACCCAGCCAAACGAGGTCGCAGGATCGCTACCACGGCTGGACGATAGCGCACAAGTATCGCTGATCACTTACACCCCGGGCGAAGAGCTTTACCAGGCATTTGGCCACAGCGCGATCAGGGTGAAAGACGACCTCCTAAGCATGGACCGCCTTTACAACTTCGGAGTGTTTGATTTCGAGACACCCAACTTCTACCTTAAATTCGTTCACGGCGATCTGTTCTACCAGCTCGCGGTGAGTCCGGGCGAGGAAGAAATCAGCATTGTTGGAGCGTACGGTCAAGGTGTTACGGAACTGCTGCTGAATCTCTCGCAGAATCAAAAGCAAAAGTTGTTTGAAATGCTGGAGACCAATCTCCTACCGGCGAATCGATTCTATCGGTACGACTTTATCCTGGATAACTGTTCGACCCGACCGCGAGATGTCCTCGAGCGGATCACAGGATCTCCGATCATCGAGCGTGGGGCCGGCAACCAGACGTTCCGGCAAATGCTGGATCCATACTTCACTCGAATCCCGTGGATCGGATTTGGGGTTTCCTTGCTTCTCGGCGCAAAGGTCGATCGACTGGCGAGCCCGCGAGAAGCCTGTTTTTTGCCAGCGGACCTGGAGCGAGCAGTGCAGACAAGTAAAAACGGCGACCAAAGCCTGGCTGCGGAAAAGAGGGAACTTTTTCCGCCCGAGGCTTTGCCTGATTCGTTGTCCTTCCTGGCTCCGATCTGGATATTCTATAGCGGGGGAATTCTTTGGTTACTCTTCTGGCTATTGCGCAGGAAGGGCCATGCCGTTTGGCCGACCGCGCTTTGCCTTACTATCTTCGGTCTTGCCGGTACGTTTATCCTCGTGATCTCCCTTTGGACGCGCATTTGGGTTTTGCACGAGAACTGCAATCTCTTGTGGCTCATCCCTTTCCATCTTCCTGCAGGCCTCTGGCTCTTTTTCGCCAAAAGTCGACCGGTTTTGCTTCTATGGTATCTGCGGTTCGCGTTTGTTGCCGCATGCGCCTTTGTGTGCGTCTCATTCGTTCTGCCACAGAGTTTCAATCCTGCAGTTTATCCGCTATTACTGATCATCGCTTGGCGATGTGCCTTGGAGCTGGTCCCGGGCCGATCCGGCTTGCAATCATGAAACCTGTCCTTCTTCACGTCTCGGCTATTTTTCTGAGTCTGGTCGGGGGGATCCTGGTCTCGTTGGCCTTTCCTCCCTGGAATCAAGACTGGCTGATCTGGATCGGATTCACTCCTGTTTTGGCTGCATTGTTGTTGTTTCCGCGTGGCTGGATTGCTTCACTTATTCATGGAGCGGTTTTCGGAGGTACATTCGGCGGCCTTGTTTTTTCCTGGCTATTAGCAGGAGGGCATACGAACGACTGGATGTGGAACTTCCTGAGCCTCACGCTGCTTGGGGGAATCTGGGGCATTTTCGTGAGCCTTTTCGTCCAACTGCCCGCCAAGAGCGGTAACCGGCAAGTTTCTCCGATATTGCCGGGATATAGCTTTAACCCGGCCGCGTGGACAAAATCGATCTCTCATTTGCGTGCAGCCTTGGTAACGGCTTCGGCTTGGACCGTTCTGGAATGGGGCAGGGGGGTGCTTATTCCAGAATGGAACGCGGTTGGCACCGTCCTTCAGGCGAACCTGCCGTTGTTTCAGATTGCAACGATTACCGGGGTCAGCGGGCTATCGTTTGTTGCGGTATTCGCAAATGTTATTGCGCTTACGGCTGTTCGCCGGATCGTCCTGGAACCCGGCCGGATGACCTGGGCGTCTCGATTCGACGTGACGGCAACTCTCGGCGCAATCTTCATTGCGGCTCTTGCCGGCTTTTGGTCGCTGCAGCGCCAGCCGGCGAGTGAGCAGATAAAAATCGGACTGTTCTGTCCCGATACCACCGACTTCGAGCGTCTTCTGGAGCTCAGTAAGGGAGTGAACGAAAAGGGAATCGATTTGTTCGTTTGGCGATCTGTCCGATTCGGTCAGGGTGATTACACTCGACTAGACGCCGTATCGATTGGAAAAGCGTCCGGTTTGGTGGCCGGCATGACCTCCGCGGAAAATGGCGCTCTCAACGGGGCTTCGATCATTATTCCCGGCGCGGTAAAAAATCTATTCCTGATGCCGAGCCGAGGCGACCATTTCCAGGCCGGGTCGATTGGTCGGACACTGAATCCTTTCCTATTCAAGGACACGAGTTGGATCCCATTGGTAAACTGGGAAGCCGGTGATCCGCTCCTGGTGCGGGCGGCCGTAAAAAAACAGATTCAAGTGATTGTAGCTTTGGTCGATCCACTGCCAGGCGGTCCGGGCTCAACAGAGCAGCTTTTTTCGAACCTCCGGTTATGGTCAGTCTCGCTCGGCCGTCCAATGATTTTTGCCAGTGCAAAAAATTTCGCGGCGATCGTGTCACGCTCCGGAAAACTCGTGGCAGCCGAGCGCCTTACACCGGGCACCGAAGTTCTGATTGGCAGCGTTGAGGTGCCGGCGCCGTTTGACTCCACACTGTACGGACGCTACGGCGACTGGTTTGCTGTCGCGTGTGGCGCAATTGCCATAGTGACGGGCATCTCGGAAAGGCTTCGCCGCTTCCATGAAAAGTCTGGTCGTCTCTCTGCATGACGTCTCGCCGCTGACGCAAACGTTGTGCGAGAAGATCCTCGCTCAGCTCCTGGAGCTAGGGGTCCGCCAGACTTCACTTCTCGTGATTCCCAATCATCATGGACAAGCCCCCATCACTCAGGATTCCTCGTTTCGAAGCTGGCTGGCCCGAAAAGTTGACGCCGATCACGAACCGGTCCTGCATGGCTATTTCCATCAGAGACAAAGGAAGGGAGACGACTCGTTGTTTTCGAGATTAACAACTGAGATTTACACCGCCGGAGAAGGAGAGTTTTTTGATCTATCGGCCGGGGAGGCATCCGATAGGTTGCAGAGCGGGTTGGAAGATCTCGCGTTCTTACCGCGGAAAGTGGCCGGCTTTATCGCGCCGGCTTGGTTGCTTGGCGCCGAGTCCGAGATTGCAGTCCGCAAGCTCGGCTTCCGGTATACGACCCGATTGAGCTGTGTGCAGATTTTCGGGCGTTCCGGCGAGGTCAGATCAAGGTCACTGGTTTGGAGCACTCGTGCCAGTTGGCGTGCTGTGATGAGTCTCGCGTGGAATCGAGGCTTGGCGATCACTACTGCTCAGGCGCCGCTGATTCGTATCGCCATTCATCCTCCCGATGTTCGGCATCCTGCGGTCTGGCGCCAGATCCGCCAATTGGTGACAAGAATGAGCCAGGGCCGGGAATGCGTTTCCTATCAGAAGTTCGTTGAGACCTGCAGCCGCTCACCCAATAGATGGACTTCTTAGTGCATGCGAATTATTCAGTCGTAGTTTACGCTCCACACCTGGTCCATCTTATCTAGATAATTGCTATAGGATGCCTCGAGCTCTTTTTGGGCGATCGATTGCTGGATTCCAAGCTGCTTGTAGCGTTGATACGCTTTATCCCCGCCGATATAAACAACTCCCTTTTGCTTGTCGGCGTACGTGTAGAGCGCCTTGCCCTTGACCGTGTTGCGTTCGAGCTTGTACGGAGTCATCCGGTTGAACATGGCCCATTGCTCCTGCGTTGACGGGGTCCGCATGCGAAATCCGGCTGCGGACAGCACCGATTCCTTATTTTGCACTTGCGTGCCTGCACAGGCAGAAAAGCCGGCCACCACAGCGATTATCAAAAAAAGTCTCAGATAGATGCCTAATGACTCTTTTTTGTTCATGCAGGAGTTTATGGGTTAAAGAAGTTTGATTACAAACAGACGAGCAAGTCAAGAAGGCAAGAAGGCAAGAAGGCAAGAAGGCAGGAGTTCAGGAGTAATTTGCCTGGCGTCGAAGCCGGAGAGCTCCGTCCATTCTGCAACTCCTGGCTCCTGAACTCCTGGCTTCTGGCTTCTGGCTTCTGGCTTCTTGACTTGTGCGTGATCTTAAGTAGCCGAGTATTCTCCTACCCCATGGCCGCGAAAATCGACCTCCACATTCACTCGAAATTTAGTGATCGATCCGCAGAATGGATTTTTCGCCGCTTCGAGTTTCCCGATAGCTATTCGGATCCGAGGAAGTTGTATCAGCGGCTAAAAGAGAAGGGGATGACATACGTCACCTTCACCGATCACAACCGGATCGACGGGTGTCTCGAGATCGCTGAGTTTCCGGATGTTTTCATTAGCGAGGAGGTTACGGCCCGGTTTCCGGATGATCAGGTGAACATTTACTTGCTCTTGTGGAACCTGACCGAGTCGCAGCACATCGAGATTCAGCAGGTCAGAAGGAATGTTTTTGAGCTCCGGGAATATCTGGCGGAGGCCGGAATCAGTCATGCGGTCGCTCATCCGCTTTACGACATGACTCGGCAGCTAACCGCCGATCATGTGCAGAAGCTAATTCTTCTCTTCAAGCATTTCGAAGGCATTAACGGGCTGAGAGATTCGCTTCTAAGCGATACCGCACGCTTCATTTTGAGATCGCTCACTCCGGAAATCATTCAACGATTCGCTGATCGCCAGGGTCTTGAGCCAACTCATCCGGAGCCATGGCGCAAAATACTGATCGCCGGGTCCGACGACCATGCAGGGATTTTTCCGGCTTGCGCTTACACGGAAGCCCCGGACTGCGGTTCGGTCCGCGAGTTCTTTCACTTCATCGGAAAGGGCGACTGTGTGACGCGGGGACAAGGCGGGACGCCGTTAGTGATTTCTCACGGGTTGTACAACACGGCTTATCAATTTGCTAAAGACAAGTTTTCGGCTGCGGTGAGCCCGAACCTGGAATTTCTGGAACTCGTCTTCTCGCGATTCATGGAGGGAAAAAATCCGACGAAATTTAGTCTTGGGGAGAAGCTGGCCCTGCTTTCAAGCGGGATTCTTTCCGGAAAAATATTTGAACTGGCAAAACCGGCAAACCTTTCGATTTGGCCGGAACTGGCAAATTACTTTGGCAGGGCCGAAGTGCAGACTCAGATTGCGAAGGAAACTGAAGGGGTCAATGAGCCGGAGCGTCGCGCCTTTCTGATGGTCGCACTCGTGTTCAATCAGTTAGCATTTCGTTTTTTCCAAAAATTCGTTCAACAGATCAGCGCGGGTGGCGTAATCGAAGCTGTCCAGGCGTTGAGCGCGCTTGTGCCGATGGGGTTTCTCCTCGGCCCTTACTTTTACGGCTTTCACAGCCAGGCGCCGTTCCGCAAACGGCTGACCGATATCTGCTCAGCAACGGTGAACTTCGTGCCGGATGTGCTTCAGAATACTAAACGAGCCTGGTTCACCGACACTCTCGAAGACGTGAACGGGGTTGTGACGACGATTCGGAAGATGGCTGCAGCCGCGTACGAGACCGGTGCGGATCTCATCGTTGTCACGTCCCGGCAGCAGATCAGCATTTCTGAGATTCCAATCAAAAATTTCATGCCGATCGGCGAATTTGAGCTGCCGGAATACGAGCTGCAGAAGCTTAGTTTTCCGCCCGTGCTGCACATGATCGAGTACATCCAGCGAGAGCGCTTTACCGAATTGATTATCAGCACACCCGGGCCGGTTGGTCTAACCGCACTTATAGCCGCTAAGATGCTGGATCTGAAGGCCGTAGGCATTTACCACACGGACTTTCCCCAATATGTGCGCATTCTTACCCAGGACAACTATATGGAATCGCTGGCCTGGAGTTTCATGCACTGGTTTTATTCCCAGCTTGACGTTGTTTACGTGAACTCGGAGCACTACCGGCAGCGCTGGATCGAACGCGGCATAGCTCCGGAAAAATTGAAGATTCTGCCGCGTGGGATAGATACCACGGTCTTTACACCCGCTAAGCGTGACCCCGGTTTCTGGGAACAATACGGCAAGAAACCGGAAGAGCTCGGATTGCTTTATGTTGGACGTATTTCAAAAGAGAAAAATATCGACGTTGCGGTTGAGGCGTTTCGTAAACTCTATGGGGAAGGACTCCCCATTCGCCTTTTGATCGTAGGAGATGGGCCCTATCTGCGAGAACTTCGCCAAACGGTGCCCGAGGCTTGCTTTACTGGTTACCTGACGGCGGAATTGGCTACGGCGTACGCGTCGAGTGACATTTTTGTTTTTCCAAGCACCACGGACACCTTTGGTAATGTCGTACTGGAGGCGAAGGCGGCCGGGCTTCCCTGCATTGTATCAAATCGGGGCGGCCCCTGTGAGTTGGTCGAAGACGGGGCCGATGGATTCATCACCAGAGCCCTGGACGTCGGGGACTTTGCCCGGGTTTTGCGGCTTCTTTGCGAGGACTCCGATCTCAGGACAAAAATGGGTCGGGAGGCCAAAAATCGGGTTCAGGACCGGACCTGGAGTAATGCATTTCGACAGTTTTGGAATGAAACACTCTGAAAATCTCATTGAATTTTCTTGGTGCTCCGCTAGTGTCCTGACTCTTTATGGCAAAGAAGTCTTGGATTGAAAGGAATAAACGGAAGCAGAAAACGGTAGAAAAATACGCCGCCGTTCGCGCCGCTTTGAAGGCCAAACACGACTACGAAGGCCTTGCTCAGCTTCCGCGGGATGCCAGTCCGACTCGACTCATAAATCGTTGTCAGCAAAGTGGTCGCCGACGGGGCTTCATCCGTCGTTTTCGTTTATCCCGAATTGCTTTTCGTGAGCTCGCCTCCCAAGGCATGATCCCCGGGGTTACGAAATCGAGTTGGTAAGCATTTCCGGATTTCCGGAGCGGAATTTGATCGCCTCATTTGCCGGGGTGGATAACTTCGGATTACCCTTTGCGGGGTTGAGCATCCGCAGGTTGATTACCTTTTGGCCTGTGCGCCGTCGCTAGGAGCGATTGAATCAATGATCATGGAAATTCCCTTTTCGCTTGCTGTTTCAGCAGCTTCCGAGGTTGAGACAGAGTTTGTCTCATCGGGATCGATCTTGTTCAATCTGCTGGTCATCCTGTTGCTGGTTTTCCTGAATGGATTCTTTGTTGCTTCCGAGTTCGCTCTCGTCAAAGTGCGGTCCAGCCAATTGGACGCTCTCGAGGAGGGAGACAAAAGAGTCGCATTGGCGCGTCACGTTTCGTCACATCTCGATGCGTACCTTTCGGCCACCCAGCTTGGTATCACGCTCTCGAGTCTGGGGCTCGGATGGATCGGCGAACCCTACGTGGCTAGACTGATTCAGCCCGTAGTCGCCCACGTTGGAATCAGCGGCGTCGCCATCATTCACGGAGTCTCGTTCGCTATTGGGTTCGGCATTATCACTTACCTTCACATCGTTTTGGGGGAGATCACACCGAAATGGTTGGCGATTCGGAAGTCACTGGCAACAAGCCTCTGGATCAGTCCCCCGCTTCACCTGTTTTACATCGTTTTCCGGCCGGCCATTTGGTTCCTCCAAGCTTCTGCAACCTGGATCATGAAATCCGTTTTCGGGATGGAGCCTGTCGCCGAAAACGAGTTGGTTCATAGCGAAGCGGAACTTCGTGTCATCCTGACCGAAAACGAAGCTCCCGCAGATGGGACAGAACTTAGTAACGAGCTATTGATCAATGCGCTTGATTTCCGTCGCCGGGTTGTCCGGGACATCATGACTCCACGCGGCGACGTCATCTATCTCGATATCCAAGATTCGTTTGATGCCAATTTCCAGGTGGCTATTGAATCAGGTCACACTCGTTTCCCTTTGGTTCAGGGTCATCTTGATAACACTATCGGCCTCATTCACATCAAGGATCTGATGCGCGAAATGAAAAAGGAAAAGCCGGATCTGCTGGCAGTTAAACGGGAACTGATACCAGTGCCGGAATTTATGCCGCTGGAGAAACTCCTGAGGCAGTTTTTGGCAAAGCGGAATCATCTGGCGGTGGTCGTGGACGAGTACGGAGGCGCCGTCGGCATCGTAACTCTTGACAACGTTCTCGAAGAGCTGGTTGGAGAGATTAAAGACGAATTCGACCTGGAACAGGTGAAAGAATTCGTGCGTCTCAACGAAGAAGAATTTGTGGTGCAGGGGCAACTGAATCTCTACGAGTTGCAGGAACTCGCGGATTTACGGTTGGAGAATGCCGACGTAAGCACGATCGGCGGTTATGTTATTCAGGTGTTAGGTCACCTGCCAAAACAGGGAGAACAGGTTCGAATTGAGGATTATCTCGTCACCATTACTCAGACGGACGGACGACGGATTCTGCAGCTCCATTTTAAGAAACATCCTGTCGAGTCTGCGGAAGAGCAAGAGCACACGGCGAAGCAGGACGAATCACAATAGCTTCGCGATAAATTCCTCTTTGTCGAAATATTGGAGATCGCCGAGCTTTTCACCCGTCCCGACAAACCGTGGAGGGATGCCGAGTTCGTCCTGGATCGCGATGACGATGCCGCCCTTGCCGGAACCATCAAGCTTGGTGACAACCAAGCCGGTCAGATCGACAGCTTGTTTGAATTGTTTCGCCTGGACCAGCGCGTTACTTCCAGTGGTTGCGTCCACAACCAACAAGCACTCGTGCGGCGCTTGTTCATCGTGCTTTTGTAAAGTCCTGACAATCTTACGCAATTCCTGCATTAAATTGTGTTTCGTATGAAGGCGACCGGCCGTGTCGCAAATTAAGAATTCGATATTCCGTTTGTGCGCAGCGGAATACGCATCGTAACAAAGCGCGGCCGGATCAGCGTTGTATTCCCCGCTAATCACATCGACTTGAAGACGTTCTCCCCAAATCTTCAGCTGTTCGATGGCTGCAGCACGGAAGGTATCGGCGGCAGCCAGCATCACGGTGTGTCGATCTTCCTTGAGAAGATGCGCCAGTTTCGCCGCGGAGGTAGTTTTCCCGGTCCCATTGACGCCGACCATCAGGATCACCTTCGGCCTGTTAGGCAGCGGCCGGAGTTTCGAATAGGCGATTGGGAAAATCTGTTCAATGTGGGATCGAGTGACCTCGACAACGTCTCTGGCCGTGATCTTCGCCTGGCGTTGCTGAAGGTCCTCAATGATTCGGAGCGTCATCGGCACACCAATATCAGAGCGGATCAAGGTTTCTTCGAGTTCGTCCCAGTCGACAGGCTTGCCGCCGAAGCGTTCTACCAGGTTTTTGAAAAATTCGAATGCCATGCTCTTAAAGCGTCTGGTCCAAAGCTGTTCGGAGTGGACGGTTGAGGTCGAGTTTCACTCGATCGAGTACACCGTTGACGAACTTTCCGGATTCCTCTGTTCCAAATTTTTTGGCAATATCTATCGCTTCGTTGATGGCAACGATCGGCGGGACGTCATTGGCATAAAGCATCTCATAAATCGCCATCCGCAAGATGTTGCGATCTACCGCTGAAATCCGTTTGAGCTCGTAATTCGCGGTGTATTTAATTATCTTTTCATCAATCGTAGCCTGGTGAGAAATCACACCATTTAGCACGTTTGTCGCGAACGCGCGGACACCCGCGACCGCCACGCGGATCTCCCAAAACAGGTCCAATTCCTTCGCACTAAGCGGCTGTTGGACGTTCAAGTCCCAGTGAAAAAGAAGCTGCAGCGCGACCTCGCGACCTTCGCGGCGTTTGCCCACCCTATCCTCCTTTCAAAATTTCGCGGAGAGTACGAACAATTCGGACCGCTGCGCGGGCGGCCTCTGTTCCACGGTTTATCTCGGGCGATAAACAGCGGGCCTTTGCCTGCTCATCATTCTTGACCACGAGAACCTCGTGCAGCACCGGCACAGATGCGTTCAAACTAATGTTCGACAGCGCTTGCGTAACCGCGGTGGCGATTAAAGAAGCGTGTAGTGTCTCCCCATCGAAGATCAGTCCAAATGCGAGGATCGCGTCCGGCCTTTGATTCCTGGCGATTGCCTGAACGGCGATCGGGATTTCGTACGCCCCGGGAACGCGTATGACGGACAGCTTCGCATGCGGAGCGATAATGCTTAATTCATCTGTAGCAAACCGCACCAGGCCATCCACGTAGGTCCGATTGTATTCGCTGGCGACGATCGCGAAGCTAGCAGCTTCCTTCAGCGCTTCTGGCGGGGTCGGAAATTCTGTCGACATGAGTGCCGGACGATACTCCTTAAGCCCGACCCTGCAAGAGCAGGAGTTCAGGAGTTGCAGGAGTTGCAGGAGTTGCAGGAGTTCAGGAGGCAAAACCTATTGGCGGGGAACAGGTACCTGTGTCTGCTAGCGAAGTCGAATTCTTCATCGCATCGAAGCGCATGAATCATCTTCTGCAGACCGGAGAGCCTCCACCCATTCTGACTCCTGAACTCCTGCAACTCCTGACTCCTGCTTTAGAGCA
>Ga0210405_10004185_pt1 | contig 13671 bp, 8 predicted proteins | sample IncBWH11MmetaG_FD_155492 | JGI IMG/M metagenome (GOLD analysis project Ga0210405, IMG submission 155492) | Forest soil microbial communities from Barre Woods Harvard Forest LTER site, Petersham, Massachusetts, United States - Inc-BW-H-11-M | ecosystem: Environmental > Terrestrial > Soil >... | reverse complement strand
ACGCATCCATTTCTCGCATTGTGGCCGCCTCGCTCCTGGCGACCAGTTTGATGACCGCGACTGCGCTGCCTCTCATGGATCTGGTCTATCGCCGCGGACACTTCCACTTCTCAGATTCCGAAATCACTGCCATCTATTTCTTCTGGTTCTCGTTGTCGCTGGCGTTGTGGGCGGCGCAATCGCTTTATGCCCGCGCTTTCTATGCTGCCGGTAACACGCTGACTCCCATGGTCGCCAGCACGCTCATCACGCTCGCCTCCATTCCTATGTATTCCGCGCTCTATCACGCATTTTCCACCCCCGGACTCGCCATCGCTTCCGACCTGGGAATCCTGGCCAATACTCTGGCCGTGGCCATGCTGCTCCACCAACGTAAGCTGGTGCCGATTGACGGACTGCAATGGCGAGAATTAGGTAAGGCAGGCATTACCGCCGTAGTTGCAGGACTGCTGAGTTATTGGGTTGCGAGTGGCGTGGTAGTTCAGGGCAGCCGTATGGCCGACGTTAAATCGCTGGTACTGACCACTGTCACTTGGGCGGGAGCGGTTGCCGCCGGCCTTTGGCTGACGCAATCGCAATTGCTTCGCGACCTGCTAAACAGGAAAGGCACAAGCTATCCTCGCATCGCGGAAAAAAGCGCGGAAGAACTCAGTCGCGGTGCCGAGCCGTGATTCTGCTTCCTACGGAAACAACCGGAACAGATCCTTCAGGTCGGTCTCTTTGCCCGCATCGCCCAGAAATGGCGTCACCCCGAAAATTTCCTGCATGGTCCGCAGGGTAGATCCGTGGGTATAGTGAATCTGGTTCGAATATCCGCCACCTTTGGCGAATGGGGAAAGAACAATCATGCCAATGGGACCATCACCCTCATCCGCTTCGTCCCAGGTGATGAACAGCGCTCCGCCCTTCTGATATGCAGCCGAATTGAGAATCGCCGGTACGTTCTTCGAAAGCCAACTATCTCCATCCGGGATATTCCCGCCAGTGCAGCTATCGTGCATGTCATCGCACAGATTTGGGGTTATGAAGTTGTAGCGGGCCACCGTATTATTCTGCAGGTCGCCAGCCAGTTCGGTGTAAGGCCGCACCTGCGCAATGCAATACGCAGAGTTGGGATTCTGATTGCTGGTCACATCATCGAAATAGACGAACGGATCGTGTTTCGGCGCGTACAACTGGCTGCCGTTGGGATCTACGGGACCCTCATTTACCAGCGGACAGTCAGTGCCGTTAATATTCTCCTCATACGCCTTCCACGAGAAGCCAGCATTCTTGAGGAATGTAACCAGATGCTGAGTAGTGTTCTGGGAATTCTGGCTGGGAAGGCCATCATTCAGGATCCCAAAATTGGTTCCCGCCTCCAACCACAAATAGTTGGGCAGACTGGGATGGAGGTTTGGCGGGTTGTAATAGCTTTCGGCGTGTGACGCGATCGGAAGTAGTGTGTTGTTGATATACGGCGCCTGCGGGTTGCCTTTGATGTCCAGAGTTCCGTCACCCGTCCAGTTGTGGTTCTCCATGAGAATGATAAATACGGTCTGGATGTGGTGAGGTCTTGCAGTCGCCGACCCATTCGGCGTGGCAGCCCACAAGCGCACGGCGCCAGCCACGAAAAGCGCACTGCCCAGCAGCGCAATCAGAATTCTTGAATCAGTGCGGCTCATTCGATTCACCTTGCGATCGTGCGGCGGGAATACTGGTCAGCGTGGCGACGATACAAGAACGGCGGACTGCTTCGCAAGAGCAAAAGCGAAGACCGCCCGCCTCGAATCGTTTGCCGAATTGCTAAGCGCGAGCCGCCACTGCTTCGGCCGAGCTCGCGGTTGCGGACTTCACTTCTTCGCCGTTGGGCTTTTGTCCCGCTTTGCGGATATCAATTCCGCCCTTGAAGAACGCGCCATCCTCAATCGAAATGCGCGCCGCCACCACGTCACCGGTTAACGAACCGTCGCTGCGGATGTCCACCCGGTCACTGGCCGTCAGGTTGCCGCGAACTTTCCCCAACACCACAATCTCCCGGGCATTGATATTGGCCGAGACCACGCCATTGCGTCCCACGGTCACCCGATTGCCCGCCAGGTTGATCGATCCTTCGACTCGTCCATCAATATAGAGCGACTCCGAACCGCTCACCTCTCCTTTAATGACCAACGACTTGCCGATCGTCGCCTGGTCGGCTGCAGTGGCTGTCACCGGACGCCCCGCAGGTTCTGGAGTCGAAGTCATAGGCGTAGGCATGGCAGGACGTTCGGGTTCGCCGGGCCGCATTGGAGTCGCAGGAGTCTGAGTCGTGGGCTTCCACATGGCGCTAGTATTCCTTTCCTGAGTGGAGATAGAAGAATCTGATTGGCATTTCAATTACCAAACCGCATTTTACTCCGCAAACCCTGTGCCGTCTTGTGGAAATTGGTTGATTAACCCGCCACCTGGCCCTCTTGAACCGCGCAATTTATCCCTACCCCAAGGCAGTTCTTGCTCCCTTCCGGTATCCTGACTGAGAACTGAGACCGGCAACTGAGAACCGGGTTTACCACCGAATGCTCTCGGATTCCATCATCCTCAAGAAACTCGAACGCCTACCCAAGCGGACCGCCGGGTACAAGCAATTAGTCCGCGAGATGGGCCTCCACGGTGATGCCCGCCGCGACCTCTCCGACCGCCTCGAACGCCTGGTTGCCGGCGGCCAGCTTATCCAGGTCGATTCCGGCCACTATGCTCTCCCCCATCCCGTCACCAGCAAGAACATGGTCGTAGGAAAGCTCAGTATGCATCGCGATGGCTTCGGCTTTGTCACTCCCGACCCCACTTCCCTCAATGAGTCGCTGAAATCCCGGCTCTCCGGCGATATCTTTATCCCTCCGCCAGCCGTTGGTACCGCCATGCACGGCGACCTCGTTCTGGTTGAAATCGTCAACGTACGACCCGACGGCCGCACCGAAGGTCGCATTGTCCGCCCTGTCAACCGCGCTCATGCCACCGTCGTAGGCATCTTCCACTACGGCCCACGCCGCAACTACGTCACCCCCATCGACCAAAAGATCAGCCAAGACATCACGATCCCCCCAGGCCTGGAGCGCCCAGAAGAATCATCCTCTGTGACCCCTGTGCCCTCTGTGGTTAATTCAGCTTCTAACCCACCCAGACCACAGGGGAAGAAGCCAAACGATCCCCACCGAGTCCTAGGTGAAGGAGCCGCCCGCCGCGCCACCTGGGACGACCTAGAAAACGTAGTGGTCGACGTCGAAATCACCGACTGGCCCAGCGCCACCCAAAATCCCCGCGGCAAAGTCGTCGAAATCCTCGGCTACCAGGACGACTTCGGCGTAGACGTCGAAATCATCATTCGCAAATTCCATCTGCCGCACCGCTTTCCGCCAGAAGTCCTGGCCGCAGCACAAGCGGTTGAGCCCATCATCCACGCGACCGAAACCTGCACCCGACGCGACTTCCGCGATTTCCCCATCGTCACCATCGACGGCGAAACCGCGCGCGACTTCGACGATGCCGTCACCGTCCGCCGCCTCGACAACGACAACTTCGAGCTGCAAGTCCACATCGCCGACGTCGCCCACTACGTCACTCCCAACTCCGCGCTCGATGACGAAGCCCGCCTGCGCGGCACCAGTGTCTATTTTCCTGATCGCGCCGTGCCCATGCTGCCGCTCGAACTCTCCACCGACATTTGCAGCCTGCGGCCGCAAGTCGATCGCCTCGTCCTGTCTTGCGTCATGGAAATCGACCATCACGGCGAGATTGTCAACTACGACTTATTGGAAGGCATCATTCGCTCCGCCGAACGCATGACCTACACCGACGTAAGCGCCATCCTCGACGGCGATGCCGCCTTGCGCCAGCGTTACGCCCCTTTGGTCGGCACCTTTGAAATGATGCGCGACCTCGCCCTTATCCTCAACCGCAAGCGCGAACGCCGCGGCTCCATCGACTTCGATCTCCCCGAGCCCATCATCGAATTCGACGAACACGGCCTCATGAAGAGCATCACCCGCTCCGAGCGCAACATCGCCCATCGCCTCATCGAGGAATTCATGCTCTCCGCCAATGAATGTGTTGCAGGATACCTCGAGAGCCGCCGCATCGCTTCTCTCTATCGCATCCACGAGAAGCCCGACGCCAAGCGTGTTTACGATTTCGAAGTCATCGCCGCCACCTTCGGCTATTCGCTGGGCGTAGGCCCACTGCCTATCCAGCGCATGACTTTCAAGTCCGACCGCCGCTCCAGCTACGCTACCGGCAAACGCCCCCGTGAAATCGAAATCCCCAAAGAAGTCCACATCACCCCGCGCATGTACCAAAAGCTGACCGAGAAAATCGCCGGCAAACCCGAAGAACGCATCCTTTCTTATTTAATGCTGCGCTCCCTAAAGCAAGCCCGCTACTCCGAAGAAAATCTAGGACACTTCGCCCTGGCCGCGCCCACCTACACCCACTTCACCTCACCCATCCGCCGCTATCCCGACCTAATAGTCCACCGCATCCTGAAAGAGGCTTTGAAAAGTAGCGCCAGCGACCCGCCGGCTGTCGTTCGGGCGACCCGCCCGCACTCTGTACCCGAAGACACCCCCTCACCCTGGTCCAAACGCCGCGACCACACCGCCCACCGCGACGCTCTCACTCCCGTCACCGGCCCCATCCCCCTCGACGAACTCCACGACATCGCCGAAGAATCCAGCCACGCCGAGCGCCGCGCCGACGATGCCGAGCGCGATCTCACGGAATGGAAAAAAGTGAAATTCATGGAGGATCGCGTAGGCGAAGACTTCGACGGCCTCATCATCAGCGTCACCAAGTTCGGCTTCTTCGTCGAACTCACCGACCTCTTCGTCGAAGGCCTGGTCCCGCTGGCATCATTGGCCGACGACCGCTACACCTACCACGAAAACACCCGCGAAATCATCGGCCAGCACAGCCGCCGCATCTTCAGCCTCGGCGAGAAAATCCGCGTGCTCGTAGACCGCATCGACCCGGTCGAAAAGAAAATCCAGTTCGCCATTGTTGAAGCGAGGAAAGCGACCCGTAAGGGCAAAGGCCCCCACACCCTGCGTTAGAAACGAGGTGCAGTCTCCCAACTTTGTCGTTTTGAGCGCTGTAGTCGAAAGACCTGCTTTGTTCCGTCCGGCTGACGCCGTTTCCATGCTCATGGTGTAGAATTACCGAGTCAGACCCTGCCGCGCATTCACCGGATGCCGCGGTTTTCCTGTCGTCGGGACGTGGCTCAGCCTGGTAGAGCACTCGCTTGGGGTGCGAGGGGTCGGCAGTTCAAATCTGCCCGTCCCGACCAACTCTTTATTCCGTGCACGCTGCAAGATCAGATTCGAAGAGGTTCCTCCTGCAGGGCCACCGGACTTACGTCCGTCATGCTCTCTCCCTGCCGCTACCGCCTCAGTGGTGATGTCCGCCGCCCCCGTGGCCGCCAGAATGACCGCCTCCGCCCGAGTGCCTGCCGCCGAAACTCTTCCTGCCACTGAAGCCCTTCGGGGCGTGCCCGCCGCCGAACGGATGGAAGCCGCCGGAGTGCGGGGGTTTGCCGCCAGACCTCGCAAAGCTCCTGCCCACCGAAGACCGGGAAGACCGCGGCTTGAAAGTAGCGCGCTGAAAAGCACTATTCGGTGCGCGATAGGCTCTCTGCGGACTGCGGGAGACTGCACTCGGCCTGCCGCCGCGGCTGGAGCCTCCTCTGGGCTGGTTCACCGCGTAACTGGCCGGCGGCCGAGGGACGAATCCGCGTCCGAGGGTTGCGTTTCGTCCTCCGTCTGGGCGACCGTAACTCTGAGGCGGGCGAGGGACAAATCCCCGCCCGAGGGTTGCGTTGCGTCCGCTGCCAGGCCGACTATAGCTTTTCGGCGGGCGTGGGACGAAGCCCTGTCCAAGCGTCGAGTGGTATCCACCGCCTAGCCGGCCTCCGCCATGCGGAAAGCCCCAATCGGCAACTGTGGTGCTCTGCGAATAGTAGTTCGCCTGATGAAAGAGGACGGATTGGCTTAGCCAGTTCAGGCCCCAGGCCAGCCATCCCCAAGGCGTGTGACTGAAGGCCGACATCGCGATTCCCAGCCCATACCTTACCGCCGATGAACCGAAAGCCGACGAACCAAAAAACGACCCTAGCGTATCCAGCAGCGAAAACCCCGGATAGGGCGAGACCGGCTGTCCGTAAACACTCCATGGGTCGTAGGCCGGCACATAAACCACCTGCGGATTCACCGGAGTCAGCTCGATGTTGCTCTGATCGTAGCTCACCGCTTCCTGTGGAGTGCTTTCCAGATTTCCGGCCACCTGCGCGCGCCGGCGCATCACTTGCACTGCCCGCAGTACGTCTTGCGGCTGGTTGTAGTACGCGTTGCCCAGGTCGGTGGTCCACGGCAGATTGCGATCCATTTGCGCCAGCACCTGCGGAAACGCCGTCAACGCCTTCAGGCTCGGATCCCAGTTCTGCGCGTCGGCGCCGGCTGCAATCTGCTCCGGAGGAGCATAGCCCTGCGCCAGCCGCCAATGCGCGGCGTCCGCCAGCTGCGCGGGGTATGTGGATGCGGTTAGCACCTGCGCCACCAGGGTGTCCGGATAAAGCGCGATCGGAGCCACTAGTTGCTCCAGTCGCTCCGCATTGAGCGGCTCCGCCGACGCTTGCGCCTGGCCATCAACCTGCTGCGGGTACACCTGGCCGGAAGCTGGGTAAGATTGTTGCGAGTAAGGCTGATATCCGTCACCCGCTTGCGGATCCGGCGCGTATTGTCCGTGGTAGGGATCGTTCTGCGACTCTGACTGCCCTGGTGGCGGCGCCTGCCGCGCGAACAACTCCACCTGCCCCAGTGGTAGCAAAAGCATCGTCATCCCCAGTACGATCTGACGGTCCCGATGGGGTCTCATCTGCCCTCCCAGTCGCCCACGCAGCTCGCCCCGAGGTACACCCTAAATGTTCCGAGCGGGCCGTAGGCTGATCTTCCAGCACGCAGGCAGTACCCACTAACTTCGTCGTCCTCTGGCACGTCGGCGCCAATGCGAGTCCGGCCCGCGACCCGGTAGGGGTTGCTTAGCTGAACCCGGAATTCCGCCGTTAGTTGCGGAGGGAATGTTGGGCACTCTTTCGGAGGGGAAAGTGTCGGCGTGCTGCACGCCAGAAAGCTTGCAAAGGCAATCACTTGGAGTATCCACTTTCCTCACTGGCGCAAGCACCGAGGTCAGAACTAGATCTTCTGCTTCTTCCATTTCCCCCGCTTGAACAGGATCGCACTGGCTACCGCCATTGCGCTCTCGGCAATCGCAATCGAAAAGAAGACCCCGTTGGAGCGCATACGCAGAGGAATCGCCAGAACATACGCCAAGGGAATCTCGAACAGCCAGAAGCCGAAGAAATTGACGATGGTGGGAGTAATGGTGTCGCCCGCGCCGTTGAAGGCCTGCATCATGACCATGAAGTAGGCGTAGCCGAGGTTGCCGTAGCTGACAATCCGGAGGCAAGCCGCACCCAGCGGCACCACCGCCGGATCGTGAGTGAACAAGCGCACCACTGGTTCGGCGAACAATATGAATAAGATTCCGACTCCTCCGAGAAAGGCCACATTGTAGAATCCGGTACGCCACACAGCTTTCTCAGCGCGCTCGGGATGCCCGGCGCCCAGGTTCTGCCCGACCAGCGTGGCGGCCGCGTTACTCAGACCCCAGGAGGGCAGAATCACGAAAATGACAACGCGGATGGCGATTGTGTATCCGGCGAGGGCAGCTGCTCCGAAGATGCTGACAATGCGTACCAGGCCGATCCAGCTGGTGTGCGCAATGGCAAATTGCAGGATGCCGGTGAGCGACACCCGCAGCAGCCGAAGCAGGACGCCGTAGTTCACTCGGATCTGGTTCCTCAAGATGCGGATGCGTTCGGTCCCACGCAGCAGGCGGTAGAACTGGTACAGCACACCAATGCTGCGCCCGGTGAAAGTGGCCAAAGCGGCGCCGGTGACGCCCAGTCGGGGGAAAGGACCAACGCCGAAGATCAGGCAAGGATCAAGGATCAGGTTGATGATGTTTGAAACCCAAAGTAAGCGCATGGCGATGGCCGCATCGCCAGCCCCTCGGAAGATTGCATTATTCAGAAAAAGCAAGAGCACGGCACAACTGCCGCCCAGGCAGATCCTGGTATATCCGCTGCCTACGGCGACGATCTCCGGCGAAGCGCCCATCAGGCGAAGCAGCTGGGGGGCAAATATCAGGCAGGGAACTCCGATGGCAAGCGACACGACCAGACCCAGTGTGATGGCCTGAACCCCGGCCACGGCCGCGCCTTCGGGGTCTTTCTCTCCGATGCGCCGCGCGACCATAGCGGTCGTGGATAAACTAAGCCCCATGCCCACGGCAAACACCAGGCTCAACATGGACTCGGTCAGGCCAACCGTGGCTACCGCGTTTGCGCCCAACCGTCCCACCCAAAAGATGTCGACCACCGCAAACAACGATTCCAGAACCATCTCCAGCACCATGGGCACGGCCAGGAGCAAGATGGCCCGGTTAAGGCTGCCGCTGGTGTAGTCCTGATGGGAGCCGCGGACCGCTTCCACCAGCGACGCCCACAACGTGTGCTCCTGAGGTTTTGCGATACCTACCATGGGAATTTGCGGATTCTCGTGACTCGCGCAAATAATACGCGAATGACACCGATCCGATTTTATCGTGGGTTCTGAAGTCCATCGCAGCCAACCGTATTTTGCCTTGGGGTTGCTTGCTCTCGCTTGAGCCTCTCTCGCAGAGATGCTTGGTCATCACAACTGTCACGAGTACCCGTCCAGTCCGCGATGGCATTCCCAAAGAATGATCCCTGGCGCGTACTGGGGTTGGACACGCAATAGAACGCGATCAACAAAAGCATTGCGACAGCGGCTCCGTTTCGTGAGCCTACTGTAACTAGGTCATGGCGGCATTCCATCGCTTTTGGCCTTCATCTCTCGCCGCCTTCGGTCCACCAATTTTTTCAACTCGACCAGGTGTCGACGATCAGATTGGCTGACCACTTCTACTAGGTAGGAGAGCGCTAATCGTTGGTTTCGACTTCTCTCAAAGACTGTTTGCACCGCCTCCATAGTGGCTGCTTTCTCCACTTGTTCGCGAGAAACCAGCGCCGAATAAAGGTATTCTCTCGCACCTTGTATTTGACTCCGAGTTGCAAAACCTGCCTCGCACAACTTGTTGAGAACCGAGGCCACCGTGCTGTAGGGCACGCCTGATCCCAGTTTGTTTTCCATCCGCTCAACCACATCTCGAATGCTGCTCCTGCCGTGGTTCCAAAGCATTTCTAACGTTTCGCGTAGAAGAGTACCGGACGGGAGGGAGGGTCTTCTGTCTCTGCGCTCAGCCATGAATCGGATTCGGCCCCTTCGCCGGCTTCTATACAATTGCAACTCAGTTGCATATCTACAGCTAGTAAGTTTTCCCTGTGGCTGTAGGCTGTGTCAACGCCTGCCGTTATTTTGTGTTGCAGAGGAAATGCAACTACTTGCAACGAATTGCCTCGGGCAGCGAGTCATGTCAAACTGGGCGCCGCACGCTTCCATGCGCCCGCAACTAGGCAACCACCGGAACGTCCTGATACTCTTACTCATTACGTTTCAGCGACCCGCCGAGGAGAAAGATGAATCAAACACCCGGGATCGCAGGCCTCTCGCCTGGATCTCAGTCGGGACCTCTGTCCATCGGCAAATCGCCACGTCTCCTTACATTCATCGTTCTGGCCATCGTAGGCTTGTTGAGTTCCGCTGCCGCTCAGCAATCTGCAGCGCCACCCTCGCCGCAGCAGCCTGAAGCTGGCCAGCAGGCAAAGCCTACCAATCCCTCTGCCGCGCCTCAATCTTCATCGCAGGATAAGAGCGCCGGAACTCCCAACACGAAGCAGCAGGAAAAAACCGGCACTTCGAACGACCGCCTCTTCTTTGCCTTGCCCAACTTCCTGACCGTGTCGTCCAAGGACGTGCCACCGCTTACGGCTGGGCAAAAATTCAAAGTGGTCGCTCGCGGCGCGTTCGACCCCATTCAGATCCCTTGGTACGCAATCCAAGCCGGCATCAGTCAGGCAGCAAACAGCGAACCCGGCTACGGACAGGGCGCTGAGGGTTACGGCAAGCGCTTCGGGGCCTACGCAGCCGATGGCGTCATCGAGAACTTCATGGTCGGTGCCATCTTTCCTTCCCTGCTCCGCCAGGATCCACGTTATTACGAAATGGGCCAAGGGAGATTCTGGCATCGCGCCGGTTACGCCATGACCAGGATCTTTGTCACCCGCTCCGATTCTGGCCACAAACAGTTCAATTTTTCTGAGATTTTCGGCAGTGCGACCGGGGCTGCGATTTCCACCTATAGCTACCACCCCCGGGACGATCGCAACGTGCCAAATACCGTCAGCGTGTGGGGAACTCAAGTCGGCTTTGACTCCCTCACGGCGGTGATAAAAGAGTTCTGGCCTGACATCCGACGCAAGGCGAAGAAAAAGAAAGAAGCTCCCGCGCCCTGAGGCTGGTCCACTTCTTCAGCGCAAAGGGTCCCCATGTTTCAACCAAACCTGCTGCTCGAGAAGCGCATTCTCATCACCGGCGGCGGCACCGGCTTGGGCAAAGCCATGGCCCAGCGCTTCCTCGGACTCGGCGCCACGGTTTATATCTGCGGTCGTCGCGAACCAGTTCTCGCCGCCACCGTCTCCGAACTCAACCCAATCGCGCCGGGGAAAATTCATCACGCTGTCTGTGATGTCCGCGACCTGCCGCGCGTGGAAGAAATGATCTCCTCCATCTGGAAAGACGGCCCGCTCGACATTGTCGTGAACAACGCAGCCGGAAACTTCATGGCCCGCACCGAAGAACTTTCTCCCGGAGCTTTTGAAGCCGTTCTCGGCATCGTGTTGATGGGCACCATTCACGTGACCATGGCTTGCGGTCGCAAGTGGCTTGCCGCCACACATCCTGGCGTCATTCTGAACATTGCCGCTACCTACGCCGATACCGGCTCTGCCTACGTGGTTCCCTCCGCCATCGCCAAAGCTGGAGTCGTCTCCCTAACTCGCAGTCTGGCTGTCGAATGGGGCAATCGTGGCATTCGCATGAATGCCATCGCTCCCGGCCCCATTCCCACCCAAGGTGCGTTCTCCCGCTTGCTTCCCCGGCCTGAACTCGAAAAATTCGTACTCGCACGCAATCCTCTCGGCCGCTTCGGCACCGCCGGGGAACTCGCGAACCTCGCCACTTTTCTAGTGAGCGACGCTTCCGGATACATTAACGGCGAAGTCGTGGTGATGGACGGCGGCGAATGGCTGCAAGGCGCCGGCGAATTCAGCGCCATCGGCAGGGAACTGACCGATAAAGATTGGGAACTCTTCAAACCCCGCAAACCCAAGTAAGACCGTGTGGGGCGGACACTCTTGTCCGCCGCCTGTGACGTCGAATTGAAGCCGCAGCCGCGAAGCGGCGCGAGAATAAAGCCCACGGCGCAAGCCGTGGGTGGACAGGCGAAGACGTTCAAGCTCCGGAGGACCGAAAGAAAACAGCCTTACTACGCCCGCCGCTCCGGCATCACCAACCACTTCAACAACATGTTTACCACCGTTAACACGATCCCGCCCACAAACGCCGCCCCAAAACTTCGAATGTGGAAACCCGGCACGAACGCCGAGGCCAGCTCCAACATCACTCCATTGATCACGAACCAGAACACGCCCAAAGTAAGAATCGTCAGCGGAAAAGTAATCACTTTCAGAAACAAACCCAGGGTCGCGTTCACCAGACCGATCACCACGGCCGCAATCAACGCCGCCATAGGACCATCCACGTAGAATCCCGGCACCAGCCGGGAAGTAATCCACACCGCCAGCGCGGTAACTATCCAGTGCACAAGCATTCGCATCGCGGAGCCCCCAAGCCAACCAAAGTCAGTCAAAGTCAACCAAGACTATACGGTGGCAGAACCATATGGAGCAACCTACCCAGCCTCTACTTCACCCCCGCCGCCTTGCTTTCCAGCTTTTCGAAGACTTCTTCCGCGCGCTTCAACGCTTCCTGCACGTTGTCGCAGATGTTTTCCCGGCCAATGACTTCCTCAAATTCGGCTTGCCGTATGAGTTGTGCGGGCTGTTCCCGTGCCCCGCACAGGATCAGCACCCGCTTGCTGGCGTGCAGTTGTCGTGCAATCTCCTCCAGCGCAAACAGCCCGGTTGCATCCAGCGCCGTCATATTGCGCAAACGCAGAATCACCACCGGAGGAAGCGCGTGGATGTCTTCCGTGACCACCGCCAGCTTGTCCGTGGCCCCAAACAAAAACGGCCCATGAATGCGAAAGATGGTCGCATAGTAAGGAATATCTTTGTCTTGCAGAATGTGGACCCGCCCGTCCTCAACATAATCATCCGTCACCTGCGAGACCGTGGTGGTATCGGCGACCCTGCCGATAAACAACAGCGCCGCTAGAATCATCCCCGCTTCCACCGCTACCGTAAGATCGGCAAAAACCGTGAGCGCAAACGTCACCAGCCAGATGCTGATATCAGTCTTGGTCAGCTTCAGCAGTTGCGGGATCTCGCGCCACTCGCCCATGTTGTAAGCCACCACCATCAGAATGCCGGCCAGCGCAGCCATCGGAATGTAGCTGGCCAGCGGTGCTGCGAACAACAGCACACAAAGCAATGTCAACGCATGAATCATTCCCGCTACCGGCGACTTCGCCCCCGCACGGATATTGGTCGCCGTGCGCGCAATCGCCCCGGTCGCTGGCAATCCTCCAAACATCGGCGAAACGATGTTAGCCACTCCCTGTGCTACCAGTTCCACATTCGGATTGTGATGGTCATTGCTCATCCGGTCGGCCACTACCGCCGACATCAGCGACTCGATCGCTCCCAACATCGCCACCGTGAACGCCGGGCCCAGCAAGCCGTGGATCAGGTCGGTGCGAAAATGCGGGATCGCCAGATGCGGTAACCCGCTGGGAATCCCGCCGAAGCGTGTCCCAATCGTCGCTACCGGCAGCTTCAGCGCCACTGCCGCCACCGTAGCTCCCAGCATGCCTACAATCGGGCCTGGAATACGAGTCGAAACCGCGCGACATACCAGCATGGTCGCGACAGTTCCCACCGCGAGCGCGGTTGCAGCGTAAGAAAGAGTATGGAAATTCTCCGAGATCGCCTCCATCCGCAACCAGAACACCCCCGGCACTTTTTCCAAGCTCAATCCAAGAAAATCTTTGATCTGGGTGCTGGCAATCAACACCGCGATCCCGTTGGTAAAACCAATCACAATCGGCCGCGGAATGTATTTCACCGCCGTTCCCATTCCCGTCACTCCAAGAATGACGAGGATGACGCCCGCCATCACGGTGCACATGAACAGACCATCTACTCCGTGCAGCGCAACAATGCCCGCGATCACCACCACGAATGCGCCCGTCGGCCCGCCGATCTGCGTCTTCGATCCGCCCAGCGCCGAGATCAGGAAACCTGTCACCACCGCGCAATAAATTCCCGCCTGTGGCGTGAGCCCGGACGCAATCGCAAACGCCATCGCCAGCGGCAACGCCACCAAACCGACAGTCACTCCCGCGACCACATCATGCGGAAACTTGTTTAGGTTGTAATCACGCAGGCACACCACCGACTTGGGCAGCCAGCGCTCGCGCGAATTGATTGTCACTGAGGTT
>Ga0210405_10004184_pt1 | contig 13671 bp, 17 predicted proteins | sample IncBWH11MmetaG_FD_155492 | JGI IMG/M metagenome (GOLD analysis project Ga0210405, IMG submission 155492) | Forest soil microbial communities from Barre Woods Harvard Forest LTER site, Petersham, Massachusetts, United States - Inc-BW-H-11-M | ecosystem: Environmental > Terrestrial > Soil >... | reverse complement strand
CAACAACTCGAGCTGCTCGGATGCGATCTAGGACAGGGATACTTGTTCTCCCATCCGCTGGACGCCGGACGGGCTGTGGAATGGCTACTGCAACGGGTCAAACGGGCAGCAGTGGGGAAAGAATAATGGATCCGTCCCTTGGTAAACACGCCGATGGCGTTCTGATACCGTCCCATTTGCGAGTACAGTCAAGCCAAATAGTAGTAAGTCATGCGCAGGCAGCTTCCGGTTGGGCGATAATTTCGGGGGCCGCTCGCTGAAAAAGACTCGCCGCGAGTCGCGCGCTAGAAGCGGTGCTCCGCGTTGTCACTTAACCCACCGGAAGTCTGGCGAATACCACTCTCATTCATTGACTCCGGCTGTTTGCCTTCTTTCGGAGGACGGTGAGGCATCGGTAGTGCTCCCGAGTGATCCGCGAAGTGCCTTGCGGGCTCTCGCTAGACGCGACATAACGGTTCCAGTCGGAATCGCCAATACTTTCGCGATCTCCTCGTACGACATTTGCTCCACTTCACAAAGAAGAAGGGCCTCTCGATAATGCGAAGGCAGATCCTCGATGGCGCGCTGTATCAATTGATAATTCGAGCGATCCATTAGAATCGTTTCAGGAGTTTCGGTGTCGACCGCCAGCTCAGGCCCGTCGTCCGACTCCATAGCGACGGTCATGCGTCGGTCGAGTCGTGCGCGCGAACTCAGGAAGGTGTTCCTCAAAATCTGAAACATCCATGCTCGGAAATTGGTGGCGGGCTGAAATGTCGCGAAACTGCGTAAGGCTTTTAGATAGGTCTCTTGTACGAGATCCTCGGCATCGTTCGAATTGCGCGCCATCCAGAGCGCGAAGTTGTAGAGGGAATCGAACAGGGGCATGGCCAATTCTTCGAATCCCGGTAATGCCTGACCGACCGGTGAGGATGGAGTAGCGAATCCGGCCATTTCTTGCAGTGCAGATCGAATAACCGCCATTTGCCTTCTCCTGACCGCGATGGAGAACCACTGCTGTCGCCCGTCCGTGACAATCTGACGTTCCCGTCCTCCTCCGTCAATTGCCGGCGGAGTTTCTGTACATATCCAATTCATCTACTGTTAAGTAATTGTCGAGCAAAGAGTTATCTGCGCGGATATCCCCAAATAAGGAGCTTGCCGAGCGAAGTGCTAGACTCCTTTGCTAAGCGCCCAAAGGCAAGATGGAACGACCGCGGCCCAACTCCGTCGTGCGATTCGGAACCTATGAGGTTTCACTCCAGTCAGGTGAAGTGCGCAAAGGGGGTTTGAGAATCAGAGTCCAGCAGCAACCGATGAAACTGCTGGAGATATTGCTGGAGCGTCCAGGGGAAGTCGTCACGAGAGAGGAGTTGCGTAGCCGAGTCTGGGCCGACGAAAGTTTTGGGGACTTCGACCAAGCCGTCAATATCGCAATCGCGAAGCTTCGCAGCGCATTGGGAGACTCAGCTGAGAGTCCGCGATTCATCGAGACTCTTCCAAAACGTGGATATCGCTTTATCGCAGAAGTATCGGTCGTCGACTTAGACGCTCATCCAAAAAGGCCGGAATCCGCGCCTGTAGATCCGCTGGCGAGGGTGCCGGAGAATAAGGTCCAAGAGGGCGGGTCGGGCGTCGTGCCGCAACCCCGGATCTGGACGCGTCCGATCATCGTCGCCATAGCGCTCGTCAGCTTGTTGATTCTCCCCGTCTTATTCTTTCGTTCACGTGGCCATGCGCGAACGGGCATCCGATCGCTGGCGGTACTTCCGCTGGACAACCTCTCGGGCGATCCCTCACAGAATTACTTCGCGGACGGAATGACGGACGAATTGATCACTGATCTGGCGCAGATCAGCGCTTTACGGGTGATCTCCCGCACCTCGGTAATGGCATATAAAGGAGCGCGCAAGCCTCTTCCGCAGATCGCTCGTGAGCTGAACGTGGACGCTGTAGTTGAAGGAAGCGTGCTCCGTTCCGGCGACCAGGTCCGCATCACGGCGCAATTGATTGATGCCGCTACGGACAAACACTTGTGGTCTCAAAGTTACGAGGGAGAGTTCCGCGATACCTTGGCGCTCCAGAACCGGGTTGCTGGAGCCATTGCGGATCAAATTCGGATCAATTTGACTCCGCAGGAACAAGCTGCGCTAAAGAACACAAAGGTTGTCAATCCGGAAGCTTACGAGTCCTATCTCAAAGGACGCTACTTCTGGAACAAGCGCACGGCCGATGGTTTGAAGGCCGCTCTGGCTTATTTCAAGCAGGCAATCGAAGAAGACCCGAAATACGCCCAAGCTCATTCCGGCTTAGCTGACACCTATGCCCTGCTGGGAGATTGGCAGTATGCAGTCATGCCCCCCAAGGAGGCATTCCCCAAGCGAAGGCGGCGGCGATCGAAGCCCTGGAACTGGACAGCACGCTCGGAGAAGCCCACAACTCGCTCGCTTTCGTTTTGGATGGGTTCGACTGGGATTTTGATTCTGCCGGAAAAGAATTCCGGCGAGCCATTGAACTAAACCCGGGCTACGCGACCGCCCACCATTGGTATGCTTGGCACCTCAGTCTATTGGGTCGCTACGATGAAGCCATCGCGGAAATGAAAAAGGCGGAAAGTCTGGATCCGTTGTCTCTTATCATTAATACCGATCTAGCGGAACTGCTCGGCCTTGCGCACTCTTATGACGAATCCATAAGGCAGAGCCAGAAGACGATTGAAATGGATCCGAATTTTGCTCTCGCACACAATCAACTTGCCCAGGCGTACCTTCAAAAACACATGTACGATGAAGCGGTTTCGGAATTGCAAAAAGCGGTCCAACTCTCTGGCAGTAGCCCGACCTGTGTCGCCAATCTAGCTCGCGCCTATGCGCTATCGGGCAAGAGGAGCGAGGCAGAGAAGCTGCTCAGCGACCTGAAGAAACGCTCAAGCCCGGCTTATTCGAATGCTTCAGAGATTGCCATGATTTATGCCTCTCTCGGAGATAAGGATCAAGCTATGATTTGGCTCGAAAAGGGCTACGAGGAGCGGTTTAACCCAGGGGTTCTGTTGCGACCGGGCTTCGATCCCATACGCTCGGATCCGCGGTTCCAGGAACTTGAGCGTCGCATTGGGCTTCCGCTGTAATCCAATGAATGGTGTAAGGCGTCCGATGCAAGGTCGGGAGGGTCGAATTCAAATCAGGCAAGCGATTCGCTAAGCCGACGGTTCGTTCGCTCGATGCCTGCTACGCGCCGACGACGGCGTGGTTGCTGTTTTCCGGTACAGAGCCACGATGCATGGGCTGACTTGCGCAATCGGAGCTTGTGGATTACCGCGCAAATCTCGCACTTCCCACCGCGGACGTCGTTTCTCGCTCTCACTTGTTTTCCAATCTTGTTCATCCGTATCCCCGAAGTCCGCTTACTGGGATAACGGAATTCTTGATGTTTTATTCCTTCCTCGACGAGATGATTCTTGGGCGCGCAATCATTGACTCCACTCCAACGGAATATCTATGACGTGCCTTTAAACAACTTCGCAAGATTTGCGATGTCCGCAGGACTTGCGTCGCCGATGACGAAGTAGCGCAACCCGCCTTCAGTCCATGTTTCCGTGTTAAACGTCAGTTTCGCGGGTGAGAACGTAGACGTGTACAAGCCTGCCTGCAGAGAGCGTTCTTGGAAAATGAAAACTGAAATATGGTGTTTTCGCACATCATAGACAAGGTGCGCACCCGGAGTTTGCTCAAGATAGGCCATCCGTCCGCCGAGTAGGGTGAATTCGGAATTCTGGAGCTCCGGCAAATTGAACGCGAACGGAATCTTCCCCTGGAACCAGGGCTTGACCGTGTGCCGATCTGTGGAGATGACATCCACCGGCGATGAACTAGCCAGCGTCGCCACGTGCAAGTCTGCGATCTCGCTGAAAACATCGTCTTTGCCGGATCGGTTTCGAAGATAAGGCAAAGACAACATTCCGATCACAAGAATGGCAGCTGCCGCCGATGACAACATCCACCCAAGGCGGAAATTGCGCCGCCGGACAGGGGCAACGCTGTGCTGCATCCGTTTCCGGAACTCGGCGCTAGGAGTGAAACGCTTGCCTGCAACGTGAATGGCGCGCTTCATCTGTACACGCGAAAGAGCATCCGACGAGCATGAGGAGCAGTCTTTCACGTGAGCATCGAAGCCTCGCATCTCTTGCTCCGAAACCTCACCATCGAGATACGTGTCGAGTTTTGATTTCCAAGACTCACAAACCATAGTTCGCCCCCGCTTCCATCGCTGCGCATGTTGTTATTGTTTGCGGCTGTGGTCGCAGGCGATCGCGTAAGGTCTTTCTGGCACGCGATAACCGCGACATGACGGTCCCTATCGGAACTGAGAGTGTTTCCGAAATCTCCTGATACGACATCTCCTCTACCTCACATAAAAGGAGGACTTCTCGGAAATGGACCGGCAGGTCATCGATCGCACTCTGCAGCAGCTCGCGGTTCGAGCTCGCAAACAGCAGCGTTTCTGGAGTGTCGTACTGAACCGCCAGTTCGGGTCCATCCTCATTGAGATCGAGCGGCACCGTCATTGTCGCTCTCAGTCCCGTACGAGAGGTCAGGAACGTATTACGCAAGATGCGATACATCCAAGCCCGGAAATTGGTCCCCAGCTGGAACGATGAGAACCCTTTCAAAGCCTTTACATATGTCTCCTGAACCAAATCTTCAGCTTCTTCGCGATTCTGCGTGAGCCATCGTGCGAAGTTGTACAACTGATCGAAGAGAGGCATCGCCAATGCTTCGAACGAGTCACGCTGAAGGCCTGTTGCTGACACGTCCACATTGGTAAAACCGAGCGGTCGCCGATTTATTCCCTTCTAGAGCGATTTATCTTGAGAATGCAGTCCAAGAACCGCGTTAAAGATAAGGCCTTCCAACGATCCACGAACTCCAGGCAGCGCGATTAGCCCATAGCGATGAGGTCTCAACACTCTGGTGCAGGGAATCGATTCTCTTGCACTCCCACGTTTATGGAATCGAAGGGGAATAAAAGACTGGGAACTCCGTTATCTACGGTGACACTCATGTTGCAGGAGGCAGATTATGAACGACGAAAAAAAGCGATTCCTTAGTTGCAAGTTGATGGCTTCGACAATCCTTACGACCGTGTTGCTTATTTCGGGTGGGGCATCCGCCAAAGAACATAAGCTCAAAAACGTTAACAGCCCTGCCGGAGTTGTCTCACACATTTCGTTCACCGGATTCGCCGTTGTCGACATGGCAATTCAGCGACAAGGCAACGACAAGTACTACCTATACGTGCAGCACTCAAAAGAGCAAGGCATCTCGATCATCGATATCACCAAGCCCGCTCGGCCGAAAGCCATTGGAGTAATCCCGTGGCCAGATCCAGCAGTCTCGAGCAGGATGAACGTAACCGGTGATTTGGCGATCATCGCTGAGAACGAGGCCCGCCCTGCGCACAACAGCGCTTCCAATGACGATCTAGTGCTCTGGGACTTGTCAAATCCTGGCGCTCCCCGAGTAATGCAGAAGTTTGCTGGAGTGGTCAAATGGCTCGAGGACGAGCGGGACTTTGTCTATGTCTTGAATAGCGATGGATTGTGGGTGGTTTCAAAACCAGCAGATCGCCAACTGGATCAGGCTGCATCCTCGAACAGCTACGGAGGATAAGTAAGTAGCCAAGCCGGCAATGTCCGTTACAGACAACAGAAGAGGCAAACTGATGGGAAATCCTTTTGATCTGAAGACCGTACTTCTCGCCAAGCACGCACAGCATGTGGTGCTGATACATTTTCCAATCGCACTATTTATCGTGGCCGTGTCCTTCGATCTGATCTCGCAATGGACGAAGCGTAAGGGGTTCGCCGATGCTGCGTACTATAACTTGTTGGGCGCAGCGCTCTCGACGTTCCCCGTTATCGCCACCGGACTGCTGGCGTGGCAATTCCAACTCGAGGGGCAGAAGCTGAAGGGAATTCTCTTGCTGCACTTGGTACTTGCGTGTGTCTCAACCGTGATGATATGGCTGGTCTGGTGGGTGCATTTCCGGGCCCGACGACGGACGGTATATTTGCCCAACTACCGCCTGGCCGTTGAGCTTCTGGCAGTCGGCTTCGTCGCCTTGACAGCGCACTTGGGTGGTTTTCTAAGCGGCGTGAACGGGCCCGGTTAGAACGGGCCGCGAGATTCAGAACGCAAGTCTTCCGCTGAGAAGAAATATTCATAGAGCTTAGCCATCCCAGAATTTCACCACCACCTCAACGGGACCTTGGAATAAAAGTGACTCGCGCCGGTTATGCATTGCGGCGGGCACAAAACCCACACATCTTTTACCGAAACCCAATCTAGGAGAAATTGTGAAACTTACGTTTAGCGTAATTGTGTTTTTCGGACTGGCGGTTGCCCTCTTTCACGGCGCGCCAGCATACGCACAAACCGCGGCGACCTCGATTTTTACAGTCGTCCCGACACCGAACGAAAACCAGTTCAACAGCAGCCTTTTTGCGGCATCAGCATCTTCTGCAAGCGACATCTGGGCAGTGGGAGACTCGACAATCCATTTTGACGGCACGAAGTGGACGGCGTTTCCAGCGCCTTTGATCAACGGGCAAAACACTGCCTTTCTGCAAGGAGTAGCCGACATCTCTCCGACATTAGCCTGGGCAGTGGGAAATGTGGTTGACGGGGCGAACGCAGGACAGATGATTCAGCAGTGGAATGGAACCAAGTGGAGTTTGTTTCCGGGGCCGACATTCCCACCTGGTTCTCAAGCCGATCTGTTCGGCATAAGCTCGATCTCGGCCAACGATATTTGGGCGGTCGGTAACTTCGTAAACGCCGGGTTCGACTTCAACCTCTTCGAGCACTGGGACGGTACAACATGGACGGCCACAACGATACCTAAAAATACCTTTGAGTCGCTCACGGCCGTGTCGGCCGACTCAACCAACGATGCCTGGGCAGTGGGATCATCCGAAGGTTCGATTGGAAAGACACTCGCCATTCATTGGGATGGCACGAGTTGGCAAGAAGTGGCAACTCCCAACGCAGGAGCCGGTACCAACATATTGAACGCCGTGCTCTCGCTGGCACCTGACAATGTCTGGGCGGTCGGATCTTCCACTCCCGTCGCCCCTCCAAAGCAAGCCGCCACACTTACACTTATCGAACATTTCGATGGAACCAGTTGGAAGGTAGTCCCAAGCCCCAACGTAGGGCCGAAAACCGTAAGCCAATCGAATCGCTTGCTGGGATTGACAGCAAATTCTCCAAATGACATCTGGGCGTTTGGTTCCTTCTTCGCTGCCAACGGTTCCGGGCACCAGATGACGCTGCTTTTGCACTGGGATGGGAACTCGTGGACCGTTGCCCCCAGTCCCAATCCCACGAGGGGCACGTTCCTCGATGATCTTCTGTTTGCCGGCGTTGTGCCGTCACCGGGTAACGTTTGGATTGTCGGGAACGAGGACGAGGGAGCCCAGGGTGGCATGGGAACGTTGGCCATTCATACAACGACTGGAGACTAGCTCTACCTTCTAGCTTCCAACTGCACCTGAAGGGCGGGCGAAGATGCCCGCCCTTGGGCTTTGTTGCGACAGACACAAATGCGCCGGATCCCATTCAATCGTTTCGCGTCTCGACCTACCTGGGAATAAAAGCGACCGGCGCCAGTTATCACCTCAGAACGTTACAAACACGGAGAACAAAATGGCAGCAAAAAAGCACGATTTTATCGATCAGAAGTTACAGGATCTCAATAACGATGGCATCGATCGTCGCGGCTTTCTGAAGTGCATGGCATGGGCGGGCACAGGGCTGGTCTGGACGATGAGCGGTGGCGTTCCGACGTCTCGGGCATTCGCCAAGACGGCGGATCGGAGTGCCGGCAAGGGCGCGGACTTCAGCTTTGTCCAGATCAGTGACAGCCACATCGGCTTCAGTAAGCCGGCAAATCCCGACGTCACCGCGACTCTGCAGACCGCGATCAACAAGATTAACGCAATGCCGCATAAGCCGGATTTCGTCATTCACACCGGAGATCTGAGCCAACTTTCAAAGCCAAGTGAATTCGACACGCTAGACCAGGTGTTGAAGGGAGCCTCTGCGAAACAGATCTTCTTTGTGCCGGGCGAGCACGACATGCTGAGCGACAACGGCGAGCAATATCTCGCGCGTTATGGAAAAGGCACGAAGGGCACTGGGTGGTCGAGCTTCGATCACAAGGGCGTGCATTTCGTTGGCCTCGTGAATGTCGCCAATTTGAAAGCCGGAGGTATGGGATCGCTCGGGCATGAGCAATTGGAGTGGCTTGAGGACGATCTCAAGGGCCGCTCCGCCAGCACTCCGATTGTCCTCTTTGCACACATTCCGCTATGGACGATCTATCCCGACTGGGGTTGGGGAACTGACGACAGCGAACAAGCCTTGTCCTACGTCAAGCGCTTCGGTTCCGTGACCGTGTTAAACGGCCACATCCACCAGATCATGCAGAAGGTTGAAGGCAAGGTTTCATTCCACACAGCAATGTCAACAGCCTTCCCGCAACCTGCCCCCGGAACTGCTCCTTCAGCCGGTCCCATGAAGGTGCCCGCCGAACAGTTGCAGCGCGTATTGGGCATAACTGATGTGAACTATGTCGTTAGCGGTCGTAGCCTGGCTGTTGTCGACTCCCCTCTCGATGGCTCGAGTTCCGCAGCTTCGGGCGATGCGGCACCGCAAGTGCTCATGGAATCAGAAGTTGGATAGGTAATCACCAGTAACTCAACACCTCAACGAATACTTAGAACACTATTTATAGAGAGGAATTAAGACAGTGAAAAAGACAAATCTAATTGCATGTATGGCAGCGCCGATCATGATTGCCGCGGTGCTGCTGTTAGCGGGATCGCCCAGCGTTACCGCAAGTGACCAAGCCTCCGCGACCAACGCGGAGGTGAAAATTGATAACTTCAGTTTTGGGCCGCAGACGGTCACAGTACCCGTCGGAGCCACAGTTACCTGGACTAACCTTGATGACATCCCCCATACCGTGGTCAGCACGGACGGGGTGTTCAAGTCGAAGGTCCGGGATACGGATGAAAAGTTCTCTTACACCTTTACCAAGGCGGGAACGTATTCCTACTTCTGCTCGGTCCATCCCAAGATGACAGGCCAGGTCGTGGTGAAGTAACGCTCGTAGAACGGTATTGTTCTCCAAGCGGCTGGAACGAATATGGCTAACAAGCCGGCACAATTCGCAAGCGAGGGGGTGGCAAGTGACGATCTGGATCTTGTTCATGCCACCCTGCGCGGAGATGTATATGCTTTCGAGGAACTCGTGAGGAGATACGATCGCAAACTGCTCCGAATCGCTCTAAACGTGACGCACAACGCGGAAGATGCGCAAGACGCTGTTCAGGAGGCCTTTTTTAAGGCGTTTCAAAAGTTAGGGGAATTTCGAGCGGAGTCTCAATTCTCGACCTGGCTGATTCGTATTGCCTTGAACCAGGCGATAATGAAAGTCCGCAAACGGTGTTCCACAAAGGAGCTGTCACTTGATGGGGATTTCCAGGTGGATGGGGCTACATTTCCGATAGATCTCACCGATTGGGCTCCTAACCCTGAGCAGCGTTACCGGACATCTGAGTTGCGAGAAATTCTGCGTAAGGCGTTACAAGAATTGCCTCCGATGTCGCGTACGGTTTTTGTGCTGCGAGACATTGAGGGCTTCTCAATTGAGGAGACAGCGGTGGCGATGAATCTGACTCATGCGACCGTGAAGTCGCGGCTATTACGAGGGCGATTGCAGCTTCGTGAGAGCCTGGCTCGGTATTTCCGCAAGCAAACACGACCTTTGCCAACCCAGCCCGTTCCTTTCGGTAAGCGGGCGGGGTCGACTCTCGACCCTTCTTTCCACATGTCCGGAGTACTCGATACATCAGATATGCTGGATTAGTATCCGATCGGTCCAGTCTTCGTCTCAAACCAGGCACGACGCTGCTCCCGGGCATGTATCAACCAAGCTCGCGTTGATGGTCGATAGTCCCCCAACATCTCCACTTTCTGCCACCTCATCCAGTACTAAGACCAAAGGCGACGGCCTCACCTCGGCGACAGGAGTATTCGGATGCATCAACAAACACTCGATTCTCGACAAAGAGATGACAATCAAATGACATTCTGCCCGCATCTTGGTCTGCGGGTGCCGCGTCAAAATCACGTGCATCGCGTTAAGCAGTTGATGATCGAGGCTCAGAGCAATCAGGCATGACATGGAAAGCGCCTGGAGGCGCATAAGTTATGAAACACAGATGGAGGATAATGTGAAACAATCACTCTTACTCTCGGTACTGCTGGTGACGTTGACTATCCCTTCGGGATTGTTGGCCCAGCAGTCCGGCTACTCGCAAACTAATCTGGTCTCGAACACTGCTGGCGTCGCGACTACCACGGATTCTCAGCTTCTCAATCCTTGGGGGATTTCATTTATTCCGGGATCTGACTTTTGGGTCGCTAACAATAACGGCGGGACCTCTACCCTCTATGACAACCTGGGCAATAAAGATACCGGTCTTGTGGTAACCATTCCGGGTGCTCGAAACAATCCAAACGGTAATTGCAGTCCGGGTTGCCCCACGGGGAACGTCGCAAACGGCAACGGCTCCTACTTCGGTGGAGGGCAGTTTATCTTTGATACGGAAGATGGCATGGTCGTAAACTGGACTGGCGCCAGCAATACGGCAACGGTGGCCTTTGATAACTCCGCCAGTGGCGCGGTGTACAAAGGTCTCACCCTGTTGAATGGCACTTTCCTCTTGGCAGCGAACTTCAATAGCGGCAAAGTTGATGTACTTGACCGGAACTTCAACCTCACGTCGTTGAGCGGTTCTTTCACCGATCCAAAGCTCCCCGCGGGTCTCGCTCCTCATGGCATTCACGTCATCAATAATCAGGTCTATGTCGCGTACGCGATGCAAGATGCCGCTAAGCATGATGCACAGCCCGGCACCGGCCTCGGGCAGGTGGATATCTTCGATAGCAATGGCAATTTCGTGAGTAGTTTCGTGGCCGCCGGCGGAAAGCTTAACGCGCCTTGGGGAGTGGTGGCGGCCCCGGCGACTTTCGGAGCGTTCCCGAACGCTATCCTGGTGGGAAATTTTGGCGATGGAACAATCAACGCGTTCGATACAACCGGAAAGTTTCTCGGCCAACTTACCGACTCTTCAAACAAGGTGTTGGTGAATCCCGGTTTGTGGGACATGGTGGTCGGTGGCGGCGGCACGTCTGGGGATCCAGGTACTCTTTACCTGACCGCTGGTGGCAGCAACCAGCCCAATTTCCCATCCGGAGGTAGTACGACGAGCGTCTTCGCCAGTCTCGTCCCTGCAGCAGCGGTCGGGGCCCCAGATTTCTCTCTGAGTCTCTCGGCACAGAGCGCAACTGTTACGCCGGGGGCTTCGACTAGTCTCACGGTCGACGCCGCGGCGGTTGGAGGATTTAGCGGCCAGATTTCGCTGAGCTGTTCCGCCTCCGCGGGCCTGACCTGCGCTTTCAGCCCCTCGACTATTTCTGCCGGGTCGAACGCGGCATCCACCCTGACAATCTCCGCGGCCGCGACCCCTCCGACCGGCGGCTACGGCCCGGCTGCGCTGCTGCCTGGTTTGGGGCTGTCCGGAGCCCTGGCAGCCGCTCGTAAGCGGAAGCGGCTTACCCGCAAGAACATTCTGTGGATGAGCCTGCTGGGTTTGCTACTACTGGTCTCACTGTTTGCTCTTGGGTGCGGTGGTAACAACTCAAAAACGCCAGCGGGATCTCAAGTCACCTTGACGGTGACCGGCACATCCGGCGCACTGAGCCACTCCACGCCCGTAACCATAACGGTCAGATAAGCCGACAACTCCAGACAAGGGCGCACTTCGGTGCGCTCTTTTCTTCCTTCGATTGCGTTGTTCTCCCCGTTTGAAGGATTGGGACCAACAAAGCACACTGATCGACAATCGGAGGCGTAGCCGCGGTTGCCAGCGACCAGAGCGCTGAGATTGGAGCGGTTCTGCCTCCCGTAACAAGCCCTCCTTTCAAGGACCTCCGACAATACCGGCGCCTCATGGTTTTCTTGCGCCGGAGTAGCATGACGACGGAATAAATCCCGACCCTCCCGGTTATAGAAAGCGATGTTGATCGTATTTAGAAAGGTACATATGAATCGTTCTACGCAATATCTGTGCGGACTTATTCTCGGCATAAGCTGTGTGCTGTCCGCCCTACCGGGCCACGCGCAAGAGCCAACCCGAGTCAAAGTAAACATTCCCTTCGACTTTGTTGTCGGAGATAAACAACTTACAGCTGGCGATTACGTGATTGACTCTGTGCTCGATGGAAGGGTCATGATGCTTCGCAATAAACGTGGAGTGGTTCAGCAGGTCGCTTTTGCTGTGCCAGTCGAGACAAAGAAGACTGGAAATCACGAACGCGTCCTGTTTCGCCACGATGGTGACCGATATTTCTTATCTCAGATCTGGTTCTCGGGAGACGACAACGGCGAGGAACTCATCCAGGGAAGTCACCACGGGCAAGACCGGCCAGTCAGTAATCAAATGAGTGCTGGCCAATAACGCTCACGCGAGTCATGGGACAAGAAGAGTTCTCATGTTTGGAGGGTGGTTGATCCTATCTAGTGCCGCCCAATTCTCAGGATCCAGCATGGGGACTCTTTGGAGTCCAAAGAGCAGAGCCAGGAAACATCCGCGTTGGCCTGACTCAATCGGGACCCGAGCCTAACTGCTCAGTCACAATTGTTGGCCTGGAGTAGACGATTGATCGTGTCATTGTCTTTTCCGACGAAGAGCTTTCTGGGTACAGGCGCTACGTTTGCGGCGGATGTCAATCTCGTTGTTCAGCTCATCATGGGAGCAGCCCTGATCGCCGGAGCATTGTTCGCGAGACAGAAACGCTACAAAGCGCACGCTATTTGCCAGACCACAGTGCTTCTCTTGAATTTGGTGATGATCGGATTTGTGATGTTGCCTTCGTTTCTGCAACAAGTAGAGCCTGTGCTGCCTAAGCTTCTTCATAAGTGGTACTACAAGGTGGCGACCGTACATGCGATTCTGGGAATAACAGCTGAGCTTTTGGGACTCTATATCGTGATCGCTGCCGGGACGAACATACTCCCACAGCGGATGCGGTTCACACATTGGAAACGCTGGATGCGCGCCGAGCTGGTGCTCTGGACAATCGTTTTGCTGAGTGGCGTTGGAACGTACTGCGCGTGGTATGTGAGGCCGTTCCGGTAGCGCCGGCGTCAGGTCACCGCACGAGGGAGTTGCACTGGAGGTGAGGATGCTTGAACAAACATTGTACGGACTGGCACTGGCACTGATTGTAGTGCTCGATTTTGTATATGGCGACGACATACCGGCCCCAGAGAAGCCCTGGCCCGGGCGAACCAAGAAGCTGGCCTTTAATGATTCTCCGCTAGCCCGGACCAGGAATAGCGGGCTCCGACGGAGAGGCAGTGAACGTGACGACTCCAAAGCGCCCTTGCTGCAAACGGCGTCGCTTACTCAGACCTGCCCAGTTAGCACTGCCAGCGATGATTCTTCAACCGATCGCATTGACGCGGAGGCTCGCGATGTCTGACGCGACCGCGTCCGTGCTGGCGGAACACGCCCACTCCATGTCGTTTATGGACCACCTGGAGGAGTTGAGGAAACGA
>Ga0210405_10004183_pt1 | contig 13671 bp, 10 predicted proteins | sample IncBWH11MmetaG_FD_155492 | JGI IMG/M metagenome (GOLD analysis project Ga0210405, IMG submission 155492) | Forest soil microbial communities from Barre Woods Harvard Forest LTER site, Petersham, Massachusetts, United States - Inc-BW-H-11-M | ecosystem: Environmental > Terrestrial > Soil >... | reverse complement strand
CACCAGAAAATTCCGCCGAATGGCGACGCGACCGGGATGGGAAAGACTCGCACTAGCTAGACCTCGATGATGACCTTCAGGGCTTGATTCTCCGCAGCCTTACCGAAGGTGCCATAGGCCTGAAGAATTTCCGTTAACTTGAACCGGTGCGTAATCAACCGACCTGGTTCGATTTTCCGCGCTTGCACCGTCTTGAGCAGCATGGACGTGGTTACGGTATCCACGAGCCTGGTCCGCAAGGTGATGTTGTGACACCATAACTTCTCTAAATGGAAATCGACCTTTACTCCGTGGACACCCAGGACGGCGACCGTTCCTCCGGCAGTGATAATCCCTTCAGCGATGGCGAATGTCGCAGGCACACCCACCGCCTCGATGGCGCTATCCACACCGCGACCGCCGGTCAAAGCCAAGACACGCTCGACAACATTACCGGCGCTCGCGTTGACAGTTTCGGTGGCGCCAAACTTTCGAGCGACTGCCAGACGGTTATCGTCTAGATCAATCGAGATGATTCGAGCAGGAGAATAGAACTGCGAAGTCAAAAGCGCAGCTAGGCCAACCGGACCGGCGCCAACGATGGCCAATGTGTCTCCGGGTTTGACGCTGGAGTTGATAACACCGCACTCGAACCCGGTAGGAAAAATGTCGCTCAACATAACATAGGGCTCTTCGTCCTCATGTTTCGGTAAATGGTAGAGGCTCGTGTCAGCATGGGGAATGCGAACATATTCCGATTGCGTACCGTCGATCGTGTGACCCAGGATCCATCCGCCTGATGCACAGTGTGAATACATGCCCTTTTTGCAATATTCGCATTTCCCGCAAGAAGTGATGCAGGAGATTAATACCCGATCTCCATTCTTGAATTGAGATACACTGTTCCCAACTTCTTCCACCACTCCGATGCCTTCGTGCCCCAGAGTTCTGCCCGGGGTGCAAGTCGGGACATCGCCTTTTAAAATATGAAGGTCGGTTCCACAGATGGTTGTTTTGACGATCTTGACTACCGCATCTGTCGCCGTCTCAACTTTAGGTTCCGGGCGCTCTTCGATCGAAATCGATCCGGGGCCGCCGTATATTAGTGCTTTCATTGCCTGGTTTTGTCGCCTTATTTGGTTTGTTTTTTGTTAGTCCCTGGCGCAATGCCGCCGAATAACTGCTCTTCCCGTTCCTGCACTACTGCGCTACCTCCGCCGATTGGTAATCCATTCCAAATCGCTCCGCCCCACCCCCACGGCAGGGTTCGCTCGTCGGAACATAAGACTCAGGCTTGTCGGCAATTAGTGTGCGCGTTGCCAGCACCAGCTTTGCGACCGAGGCAGCGTTGCGCAGCGACGTTGCGGTTACTTTGCAGGGGTCCAGGATGCCGGCTGCCTTTAAATCCTCGAATTGCCCAGTGCGTGCATTCAACCCGAAACCATAATTTGACTGAAGTACCCGATCTGCCACCTCGTCCGGATCAAGTCCGCTATTGCGAGCGATACATCGGATCGGCTCAAGCAGCGCCCGCTGCACAATTCTTATCCCGGTGGCAATCCCGTCGGTTGACGGCCCCCCAGGCGCTCCGAGATCCTTTGAAACATACGCAAAGGCGGTTCCCCCGCCGGAAAGGGCCCCATCCTGTATTGCCGCCCGGACTGCGTTGAGCGAATCTTCAACCAGCTGAGCCCGTCTCTTTTGCTCAGCTGGAGTCGCACCACCGACCCGAATCACGGCGATTCCTCCCGACATACGAGCAAGCCGCTCTTGTAACTTATCGCGCTCGACCGGCTGTTCCATTACTTCGAGCTGTCTCTGGATTTGAGAGCGGCGACCCCGGATTTTCGCGGGATCTCCCCCTCCGCCAATGATCGTGGTGGTCTCCATTGATACGCGAACCTTGCGAGCCGTGCCGAAATCTTCCAACCGAATATCCTCGAGCCGCGCACCTAAATCCTTCGAAACAAAACTCCGATCTGTGAGAGTGGCGATATCCTCGAGAACTGCCTTCCGCCAATGTCCGAATTCAGGCGGATGCACCGCGACGATCAACGGGCTGCCACTATTCTTTAAAGCCAATAAGGCGGCCAGAGCCTCTGCCGAGATCTCTTCGGCGATCAAGAGCACCGGTCTTCCGGCCTCGGTAGAAATGTTCTTGATAATCTCAACTTTTTCCGAATCTACCAGGGGATGGTCAGTCAGAAATACAAGCGCGGATTCCAGCACGGCTTCCATGCGCTCGATTTCGTTCGCCATATGCGCTGATCGGTAGCCGCGATCGAACGAGATTCCGTCGACTAACTCCAGTTCTGTCTTGAGCGAAGCGCCCGACTCGATATTGACGATCCCATCGTTGCCAACCCGCCCCAATCCTTCCGCCACCACGCGTCCGAGCGCAGGATCGTTCGCAGCGATTGTCGCTACGGACAAAATTTGTTCCTCCGTCGTCACCGGCTTCGAAAGTTTTCGGAGCCGCTGGATGGCTCCTTCCACGGCTTGATCGATTCCGTCCAAAACAGCAGCAACGTTTGTAGTCCCATCGAAAGCGGCGAGCCCTTCTTGGATGAGGGCGTTCGCGAGCACGATGGCAGTGGTGGTGCCATCGCCTGCAACCTTATTTGTTTGTTTGGCAACTTCCCGCGCGATTTGCGCGCCCATATTCTCGAACCGGTCTTCCAGTTCGATTTCGTCCGCGATGCTAACTCCATCCCGCGAAACCAGTGGGGTTCCCTGGGGACGATCGATAACGGCGTTGCCGCCTCTGGGGCCTAACGTCGTCTCTATAGCCTTCGCGAGCTTCTCCACCCCTCTTGCCAAAGCGAGCCTCGCTTGCTCGCCGTAGAGCAACATTTTGGGCATGATTGATTCTGATTTCGATGCGCCTATTCGTATTTCAATACATCCTCGAGATTGCCGAATAACACGATTCGGTCATCGAACAGAACCATCCGTCCATAGTGCGTGGACATCTCGACTTGGAAGGTGTACGGATCCATCTGACGTCCGAGCGCCTCGCCAATCTCTGCCATATCGAACTCGAGTTTATCGTGAGCATCAATACGGATCATTGCAGGGTAGTACTTAATCGCCACTCCCGGCTTTTTCGCCATCACTTGGGCCACAATTCGACCCTCGACGCTATCGTTCATCGTTACGCCGCACATGTCGGAAATCGTATCATCCAGCTTTATGCCCTGTGCGGTCTGAATCGGTTCAATCGTCACGGTAGTCATAATTGCGCTCCTTTCGGAAGGTTCACCCCAATCTGAGAAAGGGCGGTTTCAATTCGGTTTTTCGCGGCGGCGTAGCAGTCAGCGAATGAGGTCACCTTGACGCGCGGCTGTGACCAAATCGGCTGAAGTTGATTGGCGGCATCCGCGCACGCCGGCACATATTTATTAAGCCAGCCTTCGACGATTCGTCGATTTTGTTCGGCCTCTTTCGGATCGTGGAGAAGAATATGGAACAGCTCCACGGTATTGGTTAAATTTCGCTCATAGTCACCTTCGGCAATTCCAACGATAGCCGGCGTGACGTAGTCGCCATGTGCAGCGGCGAACTGCATTACCAAACCACTGCGAACTAGCTCGGTAACGAGAGGTTCAAAAAGGAGGTTGCCTGCAAAGTACTGTTCCAAATAGTCCTCTGCCCCCTGGACTGTCTCGATCGCCTTTCGTGCGCCCTGCCATATAGGATCGTTCAGCCAGTGTTCTTTGCCCGCCTCCAGGTCGAACTTTTCCAAATCTAGAGCCGCTTCGGCCAGATAAAGAGTCAGATCCTGGGCAAACCGGAGCTTATAGGAGGAGTTGGTCAGAATCGAGGTATTGATCATCTGGCTCATCCCATCGCGCTGCGCGTACATGTAGATCGTACCCAGGCCAAACTCGGCGTGCTTCAATGCGCCGACGTGGTTTTGCAAAACGCTAACCCAGCTCTTATCAAATCGTTTCACTGTTCCGTTCTTGCGTCCATTATCCACCACAAGTTTGACCGTACCTTCCGCCTCACTTTGGCGCTGGTAATGGTTGCGCTCCCACTCCTGGTCGGGAGCTCGATATCTATGCCAGTCTGAACTCTTGAGGTGCGTTCGCGTTGGCGAGTAAGTTGGTGTGCCGTCCGCAAACGAAATAATCCAATCCTGGATCAAGTAGCGACCAGGGTCAGGCTGCACATCGACGGTAACATCTTCGTACAGTGTTGCCTTCCGTCCTTTTGGCTCGAAGTAGCTGTATTTGCGGCTGTCTGAACCTGCAAAAGTGGTCGCACCGGCTGCTGCGGATGTTTCTTCCACCGCAGCATCCGTTACGGCTTCCTGTCTTGAGGGGGGCATAATAGGTGTTCTGTCTGGTTGAATGTTATTGGGACTGTCTTGTTTAACCCGAAGTCACTAGTGGACTGCGGCTGTGAATTTATCGAAATGGCTGTTTTCCGGCGCTACTCCGTTCATCTGAAGAACCGGTAGCACTGCGTCAATCATGGGCGGTGGCCCACAAGAGTAAGCGTCTGCCTCGCCAGCCAATGGTTCGCGCTGCAAATGCCGCTCGAGAACCTGATGAATAAATCCGGTCTCACCCCTCCAATCGGCTTCTACGCCCGGTCCCGAGAGCGCCGGGATATACGAAAAATCCTTTAGGTGCGAACCAAGCTCCTGAATCTTATTTAGCATGAACAAATCACGCCGGGTGCGCGCGCCATAAAAGAAGCGGACGCACCGCTGTTCGCCACTTTCCACCAGATCGGTCAGGATCGAGAGCAGCGGCGCCATGCCTGAGCCACCTCCAACCAGGATCATCGGTCCGGGTCGGTTTTCGTGGCGCAGGCAGGTACCATAGGGCCCTTTGAATTGGAGCGGGTCATCTATCCGAAGTGTGTCCTTGAGCAGAGAGGAGAACGCTCCGTTCGGATACACCTTGATAATGAATTCAAGCCGCGACTTCACACTAGGCGGATTCGCCATGGAAAATGAACGAGTAATACCGGTGTCCGGTACCGTCATGTCCACATACTGTCCGGCCCAGAACCTTAAGGGCTCATCTGTGACAATTTCCAGGCGGCGAATATCATGGGTGAGTGACTCAAGCCCCGTGATACGCCCGTGGTAAGAGCGCACCGGAATGGAGCGCGACAGCAGGTACTCATCAAAGTTAAGTAACTCAACGACAAGGTCGCTATACGCCAGCGTCCGACAGAGAAGAATGCGATCCTGTTCGCGCTCGTAATCAGATAACGCAAACGTCGAGTACTTCAGCAGTTCTATATCACCTTGACATAGCACCGACTTGCAGCTCGCGCATTGACCCTCCTTACAACCGTGCATCAGGGTTACCCCTTGGCGGAATGCGGCGTCCAGAACCGTTTCTCCTTCTTCGATTTCCATTTCGACGCCTACGGGCTCGAAACGCACGGTATGAATAACCTTGTCCGGCATATTTTTTCCCTACCTGTGGAGTCTTTTATGGGGAGCTCGAGCGAGCTCCCCAAACCTTCTGCCTCAAGCGCGTCAAACCGGATGAATAGTGAACCCTTTCCGATATTCGGGAATATGCTTTTCACGCTGTTGGGGCGTCATCGCACGGATGTCCGCGAGCGGGCTTCGAACCTGATAGCCTTTCACATCGTCAAGCGTCCACATCTTGTCGCTATCGAAGTGAAGATGCGGTTGCGGCACCAGGGTCTTGTTATCGTTTCGAACAAAGCCCAGATCTTTGATGCAGTCGGCGAGATCCCACTCGTGATAGAGAGTCTCCCACTCTCGCTTGCCGCTGAATCGACCCATCGCCGGCGTCTTGCGTCCCTGAAATTCGCCGGAAAACGCCACTTTGTGCGTCCAGCGGCATTGCTCGGAGCAATAGGTATAGAGTTGGCCATCGACCTCGTCGACGCAGAACTGCTCGCGAATCAGGCATGGCACCATGCAACTCCAGCAGCGGTGCGGATAGACGTAACCGGTGTCGGCCCAGGCGATTGGTGGATTGCCTCGCTTGCTAAGCTTGCGATAATTCTCCCAATAGGCGCCGAACTCGTTATACCACCCAGGATATTTCGCTTCGAACCATTCGAAGTCGCGTTCGTCGAGCGGATCGATTCGCCAGAAGTTTAGCGGCCAACCAACCGAAAAGAACTGCGCTACGTGGTGGTGGTAATTATGTTTCACCATTCGATCCCAAGCAGCCTGCACGTCCTCGTGGTGGATCTTGATTCCGTACCTTTCGAGCGGTAGCAGGTAGGTTCGATAATAGTCATCGAAAATCCAGCGCCGCCACAGCTCCACGTAAGACTCGCGGTTCTTATTGCGATCCTTCGTGCCGTACTCGATAAACGTCCCGATCGCCGCATCGACAATGGCATGGTTCTGCCAGAAGGCATAGCGGATGTCGCGCTCGAGTAACGGGTGATTTTCCGGATTGTTAATGATCGACATCAGCATCGAGTGACCGTTGCCGATATGCCGTGACTCGTCCGATTGAACGCTCAGAAACACCGTTGGCAACGCATAATCCCCGTTACGCGCCGCTTCCGAAGGCATTGCCACGAAGAGCGTATTCGTAAACGCCGTCTCGGCGACTACTTGGAGATAAACGTTCGTCGCAGTTATAGCGTCGCCGGTGAGGAAGCCTTCGGCAAATTGACGGCCAATGGTTCCCGCATAGCACTTGGCAAAGGCCATTTCGGTAATGTCGAACCCGGCCGGGTCAATATAATTCTCCATGTACCACTTCTTGAGATTCATCTGGATGGTCGAATGGCGCAATTCGTCGATCATTTGCATGGTGAATCCGGTCTTCAAATCGTCACCGGGAGCCAGGCGCGCTAGCATGGCCATCGAACGCGCGGCGGAGATCTCTGGGAAGGGGATGATGCCCAAAAATAGCTTCATCCATTCGATCCAGCGGGGTTGAACATCGCGGAACATGTTGCCACGTAGCCCCGCGTCGAGTGCCCCGAAGACTCGGTTGTCCTTTTCTTCCTGCATTGGAAAATAGGAGCGGAGGACCTGCTTCATCGGATCCTTCGGCGCACGCGAAATCTTGTAGTCGGTGGGATATTTCAGCTTCTGCTGGACATAAGTCGGAGTCCAACCCAGGTCCGATACGCGCCGCGCGGCTTCCGCGATGCTAATACCGGGTTGCGAGGTAATCTTTGGTAGTGTTGTAGCTGTAGGCATTGTGTTATTTCCTAAAATAGAGTTCGGTTGATACAATTAAATTGACTAAAAGGGGAATTGCCATTTGCGAGCTAGGCCGGAACAGGAATTTACTAAACTTTCTCTTCAACGAATAAGCCCTGCTTATTGACGCCGGGTATGAGTTTTGGGGTGGAGGGATATTGCCACACTAACGAATTGGCGTTATCTATAAACAATTGGTTAGCAGAGTCTATGCCAAACGAAGATAAATCTGTGATCCTAAGACTTTACCCCGGAAAGAGGCATCTATTTGGTGTGCGAGTTCTGCTATCTGGGCGAGGCGTTGTTCCGAAATGGAACGGAGAGTCGCCCAACGCCGTCTCGAAATGGAACAAAATGTTGCCTAAAATGAGTGTTAGTTGAAGAGGCTGGCGCATGGTAGCATAGGCTTCCAGCCTGTTCCCCGTACGGCCTCGCATCTCCGTGCGTCCGACAGGCAGGATGCTTACGCTACTCTGCCAGCTGCATTCCGCGCCGCGAGCAAGCCGCGACAAATTAAGCCATTGAACTCCTGGTTGCGACGTACCCCGCTCACCTTCCGCAGGTACGTGCGGAATTCGCCGGGTTCCAACCGCTTCCCCTCAACGGTCGTGAACGCCAAATCCTGCTCTCCCGCGTTCGGACGAATTCTTCGCCACATAAACGCGTAAAGACTCCGCAAGCCATCGCCGCGCGCATCCAGTGGCTGCCGCATGAGTTCCCGCAGGGTGACCTGCGTGATCCACGCGGGATCATAGCCAGTCGCCAGCAACTGGCGCAGCAAAAGCTCTTGTCGGCCTTCAAACGCTTTGCCGAGGAACTTCTTTCGCAAATCGGTCAGATCATCATCCGTTTCTCCAGGAAATGCATCCCGGAAATCCTGTTTAAGGGCAACCCCACGATTGATCAGGTCCGCGCTGAAGTGATCCAGGAGCTGCACCGAGACTTCCTCGACCCACGGTAGCTCTGCCACCGCGTCCCGCATATCACTAGCCATAAGAAACGCGAAGTTCGGTGCGCACCAGAAAGTCGGCAACCTGAACTCGATTCTTACTCGGTTCTGCCCTTCGATCTCCAGCGCGGTGACAAACTCCAAGGCGGTTACGGATTCGTCTAGTTCCGGATCCGTCACCGCGCTTAGGGCCGACCATACTTCCTCTCTCCGATTGCCGCAGCTCGTTGGAACTTGCATCGGAGGGATTAGGCCATCGCAACTTCTTGTTTTGCGGACTTGCTCGTGGCGGAAGTTGGTAAACCCAATTTTTTTGACCTCTCTGCGATGTCAATATTATAGAGGCGGGCGGCATTCTCTCCCATAATCTTCCTCCTCACCTCGAGTGTCAGGGCCTGGCCTGTTTCCGTGGCGACGTCCTCCGGCAACTCAAAGTTCATGAGCTCCTCGACAATCCACTTTGGACTCCAGATAGCGTAATCGCTCCCATAAAGAATCCGGTCAGGTCCAAGCCAAAAGAGCAATTCGCCAAGGATCTCGCCGAAGTAGTGATGACGTTTATGGATGAGTGCGCTCACCACGGCCAGACCCGCATATACGTTCGGTTCCTGCGCGGCAATATAACAAAAATCTTCGAGGCGCGGCAGTCCCACGTGCTCCACGATGAAGTTGAGGTCAGGAAAGGTGGTGGCTGCATCGTCGATGTCTTCGACGTTAAAAGCATCCATATTCAGCGGGCGAATCGTCGGCCCCTTATGCACGTGCATATTTTTGATGCCCAGCTCCTGGCTCTTCTCCAAGTACCGGTACGCCCAAGGGTCCGTCAGCTTCCATCCCTTGGAATCACCTTTCCATTCAGCAGTATAGAGCTTCACTCCCTTCCAGCCGTAGGTCTTAGCGTCCCTCTCTAGTTGTTCCAGACCATCCTCTCCATTGCGTGGATCCCAGAAGCCATTAGCGATGACTCGATCCGGATGCTGTTGTCTAAACGCTTCGTTTCTTTTCAGGTTTGAAAATCCATCATAATAAAATTCACCTAGATACTGTGGATTGAAAATCGCCACATCGGCATAACCTTCCTCGAAGACATCTTTGACGAAGTCCTCTTCAGTATACCTTTCAAATTTTGCTTTTGGCCAGATATAAGAGTCCGGGCCTAGATGATGATAGTCGTAAAAACAGTCGATAAACTGCTTGCCGTGAATATTCTTTTGGTTAGCTGGACTGCCGTCCCACAAATGGGTGTGACCATCAATGACGAAGATCTGTTCGCCGGATTTTGTAGTAAACATTTTATGCAGGTAGTTTGTGTTTTAGGGGTTAAGGTACTAGAACCGCGCGGCCCTTAATCTTGCCCTCATTAAGATCGCGGAGTGCACGGTTGGCATCTTGCAGTTTGTATTGTTTGGTTGACAGATCCACTTGACCTCGATTGGCTAACTCCATTAGTTCGACTAACTCCGAATAATTACCCACCAGGTTCCCGATAATTCTTCTTTCGGTGGTAATCATGTCCAATGCCGAAATGCGGATCTCGCCGCCGTACCCGACGATGTAGTAAGCCCCGTTCCGCCGGGTCATCGCGAGTCCGTTTTCGATGGAGTTACCTTCGCCGACGAAATCGATGACTGCTTCGGCACCCTTGCCGTCGGTTAGCTTTCGTACGGCTTCTATCTGGTTTTCGTCGGCCTTGACGATGTGATGAGCGCCACACTCTTTCGCCAGAGTCAGGGCGATATCCGATCGATCCAAAGCAATGATGTCCGCAGAGCAGAGTGCCTTCAACACCTGAATACCAATATGTCCCAGTCCGCCAACCCCGATCACGATAACGTTTTGTCCCGGGAGGAGGTGGCGGCTCGCCTTCTTTGCTACGTGATAGGCAGTCAGGCCGGCATCGGCGTGCGGCGCCACGTCTTTGGGAGCTAGGGTCTGCGGGAGCTTGATGAGCGAACTTTCACCCGTCCGTAACAGCTCGGCGTACCCACCATTCGTATCGATCCCGGGAAATTCACTCCCCTCGATGTGCATGTCCTCACCCCGCCTGGCACCTAAGGCGTGGCAATTCGAAATTAGCGGATGACAGATTACGGGATCGCCGCGCTTGAAATTCTCAACGCTCTTGCCGACCTCTTCTACCCAGCCGGCATTCTCATGCCCCATAACATAAGGTAGCTTCACGTTGGTCTTCTCGCGCCAGATCCCCTCGATTACGTGAAGATCGGTACGACAAACCCCAGCGCCACCAATCCGGATGATTACGTCGGTACCCTTCTGTATTTTCGGTTCCGGGACTTCCTCCAAGGTCACGAATTCAGGGCTGGTAAGTTTAGTATCATATTGGTGAAGAACAGCGGCTTTCATAATTTGATGAAGTCAAAAACAGGTTCCAACGGGGCATGACGAAAGCGCAGGCTCAGGCTCTAGGGGTTTCGCGTGTTTTCAAGGGGGTCGATGAGCCGATCTAAGGCGTTCGGTACCATGTTAGTGAATAGCAGACTTTATGCCAATTGATGATGGAAACATCCGGCTGCATGCCGTTGTCCCGGCCACCGTGGGAGGATCCTGCGACTAGTTTGAGAGGACGGTGACTGACTGTTCCATAACGGAACAGAGGAGCGATCCGATCCTGTCTCACAACGGAACATTCACGACCAGCGTCAGCATTGGTACTAGTACACTAATGAGTTCATTGATTTTGCCATGGATAGAATTAGATTCATTGGCAGATGCATCAAATCCCCCGGAAATCGACCACCCCTCTCGATGACCCACGATGACAAAGTCGGCTTTGCACGCGAGTGTCTGATGGCCAAACGCCTCTCGGAAATTCAGCCTGAGTGGATTCCTCCCGAGGTGCAGAATTCATGGCAACGTTGCCTGACGGCAAAACTTAATCCCTATTCCCCGCCTACCGTCGACCCGATCCCATCCGCAGAAATCCGTGAGATCCGGGCGCAGAACGCTAGACTTTATGATATCGCCCGCATGGAGGTTCGGAATTTGTATTCGCAGATCGCGGGTTCTCATTTCGTTGTCGCTTTTGCCACCAAAGATGCGGTCATCCTGGAAGCGGTTGCTGATCCTTCCTTCGACCAGGTAGCCAAGAGGAGTGGCATCGTCGTCGGCTCACAGTGGGCGGAAAACCTTCGCGGAACGAATGCGCTCGGTTCTGCGGCATTCACTCTTGTGCCGACCGTGATCCATGCGGCAGAGCATTTCTTCCATGACAATTGCAATCTGACTTGTGTAGCGAGCCCCATCCTGGATCACGAGAATCACCTCGTGGGGGTCATTGATGCATCATCTGATTGTCATTCCCGTCAAATCCATACAGTCGCGCTGATCCGTATGTCTGCGCTTCATATCGAGTCGGAACTCTTCCGGGACACGTTCCGGGGAACCGTCATACTTCAATTTCACAACCGAAAGGAGTTTGTCCACACTCTCGAAGCCGGGCTGGTCGCGTTGAGTCCCGACGGAAAGATTATCGCCGCCAACCGGCAGGCGTGCTTCTTCCTCCACGATCTCCCGGTGACACCGGGGCAATCCTTCGACATGATTTTTTCTATCTCGTATGAGCGCTTTATGGCCCAGGCCGGAGTCCAGAATTCGGGTCGGCTCACCGACCGACGCGGTAGCACTTATTACGTTCTTGCGTCAAATCTGCCGCGACCGGGCAACACAGTACCAGGGATCAGGTCGCCTGAAAGAAGCACCGTCGCCACAGGCAAGACTCAGCCACAGTTTGTCTGCGAGGATCCGGCCGTCCGCCAGGCGATAGAAATCATTGAAAACGCGGTCCGTTGGCACGTCCCAATCCTCATTCGGGGGGAGACCGGAACAGGTAAGGAACTATTTGCCCGGCACGTTCATGCCGTGAGCAAGCGCCCTGGGAAATTTGTCGCCGTCAACTGTACCGCCCTCCCGGAGACGCTGATCGAGTCAGAATTCTTCGGCTATCGCGGGGGAGCGTTCACCGGAGGGCGCCGGGAGGGGGCCCGGGGGTTGATCCTTGAGGCGGACCAGGGCACGCTATTTCTTGATGAGATTGGCCACATGCCGATCGCGTTGCAGGCCCGGTTGCTGCGTTTTCTTGACCAGTTTACCGTTCGAGCCGTTGGATCGTCGACCGAAGAAAAAGTTGATGTTCAGGTGGTAGCAGCGACCAATTGTTCCCTTGAGGAGGCAGTCGAAAAGCAACAGTTCCGTCTCGATCTGCTTTATCGGCTGCGCGGGATCGAATTGACATTGCCTCCATTGCGGAAACGCTCGGATTTTCCCCTAGTCGTGCAATCTCTGCTCAACGCGCTCGAGCCGAATTGCACCATTTCAGACGAGGCTTTGCGGCTGCTGCAGCAATACCACTGGCCTGGGAATTTCCGCGAACTAAAAAACCTGCTCCTTCGGATGGTCATCATCGCAAATTCGCCAGAGCTGCTACCATTGCATGTCTCCCGAGCTCTCAGCATTCCCACGGCCTCGCCTCAGTTCGAACCAACTCCTCCGCCGCCAGTCGATTTGAAGCGAAGTCGAAGAGATTTCATCGTCGAAACTTATCGCCGGTGCGACGGCAGTATCACGCGCACGGCTCGTGAACTGGCAGTGTCTCGAAATACGATTTACCGGGAACTTCGCAGGATCGGAATTCATAAGTCCAAGCCTGACAACTCCATTGAGATCGCCTCTGAGGTATAAAATTGCATTTCGCCTCTCGGCGCTCACCACATTGCTCCCACGCAGGCGTTTCGCTCGATTTCTTCGCCTTCAGGCTATCGGTTACTGAACGACGCGTCTGGCGCAACGAATTACGCTGTTGCCCCATCCACTACGGCCGTTTAAGTTAAATTCCGAATTTGAGGAGTCGTCCTCGTGCTCGTCGTCGTCCTCGTCCTCGATTAGTCGGCGTTTTCTGCGGCGAAGAGAGCCCGATTGTCCCGCAATTATTTTGTCCAGTTAGTCTGATTATGAAACATCAGGATCTCCGAGGACGAAGGACGACGACGAGCACGAGGACGAGTCCTCAATTTCGGAGTTTAAGTTTAAGTTAGCGCTCATGGGAGCGCGTCCCCTTGCGCAAACCCGGATCTCGCGCGGTAGCGGGCGCTAATTCTGACATTTAGCCTCGTAGACTTGGCGAGCCTTGGCTGCGTCGCGCTGAATTTGAGATCGGAGTTCCTCGATTCCGGAAAACTTCTGTTCAGGTCGAAGGTAATCCAAAAAAGCGACCTCGATGTCCTGGCCATAAATCTCCTGATCGAAATCGAACAAATGAAGTTCGAGGATCCTCTCACCTGCTTCCTTTTCGATCGTGGGGCGAACGCCAATGTTCACGACGCCGCCATACTCGCTTTTTCGAAACCAGGCTTTCGCCGCGTAGACCCCATCCGGTGGGAACTGTTCGTTGTGCGCGTGAAGGTTCGCAGTAGGAAACCCTAAACGGCGACCTAGTTGTTTCCCCTCTGAAACTGTGCCAAGAATGGTAAAAGGGCGCCCCAGGAATTTCGCCGCGGATTCCAGGTCGCCACGTTCTATTGCGGAGCGAATCAGCGTGCTGCTGACCACTTGTCCG
>Ga0210405_10004180_pt1 | contig 13680 bp, 9 predicted proteins | sample IncBWH11MmetaG_FD_155492 | JGI IMG/M metagenome (GOLD analysis project Ga0210405, IMG submission 155492) | Forest soil microbial communities from Barre Woods Harvard Forest LTER site, Petersham, Massachusetts, United States - Inc-BW-H-11-M | ecosystem: Environmental > Terrestrial > Soil >... | reverse complement strand
CACTTCTTTCGTGCCGATCTGGATGACCGCCGTGGTACACCCACGGGTAAATTTCAAAGCATTTGAAAGGAGGTTTGTGAGAACAATTTTGATGAGGCCGGGATCGCACATCACATCCGGAAGAGAGCCGATCCGCCATTCGATGGCGCGTCCCTCGGTGAGCGGCTCCAGAGTGACGATCACTTCACGGAGAAGCTGGCCCAAGCCGGCCGACTCGAGACATAGTTCTCGCCGGCCGAGTTGAGCGAAGTTGAGCAAATCGTCGATGAGGTGACCCATGTGAGTAGCACCGTCGAGAACTCGGTCGAGATAGCGCAATGCAGGTTCGGAGAGTTCCTGAGCGTGCTCTTCTTTCAGTATGCGTGCGAAGCCGTCGATATGGCGCAAGGGCGAGCGGAGATCGTGTGAAACCGAGTGGCTGAAGGATTCCAGTTCGTGGTTGAGAGCGCGGAGCTCGGTGACCTTCCGATTCAGATCTAAATTCAGATTCCGGATTTGCTCTTCCGCGTGCCGCCGCTGAGTTACGTCGCGAATGGCGCTCAAAATCAGGGTGCCCTCTTCGCCCTCGAGGCGACCCAGGCTAATTTCAGCGGGAAACTCTGTCCTGTCCTTGCGCTGGCCGCAGATTTCCAATACCGCACCCGTTTCTCGTGACCGTGTCTCCGCGAAAAAACCCGTTCGATGTCCGGAGTGACTGCCGCGATATCGTTCCGGAACGAGCATCTCGACCGGTTGCCCGAGCAGTTCCGGTTGCGGATATCCGAAGATTTTTTCGGTCTGCGCGTTGGTCAACACGATGCGACCGCAGTCATTCACGATCACAATTGCATCGGGAGCAGATTCAAGCAGTTTGCGGAATTTTTCTTCTTCGCGCTTTCGCTGCGTGATATCGGTGTTGCTTTCCATAATTGACGCCGGATTACCGGCCGCATCGCGGCGCAACGCCCAGCGACTGGAGACAATAAGGGACGCACCGTCGCGCCGCCGGCGGACCACTTCGCCTTCCCAGGAGCCCTTCTCCAATATGTCCGCTTCAATCTCGGCCAGTGGCTTCGGGAAGCGAGTTCGGAGGAGTTCGTGAGTGATCCTTCCATACGCTTCCTCTTTCTGCCAGCCGTACATGCGCTCGGCGCCGCCGTTCCAATAGAGGATCCTGTTTTGAAAACTGCGCACGAAAATAGCGTCGTGGGTGAGATCAAGAAGTTCGCCCTGTATTCGATAGTCTCCAGAGCTCAGCAGTTGTGGCAAGAGGTCCATGACGCTCCTCCGAGCGAAAGTTGCGCCGACATTCCGCACCCATAGAACGGCGCCCCGGGGCCCGAGGAGCTTGCTGGCCGGCAATGGGCGTATGAACGAGGCCAAGCTGCCTTCAAATTCCTAATCGTCAGAAACAGCCGGAAGGGTAATTAGAACGGAGTACGCAGAGCATAAGATGCAGCGCGAAAGCAGAGCTGTTTCAAGATGGAGCACGGGCAGGTAGGAAGAGACCTGCCGGGATTAACTGCGCAACGAGGAAGGCTTGTTATTGCGCGGTGGGTTGCTGTGGCGGGTGCGCGGCGAAATACTGGCCCAGATGTCCGGCTAGCTGCTGCATGCCAGTGCGTACGTTCCGGTTGAGCGCCTCGACAACATCTCCCACGGACTTGCCTTCCACGGACTCGTCGTGAGAATAGGTGTCGCTCCAAACCGTAGCTCCACTTTTCGAATCGAACAATTCAATTTGGATCGAGAAGCGGCCCGCAATCTGTGGCTGATCGACCTCGTACAAAGAATAGAGCTGACTGCGAAGCACGAATTCGCCGCGAGCGCTGCTGCCGACGGCGGTTACGGAGCGGTACTGCCCGGTGGCGCGCAAGGCGGAGATTAACGCCTCTTGAATCATGTCTGCCGGCATTTGCGCCCAACGATCATATTCATGAGTGCCGAGCTGGACGGGTCCGGAGCCATACACGATGCGACTATCGCGGTAGAGCTGAGGGGTAGCGACGCGGCCGACGAGAATGGTAATCGGATACGGAGTCGCCTGCGCCGCAGCCGGGGCCGAAACGTCAAGCTCATAGTATTTGTAAGGGCGCGACGCGCCACATCCGGCGGAAATCCCCGCCAGCAAGGCGATCAGCGCAATTTGTTCGATGCGATGCTTTAACACGATTGGCCCTCCTGCCCTATTTCGGCGGCGGTTTGCCGGGCTCATGCGGCGGAGGCCCGGAGGCACGAATCAAGGTGTACGGCCTGGTCTTGATCGTGTCCGTGAATTCCTTCATGTTCTCGGAGATGTGGCGCATATTCTCGATGATCTCATCGAGATTTTCAGCGTTGGTGTTCAAGGTGCGGTCGAGCTGATCGGTGAGCGAGTTGGCGTTGGCCAAGGTGTGCCGCAGATTTGTGATGGATTCGCGCAGATCGGGGCGATTTTCAGCGATGGTTGCATCGACGTGCGCGAGAGCGTCGTTCGCTTGCGCAATGGTCTTCTTGAAATCGTCCATCATGGGCCGGAGCCTGGCGCTGGTGTCATTAATGTTGCCGAGGGTCGAACGAACGAGAGGGCGGTCTTCCTCGAGCATGCCGCGAACGTTCGCCAGGCTCGCGGCAACATTGGCGCGGTTGCGTTCGTTGATGAGGTCGTTTACGCGATCAATCGTTTCCTTGAGAGCCACGACGCGAGCGTTCAGGTTATCGAGAAGCTGGTCCGCCCGAGGGGTGAGATCGGCCAGCATCGCAGAGATGTCGGCAATGCTGGTGTATTCCTGAGATGGCAAAGTGGCGCCTTTCTGGGCGCGGGGAGCTTGTTTCGATCCAGCTTTGATCCCTAGGAAATTGTCGCCCAGGGCGCTGTTGCTGGTGATGATCGCAATGCTGTCGGTTTTCACGGGGAGGTCGGGACGAACGGAGAAGTCGATTCTCATGCGTGTGGAATCATTCGGATCGCTTTCCACTTTCGTAACGCGGCCAACTGGAGGGCCGCCTGCGTAGCGGACTTCGGCGCCCGGCGCTAGGCCGCCCGCGTTCTTGAAAAACGCATGTAAAGGAACGTCGCCCTTGCCGAGAGTCCCGGAAAGAAGAAAGACAACGACGACCAGCAGTCCCGACGCGACGATTACGAATAAACCAACGAGAGCCTGCTCCCGTTTTGCATCCATCGGCTTCCTCGATTATTGCCAGACCTGCGATTCCGGCGCCCGCCCTTACAGGCGGCGCAGTATAACACGGGCCTCGCGGATGACCAGACTCAACGCCTGAGAGGCGGCGTTTCACCGGTCAGCATCTGCAAATAATCCAATTCTTCGGAAATCTCCGGCTCCGGGACGCGATCCAGAAACTGGCGAACGCGCGGTTGCTGGCTGGCGCGAAGCTCCGCAACTGTTCCGTTGGCTACGATAACGCCCTTGTCCAGGAGAATCATGCGGTCGGCGATCAAGTACGCGCTGGCCAATTCGTGCGTGACGACCACGATTGTCATGCGGAAAGCTTTCTTCAATTTCAGGATCAGTTCGTCAAGACCGGCGGCGATGATGGGATCAAGACCGGCTGAAGGCTCGTCGAAGAAAAGGATTTCGGGATCCATGGCCAGGGCGCGCGCGATCGCGGCGCGCTTCTTCATGCCGCCGCTCAACTGCGCGGGCATATAGTTTTCGAAACCCGAAAGCCCCACTTGATCGAGCTTGAGACGGACGACGATCTCGATTGTAGATTCATCGAGGCGCGTATGTTCCCGCAGAGGCAAGGCAACATTATCGCCCACACTCAGAGAGCCAAAGAGAGCTCCTCCCTGGAACGACATGCCGACTTTCTTCCTTATTTCATCGCGCTTCTCTTCGGAGAGAGCGCCGAAATTCTGGCCTCGAATCCAAAGCTCGCCACTGCTGGGGAGTTCGAGTCCCACGAGCGTCCGAAGCAGAGTGCTCTTGCCCGAACCCGATCCGCCCAAAATGACGAGCGTCTCGCCGGCCTTAATTTCGAAACTTATTCCGTGCAGAATTTCGCGCTCGCCGTATTTCACGCGCAGATTCTTTACGTCAATCGCGACTTCCGCGGTTTCAGGTGATGATTCGCTTTTTGGCGTCAGATCAGTTGTCATTTCTTTATCGGGTCATTATCGGGCCGCTATCTGGGCGCCGTGAAATAAAAGATGGCTGTGAAGATCAAATCCACGATCACCACTAGAAAAATGGATTTTACGACCGCAGACGTGGTGGAGCGGCCGACCTGTTCTGAGCCCAGGCCGGTGAGAAAACCCTCCTGGCAGCCGACCGCCGTTATCACGATGCCGAACATCACGCTCTTGATAAGACCGGTGACGATGTCGCGGAGGACGAGCGCCTTCAGAGTGGCCGTAAAGTACGTGCCCAGAGTGAAGCCCGCGTTGCTAACACCGAAAAGGGCGCCGCCAAGCACTCCCATGAAATCGGCCCAGGTGGTAAGGAGTGGAGCCATTAGAATCATGGCGAGGAACTTAGGCGCAACCAGGAAATTAACGGGTTCGAGCGCCATGGTTTCGAGGGCGTCAATTTCCTCGTTCACTTTCATCGTGCCAATTTCGGCTGCGAACGAAGAGCCGGAACGCCCGATGATGACGATGGCGGTCATCAACGGGCCGAGCTCGCGCGTCATCGAAATAGCCACGGCGCTGGCAACCAGTTGCAAAGCGCCAAGAGTGCGAAGCTCGTAAGCGCCCTGCAAGGCAAGTATGGTGCCGACAAAAAAGGAGATCAGCGAGACGATCGGCAAAGCTTCCACGCCGATGGCCATCGCTTGATGCACCGCGCGGCTAAAGCGGAACTGGCGGCCGCGCAGCGGCTCGATGAAAACGGCGCTAGCAGCGCCGCCCGTGAGACGCGCCAAGCCTCCGATGTAAGCGAGGCCATTGATGGTGGCTTCGCCGATGGATGCAGTCAGTGGCATCTATGAATCCTGGAACCCGGAACCTGCGGGACAACGACAACTCTAGCGCACGGGTGCGGCAGCGCTGTTGCCGCCTTTCAAGGCATCGTCTTCGTTTTCGTAGACCTCGAAGACCTTTATGAGCCGGGTGAGCTCAAGAACTTCCCGGGCCGTTCTGCTGAGGCCAAAGAGGGCAAAGCCGCTTTTCAGATCGCGCGATATTTTCAGTCCTTCGACCAGGGAAGCAACGCCGGCGCTGTCGATGTATCTCACCTTGAGCATGTTGACGATGACGCGCGGGGTGCGTTTTGTTCGCAGCAGATCGATCAAGACTTTTCGAACGTCAGGTGAATTATAAAGCGTGATGTCGCCGACGACGTCCACAACGGTGGCATTGCCGGACTGTCGGCTAGAGATTTCCATAACGAGCCCCCCGGGGACGTCAGATTGTTTTGCCAGAGATTTACGCCGGATGCAATCACTTTTAGAAAATAGACGGGTTTAATCGAGTGCTGGCAGAGAGAAGAGCCGTAGCCCGGTGGAGAGCTAACTGCGGCGCTCGAGCGGAATGTAGCTGCGCAAGTCCTCACCGAGGTACACCTGGCGGGGACGCGAAATCTTCTGCTCCTCGTCGAGCAGCATTTCTTCCCATTGCGCGATCCAGCCAGAAGTGCGTGGAATCGCGAACAACACCGGAAACATGGTGACGGGGAATCCCATCGATTGGTAGATGAGACCGGTGTAGAAATCGACGTTGGGGTAGAGGCGTCGGGTGATGAAATAATCGTCTTCCAGGGCGACGCGCTCGCATTCGAGCGCGATATCGATGAGCGGATTGCGGCCCATGACGTCGAAAACTTCGTAGGCGATGTGCTTCACGATCTTGGCGCGCGGATCGTAATTCTTGTAAACGCGGTGACCGAAGCCCATCAGCAGTTTCTCGCCGGCTTTCACGCCCTTGATATAGGCGGGAACGTTGTTTACCGAGCCGATTTCAACCAGCATGCGCAACACAGCTTCGTTGGCGCCGCCGTGAAGCGGACCATAGAGCGCGGCCGTGGCCGCCGCGGTTGCCGAATAGGGATCCACTTGCGAGCTGCCGACGCCACGCATGGCGCTCGACGAGCAGTTCTGCTCGTGATCCGCGTGGAGAATGAACAGGATGTCGAGCGCGTGTTCGAGCGTGGGATTGGGGCGGTATTTCAGTTCGGTAGTGCGAAACAACATGTTCAGAAAATTACCGCAGTAGCTTAGATCGTTGTCCGGATATGCGTAGGGCATTCCCAGACTATGTCGATAGGCGAATGCCGCGAGCGTCGGCATTTTGCCGATGAGACGGTAGGTCTGCTTCAACCGCGAATCGGGATTGAAAATGTCCTTTGCGTCCGGATAGAAAGTGGAAAGCGCGGCGACTGTGGAAATGAGCATACCCATAGGGTGTGCGTCGTAATGGAAGCCGTCGAGAAACTTTTTGATGCTCTCGTGAATAAATGTGTGGTGCGTAACGTGATATGACCAATCGGCGAGCTGCGTCTTCGTCGGCAATTCGCCGTGGAGGATCAGATAGGCCGTTTCGATGTATGAGCTTTTTTCAGCCAGTTCTTCAATCGAGTAGCCGCGATACCGCAGAATCCCCTTATCGCCGTCGATAAATGTGACTCGGCTCGTGCAGGAGGCGGTATTCGAATAAGACGGGTCGTAACTCATCATGCCGAAATCGGAATCTTTGATTTTTATCTGGCGCAGGTCCATGGCGCGGATGGTGTCGTTCTTGACGGGAATCTCGTACTGCCTGCCGTTGCGGTTGTCGGTGATGGTCAGCGTGTCCCGGCGGTTAGTTGCGGGAGTGGCGCTCGTTGCAACCGTAGTTGGTTTGGTGGGATTCATTGCAGAGCCTCTCGAGCGGCAATGGAGAAATTACAAGCGCCAGCGCGACTACCACTTTATACCAAATTCCGGGGCAAGCGTGGCTGGTTTCAACGGGGTGCCCGGAAATACTACGAAGTTTCCCATACGCTGCCGTATGGAAGCCGCCGGGCTCTGTTCGATGCCTGGGGTGATCCCAATTAGAGCGGGTTCAATGTAACTGCCGCGGGGCCAACCTCAGCGAGTTCCGGCACAGCGAGTACAGACCGGTTACGTCCGGCATTTTTCGCACCATAGAGAGCTTCATCGACCATACGGAGCAAGACCTGATGGTCGACGGGGACCTGCGCGTTATTAACGGCAACACCAAGACTCGCGGTCATCTGAATTTCGCCCCCAGGGATCGCGATCAACGGCGATTCAATCGTTTGACGAATTCTTTCTGCCAGCTTCATCGTTCCCGCGGAATCCGAGTTCGGAACTACGATCAGAAATTCTTCTCCGCCATAGCGCCCCACTGTGTCATAAGGCCGAACGCAAGCCGCCATTCGCCGGGCTACTTCTTGTAAGACAGCGTCGCCGGCAAGGTGGCCGTGCGTATCGTTAACCCATTTAAAGTGGTCGAGATCAACGAGAACAACGCCGAACATCCCGCCTTCACGCGCCTGGCGAGCGCGTTCGCGCTGCAACGTGTCCAACACGACGCCGCGATTGGAAATCCCGGTCAACAAATCGTGCGTAGCCTGGAAGTGGAGCGTGTCGCGCGACGAAATCAGCGCATCCTGCAATTGCAGGATGCGCTCGCCCACGTGAAGTCGCGCGCGTAGCTCCTGGGAATCGAACGGCTTCGTTAAGTAGTCGTCGGCGCCCATTTCAAGACCCGTCAGCAAGTCTTCTTTTTCGCCCCGCGCTGTCAGCAGGAGAACGTAGGTGTACGGGCGCGTGGCGTTCTCGCGGAGCCGCTTGCAAACCTGCACTCCTTCCATCCCAGGCATCATCCAGTCAAGGAGCGCCAAACGCGGAGATTGATGTTTCTCGAGGATGGCAAGGGCATCGTTTCCGTTTGTGGCGATGATAACTTCGAATCCCCATTTTGTAAGGAATGATTCCAGGACGCGGCGCGAGATCGGATCGTCCTCGGCAATCAGTACGGACCTCTTTTGCGTCATAGAGTCAGTCATGACTAGCTCCAATTTTTTCCCCCTTTAAACGAATCGGCAGAATCAATGCTTTCCAAGAGAGGCGAGGCGCCGCAACCGTCGCCACTGAACCGTGGGCTAAATTTGCGTCACCTTAGGGAATAACAAATCGATCTCGGTGCGCAGCCGGTCCAATTCGATTGCGAGACGATCAATGGGACTGCCGAGGCCGTTCAAGCTACCGGAGCGCAATTGCTTCTCAATTTCTTCTGCCGCGTGGGTAACGGCGAGGGCGCCAATGTTTGCGGATGAACCCTTTACGGTATGCGTGAGGCGCAAGAGCAGAGGAACGTCTTGAGCGGTCCAAGCTTGGCGTATCTCGTACAGCATTTTTCCGCACTCTTCCTCGAACAAGCGCGCCACTTCCTCGAGTAGCTCTCGATCGCCCGCCATGCGCCCGAGCGCTCCAACGACGTCCAGTATTTCTTCCGGAGCGTTTGGATTGTGCGCCTCGGCCGGGAGTGGTGAAGCCTCGTGGTTCGCGACGGTTGATGGTGCGTCTGGCAGGAGTTTTGCGACAGCGCGCCCGCCGGGCGTTTCCATGACTCGTTCCAGCGCGGCCAACAATTCCGGCGCGCGAATAGGTTTCGTGACGTAATCATCAGCCCCAGCCTCAAGGCAACGTTCGCGATCTCCCTTCATGGCGTGAGCCGTCAAAGCGATGATTGGAACATGGCCAGTTGCTGTTTTTTCCTTCTCTCGAATTGCATGAATGGCTTCGATACCATCCATCTCCGGCATTTGCAAATCCATCAGCACCGCGTCCACTTTCTGTCGCTCGAGGATTTCGATTGCTTGCCGGCCGTTTTCCGCCACCACAATTGTGTGGCCGTGCTTTTCGAGCAGCCGTGTAGCAAGGACCCGATTCGTCGCGTTATCTTCCGCCAGCAAGATCTTCATCCCCGGGCGCTCTTTCAGGATAGGGCGCGGTGCAACTGGAGAGAGAGGAAGCGCGCGATCTGATGACGCGAGTGCGCTACAGATTGCATCGAGAAGTTCCGACGGCCTGACGGGTTTCGTCAGGTAAGCCGCGATTCCGATCTGCCGGCAGCGCGCCCCTTCGCCACCTTGTGCACTCGAACTCAGCAGGAACACCGGCGGGGCGGTGAATTCACGGGAGGCGCGGATTCTTTGGAACAGCGTGAATCCGTCGACATCAGGCATGTGCAAATCGGTGATGACAAGTTTGAACGGGTGGCCCTCCTCGGCTGCAAGCTGAAGAGACCGCTGGGCAGCCTCGGCTCCTTCAACCGTTTCTGGGCGCATACCCCACTGCGTCAACATTTCAGCAAGAATCAGTCGACTGGTCTGGTTGTCGTCGACAACCAGAACCGGGGAGCCCTGAAGAGGCTGCGGCTCGAGTATCCGTTGCGGGGCCCATCCGCCTTTAGCAACTTCGAAAGGGAGCGTCAAATGAAAGGTGCTCCCAAGGTCCGGTTCACTCTCGACCCGGATTACTCCTCCCATCAACTCGACCAACCGGGTGGTGATGGCTAAACCTAATCCAGTGCCTCCATACTTTCGCGTGGTCGAGCCGTCAGCCTGCGTGAACGCTTCGAAAATCATTCGCTGTTTGTCTCTCGGGATGCCAATTCCCGTGTCCCTCACGCGGAAATGCAGCTCCACTCCTTTTTCCGAATCTTTTTCCTTGTCGACTTCCAGAACCACTTCTCCGTTCTCCGTGAATTTGATTGCGTTGCCGACGAGGTTCACCATCATTTGCCGAAGGCGCCCAGGATCCCCCACCAAGTGGTCCGGTACCTCCGGCCCCACGCGCCAAGCCAATTCCAGCCCCTTCTGCTGTGCGCGGAATCCCAGAGCCTTGAATGTCTCGCCGAGACTTTCCCGCAATGAGAACTCGTATTCTTCCAGATCGAGCTTCCCCGCTTCGATTTTGGAGAAATCGAGGATATCGTTCAGGAGGCCCAGCAAAGATTCAGCCGATGTCTTCACCATACCGAGGTATTCGCGCTGTTCCGGGTTCAGGTTCGTATCGAGGGCGAGATCCGTCATGCCGAGTATGCCGTTCATCGGAGTCCGGATTTCGTGGCTCATGTTCGCGAGGAATTCACTCTTCGATTGGCTGGCGGCTTCGGCTGCTTCTTTGGCCCGCCGAAGGTCTCCCTCGGCCCGTTTGCGTTCGGTAATATTGCGCGACGTCATGCAGAGAGTTTTCGAGTCGCCGTCGGGGGAAATGATTGGAGTGACGCGCGCCAAAAACCACTCTTTTCCCGACTGAACGTTCAGAAAATACTCATAGCTTTCGCCCTGGCCCGTCTCATGGGCGCGCCGCAGGATTTCGAGAAAAGGCCTGGCCTCCTCCGCGTTGAAAACCTCCTCAATGCGCCGGCCCAATAGCTCTTTCTTTGGACGAGAGAGCAGGCTTTCATTTGTCGTCCAGATATTCCGGTAAGTGCCGTCGGCATCAAATTCGAAAACGATTTCATCCACGGATGCGATTAGTGCTTGCAAGCGTGCTTCGCTCTCGCGTAAATCGAGCTCGGCGCGCTTGCGTTCTGTGATATCGAGATAAAGCACGAGGGCGCCTGATAGCTCTCCTCCTACCGTCAGGGGCACCCCGAAGGCTTCCACTTCCACGGGACTCCCATCGCTGCGCCTTCGCTGCGTCACGGTGTGGGTGGCTTTTCCCTGCTTTAGCGAAACTCTGTTAGGCTCGGCCTCCTCCCGAAGGGCGCTGGTCGTAATCAATTCCAGCAGGGGCTTGCCGAGGATGTCTTGTTGCTTGTAACGGAACAGTTTTTCGAACGCCGGGTTGCACATCTGAACCATGAGATCTGGATCAAGCGCTGCGATGGCGAGGGGGCTGCTCTCGATGAGCGAATTCAGGAACGTGGTCCGTTTTTCAAGTTCGCGTTCTGCCAGCGTACGTTCGGCCACTTCCTGCCGCAGTTCGCGCGTGCGGTCATTTACGCGAGTTTCGAGCTTGTCGTGCACCTCACGTAGAGCAGTTTCGCGCTGCTCGATTTGAGCCAGCATCTCGTTGAATCGATCGAACAGAAATCCAATTTCGTCCTGGCTCGTCTTCTTGGCGCGCAGTGAATAATCTTTGTCCACCGAAACGGCAAATGCCGTGCGGGCCAATTCCAGAATGGGCTCGGAGATCACACGCTGCAGGCGGGAGGCGAGCAGATACGCGCTGATGAAGGAAGCCAGAATCACCACCACTATGATTCCAGCGAAGTGAGTGGCCCGGCCGTAGAGTTCACCCAAATCGGAATCCAAGTAAATGGTGCCAACGACCTCATCCTCCAACCGGACTTGCCGGAACAGAATCATGTGCCAGGAGACAATCGAACTGCTGTCGGAGAGGGGCGCAGGCGGAGAAAAAGGTTGTTTTGAACCTGGGCGTGTGTATGTCGCAAGTACGGTTCCTTCTCGCGTGTAGATGCATGCATCCACAATGTTGCTTTTGGCGCGTAGGGAGCTGAGGATTTCGCGTGCCGACGCTGAGTCTCCAAATGTCAGCGCGGCCGTACTGTTCGAGCCGGTAATTTCCGCTACAGTCCCAAGATCGCTTGCGAGAGTACGCAGGAAGGTGACTGCGTCATAGATGGCGAACACCGTGCACGCGAGCAAAATTCCGACGCTGGAGGTGAGCAGAATGATGGCAGTCAGTTTCTGACGGACGGAAAGCTTTTCGAGACGCCGCATGTCAGTTGTTCCCTCCGGCGGCGCTATCGTGGACGATCGTCGCAAGAGCAAGGAGCTTCGAGCTGACCTTCAGCCCGGCGCGGTCGGCGGCGGCGGTGTTGATCGCGAATCGCACTCGACTGGCGTCCAGTACGAACTGGATTGCGCCTCCCGAGCTTGCGAAGTTCTCGGTCTCTCCAACCACCAATGCCTTGCGTCCCTGAAGCGCGCGGAGAATCTCCGGGAGTTGAGCGCTGTCTGAAGCGCTGACAAAAATAATCTGGCACTCCGGTAAGTCCTGAACCCTCTTGCCGCGTGCGAGTATCGCGGGATGCTCGGCGATCCGTTTGCCGACAATTGCGTCATCGAGAACTTTCCCAAAGGGGTCTTTGCCAAGCACGCATACGGTGAGCGCGCTCGTTGAATTCGCGAAAGTCCCGCTGGGCCACTCGATGAACCTCGCGAAGTTGTAGAGAAAAGCGGCTTTCACCTGATATTCATTGGCCATCGTCTGCGCGATGGCAGGTGGATTTGGCAGCAGAATGAGACACACGATAGCCCCAAAAATCCGGTAGGAGCGGCGCGCTCGCGGACGTGTTGTCCCAACTAAGCCGGAGCCTTGCCGCTTTTGAAGATCAGCTGACCCGTATGCAATGTGGAAGCCCATCGCGTCCCCCGGTCAGAATCGCCATGTGAATTTGGCGTACGCGCTGCGTTTAACCTGCGATGAATTGACGCTCTGAAGGGGATCGTTGAATTCCGCGTGATGGTCGCGGAGCAAGTCCTGTCCCACCAAGCTCAAATTGGTGGACTCCGCTATCCTCCAGGTCAATTGCGTATCGACGCGCGTGTGAGAGGCAATCAGCGGGGCGGGCAGGCGACCTACGAAATAGACGGCGGCATCCCACGAAAGCGCGCGCGACAACTCAAGATGCGATCGCAGTTGCGCCTGATGAACCGGGTTTGTCCCCTGAATGTCTGCCACGCTGGCTGTGTCCACACTGTTCGCGGGGTCGCCGTGAAGGTGCATTTGCAGAAACGAATACCCGGAGCTAACTGTCCATCGGCCGTTAACCTTCCATTTGGCAGCGATTTCGATTCCGCCGGTAGTGCCGTGCAACTCGTTGTCGAAACTTTCGCGATGGATTAGCAACGGAGGGTTGGATTGAACAACGTCCGATAAAACGTCCACACTCTGTAGGTTGTCATAGCTGTTAAAAAAAACCGTCGCGTCGATAGACAGCCGGTCGAACGGCTGGGTCCGGTAACCCACTTCGTAAGCGATTACGTGTTCGGACTTGGCGGTCGTGTTGCCGAGCAATAGAACCTCCGCGGGCCCCGGCAATGCCGCAAGGACCGCGACGAGACCCTCATCGCGGCGGGTCGGAGTCCAGCTTGCCCGTGAGACGGCAGCCCAGAAGGTATGGTGGCCGCTGGGGGTCCAGGCGACGCGGATGGTGGGTTCGAGGTCAAAACCTATGAAATAACTGTTTTCGAGTTTTGTCCCGACAGTTAAAAATACTCGATCCGGTTTTAATGTAATTTGATCCTGTATGAAGGAACTGAACAGGTCACCGGCCTTGTCTGGAGGCGCGAACGTCCCGTCAATTGTGCCCACGGTTTGATCTGATGTACGACGATATCCAAGTCCCCAAATCAGATCCTGGCGGGAGCCCCAAGCGAAGTGATGCTGGAAATCGAGATCAACTGTGTTGCGAACCTCATGGGCATCCGGCCCGGATCGCGCGTACCGGTTAAAATAAACCTGCAAGGTAGTGTCGGACCGATCCGAAAACGTGTGATGCCAGCGACTCAAGATGTTTCCGCCCGATAGTTCTGCGAGGCGATCAACGTTTGTGTTTTCCGGGGGATTGAACGAACTATGGACGATTACAGCGCCCTCGCTCCCTGTGTAGAGATCTCCCTGTGTCGTCAGAGTGTCTTTCGCGGATGGACTTGAATCCACGCGGAAACCGCCATGTAACAGATGCCAGCCGTCATCACCGTTCTGGCCATTCAGATCGGGAAAATGATCGTCATTCAAATACTTTGCAAATACGCGGTAATCGAGTTCCCCACTCGC